>Ga0097691_1000671_pt1 | contig 28268 bp, 27 predicted proteins | sample NGESurdeep072012_8_FD_72858 | JGI IMG/M metagenome (GOLD analysis project Ga0097691, IMG submission 72858) | Arctic peat soil microbial communities from Barrow, Alaska - NGEE Surface sample 210-1 deep-072012 | ecosystem: Environmental > Terrestrial > Soil > Wetlands > Peat ... | reverse complement strand
GAGCGAGATCGCTGCACTCAAGGTTGCAGCAGAAGCAGTTCGTATCAAACAAGCAGATGTAAAAGACCTATAAGAAAAACGACTTACCAGGAAGACGAATTAGCAGAATCACCTCTTAAGAAAGTAGGGAAGTTAATGGAGAAGATCAAGGTAACGGGCGCTGTTGTTGAACTCGATGGCGATGAGATGACCCGAATTATCTGGCAGTTCATTAAAGATAAATTGATCCTGCCTTATCTCGATATCAATCTTGAGTATTACGACCTCAGTATTCAGAATCGCGATGCCACCGATGATCAAGTCACCATTGATTCTGCCCATGCAATCCAAAAGCATGGCGTTGGTGTCAAGTGCGCAACCATTACCCCTGACGAGGCGCGGGTAGAAGAATTTGGTTTGAAGAAGATGTGGAAATCTCCAAATGGCACAATCCGTAATATCTTGGGCGGCGTAATTTTCCGCGAACCAATCATCATCTCTAATGTCCCACGTTTAGTGCCACATTGGACTTTGCCAATTGTTATTGGTCGTCATGCCTTCGGAGATCAATACAAAGCTACTGATTTTCGCGTACCTGGCAAGGGAAAGTTGACACTTAACTTCGTTCCAGAAGATGGTGGCGCTCCGATCGAGCACGAAGTCTTTAATTTCCCATCATCTGGCGTTGCACTTGCAATGTATAACCTTGATGATTCGATCCGTGATTTCGCTCGCGCATCACTTAACTACGGCCTAATCCGCAAGTATCCGGTTTACCTCTCTACCAAAAATACAATCTTGAAAGCTTATGATGGCCGCTTCAAAGATCTCTTTGAAGAGATATATGAAGCAGAGTTCAAGAGCCAATTTGAAGCGCTCGGTATTTGGTATGAACATCGTCTGATTGATGACATGGTCGCCATGTGTTTGCGGATGCCTGGTGGTTATGTCTGGGCTTGCAAGAATTACGATGGTGATGTTCAGTCGGATACCGTTGCACAGGGATATGGCTCACTTGGCTTGATGACCTCCGTATTGATGTCCCCAGATGGAAAAACTGTTGAGTCTGAGGCCGCGCATGGCACCGTGACACGGCATTATCGAGATCACCAAAAAGGTAAACCGACTTCGACCAACCCAATTGCCTCAATATTCGCGTGGACGGAAGGACTTTCCCACCGCGCAACGTTGGACAACAATGAGGCGCTGGCAGGTTTTGCAAAGACCCTTGAAGCAGTCTGTATTGAGACTGTTGAATCAGGAAAGATGACGAAGGATCTAGCGCTCTTGATCTCAAAAACTGCCCCTTGGCTTAACACCCAAGATTTCTTAGCAGCAATTGACGAGAATTTACAGAAGAAGCTCGCTTAATTAATTCCAATAAAAAACCCCGGTGAATTATCACCGGGGTTTTTTGATTCTTAGGATTAGTGGTTGATCCGTTCTCCGGTGTCTGAATTGAAGAAGTGAATAACAGCTGGATCGGCTTGAACTGTAATAGTCGAACCTGGCTTTGGTGGATGCTTTGGATCCCAACGAACAATTATTTGAGCGCCTTCATCCGTAACATTTGCAAACTTTACGATTGGATCAACTGGACGACCGTAAACAAATGCATCTGATCCAAGCTCTTCAACGACTTCAACGAGAACATCAAAACCAGTTGAAGCCGGTTGGAAGCCTTCGGGCCTGATGCCTACGGTTACTGTTGAACCGACATTTGCAGGTACCGGAATCTTGAAGTTACCTAGGCTTGCCTCGCGACCAGAAACTGGAGCAGTTAAGAGATTCATTGCTGGTGAACCGATGAAGCCAGCCACGAAAGCATTAACAGGAGTGTCGTAAAGATTACGAGGTGTGTCGACTTGTTGGAGTAAACCATCTTTGAGAACAGCAACACGATCGCCCATGGTCATAGCTTCAACTTGATCGTGGGTGACATAAACAGTGGTAATTCCCAGGCGACGTTGGAGCGCTGCAATCTGGGTACGAGTTGCAACACGCAATTTTGCATCCAAGTTAGAGAGCGGTTCATCCATCAAGAAGACTTGTGGTTCGCGAACAATTGCGCGACCCATTGCAACGCGCTGACGTTGTCCACCAGAAAGCGCCTTTGGCTTACGATCTAAATAAGGTTCGAGGTCGAGAAGTTTTGCAGCTTCAAGGACGCGACGATCGCGCTCTTCCTTGGCAACGCCGGCAATCTTTAACGCAAAGCCCATGTTTTCGGCTACTGACATATGTGGGTAGAGGGCGTAAGACTGGAAAACCATCGCGATATCACGATCTTTTGGTGCAACATCTGTTACATCGCGGTTACCGATTCGGATCGAACCATTGTCGACCTCTTCAAGACCGGCCAGCATGCGAAGGGATGTTGATTTACCGCAACCTGAAGGGCCAACAAGCACAAGAAATTCGCCATCGTTGACTGTGAGGTTGAGTTTGTCTACAGCCGGCTTAGTTGTGCCAGGGTAGATACGCGAAGCATTTTCAAATACGACAGACGCCATGAGTTTTCACTCCTTCTCCGGGCAGGTACGTGCCCGACGATCCGTTGGATGAAGGTAAAGCACCGGCGGCGGAAGCCGGACGGTGGGTAAAGATTAACCACACTCGGCCAAAGAACCAAGCCGTTTGACGCCACGATACCCTTACCTTTGTGTCCGAGCCTCATGAAGCCTATCCACCGATAGGAAGCACGGGAGAACTCTTCCTTGACCTGCTGCTGGTCTTGCTCTTTATTATCATGGCTGGCATCTTCGTTGCCGCTGAAATCGCGCTGATTTCGCTGCGGGAGTCCCAACTTCGCCAATTAGAGGCTGCTGGAGCCAAGCCAAAGCGGACGCAGCGGCTTGCCTCGTTAATGAAAAATCCCAATCGCTTTCTGGCGGCGGCCCAGGTGGGAGTTACGTTTTGTGGATTCCTCTCAGCTGCTTTGGGATCTCAGCGGCTGGGTACCTCCTTTGTCATCCCAATCCTCCAGCGTTGGGGAGTATCTCGTGGCGTTAGCACGGCAATTTCGTTGGTATTCCTGACACTCTTGATTGCATATGTCTCACTAGTTTTAGGTGAATTAGTTCCAAAGCGATTGGCTCTTTATCGCACCGAGAAGATAGCGCTTGCCGCCGCTCCGAGTATTGATCGGATCGCTAATTATTTCCGCCCAATTATTTGGTTACTTTCAAAATCAACCGATGTCATTGTTCGGTTGTTTGGAGTCAGGCCGCAGGAGGTTCGGAGTGAAATTTCAGAAGCTGAACTTGTTGATCTTGTAACTGGCCACGCCGCGCTTTCAGATGAAGAGCGTGACATTGTTGAAGAGGTATTTAACACCGGAGATCTTGTTCTACACGAGATCATGGTTCCGCGAACCGAAGTGGATTTCCTTGATGTTGGATTAACGCTCGCCGAAGCTAAGGCAATTGCTGTTCGTACCGCGCACTCTCGCTATCCTGTGACTCGGGGTTCAAGTGATGAGGTCATTGGTTTTCTTCATGTGCGTGATCTTCTGAACCTGCGCGATGAAGAACTGGGTAAAACATTGTTCGACATTATGCGCCCGGTTATTTTTCTTCCTGGAACAAAAGGGGTGCTACCAGCTCTCACAGAGTTGCGAGTGAAGCGAGCCCATCTTGCAATCGTGTTAGATGAGTATGGTGGCACTGATGGCATAGTTACGCTTGAAGATATTGTTGAATGTTTTATTGGTGATATCGAAGATGAATATGATGAGCCAGAACAGGAAGTAATGGCTCATTCTCGAACCGGCGATTACGAGGTCGACGCTCTCATTTCACTTGAAGATCTAAAAGAGCAGACCGGGATTGATTTGCCGCATGGCCCTTATGAGACTGTGGGGGGATTCATAATGCACTCTTTAGGTCGATTGCCAGTCGCCCACGATGTAATCACGATTCCTGGGGCTCGAATCACTGTTTTAACCCTTGAAGGAAAACGGGCCGGCCAACTATTGATCTCGGCCGCGGTTTAGTACTCGGTAGGATACCTCGCATGTCTAAGCTAGCTTTGCCCAAGTCAAGAGTTCTATCGGGTATCCAGCCCACACATGGTTCGTTCCAACTGGGTAATTACCTGGGCGCTGTTAAACAGTGGGTAGATCTCCAAAGGAGCCATGACGCCTTCTACTGTGTTGTCGACCTTCATGCCCTCTCCTCAATCCCCGATCCAAAAGAACTTCGCAAAAATACTCTGACATCCATTGCGCAATTGTTAGCGCTCGGCGTGGATCCTGATCACTGCACTCTCTTCCTTCAGTCCCATGTCGTTGAACACAATCAACTTGCTTGGGTTATGGAATGTCTCACGGGATTCGGCGAAGCGAGCCGGATGACGCAATTTAAAGATAAATCTCAGAAGATAGGCAACGATCGAATAGGCGTTGGAGTATTTACTTATCCAATGCTCATGGCAGCAGATATTTTGCTTTACCAGGCTGACCAAGTTCCAGTCGGTGAAGACCAACGCCAACACATTGAACTTACTCGAGATCTTGCGAATCGCTTTAATAGTCAATATGGCAAAACCTTTACAATCCCAGAGGGTTACATCTTGAAAGCTGGAGCGAAGATTTATGATCTTCAAGACCCTACTTCAAAGATGAGTAAATCCGCAGATTCCATGAGCGGTTTGATCGAAATCCTTGATACTCCAGAGGTCAATGCAAAGAAAATTAAGAGTGCGGTAACTGATACCGGTAGCGAAGTGAAATTTGATACTCAAGAAAAACCAGGAATTTCTAATTTACTTACAATCTTTTCAACACTCTCTGGACGTACAATCGCTGATATCGAAATTGAATTTGAGGGCAAAGGTTACGGAAATTTCAAAGGAGCAGTTGCCGAAGTTGTTGTTGAATATCTGCGTCCGGTGCGCCAGCAGACTCTCGAGTTACTGGATGATCCGACTCATCTGGGTGCAATCCTTAAGGCCGGTGCACAAAAAGCTGAATCAGTTGCCCGAGAGACAATTGCAAATGTTTACGAGCGGATCGGTTTAATTCCACGCGCATAGGTTCGAGGGAATATGTACGCTTCAATCTTCAATAACACAGAGTAATTGACCACTTGATACGGTCTGCCCTACGCCAATACCCAGTTGGGCAATTAGGCCAGCCTTTGGCGCCACAAGTGGTTGTTCCATTTTCATGGCTTCAAGGACGACGATCAAATCACCAATTTCGACACGATCGCCATTCGCTTTGAGAATCTTTACGACGGTTCCTTGCATTGGACTAGCTACTGAATTGCCAGAACTTTTAGCGAGGCTATTGCTTTTGATTCGGTGACGTTTTTCTGTTGGGGCTTGCGAGTGAAGTACAACTTCAAAGCGGTGCCCATTGACTTCCGCGACAACCTTTTGTGAGGCGACCTTTGATGCAGTTACTTCCTCCTTGTAATTAAAGGCAGAAATCGTGTTATTGAATTCGTTCTCAATATAACTGGTGTAAACCTTGAATTCTTCGGTGAAATTCGGATCTAAGACAATTGCACGGTGAAATGGAAGTGCGGTAGCTAAGCCGCCAATTTCAAATTCTTGGAGCGCGCGGCGAGCTCTTTCGATCGCTTCAGTGCGAGTTGCGCCAGTGACGATCAACTTTGCAAGAAGTGAGTCAAAGTGGGAACTGATGGTGTGGCCATGATCAAAGCCGGCATCAATTCGAACTCCAGGGCCTGATGGAACCTCCCACTTCGTGATTGTTCCAAGTGAGGGTAAAAATCCATTTCCCGGATCTTCGCCATTAATCCGAAATTCAATACTGTGGCCACGGATGCTCGGGTCAATGGGGCTAATTGCTTCACCTGATGCAATTCTGAGTTGTTCGCGGACAAGATCAAGTCCAGTTACCTCTTCGCTCACCGGATGCTCAACCTGAAGGCGAGTATTTACTTCGAGGAAGGAGATAGTTCCATCCTTCCCAACTAAAAATTCGCAGGTTCCAGCTCCTATGTAGCCGACTTCGCGCATGATCGCTTTTGAAGAGGTATAAAGCTGTTCGATTTGAGCCTCAGATAAAAATGGTGCTGGTGCTTCCTCAACGAGTTTTTGATGGCGCCTTTGAAGTGAGCAGTCGCGTGTGCTGACTACAACTGCATTGCCATGCATATCCACTAGGCATTGCGTTTCAACATGGCGTGGCTTATCTAGGTAACGTTCCACAAAACATTCACCGCGACCAAAACCAGTGATCGCTTCGCGTACCGCTGAAGCAAAGAGTTCCGGAATTTCTTCAAGGGTAAATGCCACTTTGAGGCCACGACCACCACCACCGTGTGCCGCTTTGATAGCGACAGGCAAGCCATGTTCGTTAGCGAAAGCGATAATTTCATCGGGGGAGGAGACTGGATCGGCGGTGCCTGCAACAAGTGGCGCACCCACTTTTGCTGCGATCTTTCTGGCCGATACTTTATCCCCCAGTTTGCGAATCGCATCTGGTGGCGGACCCACCCAAATTAAGCCGGCATCGATAACACGTTGCGCAAAATCGGCATTCTCGGATAAAAAGCCATACCCAGGGTGAATTGCATCCGCACCAGACTCCACGGCAATCGCCAATATTTTGTTTTGGTCTAGATAGGTTTCTGCAGCAGATAATCCATTGAGTGCAAAGGCTTCATCTGCCGTTGCGACGTGAAGTGAACTACGATCCTCATCCGAATAAATCGCAATGCTCTTTACGCCATGATCGCGACATGCGCGCGCAACGCGAACCGCGATTTCTCCTCGGTTAGCGATCAGGACTGCCGAGATCTTCTTGCTCATTTTTATTGTATTCAACGGTTTGTCCTTATTGGTGCGACCGCGGACCATTCCAGTCCTAAGTTGATTGTAATTTTTCGAAGCGTCGGCAATGACAAACCTATGATGCCGCTGGGATCGCCTTCAATATGGGTGATAAATGGCGCCGAATGTCCATCGAGTGTGAACCCCCCGGCGACTCGTATTGGTTCGCCGGTATCGACGTAATTGATGATTTCGACATCAGTCATTTTGGCAAAGGTAACTTTAGAAGTCGAAATATCAGAAACTTCTAACCCTTGATCGGTATCGATCACGCTATGTCCAGTATGGAGGTAACCACACTGACCGCTCAGTTGATGGCAACGTTCGATTGCGTTTGAGCGGGTACCTGGTTTGCCTAGTGATTGGCCTTTAAATTCAAAGGTGGAATCACAGCCTATGATCAAGGTGTTGGTCAATTCAGGAGCAGCTTTGTGAACTGTATGGGCTTTGAGAATTGCCAGCGCAATTACTAAATCGACTGGAGATAGGGCCAAGAGTTCTGGTGTTTCTTCATCAACACCGCTCACCCTAATCTCTGGCGTGATACCTACCGATTCGAGAATCGTCTTACGCGACGGCGAGGCGGAAGCGAGAATTATTCGTTTACTCATGAGGCGGTAGTTCCGAATTTGCGAGGTAAGGAATTCTGAATTTTTAGCCGTGCCCAGGAGCTTCGATATTTTGTTGGTGGATTAGCGTTCTTTTCAATTTCATCGATCGCCCGAGTTAAGGCAAGAAGTTCTTCTCTAGTTGGAGTACCCGCATGAATCGTAAATCCGAGTTTTCGAAACTCACGCGGAAAGTCGTTGCGATGAGCCATCAGAGCGGAATGTTTCCATGCTTGCGAGTTGGGAGATCTACCCGCTTATTGGCCAGAGCTCGAAGCGCTCGCGTAATCTGGCCTCTCGTCGTATGTGGTTCGATAACAGCATCGATAAATCCACGATCGGCGGCAATATATGGATTGAGTAGTTGTTCTTCGTATTCGTTGATCAATTCAGGTGCGCGATCTGGATTTTCGGCAATATCTTTGCGATAGAGAATATTTACAGCGCCTTGTGCTCCCATCACCGCAATCTGCGCGGTAGGCCAGGCAAGATTCACATCTGCACCTAAATGCTTTGATCCCATCACGATGTAGGCCCCGCCATATGCCTTTCGGGTAATAACGGTGACAAGTGGCACTGACGCTTCACCATATGCATATAGTAATTTTGCGCCGCGGCGAATAATTCCATTCCATTCTTGTTCGGTTCCAGGCAAGAATCCTGGAACATCTACAAGAGTTACAACCGGGATACCAAACGCATCACAGGTGCGAACGAAGCGGGCAGCCTTTTCAGAGGCATCGATATCAAGTGTGCCGGCAAAATTTAGTGGCTGATTCGCAATGATTCCAACGGAATGACCTTCAATACGACCAAAGCCCACCAATATATTTGGCGCAAAAAGTGCATGAACTTCTAAGAAATTTGCCTCGTCCAGTATCGCCTCAATAATGACGCGCATGTCGTAAGGCTTATTTGGATTATCTGGAATCAATGAATCCAAGGCACGATCGGTAGGAGCGACACTTTGTGATTCAGTTGCACGAAGAATCGGTGCATCATCGAGATTGTTGCTCGGCAAGAACGAGAGTAGTGCTTTTACATAATCGAGTGCGGCGTCTTCATTGTCAGCCAAGTAATGCGAGTTGCCGGTTTTAGTGTTGTGCGTTGCGGCCCCGCCGAGTTCTTCCATGCCAACCTCTTCACCAGTCACTGCTTTAATAACATCAGGTCCGGTAATAAACATATGTGAGGTTTGATCCACCATGATGGTGAAATCTGTGATTGCAGGTGAATAAACAGCGCCCCCGGCGCATGGACCCAAGATGACAGAGATTTGTGGGATGACGCCAGATGATCGGACATTTCGTTTAAAGATTTCGCCATATTGGCTTAAGGATGCGACTCCTTCTTGAATGCGAGCGCCACCGGAATCATTAAGGCCAATCATTGGAATTCCGCTCTTTAAGGCGAAATCCATAACTTTCACAATTTTTTTACCCATTGTTTCACCGAGTGAACCACCAAAGATCATAAAATCTTGTGACGAGAGTGCAACGGTACGACCATCAATAGTGGCGTAACCAGTAATTACTCCATCACCATAGGGATGCGTTTTACCCATTCCAAATTTATCGGAATGGTGAGTTGAGAAGGCATCAAACTCAACGAAGGAACCTTCGTCGACCAACTTCATGACTCGTTCACGCGCAGTATATTTTCCAGCTGCATGTCGCTTCTCGACCGCGGCAGAAGTTCCACTTTGCGCAGCACTCTCGAGGCGGGCGCTTAAGTCTTTGATCTTGCCGGCTGTAGTATTTCTCGCATCAGTCACATCCACACTTTACTAGTGAAGAGGGCGCTCGTGATACGTGCTCATCTCGATCAAGTGAAAATTTCTTCTGCCTTGGCTTCGGATTACTGGCGGGTACGGGGATTGCCCGAGGTTAGTTCCACACAAGATGAATTAAAAAACGAACTGGTCAGTAATGGTGACTGCATAGTTGCAGAATTCCAAAGCGCCGGCCGTGGTCGATTGGATCGAACTTTTGAGTCCGAACCAAATGTCGCACTGCTCTTTTCGTTTTTTATTGAGCCAGCGCGCCTAACGAAGTCGGGTTGGATTCCACTGATTGCAGGAATTGCAGTTGCGCAAACCTTGAATGAAGTGACAAAGACGCAAGACTTCTTTACCAAGTGGCCTAATGATGTATTAAGCGAATCGGGAAAAGTGTGCGGAATTTTATGTGAGCGTTTTGCCACCGGCATTATCGTAGGAATTGGAATAAATGTAACGACGAAGTCGGAAGAGTTGCCAGTCGAAACTGCATCATCAATTTTTATTACAACTGGACTCGAAATTGATCGAAGTGAACTTTTGCCCAAAATATTACATAGATTCGAGGACCACTTTTTGAGTTGGGATTCTGGAGTTGATCTTATGCCGCGGTATCGGGCGCTTTCGCAGACGCTTGGGCGCGAAGTCTCGGTTTTACTTCCAGATGCTCGAACTATTGGTGGACGGGCAATGGGTATAAATAGTGAGGGAGAGCTGCTCCTAGAAAATGGTGATGTTATCAACGTCGGAGATCTGCACCATCTTCGCTAAACTCATCGAGTGAGCTTCCCTACAGTCGGCGTTATCGGAGCCGGCCAACTTGCTCGAATGATGGTGCCGCCCGCTGTGGACTTAGGAATTTCGCTCACCTTTTTTGCTGGCGCTGCAACTGAAAGCGGAGCACAAATTGCACCTCATGTAGTTGGAAAACTTGTCGATACGAGCGCGGTACTTGAATGGGCAGCACAGTGTGACGTAGTGACTTTTGAACATGAACTTGTACCCCAGGATTTGATCGTCGCACTTGAGTCGTCAGGCGTCAAAGTATTTCCACGCTCTGATTCATTTGCCTACAGTCAGAATAAATTGTTGATGCGTCAGAAGATGGAAGAACTTGGACTTCCAAATCCTGCTTGGCAAGCTTTTAACGGTGGAGCGTTGGAATTGAATTTTCCATTAATTGCAAAGAGCGTTTCCGGGGGATATGACGGGCGCGGTGTTTTTGTCATCAACAATCTGGCGGAGTTGCAGGATCTACATCGCTCAATTGATCAGCCCCTCTTGCTGGAAGAAAAGCTCGCCTTTGATTATGAGATTGCCATCATGGTTGCCAGGTCGCCACACGGTCAAGCCGCTACCTGGGCGCCGACTCTTACATTGCAACGGGACGGAATCTGCACAGAAACGATTACGCCAATTCCAGAGTTATCCAAGGCTCTGGCATCTCAAACCGTTCAGATTGCGCTAAAGATTGCTCAAGGAATTGATCTTGTGGGAGTCATGGCAGTTGAGATTTTTGTTGTCGGCGATCATTTGATTATTAATGAGCTTGCACTGCGTCCTCATAACTCGGGTCACTGGAGTATTGAAGGCGCAGTGACTAGCCAATTCGAACAACATTTACGTGCGATCCTTGATCTTCCGCTCGGTGACACCGCGCTAGTCGCGCCCTTTGCCGTTATGGGGAACATCATCGGAATTGAGACCGACAAGGATCCAGATCTTTATCGTCCATATCTTCATTTGATGGCTCGGACCCCTGCTCTTAAAATTCATCAATATATGAAGGAGTTGCGTCCGGGCCGGAAAGTCGGGCATGTCACGCTACTTGGTAGCGATCTTCTACACTTAAGGTCTGAAGTAAGCCATGCAGTTGACTATCTGAGCGGAGCCATCGATGAGTAAAGATGTAGCGATCGTTATGGGGTCAGATTCAGATTGGCCCGTCATGCAAGAGGCTGCCTCTATTTTGGATGAACTCGGAATTAGTTATGAAGTAGATGTTATTAGCGCTCACCGAACTCCCGATGAAATGTTGGCGTTCGCACATGGCGCAGCTGGCGCCGGTTACAAAGTGATAATTGCTGGCGCAGGTGGTGCGGCACATTTACCTGGAATGATCGCGGCGGCGACAACACTTCCCGTTATCGGAGTGCCAGTTCCACTCAAAGTATTAGATGGAATGGATTCACTACTTTCTATCGTGCAAATGCCGGCTGGTATTCCGGTAGCGACTGTTGGTGTTGGCAATTCAAAGAATGCGGGACTACTTGCAGCTCGTATTTTGGGTGTTAGCGATGCGGCGATCGCCAAGAAAATTGGTGGATTAATGGAAAGTGCTAGAACTGCCTCACTAGAAAAAGGTAAGGCGCTTAACGCAAAACGAAATACCCGAACCGGCTTTTAGTTATCGCTGCGTCCCAGCGCTCGTACTCGCCAACCAGCATCACGCCATAAATCGCGGTCGAGAGCGTTACGACCATCGATCATGATCGGATTTGCAACCAGGGCAATAAGTTTTGCGGGATCGATCTCGCGATACACCTTCCATTCAGTAAGGTGCAAAACCAATTCTGCGCCGGACACGCACTCGTCAATGCTTTCGGTAAATGAGAGTGCCGGAAAGAGTATGCGGGCATTATCAATAGCCTTGGGATCATGAACAGTCACATGTGCACCTGCGGCGTGAATCTGCGTAGCAATATCCAATGCTGGGGAGTCACGGACATCGTCACTATTTGGCTTAAAAGCCGCGCCAAGTACCGCGATTTTTCGACCGACTAAATTTTCGTTTAAATCTTTTCGAACCAGATCAATCATTCTGGTACGTGCACGCACGTTGATAGAATCGATTTCTCGCAAGAATGCGAGTGCGTGCTCGGCACCAAGTTCTTGCGCCCTCGCCATGAATGCGCGAATATCTTTTGGAAGACACCCACCACCAAATCCAATTCCTGCTTGCAGAAAGCGACTACCGATACGTGGGTCGTATCCAATTGCCTTTGCCAAAACAGTGACATCCCCGTCCGCCGCTTCGCACATTTCTGCCATTGCGTTGATAAACGAAATCTTCGTTGCTAGGAAAGAATTTGCAGCAGTCTTCACAAGTTCAGAGGTTGGAAGATCAGCGACGATCCAAGGAGTACCTTCGTGCAGATTTTTGGCATATACCTTGCGCAAGACTTCTTCTGCGCGTGGACTAGCCACCCCGACTACCAACCGATTTGGGTTGAGGGTATCTTCAACGGCAAAGCCTTCGCGCAAGAATTCGGGATTCCACGCTAGATCAGTTTCTGGGTTAACGGCCAAAAGGTGATCGCGAAGTGTGGCGGCAGTTCCAACGGGAACCGTTGATTTTCCAACCACTAAGGATCCAGTTTTAATTATTGGAGCGATCGCGTGGAGTGCGGCATTGAGGTGTGTCAGGTCAGCGGCAAGACCATCTTTAACTTGCGGCGTGCCAACGCAAATGAAGTGAACATCGCACTCTTTAATTTCGTTGATATTAGAGGAAAATTTAAGGCGACCCGACGCCAACTCACTGTGGAGAAGTTCTTGTAGCCCTGGCTCGTAAAATGGGATCGTGCCACTTGCCAAACTCGCTATTTTTAGCGGATCGATATCAATGCCGATCACCTCAAAACCGAGGCTCGACATGCAAGCGGCATGTGTGGTGCCGAGATATCCGGTACCAATCACAGAGATTCTTAAGCTCATTGAGCCGATAGTAGTCGTGCGGAACGGTACGGTGAGCGCTGTATGAGCCACGACGATGTAAATTCGACGCAAACTCCGCCAGGATCGCCCCCAGGAGTATCGGTAGTGCTGCCAATTTTGAACGAAGAGCGCTATCTCGCAGGTGCAATCGAGGGGATCTTGGCACAGAAATATGAAGGGCCACTGGAAGTCATATTGGCCCTTGGACCATCAACGGACAAGACAAACGAAATTGCCACAGCCTTAGTGATCAAAGATCCGCGAATAGTATTGGTCCATAATCCAACGGGGCGGACTGCAGCAGCGCTCAATTTGGCGATCACGCGATCACAATATTCAATCATTTGCCGAATAGATGGCCACGCAGAAATCGCGCCGACCTATATTGCAAGTGCCGTAGAGGTCATGGCCCAGACCGGTGCCGTTAATGTCGGTGGCGTTATGGCTGCATCGGGCCAAGGTGGATTTGAGCAAGCGGTTGCAACCGCCATGAGGTCACCACTTGGGGTCGGCGCTGCTCGCTTTCACATCGGTGGTAAGGCAGGTCCGGCAGATACCGTTTATCTTGGAGTTTTCAGTAAAGCCGCGCTTCTTGCAGTTGGCGGCTATGACGAACGTTTTACTCGAGCTCAAGATTGGGAGTTAAATTTTCGACTACGCGAAGCGGGCGGAACGATTTGGTTCGATCCAGAATTGGTTGTCACTTATCGACCTCGCCCAAATCTTCGAGCGCTCGCAAAACAATATTTCGAATATGGGCGCTGGCGACGTGCTGTTATTCGCAGCCACAAGGGGACTGTTAACTTTCGATATTTGGCGCCCCCAATTGCTGTTGTAGTTTCAATACTCTCAATCGTATTAGGCGCAGCGCTGAATCCAATTTTCTATCTGCCGGCGGCGCTCTATTTGCTAGGAAATCTTGTTGGCTCACTCGTGATTGGCAAGAATGTAAGAGAGAAAATTGCTTTGCCAGCAATTCTTGCAACGATGCACTTCTCGTGGGGAATCGGTTTTCTGACTTCACCTAAAGATTTGGTTGAGCAATGAAACGCATTGCGTTAGCACTGATTTTTACGATACTCCCAAGCACCGCGTTTGGTGCAACAATTCCACCGCATTTTGTATTGACAGGTTCTGGCTACGGTCATGGTGTTGGCATGAGTCAGATCGGCGCAGAAGGTCAAGCGATGGAAGGCCAGAGCGCGCAATACATACTTAACTATTGGTTCCCAGGTACACAAGTGATTTCGGTTCCAGATACTCAATTGATTCGAGTAAATATTGCTCATCAGGTGAGTTCTGCGACCATCGCTGTTGCTGCGGGATTCCCTCACTCGAATATTGACCTCACCTCAAATCCAGATGGATCACAAAATAACGGTGGACTTGGCGTTTCTAGCAGTATTTATAAGTTTTCTTTAGTGGGCAAAAAGATCACCGCAGCTTTATATAACAAAGGTCAAACTACGTTGCCTTACTCCGCCCAAAATTTATGGACTCTATATTGGACCGGCACAGATTCATTTCCTTCCCAAGGAGGTGACCCGTTTACGGTTATCAAGGTGACGACAAGTGCTGGATCGATGCAACTTCGTTACGGAAAAATTCAATTGAAAATTGTTGGAGGCAAGATTGAAATAACTGACACAATGACTATTGATCAATATGTATTAGGTATTAGCGAAATGGCTTCTAGTTGGTTGCCTGCAGCGCTTCAAGCTCAAGCAATCGCTTCGCGTACTTATGGGCTAGCACACCTGACTCTTCGTAAAGCATGTGATTGCAATGTTTATAACACGATGTACGACCAGGCTTATATTGGTTATGCCAAGGAGTCAGAGCCGGGTGTAGGTCAAAATTGGAAGACTGCAGTTACCTTCACGGAAACAGATCCTACAGATGCAGAAGCGATTTACTTCCAAGGTAAACCGATCTCTGTATATTTTTTCTCATCTGATGGTGGTCAGACACAGAGGAGTGCCGATGTATGGGGAACTCCTATTCCGTATCTGACTAATGTGCCAGATCCATGGAGTTTAGATATCTTCTTGAATCCACAATATGCCCATTGGCAACGAGTACTTATTCAGAAGGATGTTGCTACCGCATTTAATCTGCCGGATGTAGTGACGTTGGCAATCACTGCATGGACCGTAAGCAACAGCGCAACAGTTATTACTGCGACATCCAGCACTGGAGCGACTACCACTTTGCAAGTGGGAGATTTCAAAACAAAGTTAAAGATTCCCTCTTCCTGGTTCGAAATCGCACCCCCAGGATTTTAAATTCACTTTAGGTCAATGCTCCAATTTCGTGGTGTCTAGAATGCGCAACCATGTTGCCCCTCTATCATTGGACTTAAATACAAAACCCTCTTGATATGGAGCTCCCCCGCGTGTACCCGTGTAGTGACCAGCGGCATACCAGGTTCCATCAGAACCAAAAGCAAATTTAGTTACACGGGTGCTCAATCCAGCCACGGAAGGAAGCGTCCCCGCAGGACTTGCAGCGGAGCCACCGCTGGCGAATCCAAAAATTGCCCCGGAATTATCTGCCAGCAGTCCAGTGAGTCCAGATTTATCAAATGGGTCAAAAGCAAATGCGCGCGGGCTATAAAACTGATCATTGGACTGCCAAGTAGCCCCACCATCGGAGGAATACATCAACTTCCCGTCCGTGCTACAGCAAGCAACAACATTCTTCGGGGAATTGACAGAGAATTCAACATCAAATAGCGGAGAGCCTAGGGTATCGATCCGATTCCAAGTTTTTCCGCCATCAATAGTCCGTATGAATCCCATCCCTGAATTGAATGTTGACGGTGCTCCCGGAGTTTGAATTCGACCGTCAGTTGCGACGGTGACGATGTTGTCGTTTGACGGATCGATGAAAATATTTAGTACGTTGGTATTAGTTGGAGCGCCAGTTGGAAGCTCAACCCAAGACTTCCCATCATTGATGGTCTTATAAATAATTCCCACCGTTGTGTAAATTTTATTGGAACCGTCGAGCTTCCGTGGAATTGATGAAGTGCCCGCATAAATCACATCTGAATTTTGATGCGATATTGCCAGACCATCGTGGACATAGACACCGAGATTCGGCTGGGTCAGTATCTGTTTCCAATTTTTGCCACCGTCACGAGTTTCATATAAACCATTATTCTCGGAAAAATAATCTGTGATAGTTCCAGGCTCCCCCGCTCTTCCAAGAATCATGTGTTGTGAATTATTTGGATCTACCGCGACAACCGCAAACTCCGTATGACAGGGTTTCAAAGGATCATCAATTCTTGGATAGCCAATCAGACCGGCAGATGAATCCTTCCAAGTATTTCCACCATCTTCAGAAATATAGAAACCGAGATATTCGACCCCTAGTGAGAGGTGCAGAGGGTTGTTTGGGTCAACCACAAAAGTCTTATCCGAACGAAAACCCTGATTCCCATCAGATTTAGTGCAGTCCATCTTTTGAGCGAGTTGACCCTTGGAACTTATATTTCTAACTATTCCAAACCTTCCGGCGTCAAAAAAAGTTTTTAATCCTGCGGGAATTGGTGCTGGCGAACTCGTACCTGTCGATGTTGGATTTTTGCCCTGCTGCCCCGTGTTCGCAGAAAACTTTTTCCCTGGAGACCATAAAGTTTTTTTGCCCTGCATTAAGCAGGCGTAGGTCAGACCTTTGTACATGACCGAAGTTTGAACTTTAGGACAGGGCGAACCAGGTTTAGGTATCACCGAGGTGCCACCAAAAGCTGGCCCAGAAATCCCGATAATTACAACGCCAACTAGAATCACAGTCCGAAGACGCTTTAGCATTTTTAAAGAGTAATCTGGTGGTTAGCGGCGGTCAATGCTTCAAGATTATGCGCTCTAGTTGCACTCTTAGGCGCGCTGAATTCCTATTTCTGCAAAACTCATTGCACGTTGCAGAGCGGCCGCCCTCATTATTTCTGGGATTTCGACGGGACCACCGATACTTTCGCTATTAATTCCGGCCATTGCCGCCTCCTCAATAACACCGCCAACCAAGATCGCTAACTCTGGAGAGCGATGAAACACAAGTACGCCATGGTTAGCCAGTAAAACCGCGGGGACTTCAGGCACAATTGCCGCTCGGATACTAGCCACAGCGTCTTCGGATCCGCGCGGGGCATAACTTGCAATGGGTACACCCTGAGGTAATCCGAACATCGCCAGAGCCTCTATCCAACAGCCGATTGCTCGATTGGCTACCGCATATGCAGTGGCATAAGGCGAATGTGTATGTAGGACACACCCGACATCTTCGCGATCGGCGTACATCGCGGTGTGCATCGCGACTACTGCGCCTTGAATCGGTGGGAGGGTTCCCTCGAGAAGAGTTCCGTCCAATCCGACCCTCACTACAGCAGAGCGTTGATAATTCTTCAGCGATGTTGCGGCCGTGTAGTACATCTCTTCGGCTCCGGGAACACGAATGCTTACATTTCCATGACCATTAGCCGAGATCGCACCACTTTCGACTACGCGTTGTGCAGTTTCAATGACCTGATCAACTAAATCTTTGTCCAAGTTATATCCCTTCATGTCAACCATCAGCTGAATATTTTGGCGTGGAAGCTGCACTGCCGTTAGCAACTATTGGAATTAAGATAGTCCCATCACAAGATATTTTAAAGACTGGGAAGGAAGCGAAAATGACAACAACACGTAAATCGTCAGTAATATGGGAGGGCAGTCTTACTGCAGGCAAAGGTAAGGTCTCATTGGATTCTTCCAAGATCGGAACATTTGATATTTCTTGGCCCGCTCGTAGTGAAGAGCCAAATGGTGTTACTAGCCCAGAGGAATTAATTGCAGCAGCTCATGCCTCGTGTTTTGCAATGGCGTTGTCAAATGAATTAACTAAAGCAGGAACGCCTCCGACGCAACTTCGCACAGCAGCAGAAGTAGATTTTAAGCCCGGAACTGGAATCACTGAAATACGGTTACGTGTCAGTGGTGATGTTCCTGGTTTGGACGCGGCAGGTTTCTCGACAATCGCACACAACGCCAAAGAAAATTGTCCTGTGAGCCAGGCTCTAAAAGCGGTACCGATAAAACTAACAGTCGAGTAATTGTCCTAATTGGCATGCAGTACGGAGTTGAGTCCGCTCCAACCACCAACTTTTGGAACAACTTCAAGATTTCCAGATTGCGAGTTACGCCGAAAGATTAAATTGCTTGCACCAGATAGTTCGCGTGCTTTAACCACAGCGCCGTCAGGAAGGGTGAGCTTTGATCCTGCAGTGATATAGGTACCAGATTCAATAACGCAATCATTGCCAAGTGAGATACCCAAACCGGAGTTGGCTCCCAATAAACAGCGTTCTCCGATTGAAATAACTTCTTTACCGCCGCCACTGAGTGTTCCCATAATTGAAGCACCGCCGCCAACATCACTTCCATCGCCCACAACTACCCCGGAGCTAATACGGCCTTCAACCATCGATTTACCTAATGTGCCTGCGTTGAAGTTAACGAAACCTTCGTGCATGATCGTTGTACCGGCAGACAGATATGCGCCAAGTCGAACCCGATCACCATCTGCAATTCGAACGCCTTCCGGTACTACATAGTCAACCATTCGCGGGAACTTGTCGATGCTGTAAATCGTGACGTTGCCGTGCGCGGCGCGAAGTTTGGCGCGAGTAAGTTCGAAATCGATGAGTGAACACGGTCCGGCCGATGTCCAGGCAACGTTTGTGAGTAGCCCGAAAATTCCATCAAGATTTTGGCCGTGTGGCTTTACCAATCGGTGAGATAGGAGGTGCAGACGAAGGTAGGCATCGGCGGCCGAAGCTGGCGCACTATCGAGTTCAATCTCTATATCGATCGCCTCTTTTGTGACATCGCGGAGTGGATCGGCGGTCAGTAAGGCAGAGCGATCGGTAAGAGTAGTTATTGGATTTAGTTCAACTTGTATGAACCAGCAATCTAGGAGATCACCATTTGCTGCAATTGTCGCGATACCGCTTCCGTAGCCTTTTCTCATGTGGCAACGTTATCAAATGGCCTTATAGCGCCGATTGGTAGAGATTTGCCGAAGGCGTTGCGGAGCCGCACAACTTTGGTTATTCAACTAGTAATCTGGCATCTGTGAAGTCTGCGTCGTCCATTGCTGACTTGATAGCGAGTTTGCCCGAAGAGGAGCGGTTTATCTTGACTCTCCATTGCCTCAAAGGGATGGAAGCGGCTGAAATAGCATCGACCCTTGGAGTCCCGATTAAAACAGTGGCATCGGTAATTGAACGAGGCAAAAAACGCTTACTAGCCGCCCTCGATTTCCCACCTCTCCCTTGATGCGAGATACTTCTCCCTAGGGCTTTAGGTAACTAGAATCTTTGAGGCTTTTTGAGGTAAGGGAGTTTTACCATGGCAGCCATGAAACCACGTACCGGCGATGGTCCCATGGAGGTCACCAAGGAGGCACGAAGCCTGGTGATGCGTATTCCGCTTGAAGGCGGCGGACGTCTGGTCGTAGAGCTCAATGTTGAAGAAGCTACTAACCTCGGTAACGCCCTTCAGGCGGCAGTAGCGCTCGTTAAGAAATAGCATCACTTATGCACCTACCGCAGCCAACCTTTAAAAGCGTCGGTTCCATGAGTGCTGTAGGTCTTGAAAAATTTAATGCCGTGGTCGTACCGGTCTATTTAGGCGACGACGCTCCAACTTTGGGAACATCCTCAATGGCGGGTCAGATGCTTTCCACCGTGACGCTCGCAAAATGCAATCAAAGTTTTGCAGAGATCCTCGCAGATTGGCCAGATTTCACTGGCAAGGCTGGCGAGATCATCGAAATCCCAGCACTACGAAGCGGAAATCTCACTCGTCTTTTTATCGTTGGGTTTGGGACTGGGTCAATTGATGATTCTAGAAAAGCTGGTGCCGCACTGGGCCGCAAGGTGAAATCAACCGGCTATTCAATCTTTAGCACCCTCGTTGCTGGCTATGACGAATTGCTCGCTCACATTGTTGCTTTGTCCTTGTCGCAGTATGGGTGGAGTATTAAGAGTGACTATTCAAAGAGCGATAAGAGCGCGCGTGCAAAAGGGGCCACCTCTTTTACTTTTAGTGAGGCGCTAACTGAGGCAATTGAACGCGCTTCCGTTTTGGCAGAAGCCACTTGGACAACTCGTGATTTGATTCACACGCCCTCGAATATTAAAAACCCGGCATGGTTAGCAGATCAAGCAAAGTTACTAGTGCGCAAGGCTAAGTCAAGTTCTTTACATGTAGTCGTTAAAAAGGGTCGTGAACTTGAAAAGTTCGGTGGCCTGAAAGCTGTGGGAAATTCGTCACCGAATTCGTCACCGCGTCTTATTGAAGTTACCTATTCGCCAGCGGGAAGTAATAGTTGGCCGCACGTTGTTCTTGTTGGCAAAGGTGTCACCTATGACACGGGTGGTCTTTCATTGAAGCGCCCTTATGACCTTATGGTTCCGATGAAGAGCGATATGGCAGGCGCCGCAGCAATTTTGACGGCAACGATTGCGATGGCGAAGATTAATCCTCGAGTTCGAGTTACTGCGTTGATGATGTGCGCCGAAAATATGGTGTCGGGTACCGCACAACGCCCTTCGGATGTCATCACGCAATATGGAGGCACAACTGTTGAAGTAATCAACACTGATGCCGAAGGTCGGTTAGTTCTCGCCGATGGTCTTGCCTACGCTGATTTAGAATTGAAACCGGATTATTTACTCGACATTGCAACGCTCACCGGAGCAGCGACTCTGGGTCTTGGAAAACAATATGCGGCAATGTATTCACGCAATCTTGCGTTCACAGCGAAATTGCAAGAGATCGGAAATCGCATCGGTGATCGAGTCTGGCCCATGCCGCTGGTCGATGACTACATTCCCGCTCTGGAGAGCTCTGTTGCAGATTTTAATCATGATGCATCTGCCAAGAGTTTTAGCGCCGGATCGGTGACTGCCGCACTCTTTTTGGAGCAGTTTGTAGGTGCTCAAAATTGGTTGCACCTTGATATTGCCGGACCTGCTCGTTCCGAAGTTGATTCTGGCGAATTTGTAAAAGGGGGAACCGGATTTGGTACCCAGTTGTTAATTGAGTGGCTAGCCTCTCTCTCATGATCCCCAACCGCGGCGATATGTCGGCCTACGCCGAAAGCTTTGTCCGGGAAGATATTTTTATGCAACAAGCTCGAACTAACGCAGAAGAACTCGGAACGATAGATCCCACCCCGGCCGTAGGAGGATTACTTCGTTTCGTTGTTGAAACTTTGAAGGCAAAATCTATCGTCGAAATTGGAACCGGCTCGGGCGTTAGTGGACTCTGGTTATTTTCTGGCGCAACACCAGAAACAGTTCTCACATCGATTGACACCGAGCGAGAGCACGCCGCGGCCGCTCGCACTATTTTAGAAGAATCTGGAATCTCACCACAACGGTTTCGGTTAATCACAGGAATTATTATGGAAGTTGTAGGCAAACTTGCAGATAACAATTATGACTTGATCGTTGTTCGACCTGCCGCAGATTTGATGGACGTGATTCATGAGGCCTATCGACTCTTACGAAAAGGCGGGATTCTCTTTATCGATCAAGCTTTAAGCGGTGGCAAAGTTGCAGATCCTACTCAACGTGATTTCGAAAGCATCTCTCGTCGCGATGGAATTCGAGCAGTAAAAGAGGATTCACGGTGGAGTTCCACCATTCTCCCATTGGGAAGCGGAGTACTTCTGGCGACAAAGCTTTGATCCACTTATAGAATACGAAGATGTCCGAAGTTGATCCAACCCCCGAAACGACGCCAAAAACTCCGACGCAGAGTCCATGGTGGGTTTCAGATAGCCAACCCTTGGCTCAATCTTTTTCGCCAGCTTTACCTATCAAACGTGCACTCCAAGTTACTTGGTATATGGCGCTTGCGATGTCACTGATTGCCGGAGTTGTTGGAGCGGTTATCGGTAAAGCTACATTTGACAATTCTTCACATTTAATTTCATCAAGTAAGGTAATTGATCGTGCACCAAATTCAATTGCCGCAATTGCAGCGCGCGTTTCCCCTTCTGTTGTTGAAGTGGATTCAAGTACCAGCACTGGAAGCGATACTGGATCAGGATTTTTTATAGAGGCCAATGGTTACATTATGACAAACAATCACGTAATCGAAGCCGCTGTCCTGGATAAAACCAAGATAACCGTTAAACTTTCAAATAATCATACCTACATCGCGACAGTCGTCGGTCGCGATACTGCTTACGACCTTGCGGTAATAAAAATTGAAGTCACCGGTGCACCTGCTCTCATCTTAGGCAATAGCAATAATGTGCAGGTAGGCGATCCAGTTATTGCAATTGGATCTCCGCTTGGGTTACAGGGAACGGTTACATCAGGAATTATCTCGGCGAAGAATCGTCCAGTAACGACAAGTTCAGATAGTACTGCCGGTGAAAGTGCATTTATTGATGCCCTTCAAACTGATGCCGCCATTAATCCAGGCAATTCAGGAGGACCACTTGTGGATGCCACAGGAGCGGTCATTGGCGTTAATTCAGCAATTGCTTCTCTTGGCAGTTCCTTCGCTGGTCAACCTGGTTCGATCGGATTGGGATTTGCGATTCCTATAAATCAGGCTAAAACGACGGCAGACCAATTGATCAAGACTGGCCATTCTCATTATCCAATCGTTGGCATGTCATTGGATTCATCTTTCGCGGGACCTGGAGCAAAGATTGCAGATCTTACAAATTCCATTTTGCCTGGCGGACCTGCAGCGAAGGCGGGTCTTCGCTCGGGTGACGTCATCCTCGCAATCGATGGACAGGATATTGCGACAGCAGACGACCTCATTGTGGCGATCCGCTCGCATTCAATTGGAGATACGATCACTTTGAAATATCAGCGTGGGACCGTAACGAAGACGGTGCAACTCACACTCGCCGCATCTAAATAGCGCCGTAGAATACTCTCATGACGCAGGATGTTCTCACTAAGATTCACGCAGCGTTGGCATTAGTACAAGACCCCGAGCTTCATCGCCCGCTTCCAGATCTTGGCATGGTCGAGTCGGTTCGCTTTAATAATGGAGTCGCCACGCTCACTATTAAATTAACCATTAGTGGTTGCCCGATGCGAGATCGTTTGCAATCTGATATTACTGAAGCGGTTGTTGCCATCGAAGGTGTCCAATCGGTGATAATTGAGTTTGGTGTGATGACAGAAATCGAGCGCGAAGCTGTAAAGAAACTGCTCCGTGGGGGGCGCGAAAAGTTCAACCCATTTGCACAGGATGATTGTTTGACTCGCGTTATCGGTATTGCCTCTGGAAAAGGTGGAGTTGGTAAGTCATCTATCACCGCAAATCTCGCGGTAGCGGCGGCGGCACGAGGTTTAAGTGTTGGGATATTGGATGCGGATGTCTATGGACACTCAATTCCTCGGTTAATGGGCATTTTGGATCAACGACCAACCTCGATTGACCAAACTTTTATTCCAGTTGAAAACCATGGCGTAAAAATTGTTTCTATGGAGATGTTCAAACCAAATCGCGAAGATCCCATCGCCTATCGCGGACCGTTACTTCATCGGGTCTTGGAACAGTTGATGAGCGATGCTTATTGGGGAGCTCTAGATTTGTTACTTCTGGATTTGCCCCCTGGCACTGGCGATATCGCAATCTCTCTTGGACAGTTGATTCCTCGTTCAGAAATTCTTGTCGTAACAACGCCACAGATCGCAGCGGCAGAGGTTGCAGAGCGCGCTGGCAGAATTGCATTCCAGATGAAGCAACGAATTCTTGGCGTTGTTGAAAATATGTCAGAAAGTCCATGTCCTCATTGCGGTGAACCCATTGCACTATTTGGTAGTGGAGGCGGTCTTGAAACAGCTAAAAGGCTTAGTGCATTGGTGGGCAAAGATGTTCCGCTCCTCGCCAAAGTTCCATTTGATAACCAGCTTCAAGATGGCGGTGATAGCGGGACTCCCGTATATCTATCTGCCCCCGACGGCCCCATCAAGAAAATCTTTGATGAACTCTTAACGACGCTGATGATTAGCCCCCGTTCGTTGGTCGGAGTACCACTCTCGCTTCACACGTAAGCGCTTCCCATTTTGTAGCACTAGGAGCCCGTAGACTGACGGAGTGAAACGCCCACCTGTCGCCGCTATTAACACTGTCGCAAAGCGACTAGTGGGACGTAGTGATCTATTGATTTCACGAAAGGGCGTTCGGGATTCCTTGGTTTCACTCGCTGGATTGATTGGTTGTCCCGTACTTGATCCTGAAGGTCGAGAGATTGGTCGCCTTGTTGATGTAGTTGTTCGCCATGGCGAGGAGATTTATCCACCTGTATCAGGTTTGATCGTAAAGGTAGATAACCGTAAAATTTTTTTAAATGGTGCGCGCATTTCAAATCTCACACCGAGTTCGATCACACTTTCATCTACCAAAATTAATCTCGAACCTTTCTCTCGTCGTCCCGGGGAGTCACTCTTAGACGCTGATGTCCTTGACCATCAGATTGTCGATGTTGACGGACTTCGAGTGGTTCGCACGTCGGATCTTTATTTGGCTCCGTTTAATAAAGAAATACGAGTCATCGGTGTTGATATCTCTTTCATGTCATTTCTTCGTCGATTATTTCCCGGTTCGCTCGCGCGTCGCCCTACCCCTGATCATGTTATTGATTGGGCATCTGTTGCTTCTCTCACAGATTCAACGGGAGTAGTTCGCACTTCTGGAACACGAGCCGCCCTCAGCCAACTTCGCCCAGCTGATCTCGCCGATTTAATTGAAGATCTTGCTGGCCGGGAGCGAGGCGCACTGATCGAAATGTTGGATCCTGATCTTGCCGCTGATGCCCTTGAAGAGATGGAAGATGATGAACTCGAAGGTACGCTCCGTGGTTTAACTGCCGAGTTTTCTGCAAAACTACTTTCTCGTATGGAGCCCGACGAATCTGCCGAAGTATTGCGGGATCTCGACAATGAACACCGCGAGAGCATCCTCGACGCAATGGAAAGCACCACTGCCAAACAGTTGCGCCAATTAGTTTCTTTTGACGAAGAGTTAGCGGGTGGAATCATGACCACACATATCTTGATTGTGAAAGAAAACGCGACCGTCGGTGATGCCCTTAAGCTCTTAGTTGAAAACCGAGAGCGTGAAAGTTCCGATGGTGTAGTTGTTGTGGATAGCAAAGGAAAACTCCTTGACCACATTCAAACTGTTGAATTGATAGCTGCGGACATTAAAAGTATGGTTTCAGAATTGATTGCAAAGCCATATCCCACCGCCGTTACGAGCCAAACACCGATTAACGAAGTTGTGGAAGAATTTTCAAATAACCGAGGCTCTTCGATCATTGTTATCGATGCGAAAAACAAGCCAATTGGCCGAATTCTCGCCGATGACTTGGTCGATGCACTCTCTCAGAATCGCGGTCGATTCTCCCAGAGTGGCGTAACTCGCGCGTGAGCAATGTAACGATTCCCACAGGACGCAAACTTCGCATCGCTGCATTTCTTGCAGTGATGGGACCCGGAGTAATCGCGGGACTTTCTGACGATGATCCAGCGGGAATCACGACATATTCTCAACTTGGAGCCCAATTTGGTTATCGTCTTTTGTGGACGCTAGTTGTCTCAACGATCGCACTAATCGTTTTCCAAGATCTTGGCGCTCGCATTGGTGTTGTCACTCGTCAGGGTCTTCTCGGATTGGTCCGTCAAAAGTATGGCGCGCGCGCCGGAAGTTTTAGTGCCATTGCTCTGATCCTGGCCAATGTGGGAACAATGACGGCAGAATTTGCTGGAGTTGCTGCTGCTGGACAACTCTTTGGAATTTCGAGATATATAACTGTTCCACTTACCGGTTTCGTTATCTCGGCGCTTGTGCTTCGGGGCACCTTCAAGAAGGCCGAGCGAGTCTTCTTTCTTCTTTCAGCGGTCTTTATCTCGTATGTGATTGCTGGCTTTATGTCCCATCCTCATTGGGGGGCTGCATTACATGGGATGGTTGTTCCTTCGCTGCCATTTAATCGCGGCGCGATAAGTATCGCGACTGCAACTCTTGGAACGACACTAGCGCCTTGGGGTCTTGCCTTTATCCAGTCTTACGCAGTAGATAAGCGCCTGACTCGAGCTGACCTTAAATTGCTGCGCGCCGATGTCTGGGTGGGATCGTTGCTTACGGGCGTTATTGGATTTTTCGTAATCATCACCTGCGCAGCAACATTGAATCGCGAACACATCACAAATATCACTGATGCAGCGCAGGCAGCTCGCGCGTTGCAGCCATTGGCAGGTACGCTCGCAAAAGATATTTTTGCAATCGGCATTATCGGTGCCGCGCTACTTGCTGCTTCGATCCTCCCGCTGTCTACCGCATATTCGGTGAGCGATTTGACCGGATCGCCCGCAGCCCTTGATGACAAGTTCGAAGAAGCACCACTTTTCTACCTAACATTTGCAGCAATTACCGTTATCGCCGGCGGACTTATCATGATTCCTGGTGTCTCACTGATCTGGATATTGATCTCCTCTCAAATATTAAATGCGATCCTTTTGCTACCGCTCTTGGCATATATGTTTGGTATCGCGCGAGACAAGAAATTGATGGGTGAGTTTGTTGCTGGAAAACGCGCGCTTTTTCTTTATGGCGGGATTATTGCGATTGTCGCGGTATGTGTGCTCGCGCAATTCTGGTTTATGTTTAATTTATGACCATGAAAACCCATGAACATACGGCTCTTCCAACGGGGCGGGACATCCCACTTCTATTGGTCGGAGTCTTAGGAGTCGGTTCCTCAGGACCGCTCATCGCAAAGAGCATTATGCCGATACCAACAATTATCTTCTGGCGAAACCTGGGTGGCGCGCTTATTATGGCGCCATTCGCGATTAAATCTGGCGAACTTCGTAATCGCAACAATCGCAGGTTGATAGCCATTTCGGCGTTAGCCGGAGTCATACTAGCTGCACACTTTCTGGCGTTTTTCGCAGCGATGCGCTTTACAACAGTTGCGGCCGGTACCGCTCTTGCATCATTTCAGCCAATCTTTGCCGCGCTCTATATGAAATTTCGAGGCGCACATATTTCTTCGCAATCCCTGGGCGGAATGTTGCTGGCCTTTGCCTCACTTTTCTTAATCACTGGAGTTGATTTCACGGTCTCAACCCGGGCATTTGTTGGTGACTTATTCGGAATACTTTGTGCGGCACTTGCCGCGGTTTACATGATTTTGGGTTCGAGCGTACAAAAGACTTTATCAACATCTACTTATACGACTGTTTGTTTCGCAACATGTGGGGCTACCGCACTTGTTGCTGGCGCAATAACTGGTTCACCACTACTACATTTTTCGGCCATACAATGGCTTTATCTTGCAGCTTTGATTGTCGGAGCGCAGTTCTTTGGGCATACTTTTATGAATATGGCACTAAAGCGAGTGTCACCTGTCGTGGTTTCCCTTATCGTCTTTTTTGAAGTTCCCATTGCTGCTTTAATTGCTTGGTTCTGGTTGCATCAGCACCCATCTGCCGGAACCATCCCTGGGATCGTTGGGCTTTTGATTGGTTGTACGATTTTCGTACTTAGAAATAAGGACATAGGAATTAAGAGCACAAATGATTGATCTACATACTCATTCAAATTTCAGTGATGGTACGGATACCCCAACCGAACTATTAAACAAGGCACTTGCCAGTGGCTTAACGACTATTGCACTTACCGACCATGACACTATGGCTGGCTGGGACGAGGCGATCACGCATGTGCGCCATGGATTATCACTTGTTCTTGGTTCTGAAATTTCATGTCAGACCAGTGATGGCATCAGCGTTCACATGCTTGGCTTGCTCTTTGACCCGACATACCAACCTTTGACAGAGATGATGGCACTCACGCGTGAAAATCGAATTACCCGAATGGCGAAGATCCTGGTCAGGCTTAATGCAGCAAATTACCACGTCACTATGGAAGAAGTTGAAGCGCAACTTTCAGCGGGTGCAACTCTTGGGCGGCCGCACCTAGCCGATGCCTTGATAGCGAAGGGATATATGAAATCTCGCGAGGAGGTGTTTGCTGAAATCTTGCACAACGATTCACCCTTTTATGTTTCGCATTATTCACCGACTCCGGAGGCTGCGATCGCCTTTATTAAAGAAGCCGGTGGTGTTGCAGTTATCGCCCACCCTATGTCATCCCTTCGCTCTCGAGTGGTATCGCCCGTTACCTTCGAAAGTTATGTCGATGCCGGCCTTGATGGTATTGAAGTTTTTCATCGAGATCACACCTATGAGAACCGAGTGCTTTTATCAGGCATTGCCGATCAATTTGAGTTGGCAAAGACTGGCTCGAGTGATTATCACGGAAATGGAAAACTTAACCAATTGG
>Ga0097691_1000670_pt1 | contig 28300 bp, 27 predicted proteins | sample NGESurdeep072012_8_FD_72858 | JGI IMG/M metagenome (GOLD analysis project Ga0097691, IMG submission 72858) | Arctic peat soil microbial communities from Barrow, Alaska - NGEE Surface sample 210-1 deep-072012 | ecosystem: Environmental > Terrestrial > Soil > Wetlands > Peat ... | reverse complement strand
TCGCGCTCGAGCAGGAAGAAGTGCTGGTCCATCCGTTCGTCAAAGGAGAGCTCGCCTGCGGCAACCTTCGAAACCGCGAGGAGATTCTGCATTATCTTGGGCACCTTCCACAGGCGCCAGGCGCAACCGACAACGAAGCGCTCTCATTCATTGAAAGCAGGTCGCTAAGCGGACGTGGCATCGGCTACGTCGACGTACACCTCCTGGCATCCACTTCACTCCACGGCACGGCGCGACTGTGGACGATGGACAAACGACTCGCGGAGGTTGCAGAAACGCTGGGCTTATCGCACCCGCGGCGCTGAAGTCTGGCAGCCATCCCCGAAGGCATTGCCGACCAACGGCCTTGTGGCCGTCGGCAGTCGGCTTTACACATCCACCGATGCCACGACACCGTTTCGCGATCTCGTTTCTCGTTTGCGCTGTCTTATCTCGAGCGCTTGGCGCGCAGGCGCCGCATCTTTTCGTGACACCGGCGCATCCAATGCCTGGGTCCATTGTGCGGGTTACGCTCGTCGGCACTGGTGAAGCTCCCATCGCGGCAATCCACGGAGCAATGGCCGGCGAGCCGTTGCATTTCATTGCTGCAGGCGCCGGGGCGTGGCATGCAATCGGGGGTGTTCCCGTTGACGCGCCGCAGGATATCCCGGCGGAGGCGATCATCGAGCGCGGCTCCGGCATCGCCGACACGATTCGCACATCGGTGATGCCATACCACGCGCCGCCTGCACGCCGCGGGCGGGGCAGGCCGAGGCGCCTCGCGGTCAGCTCGCGCTTCACGCAGCCACTCGACTCGGCAACCGAGCAGCGAATCGCCAGCGAAAACGCACGCGCGCGAGAGGTGGGGCGGCGATCGCACGAGACACCCCGCTTGTGGTCGGCACCATTTCTCCGTCCGCGGAGATCGCGAATCACCAGTCGGTTTGGCTCGGGGCGTGTGTTCAACGGTCGCGTTGCAAGCAGCCACCTCGGCGTCGATTTCGCGGGCGTGGTTGGCGCGCCGGTAGTGGCGACCAATCGCGGCATCGTCGCACTCGTGGACAGATTCTTTCTCGCCGGCAACGTCGTATACATCGATCACGGCGCGGGCGTCGTCACCGGCTACTTCCATCTGAGCCGGACGCTCGTGGCGCCGGGAGATACTGTTGTGCGAGGCCAGAAAATTGGACTCGTTGGTGCGACGGGGAGAGTCACCGGCGCACACCTCCACTGGAGCGCGCGTTACGGAGCGCTCACCGTCGATCCGCTGGGCCTGGTTGCGCTCGGCCGAGGCTGGTAGCTGATACAGAACTGACACTCTCCGACAGAAAACCGGTCTGTCTGCAGAATTCAGAGCAGATAGAATCGCACGGGCTGGAACCATTCTGCCCGGAGGAGTCATGCAAAGCATCAAGCTAAGCGTCACGTGCCGCAGGCAGCTCGAAAGGAAATACGATGCGAAAGCGATAAAGCGAATCACTGGCGCCGTTGCAAGGTGGGTTGCCGCCGATGCGGCCCGCGGCATTCGCACAATTCACGTTGCCGTGGATGACCCGAGTGACATGCACCCCTTTCGCGTCGCTCCGGTAACCGGCGCGATCACCGCGGAGAAAGTCAAGCGCGCCATCGATGCGCTCGCTGCCGGTCTCACTCCCGACTACATCGTCATCATCGGCTCGGGCGACGTGGTGCCGTTGTTCGACGTTCCCAATCCCACCCTCGGAAACGACGGCGACGGCGACACGGACACGGTCGTTCCCACCGACAATCCGTACGCCAGCTCGCGGCCGTTCGACCGCAGAAAGAGGTCGAGCTATCTCGTTCCCGATCGCGTGCTGGGACGCATACCCGACTTGCCCGGCTCCAGCGACCCGGAGTGGCTGCTCCGCTATCTGGCGGTTGCAACTGCCTGGAAGCCGCGCTCCCCGGCAAGTTACGCGCAGGATCTCCTGGTTTGCTGCGACGCGTGGAAGAAAAGCGGGCGGGCGTGCGTCGAGTATCTCGCGCGCGATGCAGCAACGATGTTGACGTGCCCGCCATCGGGTGATTCGTCCCGGCGAATGCAGCGGCAACATGCCGCGCGTCTCCAGATGATCAAGTGCCACGGCGCGCCCAACGATTCCTGGTTTTATGGACAGCGCGGATACGATTATCCCGACGTCATGCGAAGCACGTCGCTCGCGAGCCGGACAAGAAAGGCGACCGTAGTCGGATCGATGTGCTGCTTTGGAGCGAACATTTTCGATCCACTCGACCCGGCGGCACAGCACCCGGGTGAGCCCCCCATCTCCAGCGTCTACCTGCGTCAGGGAGCATTTGGCTTTCTCGGCTCGACATGCACTGCCTGGGTTGGGCTGGACTCGATGCTGTGCTCCGACTGGATTGTTGCCGCATTTCTCAAATCCGTGCTCGGTGGTGCGTCGCTCGGACGCGCAACGCTCGAGGCCCGTCAGAATGTCGCGCGATGGAGTCAGCAGCAGGGGGACCAGCTGGACTCGGCCGACGAAAAGACGCTGCTTCAGTTCGTGCTGCTGGGCGATCCGTCAATCCATCCGGTTAAGGGATCGAGGCCCGTTATTCCGACCAACGGCGGAGCGCCGGCTCCGAGTGCAGCCATCGCACTCGCTCGGCGCCAGCGGCGCGCCACCAGTCATCAGCTCGGAGCGATGTTGACGGCGGCAATGCCGAACCGACGAGTGGTGAAGGAACCGGCGGTCCCGGGCGATGTTGAAGGACTCGCTCGCCGGCTGTCGGAACGGGCAGGCGCGGGCTTTCAGTTCAGATTCTCGTCGCCGCAAGTCGAGCGCGTCACCAGCAAAATTCGGCAGCCACAGGCGATCGCGGCACCGGCCGCCGCCGCGGTTGTCGGACGCGACAGCCTCCAGTACTATTGGGCGGCCAGGCGCGAACAGGGGCCCGTCCCGGAAGTTCGCATCGTCAGCATTCAGACGGATGCGCAGGGAAACGTGCTGCGAACTCAGGTCCTGGCATCGAGCTGATGGCGTCAACCAGGAGAGACCCGCGTGAAGAAGGAGCAGCGGCAGCTCGAGCGGGTCACCGGCAGGGCGGAAAATCAGCTGGTTCGCCGAGGGACGGCGAGCGAGCACGAGGCGGTGGTGCTGCTCACGAGCGCGGGCGAGCGAATGATTCTCCAGCGAATCGGCGGCAATCCGTTCGACGACGCCGAAACGCGGCGTCTCGTGGGCCACAAGGTTGAGGTGGAAGGCTATCGCGTCGGTGACATTTTCCGGTTCGTCAAGGCGACGCCGGTGGATGGCCGTCCGGGCTGACAAGAAACACCCACTCGCTGAGAAGAAAACGACATTTCCCCGGCGGCACTGCCGACACAACTTCGAGTGATGCATTTCACCGGTTTTTGCCCTGGATGATAAAACACCACGCATTCTTTGATGCACTGGGGCTATCGAGCGAGCAGGACACAACCTGGCAGCCGACGCTGGCCGGGCTCGCCGTACTGCGATTGCTCGACGACGCATCCGAACATCCAGGACGAAACAGCAACGATGACTGGGCCGCACATCGTGCTGCGCGTGATGCCGTCGCCGCAATTCCCGAGGGGCATTCGTCGCGAGCGATTCTGACGCGACTACTGGATGGGATTCGAAACGGACAGGAAACGTCGGAGGAAGCGGGGAGAGAACTGCTGTCACTGGGCCGATCGTTCGACCTCGAAGGCAAATGGTCGGTTGCCGCCGATGTGTTTCAGACAATCATTCAACGGTTTTCCAGCCGGGAGCAGACCGGGCTGGTGATCGAGTCGAACACGGCGTTGGGCGCAGCGGCACGACATGCCGGCGACTGGGAGGGCTCGGCGCGGGCGTACGCGCAGGCGCAACATCTTGCCGACACCATTGGCGATGTTGCTGCGTCGCTCACCGTCGACGTTGGAGTGGCCAACAGTCAGATGATTCGCGGAAATCTGCCCGCCGCTGAAGCCGGGCTCGAAAGGGTGGCGGCAGACGCGAGAGCGCGCGGACTCAGCCAGGTGGAAGCGCTGGCGCTCCACTCGCTTGCGTCGGTTGCGCACTCTCGCGGCAACTATCAGAAGGCGATCCATCTCGCCTACCGCAGTCTCGAGCTGACTTCGCACGCAACCACGCGGGACAGAGTTCTTGCTGACATCGCCGCGGCATACGCCGGGCTCGGGATGCGCGAAACGGCGAGAGACGGTTACCTGATCGTCACGGTGACTTCGCCGCATCAGTGGGTGCGCTGGCAGGCAACACTAAATCTGATGGAGCTGGCAATAGGTGGTGGTGACGAAGCTGAGTTCGACGCGTACGCCAGAGAGATGGAGGCGGCGCCCCTCGACGACCGGCTCCGTGCGTATTTCCTCTTTTATCTCGCGCTCGGCAGCCAGCGCTTTGGCCGGGAGGGTGCGGACGATCAACTCCGTATCGCCGAGCGCTTCGCGTCGAGTCACGAGCTTCACCAGATCGCATTCGACGTCGAAGCGGCAGTGAACGGCCGCGCGGTCAAAGCGGATACTGCGGACGCATACTCGGACGCTACTGGCGGCGGCGGCTCGGAAGAGCTGGAGCGAATCGCGGAGGCACTCCTTCACCTCCGCGAGCGCGCCACTGCGTGATCGTCGTCGCCTGCCGAGGACTGGGAGTTATCGCGTCTGGCAGGTGCCGGAGCCGCCGGTGATCGGACATGCAACTGACGTTGTTGGACCGGTGGCATCGGAGCACGCACCGACACCAAGCAGACAGACAAGCGAGAGCACAGCGAGGCCTTTCAAACGGGACATTTGAGCTCCAGTCTCGAGGGTAGAATCCCAAGCTACCCGCGTCCCAAGCCCCTCAAATGCCTGTTTCGTAGCGAAAAGTGTCGGTTTCGTGTCAAAGATGTGGCTTTTCTGTCAAATTGAGTCTTTCGGGTCGGGCAGGAGAGCATACCTTTAGGTCGTGGCCAGACCGCGAGCAAAATGACTGTCGCCGCCCTTCTGCCTCCGCGGCTCCTTCGGCACGTCGAGTTCGTACTCGGCCGGGAGCGTCCGTTGGCGGCCGCGTCGTGGGCCGCGCTCGATGACCTGATTCGGCATCGGCCGATAAGTGCGGCGATCGTCGATCCCTCTGTCGACGAAGCCGCCAGTACGGAAAGAATCGGGAAGCTTCTCTCCGACTATCCGTCGCTTCCGGTAATCGCGTATGTCACGGTGACCGCGCCGGCATTCCGTGCTGTGGCCGAGTTGTCGCGAGCCGGGCTCAAGCACGTCGTTCTGTACTCGTTCGACGATTCGCCGGAGCGGTTTCTGGAGTTGATGGATACGGTTCGGGCGAATTCTCTCACCGCGCGCCTGCTGAAGGCATTTCGTCCTTCACTCGACAGCCTGCCCCTTTCGCTGAAGCAGACAGTCGAGGACATGTTCGCTGAGCCGCATCGGTACGTGAGTGCCACCGACATCGCGACCGGCGCAAGAATTCCCGTTGTCCGACTGTACAGGACATTCCGCGCGGCGGGGATTGCCTCGCCAAAGAAACTGCTCATCGCCGCGAAGCTGCTCCGGGCCTACGGCTATCTGTCAGACCCGGGTCACTCGGTCCGCGGCGTATCAAAGAAGCTCGGGTACCGCCACAGCCGCATACTTCTCGATCACACCTTCGAGGTGCTCGGGTTCACTCCGTCACGCGTTCGCGACCATATGACGGAGGATCAGGTCGTCGAGCGGCTGATGGTCTGGATGACTGCCGAGGAAGCGCAAGCCGCATCCTAGCGCGCCATTGGCATGCTTCCGCCGGCGTGATGCTCGGACCGTTGCGCCACCATGAATTCGTGTATCGCCGCGATCGCCTCGGGGTCGGATGACGTGATGCGAACCTCGCCGCCGAGTGGAAGATCGGCGTAAGAGTAGGTGATGGCGTTGCGCTTTTTCGTCATCACTGCCGTGCCGGGCATGTCGTGCCCGTGGACAAACGCCGGGGTGGAGAAGTCGCCGGCCTGGAAGGCATGCTGAATGAGCTTCAGGTGTGCGCGGATCTGGGCCACGCCGAGCGAGTCGCTGGTCTCGCGCTGCAATTCAATTCGGCCGCCGTCGGACGTGACGTCGAACTTGTGGGCTGACGTGTACTGATCCACTCCCATCGCCATTCCGCCGCGCTTCTGCATTGCGGTGAACGCGCTATCGGCAGCCGGTTTTGCCGGCTCACCTCTCGTGCAGGCAGATGTCGCAACGATCGCGATCGTTCCCGCCAGCGCCCGGCAGGCAGCAGTGTTTCCAAATTTCAGCATCATGTCAATGCTTACGCATTACGCTGTCGCTTTGCTGCCTTCCTTGCTCGCCGGGCGCCCCACGATGATGGTGATGTTGTCTTCGCCCCCGGCATCGAGCGCGTCCTGCAGCAGCGCCTCGCATGTCTCGCGGGAAGAAACCTTTGCCCGCAGGCGCTCGCGGATGCGCTCGTCCGGCACGTGACGGGTGAGCCCGTCGCTGCACATCATCCCGACGCTGCCCAGCGACTGCGTCACTCGCGTCACTGTTGGCGCTGCCTGGGCGCCTCCGATCGCGCTCGACAGCACGTTCGACCACCTCTTGTATGCGGCATCGGTGCGAGCGAACACTCCCTGTTCCACGAACTCCTCGGCCATCGTTTGATCGCGGGAGATCTGGAGCAGCTCGCCGTGCTGCAGGATGTAACACCGGCTGTCTCCCACCTGAAGTAGATAGGCGTTGTTGCCGACCCCAAGCCACAAGGTGAGCGTGGTCGCCATTCCACGTCGAGTGCGATCGGCGTTGCCTTCCGCGGCAATCTCTGAGTGCACCTTGAGCGCCGCGGCCTCCAGCTCGTGCATGAACGCGTCATCGTCGTCGGGATCGCCGGTGTAATAGGTCTGGAGCGATTTCTCGACGTATCGCGTGACGTGCTCGAGCGCGATGCGGCTTGCCTCCTCACCGGCATTTGCTCCGCCGACCCCGTCTGCGACGAGAGCGAGGAATGCGAGCCGCTCGCTCTGCGTGAGGAGGGGCGACTCGGGAAGGCTGGTGTTGTAGACCTTCATGATCTTCTGCAGCGAGCAAACCAGAAAGTGGTCCTCGTTGGTCTGCCGAACCAGGCCGAGATGAGTGAGGCCGTAAACGTCGAGCTCCTTCGCCAATGAAGGTCGTGGCGCAATCGTTTCCGCAGTTGTTGCCTGATTCGTCATCTGATTCCAGAGATATGGGTCGACCACCACTCCAGTGCCCGGACGTCGGTCCAGGGCGCGGGAAATTTAATCTCATCGAAGCGGCGGGCTAGCTCGATCGCACTGCGTCCATTTCTTAGGGGGAAGATTTGCGCTGGAGGGGAATAAGTCAAACGCATCTCCCGGCCAGGCAAACCGGCTGGCCTCACGTCGAGCCGGTTGATAGGTTTTGACTCCCACCCACCCTCCGACGACATGAACCAATCTGAGATCGATCAGTCGGTTGCGACCCTCGTTCAACACAAGGACGAATGGGCCACGCTTTCCATTGGCCGGAAGCTGAGCCATCTCGAGGAGATGCGCGCGAAGACCGGGAAGGTCGCCGAGCGATGGGTGGACGCGGCGGCAAAAGCAAAGCGGATTCCAGGCGATTCGCCGCTGAGCGGTGAGGAGTGGATGTCGGGCCCCTGGGCGTTGTTGCGGGGGCTCAATCAACTGACTCGCACACTCAGCGCGCTCGAAAAGGGCCAGCCGCCTCCGCTTGCGCGAGACGCGGTGCATACGCGGCCGGATGGTCAGGTGATTGTGGACGTGTTTCCGTCGAGCATCTTCGACCGCTTGCTGCTCAATGGGTTCTCAGCTGAGGTCTGGATGCAGCCAGGCGTGACGGCCGAGCAGCTCACCGGGCAGATGGCTTCGTTCTACCGGGAGTCTTCGCCGCGCGGCAAGGTCGTGCTGGTGCTGGGCGCTGGCAACATTGCGAGCATCGCTCCGCTCGACGTGCTGTACAAGATGTTCGGCGAAGGCCGCGTCTGCCTGCTCAAGATGAATCCGGTGAACGACTACCTCGGCCCGTTCTTCGAGGAGATTTTTGGGTCGCTGATCGATGCCGGGTTCGTGCGCTTTGCCTATGGCGGTGCGGATGTGGGAGCATATCTGGTTGCGCATGAGGGAATAGACGAGGTGCACGTCACCGGTGATTACCGCACCTACAACGCGATAGTCTACGGCACCGGCGAGGAAGGAGAAAAACGCCGGCAGCGCGACGAGCCGGCAGTGACCAAGCCGGTGACAGCCGAGCTCGGCAACGTGTCGCCCACAATCGTGGTGCCCGGCCCGTGGAGCCCGGCCGACATTGCATACCAGGCCGAGCACGTCCTCACGCAGAAAACGCACAACGCCGGTTTCAACTGTGTGGCTACCCAGGTGCTGGTGCTGCCTGAAGAATGGGACAAGACCGATGACTTCGTCGCGGCCATCCGCGGCATGATGAAGCGTTCGAGGCCGCGGGAGCCGTACTATCCGGGCGCGGCGCAACGTCAGGGTGCAGTAGTGGCCGAACATCCCGAGGCGGAGCTGTTCGAGCCCGCGCCAGGCGGTGCAATTCCACGTGTGCTCATCACCGGATTGGATGCGACGAATTCCGAGGAGTACTGCTTCACCCACGAATTCTTTTCCGACGTCCTGTCGGTGACGAAGCTGCCCGGCAGCACCGCCGCTGAATTTCTGGCGGCTGCAGTGCACTTTTGCAACGAGAGCCTGTGGGGTACCCTCGGCGCCAACATCATCGTCCACCCGCAGACGATGAAGGAGCTGGGCCCGGCGCTGGAGTCGGCAATTGCCGATCTCCGGTATGGCTGCATCGGCGTGAATGCGTGGATTGGGGTCGGCTTTCTACTGTCCGAGACAACCTGGGGCGCGTATCCCGGTCATGAGCGCGACGACATAAAAAGTGGCACCGGCGTTGCGCATAACTCACTGCTGTTCGACAAGCCGCAGAAGACCGTTGTGCGCCAGCCATTCTTTCCGTTCCCGCGGAATCTTCTCCATGGGGAGATGCACATGTCGCCCAAGCCGGCCTGGTTCGTCACGAACAAGCAGTCGCACAACCTCGGCCGCCTCATCACGGGGTTCGAGGCTCGGCCCCGTTTCAGAGATCTGCCGGGAATTTTTGTGGCGGCGCTGCGGGGGTAGCATTGAGAAACCTCAAAGCTGTTCTTCTTTGCCTGTTGTCTGCTTCATGCTCTTCTGACACCGGAACGAAGTCGGCCTCTGCTCCCCAGGTGCAGCAGAACACTCCGGCATCACCCGCCGGCGCCGCCGCTATTCAGGACGCGGGGTCAGCAACCTGTCCGCACACCGGCAAATGGGCGCTATGCAGCGTCGAGAATCGTTTGCGTCAGGCCGGCTTCGTCGCAAAGAAGACTGAAGGCAAGCCAATTCGACGTCCGGGGTTCAGCGTCGAGCCCGTGGTCTACAAGCTCGGCAGCGGCCGCCTCGAAGTTTTCATCTACGCCGACGAGGCGGCGATGGAGCGTGACGTGGCAAAGATCGATACACTTACGGTTGCGCCTGCCGGAGTCGCCAGCCCCTGGGATGGAACGCCGGTGCTGGTGCGCTCGGGTAATCTCGCCGCCGTTCTCGTCACGGAGAACCAGAGTCAGATCGAGCGCCTCACCCTCGCGCTCACTGCGGGCGCGCCGCAGCCGGGATCGCCGCGCTGATTAAGACGGCCGTGCATCTCAGGGAGCTGAGTGTGATTCGCAGGCTCGTGTTGTCAGCCATCATGCTGGCTGCGGCAACGCCGGGCACGATTTCCGGTCAGCGTTACGATTCGTCAACTACTGAAATTGTGGCGTCCGGCGTCGTTCACAGGCGTCTAGTGGTGAACAGCGGCCCATGGCGAGTGAACGTGCTGGAAATAGACCTGCGGCAGCCCGGGCTCAGCATTCGCGGAGCTCGTGCACGTGATGCTTATAGCGGAAGGGAAACCGTCCGCTCGATGGTGGACCGATACAAGGGCCCCGGAAGGGCGGTAGCGGCAGTAAATGGCGACTTCTTCGACGTGAAGACCGGAACGGGTCAAAGCGAGAATAACGTCGTCATCGAAGGGAAGGTGTGGAAAGGTGTCACCGTGACCGATTCTCCTTACGACACCTTCGACAACCTCCACTCGCAATTCGGAGTCGACTGGCGTAACCGGCCCCGCATTGACCGATTCGGCCTCGATGCGTGGATTATCGGGGCATCCGGACACCGAGTGCGACTCGATGGCCTCAACTTCCGGCCCGATACGAATTCAATTGTCCTGTATACGCCCGCGTTTGGTGATTCGACTCCGACCGATTCCATTGGCAGGCGCATGCTCTCGCTTCCGCTCCGACTTACGGGGCAGAAAGGTGACACGTTCTTTTTCCGTGTCGCCGGCCGCGCACGTGAGGGTGGCGGGGTGCCCCTTGCAGGCGGTGGAGTGCTGGCTGCAGAAGGAACGAAAAGCTCGGATCTGCGCGCGATCGCGGCGCGGCGCGGAGGGTTGACTATCAAAGTCCGGCTCGCGCCAAATGGCGCCAGGTTGCGAACGGTAGTCGGCGGCTGGCCGAGGCTGGTTCTCGCCGGCCGCAACGTCGCACAATTGGCGGACATCGTCGAAGGAACCTTCCCGCGATTCTCGAGCGCGAAACATCCCCGCACCGCCGTTGGATTTTCGCGCGACAGCAGCAAGCTGTTCCTGATCACTGTCGACGGGCGCAGAGAATCGGACTCGGGGATGTCGCTCGTCGAGTTGGGGAAGATGGTGATGGACCTTGGCGCGTACGAAGCAATGAACTTCGACGGCGGCGGATCGACGACGATGGTGATTGACGGGAAGGTGGTCAACCTGCCCTCTGATCAGACGGGCGAGCGGCCGGTGGGGGGCGCGTTGATGGTTGTGGTGGATGATTCGACAGGTATGACTCGCGGAAGACTTAGGCGCACTCGCGGCCCGGGGGTACCTATTGCACATTGAAAGGCAGGACTCCTTCGGCTGGAGCACACATGCAGCTATCGGGGGAAGAAAAACGAACCAGGCCGGCGCGGGCGGTCAGCACATGACGACCTCCCCGCAGTCGCCCGTCTCCACTGACATCGGCCCGCGTCCGCTCGACCACGAAGTCGACGTTTTCGGGCTGACGCATGCCGGAAACGTGCGCCCGAACAATGAGGATCACTTCCTCATCTGCGCCCTGCAGAAGCGGATGGAGGTGTACTACACGAGTCTGCCCGATGTCTCCCAGCTCGGTGGGAGCGAGCGGATCGCGCTGCTGGCGATGGTCGCCGATGGAGTTGGCGGAGCTGCCGCCGGTGAGGAGGCGAGCCGGATGGCACTCGAGGGAGTGACGAAATACCTCGCCGAGACGCTTGAATGCTACTATTCGAGCGACCTGTCCGATGATGCAACGTTTCTCCTGACGCTCGAAGAAGCGGCGCTCAAGGTGCACAACGAGCTTGCGGTCGTCGCCCAGACAGACCCCAACCTCCGTGGGATGGCGACGACGCTGACTCTCTGGCTCGGCGTCTGGCCGCGCGCTTATCTGCTCCAGGTTGGCGACAGCCGCTGCTACGTGCTGAAAGACGGCGAGCTCATCCAGCTCTCACGCGACCAGACGATGGCGGAGGATCTGGTGGAAGAAGGCGTCTTCACCCGCAGCGACGCCGCACATACGAGGTGGGCGCACGTTCTGTCCAGCGCAATCGGCGGCCCGCAGGCAGCGCCGGCCGTAAAGCGTCTCGAGCAAGGGTGGGGTCTGGTTGGTCTCCTTTGCAGCGACGGGCTGACGCGTCACGTCTCCGACGAACGTATTCGCGAGCGGCTCAAGAGTCTGACTTCAGCGCGACAGGGGTGTGAGGCGCTGCTTCAGGACGCGCTCGATGCGGGCGGTCAGGACAACATCACCATCATCATCGGCCGGACGATAGCGAAAGACGCCTCCTGAAGGACGCCGAGCCAGGCCTTATGCTGCCGTTGCCTTCGCGATTCGGACCTTTCGGCCCCAACCTTGCAAACTGATGGCTCAGTTCCCCCCTCTCTGAGGGGGGATATGGCTCAGCAAGGGAGGATAAAAGCATGACCGGACTCAGCAAAGGATGGGTGCTTCCGCTCGTTATCACCAGTCTCACGGCGTCAGCGTGCGGCGTACGCACAAAGACCACCGATATCAGTCCCGTGACGCTTCGCGCAACGTGCGACGAGGCGGTTGACGTCTACACCAGCCGCGGCGCGGTGCCGCACAACTACCGCGAGCTCGCCTGGATCAGCGCCGAGGGCAACTCGGTGTACACGACTGAAGGCAAGATCGTCGCTCAGATTCGCAAGAAAGCAGCCGACGTCGGAGCCAACGCCATCATCGTCAACGACTTCGCGACTACCGGAACCACGAGCAAGGTAATCGGAGCGGCGGTCGGCGCGAGCACCGCGGACACCAAGACGTCGGCGCTGGCGATCTACATGCCGGCAGAGGCCTCACGCGTCACGCTCAAGTGCGGCCCCCACTAGCACAGCAATAGCGCCAGGTTTCATGCAAAGCGGGCCGGGCACCAATGCCGGCCCGTTTTCTCGTCCCGCGCAGAACATCGGCAACGCTGCGCACTCCGGCAAAGTTCATCGTGCCGCTGTTGATGTTCACGAGCTTCTCGAGAAGGGCCACGCCCTCGGCGTTGTGGGGAGCCACTGCGCGCACGATTGCCTGCTCGGTGCGGGTGAGAGCGGGAGCGGCTTGCGAAGCGCAGACCGAAGATGTGAGAAGCATCGCCGCGATAGCGAGAAGAGCGCGGCGTTCAAGGCGGATTGTCATGCGGCTAATATCGAAGCGGAGACCGCCCGCTGCTATGCCCCTGCTGTCACCCCGTTTTCGATCTGGTCGCGGCCTACCGTAAAGGCCCGCTTCTCGACATAGCTCACCAAGGCCAAAAGGCGCTGCCTCTCGAGTGGCAGCTCCAGCTCGGCAAGCGTCGCGCGCTGGAGCCGATGGGGCAATGGAGACGAAACGGTGTCTTCGGGATGGAACACCAGGATCGCTCCCCCTTCTGCCTGCGGAACCCTGAGCGTCGCGCGGATCTCGTCGATGGCAGAGCGCTCGACCAGGAGCACGAGCGGCCGCAGATCGCCTGCTGCTTCGATCGCCTCAGCCAGACCGCGTGCGAACATCACCTCGTGGCCGGCCCCAGTCAGGGTTTGCGACATTCCTTCGATCAATGCGGCATCAGTTCCAACGATGAGTAACAACGCCATCTATTTATTCTACTCCCTCGCCCGCGGTTGGCCAGCGAGCTCGATGATTCTTTCCGGTCCAATGCCGTCCACTTCCACAATCTTGCTTCGCGACGACTCGCCGGCGACGATTCTCACTGCCCGCCTGCCTACGCCAAGTATTCCGGCGAGAAATCCCAGCAGAGCGTCGTTCGCGGCACCCTCCACCGGAGGTGCCATCAAACGCACCTTTAGTGCCGCGCCGTACGTTCCCACGACCTGATTGGAGGATGCGCGAGGTTGTACGCGCACAGTGAACCTTACACCATCGCGCGTACTTGTAACGGCTACACCGCTCACAGAAGCCGGAGCACTGCGCCCTGAATCAACCCGATGAGGAAATAGGCGACGATCGGAGTGATGTCGATCATTCCAAGCGACGGAATGATCTGGCGGAGCGGCTTGAGAATCGGCTCGCTCACCACGAACGACCAGTGTATCCACCTGGAGTACGGAGAAATCGGGAGCCACGAGCTGACTACCCGGACAATGAGCGCGATTCGCAGGAAATCGAACGCCCATGAGACGACGAGCCTGAACATTCCGGCGGGACCGCCCTGAGTAGCAAAGACGATCATTATCAGCTCGCCGCGAAGGAAGTCGAGCAGGCTGATTATCAGGATTCCGCCGACGACTACCGCCGCGAGCGCCCACAACGGTGCGCTCGCCGGATTGCCGCCCGCCGATACGACACGCCGCTCGATTGGAGAGATGACCGGATCGATCTTCGACCGGGCGAACCGGGCCATCGACCCGAAAGCGTTGACGCGACGTGTACGTACTGCCCAGTCGATCAAGCAAAACACCGCCAGCACAGCCGCCATCACCACCAGGGCTATGCGGACAATGCCGAGCAGCATGTCCAGCCCCGCGAAGAGCGAATCCATTATTGGAGCGACACGCGCATGTTCAGATTCTTCACGAGAAACGCAAACCTGTCTGCTGCTTCCTCGATCTGCTTGGATGTCGGCTTGCCACTGCCATGTCCGGCCTTTGTCTCGATGCGAATCAACGCCGGCGCCGGCCCGGCCTGAGCCGCCTGAAGCGTCGCCGCGAACTTGAACGAATGACCTGGCACAACCCGGTCATCATGGTCCGCCGTCGTGATCAACGTCGGCGGGTAATGAACGTCGGCCTTGATGTTGTGCAGCGGCGAATATGCGCGAAGAACCTGGAACTGCTTTGGATCGTCCGGCGAGCCGTAGTCCGATGTCCACGCCCAGCCGATGGTGAACTTGTTGAAGCGAAGCATGTCCATCACGCCCACCGCTGGAAGCGCGGCACCGAACAATTCAGGGCGCTGCGTCATCACAGCTCCCACCAGAAGTCCGCCATTCGAGCCGCCGGAAATCGCCAGCTTCGGCGTGGACGTGTACTTCTCCTTGATCAGGTACTCGGCGGCAGCGATGAAATCATCGAAGACGTTCTGCTTCTTGTCGAGCATTCCTGCCTCGTGCCACGTTTTTCCGTACTCCCCGCCGCCACGCAGGTTGGCAACCGCGTAGATACCACCCATCTCGATCCACACGAGATTCGCCGAAGAAAAAGCGGGCGTCTGCGAGATGTTGAATCCGCCGTAGGCGTAGAGAATCGTGGGATTATTGCCGTCCAGCACTATTCCCTTTTTCGCCGTGATGAACATCGGCACCCGGGTGCCGTCCTTGCTCGTGTAGAAAACCTGTTTCGTCTCGAACTGCGACAGGTCGACAGGGAGGCGCGGAGTCGTGTACGGCTCGCTGTGCCCTTTCTTCAGGTCGTACCGGTAAACGGCTCGCGGCGACAGATACGACGTGAACTGGTAGAACATCTCGTTGTCGTCGGGCTTGCCGGTGATCTGTGTAACGGTCCCGATTCCCGGAATGTCCAGCTCACCAAGAAGCCGGTAGCCGAAACCCCCTCTTCCGGGTCCGCGAGCCGTGGTGTCGTTGGGGCGCGGGCGCTGATCGCCCCGTTGACCGCCGATGGGGCCGGCACCACGTTGCCCGCGATTATCGCGAAACATGTCGCGGTCTCCCGGCATCGCATAGAAACGCACCGAGGAGTGGGCGTCCTGGAGATATGAGATGACGAGACGATCTCCAATCACCTGGGCGCTGGTGAGCGCGTCCTTGCCCTCGGGCACGACGGTAATCCAGCGACTCGTCTGCTCGTTGTTGATGTCGATCGAGACCACGCGTCCCTTTGGAGCGGCGAGGTCCGTGCGAACGAGAAAGTTGTCGCCGAAGCTGCCGATGAACTGGTACTCGGCCTCGAGCCGGTCGATCAGCCGGACTACGGGCTCATTGATATTTGGCCGGCCGGCGTTGTCGCCAAAGAAGATGTAGTAGAGGCGCGTCCGCTGATCGGTACCCTGGCTGACGGTGATCGTCGCAAACCTTCCGTCATCGCTCACCTGTGTATCGAACAGCCAGTCCGGCTGGTCGGGGCGCTCGTAGATCAGCTCGTCCGACGATTGCGGCTTGTTGATGCGGTGGTAATAGACCTTCTGATTGCGGTTTACGTCGGTGAGCGTCTTGTCCGTCTTCGGCTCGTCGTACCGCTCGTAGAAGAAGCCCTTGTTGTCCTTGGTCCATGAAATGTCCGAGAACTTCACCCACTTCAGGACTTCGGGAAGATCCTTGCCGCTGTCGACGTCGCGGATGTGAAACTCTTCCCAGTCGGAGCCGCTGGCCGCGGTGCCGTATCCGAGGTGATGTCCATCGGGCGATTCACGGCTCACCGACAGCGCAACGGTGCCGTCTGACGAGAGAGTGTTTGGGTCGAGCAGCACTCTCCACTGACCATTGCCGTTCTTGACGTACAGCACGGACTGGTTCTGGAGTCCCGTGTTCTGAGTCTGGAAGTATCGGCCACCCGCCTTTGTAGGAGCGTCGAAGCGGGCATAGTTCCACATCTGGGTGAGCCGGTTGCGGATGGCGGGCCGCTCCGGGATCGTCGCCAGATACCCGAATGTCAGGGCGTTCTCGGCGTCGACCCACGCTTTTGTCTCCGGAGAGTCGGTGTCCTCCAGCCAGCGGTACGGGTCGGCTATCTTGACGCCGTGGTAGTCGTCCACCTGACTACCTTTGGCGGCGACAGGGTATTTGAAGGGGCCGGCGGTTGCTTGCGCCGCGGCGAAAAGTGGAAGAGCGAGCGCAAGGAGCGTCGCTGAAACGATGGAATGAGTCTTTTTCACCGATCTGGTTCCTGATAGGGTAGGTGAATCTACGACGAACGAACCGAATGGTTCCAGTTGCCCGGGGGAGTCGGCATGCCGAAAACCAAAATCAGCAGCGAGCGAAGGTATTGGCTCTTCAAGACCGAGCCGACATCGTTCTCCTTCGATGACTTGTTGAAGGCCCCGTCGCGAACCACGTCATGGGATGGAGTGAGAAATTACCAGGCGAGGAACATGCTGCGCGACGAGATCAAGCCGGGGGACATGGTGTTCGTTTACCACTCGAGCTCCGATCCGACGGGCATCGCCGGCATTGCCGAGGTGGTGCGGGGCGGGTATCCGGATCCCACCGCGCTGGACCCCGGGGATCATCATTACGATCCCAAGAGCAAGGCGGAAGCGCCCAGCTGGTACATGGTGGACATCCGCGCCGTCAAAGCACTGCCCAGGCTCATCACGCTCGACGAGCTGCGAAAGGTGAACGGGCTGGAAAAGATGGTTCTTCTTCAGAGGGGGAGCCGGCTGTCGGTACAACCCGTTCGGGCGGAGGAGTGGGAGATAATTACGTCGCTTGCCTGAAGCACCTCTTCACGAAATCTTCACGATAAAGGCCTCCACATTTATGCGAAATTCACGCCGTTTCCGGTAGTATGACTCAGGAGGCGGCGTTCCTTTTTCCGAACTTCATGGGCGGTTTCATCTTGATTGCTGGGCCGGCTTCGGGTAGTGGGCGGTGACTGCTCAAACCGACACCGCGCTCGTCGTAGACGACGCTCCTCAGATCAGGCGCGTGATCCGGAATGCGCTCAAGCAGATCTTCTCCAAGGTGATCGAAGCTGGCACGGGCAAAGATGCCATTGATCTCGCTGCGTCACATCAGCCAGGGCTCGTCGTGCTCGACCTCGGCCTTCCCGATATCCCTGGAGAAACAGTTTGCCGCGAGATCCGAAGATGGTCGATGGCGCCGATCATCGTTGTATCGGCGCGTGATTCCGACAGGGAGAAAATCAGTCTGCTGGATGCCGGCGCGGATGACTACATGACGAAACCGTTCAACGCTGCAGAGCTGCAGGCCAGGGTTCGGGCACAGCTCAGGCGGGCGAACACGGCAAACCCGGCGACATCTGAAGGGCCAATTCGCATAGGTGACCTTTCGATCGATCTCGCCAAGCCTGCCGTGACGAGAGGTCAGGTTTCGATACACCTCACTCGGCTCGAATGGGATCTGCTTCGCGTTCTTGTAAACTCTGCCGGAAGGACGCTGACACACGAACAGCTGTTCGGACGGGTATGGGGTCATTCGCATGGTAACGCTCAGCAACATCTTCGGGTTCACGTCAGAAGTCTGAGGCAGAAGCTGGAGTCCGATCCAGTGAGACCAGTTCTTATCGTTACAGAGCCGGGCGTAGGGTACAGGTTCGAGCTCGACGAATGAGCGACGCCAGCGTTCGAGCGGTTCGCCGGTCGCCCGATCTGCTCCAGGCGCTTCTGTGGAGCGTGGTCCTCGCCGCCGTAACCGCGTTGATGCTGCCCTTTCGATCGCATCTCAACGAGGCGCACGTGATGGTGGCATACTTGCTCGTTGTGCAGGGGGCGAGCGCGCGAGGCGGCCGGGCGATCGGTCTCGGTGTTGTAGCGGCCGCGTTTCTGGCGTTTGACTGGTTTTTCCTGCCGCCGTATTACACCTTTATCATCGAGAATCCTCTCGACTGGCTGGTGCTGCTGGCCTTCGCAGGAACGAGCGCGCTCTCTGCTCAGCTCCTTCATCGCGCACAGACCGAAGCGGCTGCGGCCCGCGACCGAGCAGGCGAGGTTGACCGCCTCGCTGCCCTGGGCGCCGAAACACTGAACGTCGCGCGCGCCGAAGACGCCCTCACGGCGATTGCCTCCACAATTCAGTCGACTCTTGGTCTTGACGAGTGCTCAGTCTACGGCATCACCGAACAAGGCACGGTGGAGCTTCTGGCCCGCGCGTCGGCGACATCTGTGGCCGACGACACGATCGATACAGAGATCGTGGAATGGGTTGGAAAGAATGGGATGCCGGCAGCAGAACAGCTCGACGCTACTACGCGCGTCGCTATTTCCGTTGAGTCTGCGCTCGCTGTGTCAGCTTCCAAGCCGACTTCGCGAGCGTTCCTCCGTCCGCTCCAGGTCCGTGGTCGCACCGTCGGAGTCCTACGCATGAGCAGGGACGCTGGTCTTGCTCTGACCCCGAGCCAAATCCGTATTCTTGACGCACTCGGCTACTATGCCGCTCTCGGCGTTGAGCGCGTTCGTTTCAGCGCAGGCGCCGAGCGGGAACGACATCTCCGGGAGACGCACCGTGCGAAGGATGCGGTTCTCGCATCCATCTCTCACGATCTGCGGACACCTCTCACAACGATCAAGGGGTTGGCTCACGAAATCGCAATGGATGGCGATGATCGCGCGGCAATAATCGAGGAAGAAGCGAACCGATTGAACAGTTTTGTCCGGGATCTGCTCGATTTGTCGCGTATCACCGGCGGCTTCGCCACGATTGAGGTTCAGCCAAACGAAGCTGAAGACCTGCTGGGCGCGGCCGCCCAACGGGTTGGCGGACAGCTTGGCGATCACCGGCTTCAGATAACGCTCGATCCTCGTCACCCGCTGTTGTTCGGGCTGTTCGATTTTGCGCAGACATTACGCGCGCTTGTGAACCTGCTGGAGAATGCGACGAAGTACGCTCCACCCGGCTCGCCGATCGAGCTCGGCGTGCGAAAAGCGGGACCGATACTGCAATTCTTCGTGGCCGACCGTGGACCGGGTATCCCGGCAACGGAGCGCGACCGAATCTTCGAAGCATTCTACCGCCACCCTGCGCTGATGCCGGACGTCGGCGGCACCGGCCTCGGACTGGCCATAGCACGAGGAATTGCGGAGTCGCAGGGCGGCACTCTCACATACGAGGCCCCACCGGATGGGGGCAGCCTCTTCACCCTGTCGGTGCCGGCGATTGAAATCAGCGACATCGCTGGCCGCCAGACCGGGCCCGCACCCTCTTAACGAAATCTTTATGTGGGACCCGCTGATTTTATGCGGGCTTAACGCGGTTCCGTATAGAGTGAATACACGGGAGCACGTGCTCACTTTTTTCACACGTCACCAATGACCGATTTCCTTTACATCGCGGGATCAATCTGCTTCTTCGGCCTGATGCTCGCCTATATCGGAGGCTGCGACAGGCTGGGGAGAAGCGGCTCCAGCAACGAGGAACGCTGATGGACGCCGATTCCTGGATCTCTCTGATCGTCTCGGCGGCAGTGTTGCTGTATCTGCTTTACACACTTCTTCGCCCGGAGAAATTCTGAGATGACTGCCGCCGGCTGGGCTCAGATTCTCTTCTTTTCAATCGCCATTCTGGCGGTCGCGAAGCCGCTCGGTCTTTATGTGGTGCGCGTTTACGACGGTCGGATGCGGTGGCTCGCGCCGGTCGAGCGACTGATCTACCGTCTATCTGGGATCGAACCCGCCGAAGATCAGCATTGGACGACTTACGCGGCGGCGGTGATGTTGTTCAGCCTCGTCTCGATGCTGCTGACATATGTTGTTTTGCGACTGCAGCACGTTCTGCCACTCAACCCGCAGGCTTTTGCGGCGGTGCCGGACAGGCAGTCGTTCGAGACGGCGGCGTCCTTCACCACGAACACCAACTGGCAGTCGTACTCTGGCGAGTCAATGATGTCGTACTTCTCCCAGATGACGCAGCTGGCGTTTCACAATTTCATGTCGGCTGCCTCCGGGGTTGCGGTTGCGGTGGCCGTCATCCGCGGAATCGGGCGGCATTCCGCCGGCAAGCTTGGAAACTTCTGGGCCGACCTGGTACGGGGGACGCTCTACCTGTTCCTGCCGCTCTGCCTGCTGTTCGCGCTGTTCCTTCTTCAGCAGGGGGTCATCCAGAATTTCAAGCCCTACCTCACGGTCACTACGCTGGAAGGTGCGAAGCAGGTGATTGCGATGGGTCCGGTCGCCAGCCAGGAGGTCATCAAACAATTCGGCACAAATGGCGGCGGGTTCTTCAACGCGAACGCGGCGCACCCGTTCGAGAATCCAACGCCGTGGAGCAACTTCCTGTCGATCTTCATGATCTTTGCCATTCCATCGGCGCTCGTTTACGCGTTCGGGCGGATGGTGAAAAATGTTCGGCACGGCTGGGCCGTGTGGGCGGCGATGTTCCTGCTGTTCATCGGGGGGACGACGGTCACGTACTGGGCTGAGGCGAGGGGGAATCCGATTCACGCCGCCCGCGGGATAGACGTTGCGACGAGCGATGTCAATCCTGGCGGGAACATGGAAGGGAAGGAGACCCGCTTCGGCATAGCGGCATCTGCTCTGTACGCAGTGGTGACGACCGACGCCTCCTGCGGTGCGGTGAACTCGATGCACGACTCGTTCACTGCGATTGGGGGGATGATCCCGCTTGTCAACCTCGATCTCGGAGAGCTGATATTCGGCGGCGTGGGCTCTGGCCTGTACGCGATGATCATCATGATCGTCCTTACCGTTTTCATCGCTGGCCTGATGGTCGGCCGCACGCCGGAATATCTCGGCAAGAAGATCGGGAGCCGGGAGATCCAGATGGCGATGCTCTACGTTCTCGCGTTTCCCGCGATCATTCTGTCGCTGACTGCAATCTCAGTCGTACTGCCGGCGGGACTCAAGGGCCTGAACAACAACGGACCGCACGGTCTTTCCGAGATCCTTTATGCTTTTTCATCAACGGCAGCCAATAACGGCAGCGCGTTTGCCGGGCTCACCGGATCCACCTATTACTACAACACTCTGCTGGGCATCTCGATGCTGGCCGGTCGCTTCGCGCTCATGGTGCCGGTCCTCGGGATGGCCGGTTTTCTTTCGGACCGGAAGATTGCGCCTGAGACGACGGGGACTTTTCCGGTGACCGGTCCTCTCTTCGTATTGCTGCTCGTCAGCGTCATCCTGATTGTCGGGGCGCTGACATTTTTTCCGGCGCTCGCTCTTGGGCCAGTGGTGGAGCAGCTGTTGACCGGCGCGGGGAGGCTCTTCTAATGGCTGCGCAAAAGCGTCAGCTGTTCGATCCGCCAATCGTGTTACGCGCGATTCGCGAGGCGTTCAGCAAGCTCAATCCGCGCCACATGGTGCGCAATCCGGTGATCTTCGTAGTCCTCATTGGCAGCGTGCTGACGACGCTGGTGCTGATCCGCGACATAGCGGCCAGTCGCGGCGGGTACGGGTTCACCATCCAGCTCACTCTCTGGCTGTGGTTCACCGTGTTGTTCGCGAACTTCGCGGAGGCGATGGCAGAGGGACGCGGCAAGGCGCAAGCAGAAGCGTTGCGCGCCGCGCGCACCGAGACTGCCGCGAAGCGCCTCGAGAATCCGGCCGATCACCTGAGCTCCGAGCTCGTGCCGGCGAAGGTGCTTCGCAAGGGAGATTTCGTGCTGTGCTCGCCGGGCGACATCATACCCGGTGACGGCGAAGTCGTCGAAGGCGTGGCATCGGTGGATGAGTCCGCCATTACCGGCGAGTCGGCGCCCGTGATCCGCGAGTCCGGCGGAGATCGCTCAGCGGTTACGGGTGGGACCAAGGTGCTTTCGGATTGGATCGTCCTCAGGATTACGGCGAACCCGGGCGAGACATTTATCGACCGCATGATCGCGCTCGTGGAAGGTGCATCGCGTCAGAAGACTCCAAACGAGATCGCGCTCACGATTCTGCTCTCCGGACTTACCGTGATCTTTCTTCTGGCGGTGGTAACGCTCCAGCCATTTGCCATCTACAGTGGCGCGGCCATCGCCATCCCGGTACTCGTTGCACTCCTCGTCTGCCTGATTCCGACGACGATCGGCGGGCTGCTGTCGGCTATCGGGATAGCGGGAATGGATCGGCTGATCCAGCAGAATGTGATTGCCATGAGCGGCCGTGCCGTAGAAGCGGCGGGTGACGTCAACACGCTCCTGCTCGACAAGACCGGGACGATCACGCTCGGCAACCGCCAGGCGGTCGCCTTCTATCCGATGCCAGGCGTGGAAGAAGCGTATCTGGCGGACCGCGCGCAGCTCTCATCGCTGCCCGACGAAACTCCCGAGGGACGCAGCATTGTCGTCCTTGCCAAGGAAAAATTCGGGTTGCGCGGTCGCACGCTTACCGAGCCCCCGCAAGTCGATCGGGACGGCGCCGTGACGGGTGCCGAGACCGAGCCGCATTTCGTCCCATTCAGCGCCTCAACCAGAATGAGCGGCGTCGACATGGCAACCCTCAAGGTCCGGAAGGGAGCCGGGGACGCGGTAGCGCGCTGGGTCCGCGAGGAAGGAGCGGAACCGCCTCGCGAAGCTGTCGATATCGTCAATCGAATCGGCAGGGAGGGTGGCACTCCGCTGATGGTCGCCGAAGAGGATGGCGGGTCGCGGCGTGTACTGGGCATCATTTATCTGAAAGATGTCGTGAAGGGCGGAATGCGCGAGCGCTTCGATCGCCTGCGGGCAATGGGGATACGCACGGTGATGATTACCGGCGACAATCCGCTCACCGCCGCGGCGATCGCCTCCGAAGCGGGGGTGGATGATTTCCTCGCCGAAGCCACGCCCGAGGACAAGATGGCGCTGATCCGCCGCGAGCAGGCCGGAGGCAAGCTCGTGGCAATGACGGGAGACGGGACCAATGATGCTCCCGCGCTGGCCCAGGCCGATGTCGGCGTGGCGATGAACAGCGGTACCCAGGCGGCGAAGGAAGCGGGAAACATGATCGACCTCGATTCCAACCCGACGAAGCTGATCGAAGTCGTCGAGATCGGTAAGCAGCTGCTGATGACGCGCGGCGCACTGACGACGTTTTCAATTGCGAACGATGTGGCGAAATACTTCGCGATCATTCCGGCAATGTTCATCGTGACCTATCCCGCTCTCGGTGCCCTGAACGTGATGAGGCTGCATTCGCCGGGGTCCGCGATCCTGAGCGCCGTGATCTTCAATGCGCTGATCATCGTCGCCCTCATTCCGCTGGCTCTTCGGGGGGTCCACTATCGTCCAGCGGCGGCTTCGGCGATCCTGCGCCGAAATCTGCTTGTGTATGGCGGTGGCGGTTTGGTCGTTCCGTTCGTCGGCATCAAGCTGATCGACCTGGTGCTGGTAACTCTTCATCTGGTCTGAGGAATACAGCAATGCTTTCGAGGCAGATCCGTCCCGCGATCGTGATGACAATCCTGCTTTGCGTGCTCACGGGTTTCATCTACCCGGGGATCGTTACAGTGATCGCCAGGACTTTGTTTCCCCGGCAGGCAGAGGGCTCACTCGTCAGTGTAAACGGAACAGTGGTGGGGAGCGAGCTGATCGGACAGCCCTTTGCCCGGCCCGAATATTTCCATCCGCGGCCGTCAGCCGCTGGCAGCGGCTACGACCCAACTGCATCCAGCGGTACAAACAAAGGGCCAACAGACCTCAAGCTCGCTGACTCGATGATCGCGCCGAGGATCGACTCCGTCGTCGCGATGGAGGGCGGCCGGAAGGGCGCGATTCCCTCAGACATGGTGACTGCTTCCGCATCGGGACTTGACCCACACATCTCGCCGGCGAATGCCCATCTCCAGGTGGCGCGGGTCGCGCGCGCGCGGGGAGTGACCGCCGGCGTTGTCCAGGCGATCGTCGACCGACACACCGAGCGACGCCAGTTCGGGATATTCGGCGAGCCGCGCGTCAACGTGTTGTTGCTCAACATAGCTCTCGACAGTGCATTCGGGCGGAAGTCCCGATGAAGGCCGTGTCGCTCTTCGTGAAATACAGAATCTGGCTGGCCGCTGTGGCTTGCTTCGTGACCCCTCTCGCCGTCGTGGCGCAGAATGCTGACTCATCTACAACCACGGACACCACGAAGTCCGCAACTCCCGGCCCCGTGGCCGTGACCGGCTACGTGACGTCGAGCTACACATATGGCACGCAGGCGCAGGGCCACGACATCGTCGGCCGCCTGTACAACCGGCGGCACAACGAGTTCATGCTCAACGTTGCGGATCTCACCGTGGAACGCGTCGCTGCGACAGATCGCATGGATGCCGGTTTCCACTTCGAGGGATTTTTTGGCCAGAACGCCGAGGTCGTGAAATCAGTTGGGCTCGACCTTGGCCACGATGCGGATATATGGCAGGCTTATGTGACGCTGAATTGGCCCCTCGGCCCTGGCGCCTACGTGCAATTCAAGGGTGGCAAGCTCGCCACGCTCATGGGCGTCGAGGTGGGGGAGGACGTGGTGAATCCCAATCTGGATGTCGGCTGGCAGGACATCCTGCTCGAGCCCTTCACCGAGACAGGGGCCGAACTGGATGCGAAGTTTGGACCGCACGCCGACGTGGAGTTGCGCGTGAGCAACGGCTGGGATCAGGTGACCGACATCAACACCGGTAAGACAGTGATGGCACGTCTCGGTCTCACGCCGGATGACCAGACACTGATCGCGCTCGTCGGCTACCTGGGCCCCGAGCAGGCCGGGAATGCTCATGACAAACGCTTCGGCGCCAATGCGGTCCTCTCGCGGAAGATCACGCCGCCGGCGAATGCCTGGCTCCAGCTTGACTACGGGCAGGAGCAGGGGATCGCCGCCAACGGTGGAGACGCGAAGTGGTACGCGGCCGGGTTCTGGGTCACGTACGACGTCGCTCCGGCCGCTACACTGGCGTTTCGCGGCGACTACGTGAATGACCGGGACGGTGCCCGCTCCTCTGGCGCTCTGGGCTTTCCGGTGAATACCGGACAAAAATTCGGAAGCGCAACGGCCACGTTGAATATCAAGAGCTGGGCCCATGCGTTGGTACGTCCCGAGATCCGCTACGACCATTCTGATCTCTCTGTTTTCAAGGGCAAGGACTCTCAGATCACGTTCGGTCTGGGCTACTCATACATCTTCTGAGCTGCGGAGTGACCGTTTCCTCGCTGGCGTTCTGCTGCTGACAACGCCAATCTTTCGAGATGGCCGTCGAGCCTCGGGCATTCGCTGATCTGACTCCTGCGCCGGCCCCCGCCGAGGAACGTCGCGCAGCACCGAGAACGGAAAGCGAGGCGACAGCTTTTCTGGAGCTGGTGCGTCAGCGCGAGCGCGGCAAGCTCAAGCTTTACATCGGCTCGGCAGCAGGCGTCGGAAAAACCTACCGGATGCTCAACGAGGCCCACGAGCTCCGCCGTCGCGGCATCGACGTCGTCGTCGGTTTTGTCGAGATACATGGCAGACAGGAGACCCAGGCCCAGGTGGGCGACCTCGAAGTCGTGCCTCGCCTTCGCGTCGAGTACCGAGGGGTCGTTCTCGAGGAGATGGATGTCAACGGAGTAATCGCACGGAGGCCCCAGGTTGCGCTGGTAGACGAGCTGGCCCACACGAATGTGCCGGGTGCGAAGCACAGAAAGCGGTGGGAAGATGTGATGGAGTTGCTGGACGAAGGGATCAACGTCATCTCCGCGGTGAACATTCAACATCTGGAGTCGTTGAATGACGTCATTCAACGAACGCTGGGAGTCACCGTTCGAGAGACCGTGCCCGACTGGGTCGTGGGATCAGCCGATCAAGTGGTCAACCTCGACATATCCGCGGAGGACCTGGCCCAGCGTCTGGAAGAAGGGAAGATATACCCGCGAGAAAAGATTCCACTCGCGCTCGCCAACTTCTTCACCCGTGAAAACCTGACGACCCTCCGCGAGCTCGCACTGCGCGAAGTGGCGAGCTCGGTAGACCGCACGCGCGAGGAGATAATTCGCCGCGACAGCGGTACCATCGAACGACGCACCGTCGATCGCATTCTCGTCGCCATGTCGAGCAATCCGGACTACACCACGATCCTGCTGCGAAAGGCCAGCCGAATCGCCGGCCGTCTGAATACCGACTGGTTCTGCCTCTACGTGCAAACGCCGGGCGAAAGCGCCGACAAGATCGACAGCACCATTCAGCGCAAGCTTGTAGACAACATTCAGATGGCGCAGACGCTCGGTGCCGAAGTCGTGAAGCGCGAGTCGAGCGAGATTGCGAAGACGATCTGTCGCTTCGCCAAGGAAAAGGGAGTTACGCTGGTGCTCGTCGGGCAGAATCAGCGAAGCTGGTGGTACGAGTTTCGTCACGGATCGGTGGTAAAGGATCTCCTCGCCAATCGCGAAGGGCTCGACATACTGGTGGTCGCCACCGAGGAAACCCGCATTCCCGCGCCCCAGGCACGCACGCTCAAGTGAGAGTCGGGCAACGCCTCTTCCTCGCGGTTGTTCCCGCGGTGCTCGGCTTATTCACGGTCGTGGCGCTCGCTTACTGGGGGAGGTACCAGGAGTCGGCGCCCGCCTGGCTCGTGTTGACAGCGGTCGTCGCGGCGATCGCTTCACTGCTCATCGCCTGGCTTAACACCCGGTACGTCGCGCGTAGAATCGAGGCGCTGGCTGGACGGAAACTCGACAGAATCCGAGTGAACAGCGCGGGCGGCCTGCGGGGAGCGGCGGCAGCGGTCACCGACGTCGTCACCGGTCGCGGCGCCGCGTCCGCGGGCTTCGACGAGCTCGACACCATCGAAGATGTCGTTGAGCGGCTGAGCAATGCGGTGACGGTCGCTGAAGCAGCCAAATTGTCGGCGACGGAGGCTGCCGACGCACGAAAGCGGGAATATGCGGAGCTGATCTCGCTAGCCACGTCCCGGGTTTCGCAACGTCTCGAAGAAATTCGTCTCCCCCTCCACATCCTGCTCGAGAATCATTTCGGCGACCTGAACGAGAACCAGGAAGAGATGCTGGGAGCGGCGCGGGCTGCGGCTGAGGCGGCGGACGAGGAGATGACTCGCTTGCGGGACATCGGCGATCTCGACCGCGGTGTCATAAGGCTGCGAAATGACCCCGTGAATCTGGGTGACGCGATACGATCGATCCTCCCGCTTCTCGCAGCCGACGCCAGTTCTCGCAACGTTGGCATCAACGTGGAGGGTATCGCACCCGCCATGCCTTCGGTTTATGTGGATAGGAGCCGTCTTCAAGAGGCGCTCACACTCCTCTTTCGGGAGAATTTGAGGCGAACTGCAAATGGCGCCGAGATAGCAATCAGGACGGAGTCGAGGGCCGATGGGATTACGATTTTTGTGTCGCATGGTTCGATTGCGGCTGATCAGCGCGTAATGGCGCTGGCCCTTCGACTCCTCGAGGCGCAGGGGGTGACCGTTGACGAAGGAGCGAGCGCGATGACGATGGTCTTGCCGAGGCGACTTCCAGGCTGAGCCTCGGAGGTTCCCGTTGGGCGCCACCCAATGTTTTCCGGTATCGGTTTTGCTAGATTTTGGGGATAACAGGAGAAAGAATGTCAAAATCAAGCATAGCTGAAGCACCCACGGCGACGGCAACCGACGCGCTGGAGATTCACGACCTTCGTACCGACAAGAGCAACAACATTCGGATCAGCGAGGGCGCCATTCGCGCCTCCGATCTGAAGAAATTCAAGACTGAGGACGGCGATGACCCGGGCCTTTTGAGCTACGACCCGGCATTTCTCAACACGGCATCCTGCCGCAGCACCATCACGTTCATCGACGGCGACAAGGGAATTCTCCGCTACCGCGGTTATCCCATCGAGCAGCTCGCTGAAGGGTCCACGTTCCTCGAAGTAGCCTGGCTCCTCCGTCACGGCGAGCTGCCTAATCAGAGCGAGTACGACCAGTTCGTGCACGACATCACGTTTCACACCTACGTGCACGAGAACATGCGGAAGTTTCTCGAAGGATTCCGCTACGATGCCCATCCGATGGCAATGCTCAACAGCTCGGTCGCCGCGCTGGCGTCATTCTACCCGACTTCCCGCAACATTTTCGACGAGCGCGAGCGCAACATCTCGATGATCCGGCTGCTGGCGAAGATGCCGACGCTTTCCGCGTTCTGCTATCGTCACGTAAAGGGACTTCCATTCGTCTACCCCGACAACGACCTCGGTTACGTAGACAATTTCCTGTCTAT
>Ga0097691_1000669_pt1 | contig 28310 bp, 32 predicted proteins | sample NGESurdeep072012_8_FD_72858 | JGI IMG/M metagenome (GOLD analysis project Ga0097691, IMG submission 72858) | Arctic peat soil microbial communities from Barrow, Alaska - NGEE Surface sample 210-1 deep-072012 | ecosystem: Environmental > Terrestrial > Soil > Wetlands > Peat ... | reverse complement strand
AGCCCCAGCCGCCGTTGATGCCGACATAGAAGCCGGTCCAGTTATAGGGCGGCGTTACATAGACCGACGCCTTCTCCGGCATTGGCCGTTGGCGCGGGAGGTCGGCGGCCGCTGCCGAGACCACGCCAATCGCCAGGACGCCCGCGCTTGCAAGCAGGAACTTTTTCATGACGCACCTCATTCCAAATTGTACGGACGGTCGCGGATGCGCCGTCCCCCGATTGCGCATTCAACGCGCCATTGCCGATAAGGGTTCCTTGCGCAACACCGCGATTGCCTTCGGCTGTGGCCGGGCGGCAACGCCCATTTGGCCTTGATTGGGCCCCGATCGCGCTATGCCGGTGCGCAGATCTTGCCGGCCATACGAAAAAGCCCCGGAACTCTGTCCGGGGCTTTTTGCAGTTCGTGTTTTCCGCCTGATTAGAAGCGGTAGTTGACGCCGGCGCGCACCAGATTGGTGGTGAAGCTCACGTCGGTGGCCGCGCCGCATGGCACGACGCCGCAGCTTCCCTTGCCGAGATCGACATAGAGATATTCGATCTTGGCGGTCCACGGTCCGGCGATGGCCGCCTCAAGACCGCCGCCGCCGGTCCAGCCGGCCCGGGTGGTGGTCTGGCTGCCGAGCGTGTCCGCCGTCGCCTTGATGTCGCCGAAGGCCGCGCCGCCGGTGACGTAGGGCATGAAGCGGCCGAAGGCATAGCCGAGACGGCCACGCGCGGTCGCCAGCCACGAATTGCGGGTTTCGCACGATGTACCGAGACAGGCGCCGCCGCTGGTGCTGCCGCGGATATTGCTCCAGTCGCCGTCACCCTCGAGGCCGAATACGGCCTGGCCCATCTGGTAATTATAACCGATGGTGCCGCCGACGACGGCGCCGGAGAGGTTGTAGCCGTTCGTTCCGAGCGCGTTGCTCCAATCCGAATGGCCAAAGCCGCCGCCGCCGTTGATGCCGACATAGAAGCCGGTCCAGTTGTAAGGCGCCTCATACATCGGCGCCTTAGCCGGCATGGCTTGCCGGCGCGGCATGTCCGCGGCGCTCGCCGCGCCCATCATCGTCACCACGGCGAGCGCACCAAGGCCCGCCAAAACCAAACGCTTCATCATCAAACCTCCGTCACTGTGGCCCCCCACAATCGAGGTCGCATAAGTATTGAAAATTGACGGAACGTCTAGTGCGTAAAAGACACACCGTAGAGCCAAGTTGTATGATGTATAGTCTCAATTACGCCGATGAATTGCCATGTTATCGCCTCGATCGAAACTGGCTAGAATGCTCAACTGGTAAAGTATTACTTAAGACTTAAGTCGATGTGGAACTTCAGCCTGCGCGGTTCCCATTAAAGAAAAACCCCGGGCCGCGAGGCCCGGGGTTTTCCGCCACGCGAGCGGCGACTTGCCGCTCAGAAGTGATAATTGACGCCGAGGCGCAGGATGTTGGCGCGGTAGCCGTTGTCCATGCCGGTGATCGAAAACCCGCGATCCGCCAGGTCCATGTACAGATATTCGCCTTTGACCGACCAGGCCGGCGTGATGCCATATTCCGCGCCGATGCCGCCGGCCCAGCCCGCCATGATGTGGCTCTCGACCGTGCCGCCGGACTCGCCCTTCAGGTCGCCATAGGCGAGGCCGAGCGTGCCGTAGACCAGGAAATTATTGAAGGCGTAGCCGGCGCGCCCGCGCAGGGTGCCGAACCAGGGATTGGAAAACTTGTAAGCCGCGAAAGTGTCGTCAGCGCCGGAAAACTGGATATCGGTTTCGGCGCCGTACACGAACTGGCCGCTCTGCCAATTGACGCCGATCTGACCGCCGCCCAAAAGCCCGCTCGGATCAACGCCGGTGTTCGTCACCTTGCCCCACTGATAACCGAGATTGAGGCCGGCATAGACGCCGCCCCAGTTGTAGAGGCTGGACGGCGGATTGTAATAGGGCGCCGGGCCACGCTGGATATCGGCCGCGAGGGCCGCGCCCGAGGCGATCAAAGTGGCTGCAAATGCAGTCCCGAAAATGGTTTTTTTCATCACACCCTCCACGTAACAGTCCCGAATTCGCCGTGGGCGGAGTTCGAGATCATCGTGAAGGATTTATCGGGCCTTTTAAGTTAAGCGGTCATGAATCGTTCAGTAAACAGCAGCCGTTAACCCTAAAGAACTGTTAGAGCTGTGCTGTTCGTCGCGCAGAATTACCGCGTTCGCCCGGCTAACATTACCCAGACCGGCCAGTGCACTGGATGCTCTGCCGGCAGAACACCGGATGGCAGCGGCAGTTGCTCTGGCGTATGACGGACCGCAGGGGTGAGGCGGGATGGGCAGCACACAAATGCCGCGCGCGGCGCTGATCACCGGGGCGGGGCGCCGCATCGGCCGCGCCATCGCGCTTGCGCTCGCGCGCGCGGGCTACAGCGTGGTGCTGCATGCGCATCGCTCGCGCGCCGAGGCCGAAAAACTCGCCGCCGAAATCGCCGCCGCGGGCGGGCGCGCCGCGGTAGTGCTCGCCGATCTCACCGACGCCGACGCCGTGCGCGGGCTGATTCCGGCGGCGGCGGCGTTCGGGCCGCTCACACTCTTGGTCAACAATGCCAGCCAATTCGATGAAGACGAGATCGGTAGCCTCGAACGCGGGCGCTTCGAGCGCACGCTGGCCGTCAACCTGACGGCGCCGGTGTTCCTGGCGCAGGCTTTCGCCGCGCAGGCGCCGGAGCGCACCGACGCCTCGATCGTCAATATCGTCGACCAGCGCGTGCTCAAGCCGACGCCGCGTTTTTTCTCCTATACCTTGAGCAAGAGCGCGCTGCACAGCGCGACGATCACGTTGGCGCAGGCGCTGGCGCCCAAATTGCGCGTCAATGCGGTGGCGCCCGGGCCGACGCTGGCGAGCCCGCGGCAGACGGACGCGCAATTTGCCGCCCAAGCCGCGGCGGTTCCGCTCCAGCGCGGCCCGACGCCGGAGGATATCGCGGCGGCGGTGCTTTATCTCGCCACGGCGCGCAGCGTGACCGGCACCGTGATCGCGGTCGACGGCGGCCAGCATCTCGCCTGGCGCACCGCCGACAGCGACGGAGCGGAGTAGCGTTAGCGCATGATCCCGAAAAGTGGGAACCGGTTTTCGGAAAAGATCATGCGCAAGAAAAATATCTTCGCACTCATTATGTTTGTCTCATGAACGGCACGCGCAAAGACATCGACCCGGCCAGCGTCCTCCACGAGGAGGACGAGGAATCCACGCTGCCCGAGCCGGAGCAGGAGGAACTACCGGCCGGCACGCTGGCGGCCGGCCGCGCCGCGATTGTGCGCGCGGTCAAGCACGCGCCCTCGCGGCCCGGCGTCTACCGCATGATCGACGCGCAGGGCGCGGTGCTCTATGTCGGCAAGGCGAAGAACATCAAGAAGCGGGTTGCCTCCTATACCCGGCCGGTCGGGCACGACAACCGCATCATCCGCATGATCGCGGGCACGGTGACGATGGAATTCGTCACCACCAAGACCGAGACCGAAGCGCTGCTGCTGGAAGCCAACCTGATCAAGCGGTTGCGCCCGCGCTTCAACGTGCTGCTGCGCGACGACAAGTCGTTCCCCTATATCCTCATCACCTCCGACCACTGGGCGCCGCAACTGCTCAAGCATCGCGGCGCGCGTACCGGCAAGGGACATTATTATGGGCCGTTCGCCGCGGCCGGCGCGGTCAACCGCACTCTCAATACGCTGGAGCGCGCGTTCCTGCTGCGCTCCTGCTCGAATTCGTTTTTCGAGGCGCGTACGCGGCCTTGTCTGCTCTATCAGATCAAACGCTGCTCGGCGCCGTGCACCGGTGAGATCGACTTCGCCGGTTATTCCGAACTGGTGCGCGAGGCCAATGCGTTTCTCTCGGGCCGCAGCGTGTCGGTGCAGAAGCAGCTGGCCGCTGAAATGGACAAGGCCTCGGCGGCGCTCGATTTCGAGCGCGCCGCCACCTATCGTGACCGAATTGCCGCGCTGTCGGCGATCACATCGCACCAAGGCATCAATCCACGCACGCTCGAGGAAGCCGACGTGTTCGCCCTGCATCAGGCCGGCGGCTACACCTGCGTCGAGGTGTTCTTCTTCCGCACCGGGCAGAACTGGGGCAACCGCGCTTATTTCCCCAAGGCCGACCGCGCGCTCGGCGCACCCGAGGTGCTGAGCGCATTCCTGGCGCAGTTCTATGACGATAAGCCGCCGCCGCGGCTGGTGCTGGTGTCGCACGATTTCGAGGAACGCGCGCTGCTGGCCAAGGCGCTCACGACCAAGAGCGGGCGCAAGGTCGAAGTCGGCGTGCCGCAACGGGGCGAGCGCAAGGAACTGGTGCAGCACGCGCTGACCAACGCGCGCGAGGCGCTGGCGCGCAAGCTCGCCGATACGTCCTCGCAGCAGAAACTGCTCAACGCGCTGACCGAGACATTCGCATTGCCGCGCAGCCCCCGTCGCATCGAGGTCTACGACAACAGCCATATCGGCGGCAGCAACGCGGTCGGCGCCATGGTGGTGGCGGGGCCGGAAGGCTTCCGCAAGAACCAATACCGCAAGTTCAATATCCGCTCGGCGGATATCGCGCCGGGCGATGACTACGGCATGTTGCGCGAGGTGTTGCAGCGGAGATTCAAGCGGCTGCTTGAGGAGAACCCGCGCTTATCGGCCGACGATGCGCTGGCGGCCGTGCTGACCGGCGAGCCGGGCGAGGGCGACGAACAACCCTGGCCCGATCTGGTACTGATCGACGGCGGGCAGGGGCAACTCAGTGCGGCGACCAAAACGCTCGCCGCACTGGGCGTGACCGACCTGCCGCTGGTCGCCATCGCCAAGGGGCCGGACCGTGACGCCGGGCGCGAGACCTTCTTCATGCCCGGCCGCGCGCCGTTCAAGCTGCCGCCGCGCGACCCGCTGCTCTATTTCATCGAGCGGTTGCGCGACGAGGCGCACCGCTTCGCCATCGGCTCGCACCGCACGCGGCGCAAGAAGGACATCCGCGAGGCCGGCTTGCAGGAAATTTCGGGCATCGGGCCGACCCGCAAGCGCGCGCTGCTGCGCCATTTCGGCACCCTAAAAGCGATCGAGCGCGCCAGCCTGCCCGATCTCGCCCAGGTGCCCGGAATTAATGCCGAGACGGCGCGAAAGATATATGAGTTCTTTCATGAACAAACTGCGCAATAGGCGGGACTAAAGACATGCTCATCCGGCGGCAGGAAGACGTCACCGACGTGGTGGTGGACGCGTTCAAGAACACGGCGGACCCGCGCCTGCGCGAAATTCTCACTGCGCTGGTGAAGCATCTGCACGCGTTTGCGCGCGACGTGCATCTGACCGAGGAGGAATTCGAGAAGGCGGTGCAACTCGTCGTCCAGCTCGGCCAGAAAACCACCGCCACCCACAACGAAGCGGTGCTGATGTCCGGCTCGCTCGGCTTCTCCACGCTGATTTGCCTGCTTAATAACGGCAACAACGGACAAACCGAAACCACCGCCAATCTACTCGGCCCGTTCTGGCGCATGAACTCGCCGCGCACCGAAAACGGTGGCTCGATCGTGCGCTCGGCCACGCCGGGGCCGGCGCTGTTCGTCAATTGCACGTTGCGCGACCGTAACGGCAAGCCGATCGAAGGCGCCGAGGTGGACGTCTGGCATTCCTCGCCGGAAGGATTCTACGAGCAGCAGGACCCCAAGCAGGCCGACATGAACCTGCGCGGCAAGTTCACAACCGACGCGCAAGGGCATTTCGGTTTCCGCAGCGTGAAGCCGGCCGGCTACCCGATCCCGATCGACGGCCCGGTTGGCGAGCTGGTGCGCGCCACCGGGCGGCATCACTACCGCCCCGCCCATCTGCATTTCCTGATCTTCAAGCCCGGCTTCAAGACGCTGATCTCGCAGATCTACGTCAACGACGATGAGCGGCTGGAAACCGACGTGCAATTCGGCGTCACGCGCGCGCTGGTCGGCGACTATGTCCGCCACGACGGGAAGGCACCGGCTCCCGACGTGACGGGCGAATGGTATTCGCTCGATCAGACTTTCGTGATGGAGCCCGGCAACAGCCGGCTGCCCAAAGCTCCTATCCAGTAACTCTCTCTCTTGTCATTCCGGGACGCCGCGCAGCGGCGGCCCGAAATCCATACTCCGCAGCGCTGGGGTTATGGATTCCGGGTTCGCGCCTTCGGCGCGCCCCGGAATGACGGTAGTGTGGTGGATTAAGCGGACGCGGGCGTTGACCTCGTCGCGGCGCGGGTGTTCCTTTGTGCCCGATGAATACCTTTAGTTCCAGACCGTTGCCGGCGCATCCGCTCGCGCTGCCGAATCTTTTGACCTATGGGCGGATCGCCGCCGTGCCGGTGGTGGTGGGGCTGTTGTATTGGCAAAATATTTTCGAAGGCGCGCTGTGGCTGCGCTGGCTGGCGTTGGCGATTTTCATCGCCGCCGGGCTGACCGATATTCTCGACGGCTATTTAGCCCGCATGTGGGGCCAGCAGTCCTCGCTCGGCCGCATGCTCGATCCGATCGCCGACAAGCTGCTGGTGGCGTCCTGCCTGTTGATGCTGGCGGCCGAGGAAACCATCCGCGGCTGGACGCTGCTCGCCGCGGTCATCATCCTGTGCCGCGAAATCCTGGTGTCGGGCTTGCGCGAATTTCTCGCCGAGCTGCGGGTCGGCATACCGGTGACCCGGCTCGCCAAATGGAAGACGCTCGGGCAACTGGTTGCCATCGGGTTTCTGATCGCGGGCGAGGCCGGCGAGAAAATCCTGCCGCAGACCGTTCAGATCGGCATCACGCTGCTGTGGCTGTCGGCCATCCTGACGCTCTACACCGGCTGGGACTATATGCGCGCCGGCCTGCGCTATATGATGGATTAGCGCATGATCCCGAAAAGCATGTCCTCGACATGATCGGGGATGGGCACCGGTTTTCGGACGAGATCATGCTTAAATGTAAAAAACCATGAAACTCCGCTATTTCGCCTGGGTGCGCGAGCGCGTCGGCAAGCCTGAGGAAGACATCGAGGTTCCCCCCGGCGTTACAACGGTCGGCGAGCTGATGGCGTGGCTGGCCGCGCGCGGCGAGGAATATGCCCATGCCTTCGCCAACCCCCAGGTGATCCGCGCCGCCATCGACCGCACCCATGTCAAGCCGCAGACCCCGATCAAAGGGGCCGGGGAAATCGCCTTTTTCCCGCCGATGACTGGCGGATAGCCACTCCGGCGCGGGCGCGCTACATTATTCGTATGACCGTCCTATCCACCGTGCGCCTGCAGCGCGAGCCGTTCGACGCCGCCGCGGAAGCGGCCAAGCTCACGCGCGGGCGCAGCGACGTCGGCGCGCTGGTCACGTTCACCGGGATATGCCGCGGCGACGAGGCGGGCGAGCCGATCGCCGCGCTTACGCTCGAGCATTATCCCGGCATGGCGGAGGCCGAGATCGAGCGCCACGTTCAAGAAGCGAAAGAGCGCTGGCCGCTGCTCGGCGTCACCGTCATCCATCGTTACGGGCGCATGGTGCCGGGCGAGGACATTGTGGTGGTGGTGACCACCTCCTCGCATCGCGCGGCGGCGTTCGCGGCGGCCGAATTCCTGATGGATTATCTGAAGACGCGCGCGCCGTTCTGGAAGCAGGTCGAGAAAGCGGGCGAGAAAACCTGGGTAGAGGCTAAGGCGACCGATGACGCCGCGGCCGGGCGCTGGGCTGCGCCGCCCAGCCGTCACGCCGCTGAATGAGAGTTGGGAGCAACATGGTTCCGATCATTGTCGCGACCGTGGCCCTGCTTGCGCTCGGCCTCAAACCGGCCGCGGCCGCGGAGGTCTCCTATTACGACGTGCCGCGCGGCGCGCATCCGCATGACGTGGCGCCGGCGCCGGACGGCACGGTCTGGTACACCGCGCAAAGCCAAGGCGCGCTCGGCATTCTCGATCCGAAGACCGGCAAGGTGACGCAGATTCCGCTCGGGCCGGGCGCGGCGCCGCATGGCGTGATCGTCGGGCCCGACCGCGCGGCCTGGGTCACCGAGGGCGGGCAGAACGCCATCGCGCGCGTCGATCCGGCGAGCAAGGCGGTGAAGCTGTTCGCGCTGCCGCAGAATTTTCCCAACGCCAATCTCAACACCGCGACCTTCGACCGCAAGGGCATCCTCTGGTTCACCGGCCAGAACGGCATCTATGGCCGCGTCGATCCGGCCACCGGCAAGGTCGAAGCCTGGAAGGCGCCCAAGGGCGCCGGTCCCTACGGCATCACCACCACGCCGAACGGCGAGGTCTGGTATGCCTCGCTCGCCGGCGATCATATTGTGAAGATCGACACGGTGAGCGGCGACGCGCTGATGGTTCAGCCGCCCAAGCCCGGCGTCGGCCCGCGCCGCATCTGGTCGGATTCCAAGGGCCTGTTGTGGGTGAGCTTCTGGCACACCGGCGAAGTCGCGCGCTACGATCCGATCGCCAAGGCCTGGAAAGTGTGGAGCCTGCCCAAAAGCAAGGCCGGCTGCTACGCGGTCTATGTCGACGACAAGGACAAGGTTTGGCTCACCGACTGGAACGCCAACGCGATCGTCCGTTTCGACCCCATGACCGAGAAATTTGAAAGCTTCCCGAGCGATCGGCGCGGCGCCTCGGTGCGCCAGATTCTCGGCCGGCCGGGCGAACTATGGGGCGCGGAATCCGGCACCGACCGGCTGGTGGTGGTGCGGGATTGACCGCAGGATGACGCTCATGCCGATCGATTCGGGCCTTAGCCGCCGACATATCTTGCGAATTCTCGCGGGCGGCGCGGCATTGGCGGCCGGCGCGCGGCCGAGCGAGGCGGGCGAAGCGCGCATCGGCCGTCTAATCGGCGAGGCTAAAACGCTGCCTACGATCGCGCAGCGCATCGATTTCATTTCCGGCGCGCTGCGCGGCACGACCTACCAGGGCTACACGCTGATCGGCGGGCCGCGGCGGCCGGAACAGTTCGTCGTGCGCGACGACGCCTTCGATTGCGTCACCTTCTGCGAAACCGTGCTGGCGGCCGCGCGCGCGCGCGATACGGCTGAGTTCGAGACGGCGCTGCGCGAGATCCGCTACCGCAACGGCATCGTGAACTGGTTCGAGCGCAATCATTATTTCTTCGAATGGGGCCAGCACAATGTCGCGAACAAGACCTGTCGCTGGATCGGCATGGACGGCGCGGTCGACATGGAAAAGATGGTCGATTCGCAAAAGGGGCTGAGCAAGCGGCGATTTGCGATGCGCGTCATCCCGAGCGCCATTTTTCTCGCGCACAAGGCCGTGCTGCAAAGCGGCGATATCGTCGGCTTCGTCAGCCGGCGCGCGAATTTGGATTATTTCCATGCCGGCTTCGTCGCCTTCGCGCGCGACCGCACGTTGTTGCTGCGGCACGCCTCCGAGAGCCGGCGTCGCGTGCTGGACGAGCGCATGGACCGGTTTCTGGCGGCTTACCGCGTGCGCTACGTCACGCTACTGCGAGCGGAACAGCCGGCCGCCGCCGTCGCGGTCAAAAAAGCTATTTGATCGTCGTCAGGCCGCCGCAGCTTTGCCCTTCGGCTTCACTTCCGCGCTGTAGTCGTCCATCAACTGCTTGGTGATGCCGCCCGGATTGAAATTCCAGTTGGCGATCTCCGACACCGCGGTGACTTCCGCGGCCGAGCCGGTGATGAAGCACTCGGAAAACTGGGTGAGCTCGTCGGGCAGGATGCGGCGCTCGATCACCTCGAAGCCGCGCTTGCGCGCCAGACCGATCACGGTCTGCCGGGTCAGCCCGTCGAGGAAGCAGTCGGCCAGCGGCGTGTGAATCTTGCCGTCCTTGACGAAGAAAATATTGGCGCCGGTGCATTCGGCGACGCGGCCTTCCCAATCCAGCATCATGGCGTCGGCATAACCGCGGCGCTCGGCCCGGTGCTTGGAGATGGTGCAGATCATATAGAGGCCGGCGGCCTTGGCGCGGCAGGGCGCGGTCTTCGGGTCGGGCCTGCGATATTCGGCAAGATCGAGCCGGATGCCCTTGAGCCGCTGCTCGGGGTCGAAATAGCTCGGCCATTCCCAGCTGGCGATGGCGAGGTGGATGGTGTTGTTCTGCGCCGAGACGCCCATCATTTCGGAGCCGCGCCAGGCGACGGGGCGGACATAGGCTTCCTTCTTGCCGTTCTTCTCCAGCACCAGCTTCTTGGCGGCGTCGATCTCGGCGACCGAGTAGGGGATTTCGAAATCGAGGATGCCGGCGGAGCGCTTCAGGCGCTCGGAGTGTTCGATCGACTTGAAGATCGCCCCGCCATAGGCGCGCTCGCCCTCGAACACGGCGCTCGCATAGTGCAGGCCGTGGCTGAGCACATGCAGATTGGCGTCAGCCCAAGGCACCAGCTTGCCGTCGTACCAGATGACCCCTTCGAGCCGGTCATAGGATTGCGCAGCCATACTTTCCTCCATCGCGACGGGCCTGTTGGCCTCTTTTGCCGCTGTCTCTTGCCCCGGTCATGGGGCATTTTTAGCGTCTATTCCAATACTTTGCGTCTGGGGGCAACACCCGGTATGAATGGGGCCGGACCGGTCCTATCGCCGTCCCGCCGGCGCACTGCCGGAAGAAAAGGTCGTTTCGGCACGATCCTTTCGTCCCTGGACACCTTTTTGTAACATAAAACCAAAATATGTCAACATGGCTGACGTAAATGTGAGCGCCAAGATTGCCGCCCCCGCCAGCGGCCTGACTGAGCGCCCGGGCGCCACGCCTGCGCCGGCCGAGCCGGTCTGGGACATCATCGAGCTGTTGTTCTTCGCCTATCGCGATTTCGTCGGCGATCCGGACGAGGTGCTCTCCAAGCTCGCCTTCGGGCGCGCCCATCACCGGGTGCTGCATTTCGTCAACCGCAATCCCGGCATGAAGGTCGCCGACCTGCTGGAGATCCTCAACATCACCAAACAATCGCTCGGCCGCGTGCTCAAGCAACTGGTCGATCAGGGCTTCGTAGTGCAGAAAGAAGGCGCGCAGGACCGCCGGCAACGTCTCTTGTATGTGACGCCGAAGGGCGAGACCTTGGCGCTCAAGCTCGCCGGCCTGCAAACGCAACGCATCAACCGCGCCTTCGCCGAACTCGGCCCCGGCGCGCATGAGGCGGCGCGGCGTTTCCTTACCGCCATGATCGACGCCGACAATCGCGAGGGCGTGCTGCGTCTGATCACGCGCGCCGAGCGCGCCACCAAGCCGCGGAGCTAGCGCACGCGCATGATCCCGAAAAGTGGAAACCGGTTTTCGGATAAGATCATGCGCAAACGAAATGAGCCTGGCCAATGATGCTGCCCGCCACGCTTTCCGACGATGCGCCGCATTTGCTGGTGGTCGATGACGACCGCCGCATCCGCGACCTGCTGTCGCGCTTCCTGTCCGGCGAGGGCTACCGCGTGACCACGGCCGAGACCGCGGCCGACGCGCGCGCCAAGCTCAACGGCCTGAGCTTCGATCTGCTCATTCTCGACGTGATGATGCCGGGCGAGTCCGGTTTCGACTTCGCCAAGTCGCTGCGCGGCTCATCGAGCGTGCCGATCCTGATGCTGACCGCGCGCGATGCCGCCGAAAGCCGCATCAAGGGCCTCGAGATGGGCGCCGACGATTATCTGTCCAAGCCGTTCGAGCCGCGCGAATTGTCGCTGCGCATCGCCAATATCCTCAAGCGCGCGCGGCCGGCCGCCACGCCGCCGGTCGAGTCAGTGCGCTTCGGCCCGTTCGTCTATCATCTGGCGCGCGGCGAATTGCGCCGCGGCGACGATGTGATCCGGCTGACCGACCGTGAACGCGAGATGCTGCGTATCCTGACGGCAACGCCGGGAGAAACCGTGACACGGCTGGCGCTCGCCGGCAATGGCGGCTCGGTCAGCGAGCGCGCCGTCGACGTGCAGGTCAACCGGCTGCGCCGCAAGATCGAGCGCAATCCCGCCAATCCGCTGTTCGTGCAGACCGTGCGCGGCATCGGCTACCGGCTGGTGACCAGCACATGACGAGCATCGATACCGGCATCCGCACCATCCGTACGGCATTCGAGCGGCTCGCCGAAGCCTGGCGGTGGTACGACGCGATTCCACCCGTGCGCCGCATCCACGCCGCGCTCGGCCGCATCCGTGACGGCTGGCGGCGGCTCAGCCGCTGGCTCAACACCGTGTTGCCGAAGGGCCTCTACGCGCGTGCGCTGCTCATCATCATCCTGCCGATGGTGATCCTGCAATCGGTGATTGCCTTCGTGTTCGTGGATCGGCAATTGAGTGAGGTTACTGAGCGGTTGTCCGCTGGCGTAGTGCACGACATCGCCGCGCTGATCGACGTCTACCGCGGCTATCCGCAGGACGCCGACCAGCAACAAATCCGCCGCATCGCGCAGGACCGGCTCGGCCTGGTGGTCGATTTCCTGCCGCTATCGGACATGCCGCCGCCGGGTCCGAAGCCGTTTTTCTCCCTGCTCGATTCGGCTCTGTCCGACCAATTGCGCAAACAGATCGGCCGGCCGTATTGGCTCGACACGGTCGGCAAGTCGGCGCTGGTCGAGATTCGCGTCCAGCTCGACAATACGGTGATGCGGGTATTCGCGCGGCGCAACGCGGCCTATGCGTCGAATTCGGAAATCTTCCTGCTCTGGATGGTCGGCACCTCGGTGGTGCTGATCGGCGTTGCCATCGTCTTCCTGCGCAACCAAATCAAGCCGATTCTGCGCTTGGCCGACGCCGCCGAAAGCTTCGGCAAGGGCCGCGAGGTGCCGAACTTCAAGCCGGGTGGCGCGCGCGAGGTGCGACGCGCGGCGCAAGCGTTCATCGAGATGAAAACCCGCGTCGAGCGCGCGATCGAGCAGCGTACCGCCATGCTGGCCGGCGTCTCGCACGATCTGCGCACCGTGCTCACCCGCTTCAAGCTCGAACTCGCGCTGATCAAAAAGAGCCCGGAAGTGGAGGCGATGCAGAAGGACGTCGACGAGATGGCGCGCATGCTGGAAGCCTATCTCGCCTTCGCGCGCGGCGATCTCGGTGAGAGCGCGGCGCCGACCGACATGGCGGCCTTCCTCGCGGAGCTCAAGGACGACGCCGAGCGCAACGGCCACAAGGCCAGCGTGGTGTTCCACGGCCCGCCGATCGTCACCGTGCGGCCGGCCGCGTTCAAGCGCTGCCTCGGCAATCTGGTGTCGAACGCCGCCCGCTTCGCGCCGTCGATCGCGATCACCGGCCATCGCGATCACCGCTACCTCACCGTCACCGTGGACGACGACGGGCCGGGAATTCCGGCGGATTTGCGCGAGGACGTGTTCAAGCCGTTCCTGCGGCTCGACGACGCGCGCAATCAGGACGAGGGCGGCACCGGGCTGGGCTTGGCGATCGCGCGCGACATCGCGCGCTCGCACGGCGGCGACATCACGCTCGGCGACAGCCCGCTTGGGGGTTTAAGGGCGACGGTCAGGGTGCCGGTCTAATTTGTCCCGGGCGCAGCGCAGCACGAAGTGGTGCGCTGCAGACCCGGGACCTTTCCAATCTCGGTATTTGTGAAGGTCCCGGATCAGCGGTGCACCGCTGCGCGCTGCACCGCATCCGGGACAAGCATCAAGCCGCTTCTGCTTCTTCCTCGTCGCGCGCGCGGCGACGCCGGCGCGGGCCGCGCAACACGCATTTCGGTAAAGCGCACAGGTCGTCGAGGAAGCCGGCCCAGCGCTCGGCGCTGGCCAGCCCGCGGCCGAGCGCGGCCATGGTGCGGTCGAGGCCCGGCTCGTCATCGTCGAACCAGACCGACAGCACGCGGGCGAACATCAGCGCGGCGCCTTGCGCGCGCAGCGCGCCTTTCGGGCCGGACGCGCCGATGCCGGCGGCCTCCAGCATCCACTGTTGCGAGCGCACCGCCATGGCGTTGAGCGCCAGCGCGAGGCCCGGATTGCGCCGCGCCGAACGCAGCAGCGAGCGCACCGCTTCTTTGTAGGGGGCGAGCACTTCCAGCCGGCGCATCAGCACGTCGAACAGGCGCTCGCGCGCCGGCTCCTCCGCCATGTCGCCGCCGCCGCCGGCGAGCACCGCGCGGTCGATGTCCTTGATGTGGGCGCCGACAATCGCCAGCGTGGAGCCGAATTCGGTGCGCAGCTGCGAGAGCTTCAGCCCGGCGCGGCCGGCGATCTCGGCCAGGCCGATGTCCTCGAAGGATTGCTCGGCGAGCAACGCCATCAGCGCGTCGACGGCCTTGTCGCGGTCGGAAGTGCCGCGCGGCAGGGCGGCCGGCGCTTTGCGTTGACGTTTCGGTTTGCGGGCCATGGCGGCCTCCTGCGGGCTGTTCGGTTGGTCTTAATCTAGGCCCGCAAAGGCGCCGGTTCTAGGGCAAGAAACTCTTTGATTGGAACGTGATCTTATCCGAAAACCGGTTCCCACCTTTCGGGATCACGCTCAGCCCGCCAGTTCGCGGCTTCGCCGCGTGGCGGCGGCAATCGCCCTGGTCAGCAACTCCTCGAAACCGCCGGGGCCCATCAGCACCTCCAGCGCGGCGGCGGTGGTGCCGCCGGGCGAGGTGACGTTCTGCCGCAGCGTAGCGGCGTCGAGTTCCGAGCGATGCAGCAGCTCGCCGGAACCGGCGACGGTTTCACGCGCGAGCCGCGCCGCCAAATCGGCCGGCAGCCCGGTTGCAATGCCGGCTTTGGTCATCGCCTCCGCCAGCAGGAAAATATAGGCCGGACCGGAGCCGGACAACGCCGTGACCGCGTCCATCAGCGTCTCGTCGCCGGCCCATTCGACCTTGCCGATGGCGGCAAGCAGGTCGCCGGCGAGTTTGTGCTGGCGCGCCGAGACCTTGGCGTTGGCGACCGCGACGCTGATGCCGCGGCCGATGGCGGCCGGTGTGTTCGGCATGGCGCGCACGATGGCCGTGCCCGGCGCCAGCGATTGCTCCAGAAAGCCGATGGTGCGGCCGGCCATGATCGAGAGCACCAGCGTGGTCTTGCCCACGTAAGGCCTGAGCGGCGGCAGTGCGGCGGGCGCGCTCTGCGGCTTCACCGCGATCACGATCGCGGCGGCCTCAACAGGCTTGCCTTTCGGATTGAGCTTGAGCCCGCGCCGCGTCAGCGCCTGCACGGCCTTGCCCGGCTGCGGTTCGATCACCACCAGCTTCTTCAGATTGAGCCCGCGCGCGATCCAGCCGTCGAGCATGGCGCCGCCCATCTTGCCGGCGCCGACCAGGAGGAGGCTGCCTATCGATTTCAGCGGTTGCGGTTTGCGGCTCACGCCTCGCCCGAGGTGTCGAACATGGCGGCGTCGAGCGCCTCGCGCGCGCCCTTGCCGGCCCAGACCACGAATTGGAAGGCGGTGAAATAGCGCTCGCAGGCGTCGAGCGCACTGCCGAGCAGCGCCTCGCACTGCTTGCCGGAGGCCTCCGTGCCGCCCGCCAGCACCAGCGCGTGGCGGAACATCAGCATGCCTTCGGTGACCCAGAGGTCGAAATGGCCGACCCACAGCCGCTCGTTGATCAGCGAGATCAGTGTCGCCACTTCGGCGCGGCGGCGCTCGGGAACCTTGAGGTCGAAGGCGCAGGCCAGATGCAGCGCCTCGATGTCGCCCATCCAGGTGTAGGAGACTTGGTAGTCGGTCCACTTGCCGGTGACCAGGATGGTGATCTCGTCGTCGCTGGCGCGTTCGAACGACCAGTCGTTCACCGCCGCCAAATGCTCCACCACGTCGAGAGGGTTGATTCGTGGCTCGTCCGCGTAGGCGATCTGGGGCATGACGTCTCCGCTTTGCCGAATCGAGAGGGAACCGCACGCGCACGGCACCAGCCGACCGGATTGTGACGCAGGGATACGGGGACGCCTTGACGGCGGAAGCGAATCACTTGGCAACCGACTATAACCCGCGCGATTCAGCCCGCCATAGGCCTCATCGATGGCCAATGGGCCGTGATTTGCCGGTCATAGGCAACCGCGCCGGCTGGAATCTCCACAGGCAATCCGGCGGTACAGTGAATCTTTTTGGGGATAACTTTCCATTGTCATTCCGGGGCGCGAGCAACGCGAGCGAACCCGGAATCCAGAACTACAACCACGGCCCTCGTGTTGGTCTCTGGATTCCGGGCCCGGCGCTTTCGCGCCGTCCCGGAATGACAAGGATAATTTAGTCGAACAGACTCGACACCGACTCCTCGGTCGCGGTGCGCCCGATCGCCTCGCCGATCAAGGTGGCGATCGGCAGCACGCGGATATTGCCGGCGTCGAGCACTTCCTTGGTCGGCTGAATCGAGTCGGTGATCACCAGTTCCTTCAGCCGCGACTTGGCGATGCGCGCGACCGCGCCGCCCGACAGCACGCCGTGGCTGATATAGGCGTAGACCGCCTTGGCCTTCTGCGCGATCAGGGCATCGGCGGCGTTCACCAGCGTGCCGCCGGAGTCGACGATGTCGTCGACCAGCACGCAGGTGTAGCCGGCGACGTCACCGATCACGTTCATCACTTCGGATTCGCCGGCGCGCTCGCGCCGCTTGTCGATGATGGCGAGCGGCGCGTTGATGCGCTTGGCCAGCCCGCGCGCGCGCACCACGCCGCCGACGTCGGGCGACACCACCATGACATTGTCGAGCTGGAAGTTCTCGCGGATGTCGCGCACCATCACCGGCGAGGCATAGAGATTGTCGGTCGGGATGTCGAAGAAGCCCTGGATCTGCCCGGCATGCAGGTCGAGCGTCATCACCCGGTCGGCGCCGGCGCGGGTGATCAGGTTGGCCACCAGCTTGGCCGAGATCGGCGTGCGCGGCCCCGGTTTGCGGTCCTGCCTGGCATAGCCGTAATAGGGGATCACCGCGGTGATGCGGCGCGCCGACGAGCGGCGTAGCGCGTCCATAATGATGAGCAATTCCATGAGGTGGTCGTTGGCGGGATACGAGGTGGACTGGATGACGAAACAGTCCGCGCCGCGCACGTTTTCCTGGATTTCGACGAATATCTCCATGTCGGCGAAGCGTCGCACCACCGCCTTGGTCAGCGGGGTCTTGAGGTATTCGCCGATCGCCTGCGCCAGGGCGGGATTCGAGTTGCCGGCGACGAGCTTGATCGCTCCGTTCTTGCCCGACATCTACGAATCCTCGTGTGGCCCGGCGTTACCGGCGCGCAGGTCATAACAAGGCGGGGAGGGGCTCGCAATACGAGTCCAAACCATTGTCCCGAAGCTTTTGGACAGGGTGAATGCGCCCTTGGATCAGTGGCTAGACGCCGCCAGGGTCAGTGTTTCCCGGGCCGATATTGTGGTCGCCACAGGCGGCCGGCGCGGCGGCAGCGGGACCGGGCCGGCGGCAGGCTGCGCGGCCTCGATCGGCGCCGGATCGGCATTGGGCTGGAATAGGCGGAATATGCCGGCCGATTCCGGCGTGTGATCGCGCGCCCCGGCCAGCACCATGCGCGGCTCGGCGTCGGGCGTGCCGGGCGCGACCTCGGGCGAGGTCAGGAAGGCGGCGAGCTGGTCCATGCTGCTGCGGGCGATCCGTCGCAGCATCTCGTCATCGGCGGCGGACCAGGCGTCGCGGTGGCGGCCCTTCGCAGCCTCCTCGCCCGCGATGCGCAAGGCACGCCGATCGTCGCGGTCGAACACGTCCCAGACCCAGGAGATCGTGGTCTCCCGTTTCGTCACCTTGGCGGCGAGATAACCGCGCACGCGATAAGTCGACGGGCTTTCGCGCGATATCACCGCCAGCCGGCGTGTCTGCGCCTCGTTATTGAGCGCCTGCACCAGCTCATGGAATTGGCCGGGCGGCGGGCCGTCGATGGATTCGAAGGCGACCGTGGCACCGCGCGGCTGCCCGGCCATGCCCGGCTGACCGTCTTGGGTGCAGGCGGCCAACGCCATGGTGCAGGCGGCTGCCACCAGCACGCCAGGCCGAGATATACGCCGCGAGGCGCACCAGGCGCGCCCGCCCAAACTCCACAGCATCGACACCCCTGTCGCTGGCCTTGTTTTTGTCTTTGAGATTCTTGGCCGGGGTGGAGCGTAGCGGCTGCGGCGCCCTGGAGTCCAGATGGCGGCCTATCGCCGCGGAAGGCGTCAATCGGCGAGCGCGATGGCGTTGATATGCCGGCCGTAATCGGGCTCGCCCTGCTTTGTGGTGCGGCGGTAGCTGAAGAAGCGCTCGGGCTCGGCGTAGGTGCACAGGCCGAGGTCCTCGAAATTCACGATGCCGGCGCGTTGCACGCGATCGGCGATATAGCCGGCGAGATCGAACATGGCGTGGCCGGCGCGCTCCGAAGCCGCGAAGAAGCGCGTGTTGTCCGCGTCGGCCGCCAGGAAGCGCGCGACGAATTCCGGCCCGACCTCGTAGTTCGGCTGCCTTATGGTGGGGCCGAGCGCCGCCACGATGCGGGAGCGCTCGGCGCCGAGCGTCTCCATAGCGGCGATTGCCGCCTCGATCACGCCGGTGAGGGCGCCGCGCCAGCCGGCATGCGCCGCGCCGATCACGCCCGCCTCGGCGTCGGCCAACAGCAGGGGTCCGCAGTCGGCGGTGGACACGCCGATCGCGAGCCGCGGCGTGCGGGTGACGATGGCGTCGGCATGCGGGCGTTTTTCCTGAGTCCACGGCTGGTCGGCGACCACCACGTCGGGCGAATGGATCTGATAGGCGGTGAGCAGATGGTCCGGCTTAACGCCCAGTGCCGCCGCCATGCGCGCGCGGTTCTCAGTGACCTTGGCGGGTGCGTCGTTAGAGCCGACGCCGCCATTGAGGCTGTCATAGACGCCCTGCGAGACCCCGCCGCTGCGGGTGAAGAAGGCGTGGCGGATGCGCGCGAGCGTGCTGAGCGAGGCGGCTTGCAGCATGCGCTAGCCCTCGAATCCGGGCGGCACGCCGAGCGCGGGATGCGCGAAGGCGGCGGCCTTGAACAGGACGCCCATGCCGGCTGCGCCCTCGCTGATCAGCCGCTTCAACGCGGCGTCGATGTCGGCAGCCACGCCGGCCGCGGCCTTGCTCTTGAGCGAGGTGGCGCGCGTCATGATGCCGAGACGGCGCAGAAGTTGCGACTGGGTGACCGGTCCGTAAACGCTGGCGCCCATGGCCTCCACCGCCTTGGCCAGCGCCTGGAAATCCACATGCGCGGTGAGATCGATGCTGCCGGGCGCGCTGAGCGGATCGGCATAGGCGTGCCGGCCGACCGCCTGGAAAGTGTCGCCGATGGCGCTTTGGGCATGACCATAGTCGATCACCAGCGCGGCGCCGCCGTCGCGCGTGAGGCGCTTGCCCAGTTCCATCGCGACATTGTCGGCGCGCCATTCGAAGATCGACGCGTCCGGCGCATTGCGCAGCGCCGGCGGCAGCAGGCGATCGAATTGCGGGATCGGATCGGGCGCTATCGTGAAGGCAAGACTGCCGGTGGAATCGATTTCGATCTGGCGCTCGTGCCAGCCGTGCTCGGTCTTCACCGCCTGATGCACCGGCAGCGCGTCGAAGAATTCGTTGGCGAGAACGATGGCGGGGCCTGGCGGAACGTCGATCAGCGCGGGATGCCAGAACATCGGCATCGACAAAGGCTCCAGCGTGCGCTGCTGTTGCGCCTCCAGCGCCGGGCTGATTTCGACCAGATGCAGCACCACGGCTTTAAGGAAATCCGGCATCACCTTGGCCGCGCGCAGGGCGTCCTTCATCATGGTGCCACGGCCGGGTCCGAGTTCGATGATGCGCAGGTTTTCCGGCGAGCCCATCTGTTTCCAGGTTGCGGCCATCCAGAGTCCGATCATCTCGCCGAACATCTGGCTCACTTCCGGCGCGGTGATGAAATCGCCGCGGGCGCCGAGCGGATCGCGCGTGGTGTAGTAGCCATGCTCGCTGTCGGCGAGGCACAGCGCCATGTATTCGGCCACCGGCATCGGGCCGGCCACCGCGATGCGCCGGCGGATTTCGGTTTCCAGCGGCAGGATTTCGCTCATGCGCGACTCCGCAACGGCGGATGCTTCAGCGCATAGGCGATGAAGCCGAGGCCGGCGAGGAACAGCGGCACCGACAGCAGTTGACCCATGGTCGCGCCGCCCCACAAGAAGCCGAGCTGGGCATCGGGCTCGCGGAAGAACTCGCAAGTGCTGCGCGCGATGGCGTAGACGCAGGCGAAGCTGCCGACGATCATGCCCGGCCGCTTCAGCGCGCCCAGCCGCATCAGCACGGCCAGCACCGCCAGCAGCACGAGCCCTTCCAGCGCAGCTTCATAGAGTTGGCTCGGATGCCGCGGCAGCGGACCGCCGCCGGGGAACACCATGGCCCAGGGCACGTCGGCCGGGCGGCCCCATAATTCGCCATTGATGAAATTAGCGATGCGCCCGAGCAACAGCCCGATCGGCCCGACCGCGCAGGTGATGTCGCCGAGCGAGAGCACCGGAATGCCGCGCTTGCGCGCGAACAGGAACACGGCGACCACGCAGCCGGTGAAGCCGCCGTGGAACGACATGCCGCCGCTCCACAGTTGCACGATCTCGATCGGGTGGGCGGCGAAGTGCGGCAGATTGTAGAACAGCACATAGCCGGTGCGGCCGCCGAGAATGATGCCGAGCGTCACCCAGAGCACGAAATCGTCGAAGTCGAGGAGAGTCATCGGCGCCAAATTCTTTGAAGCATTGCCGCCCCACAACCGCGGCGAGCGGATCAGGGCGCGGGCATAGACCCAGCCGAGCAGGATGCCGGCGATATAGGCCAGCGCATACCAGCGGATGGCGAACGGGCCGAGGTGCACCAGCACCGGATCGAAGGCGGGAAAGGGAATGACGAACAGGGGCATGGTGAATTCCGGTTAGCCGCGGAGGGGATTGGTAGCACGCCGCCTCTTGCGGCGGGATGACCGGATCGCCATTCTTGAGACGAACCGGAGGCGAGACATGACCCAGACCAGCAATCGCGTTTTCGACGAGCTCGCGCGCCTGATGAACGATGCCGCCGGGGTCGCGCAAGGGGTACGCAAGGAATTCGACACCCTATTTCGCAGCCAGGCCGAGCGCATCCTGCGCGACCTCGACGTGGTCCAGCGCGAGGAATTCGAGGCGGTCAAGGAAATGGCCCGCCTGGCGCGCGAGGAAAACGAGGCGCTAAAGGCGCGCATCGAGGCGCTGGAAGCCAAGGCCGCCGGCAAGCCGGCCAAGAAAGGCGCGGGCTCCGCGCCTGAATAGTCACTCCGGGCTCGCGGCTTTTGGCCGCGCCCCGGAATGACAGGTATGGGTGGCCTTTCTTGCCCTTTCGAACCCGCGCCGCTATAAACCCGCGCGACACGCGGCCCCCGGCACCCCTGGAGGCTTGCCGCGTTCGCAGGCGGCGGAAAAAGCCGCCTTTTCCATTGGCTTAGATGAGGGTTTCAACATGGCGACCGTCCTGGAATTGAAGGCGACGGTGCGTCCGAAAGGCGGCAAGGGGGCCGCTCGGGCAGCACGTCGCTCCGGCCGAGTGCCGGGCGTGATTTACGGCGAGAACAAACCCCCGCAGATGGTCACGCTCGACCATACCGAATTGAGCCGGCGCATCTATGCCGGGCGCTTCCTCACCACGCTCTTCCACATCGATGTGGACGGCACCAAGCACCGCGTGATCCCGCGCGACTTCCAGCTCGATCCGGTGAAGGATCTGCCGATGCACGTGGATTTCCTGCGCGTGTCGGAAGGCGCCGTCATCCGCGTCAACGTCGCGGTGAAGGTGCTCAATGCCGACCAGTCGCCCGGCGTGAAGCGCGGCGGCGCGGTCAACATCGTCACCCACACCATCGAGGTGATGTGCCCGGTCGAGACCATCCCGGAATCGATCGACGTCGATATTTCCGAACTCGACATCAACCATTCCAAGCATCTCAGCGAGGTGACGCTGCCGCCGAACGTGCGGGTGATCGCCCATGGCGACATCACGCTGGTCACGGTGGTGCCGCCGTCCGGCTATGCCGAAGAATTGAAGGCCGCCGCCGAAGCGGCTGCCGCCGCTGCCGCCGCTGCGGCTGCCGCCGCTGCCGCGGGCGTGGTGCCCGGCGCCGAAGGTGCGGCTCCCGGTGCAGCGCCAGGCGCCGCGCCCGGTGCAGCGCCCGGTGCCGCTCCGGCCGCGGGCGGTGCGCCCGCCGCCGCCGCGCCGGCGAAGTCCGACAAGAAGTGAGGCGGCATAGTATTTTGCTTGAGCATGATCTTATCCGAAAACCGGTACCCACTTTTCGGGATCATGCTCTAGCGCCTCCTCACTGCTTTTTTCGCGCCGCTCTGAAACGGCAACGCCGGTGATGCCATGCTGCTTTTCGTCGGCCTCGGCAATCCGGGCGAACGCTACGTCGGCAACCGGCACAATATCGGTTTCATGGCGGTGCAGGCGATCGCGAAGCGCCACGGCATCGCGCCCTGGCGCCGGCGTTTCCAGGGCGTGGCGGTGGAAGGCACGATCGGGGCTGAAAAAGTTCTGCTGCTGCTGCCCGGCACGTTCATGAACGAGTCGGGGCGCGCGGTGGCGGAGGCCGTGCATTTCTACAAGCTGGAGCCCAGCCAGGTCGTGGTGTTCCACGATGAGGCTGAACTTCTGCCCGGCAAAGTGCGGCTGAAAATCGGCGGCGGCAATGCCGGCCACAATGGCTTGCGTTCGATCTCCGAGCATATCGGCAACGACTATCGCCGCGTGCGCTTGGGCGTCGGCCATCCCGGCAACAAGGACATGATGGAATCCTACGTGTTGCAGGATTTCGCCAAGAGCGAACGGCCCTGGGTGGAGGCGCTGTGCGATATCGTCGCCGACAACGCCGCGCTGCTGGTTGAGGGCAAGGATTCGACGTTCCAGAACAAGGTGCATCTCGCCATGGATGCCAAAGGCTTTGGCGGGGGCGATGAACCGCCCGACGACGAATGACAACGTAAAGACGCGGACAATTTCATGGGATTTAAATGCGGCATCGTCGGCCTGCCGAATGTCGGCAAGTCGACGCTCTTCAATGCGCTCACGCAGACCGCGGCGGCGCAGGCGGCCAATTATCCGTTCTGCACCATCGAGCCGAATGTCGGCGAGATCGCGGTTCCCGATCCGCGTTTGGACAAGCTGGCGGTGCTGGGCAAGTCGGCGGAGATCATTCCGACCCGCATCACCTTCGTCGACATCGCCGGCCTGGTGCGCGGCGCCTCGAAGGGCGAGGGGCTCGGCAACCAGTTTCTCGCCACCATCCGCGAGGTCGACGCCATCGTCCATGTGGTGCGCTGTTTCGAGGACGACGACGTCACCCATGTCGAGAACAAGATCGATCCGGTGGCCGACATCGACACGGTCGAGACTGAGCTGATGCTGGCCGATCTCGACAGTCTGGAAAAGCGCGTCGATGCGCTGGAGAAAAAAGCCAAAGGCACCGGCGAAGACGCCAAGCTGGCCAAGGAAATGCTCGATCTGGTCACGCGCTCGCTCGTGCTGCTGCGCGAGGGCAAGCCGGCGCGCCTGGTCGCGCGCAAGCCCGAGGAGGAAAAACTATTCCACTCGCTCGGGCTGCTCACCTCGGCGCCGGTGCTTTATGCCTGCAACGTCGAAGAGGCCTCGGCCGCGAGTGGCAACGATTTCTCCCGCAAGGTCGAGCAGCGGGCCAAGGAAGAGGGCGCGGTCGCAGTGGTGATCTCGGCCAAGATCGAGTCCGAAATCGCGACGCTGCCGCCGGCCGAACGCGTTGAGTTTCTTGCGGCTGTCGGCTTGCAGGAAACCGGGCTCGATCGCCTGATCCGCGCCGGCTACGCGCTGCTGCATCTGGTGACCTATTTCACCGTCGGGCCGAAGGAGAGCAAGGCCTGGACCATCACCCAGGGCACCAAGGCGCCGCAGGCCGCCGGCGTGATCCATTCCGATTTCGAGCGCGGCTTCATCCGTTCCGAGACCATCGGCTATGACGACTACATCGCCGGCGGCGGCGAAGCCGGCGCGCGCGATGCCGGCAAGCTGCGGCTGGAAGGCAAGGACTACGTGGTCGCCGACGGCGACGTGCTGCATTTCCGCTTTGCGACGTGATATTTATGTCTGTCATTCCGGGGCGCGGCCAAAGGCCGCGAGCCCGGAATCCATAACCCCAGCGCTGCGGAGTATGGATTCCGGGTCCGCGAGCTTCGCTCGCGTCCCGGAATGACGTAGGAAGCGGAAATGCCGAAACTGCATTGGGAAGACTTCAAGCCCGGCGCGGTCGCCTTTTACGGCCCGCGGCTGGTCACGCGCGAGGAGATCGTCGCCTTCGCCGCGGAGTTCGACCCGCAGCCGATGCATCTCGACGAGGCGGCGGCCAGCGCCACCATGCTGGGGGGCTTGGGCGCCTCGGGCTGGCACACCTGCTGTCTGCTGATGCGCATCATCGCCGACGGTTTCGTGCTCGATTCCAGCTCCATGGGCTCGCCCGGCATCGAGGAGGTGCGCTGGCTCAAGCCGCTGCGGCCGGGCATGCAGATCCGCGTGCGCTCGACCGTGCTGGAAAGCCGTCCCTCCAAGAGCCGGCCGGACATGGGCCTGACGAAATTCCGCTATGAGGTACTCGACGAGATCGGAAGCGTCCTGACCACCATGGTCACGACCGCGATGTTGGGCCGCCGCCAGCCGGAGGCGCGGCCGTGAAATATTTCGAGGACATCCGCGTCGGCGACGTATACGAGGTCGGCCGCTACACCTTCACCGCCGACAACATCAAGGCGTTCGCCACCCGCTTCGATCCGCAATCGTTCCATGTCGACGAGGCGGCGGCGGCGCGTTCGCATTTCGGCGGGCTGGTCGCCTCCGGCTGGCATACCGCGGTGGCCTGGATGCGGCTGATGATCGATTATCGCCGCCGCATGGACGAGGCGATGCGCGCGCGCGGCGAGCCGGTCGCCGGCATCGGCCCGGCACTCGGCTTTCGCGAGCTCAAATGGCTCAAGCCGGTCTATGTCGGCGACACCGTCGCGTATAAAAGCGAAGTGATCGAGACGCGCCTGTCCGACAGCCGGCCGGGCTCCGGGCTGATGACGTTTCGCTCGACCGGCGTCAACCAGAACGGTGAGCCGGTGATCTCGCTCGTGAGCATCACCTTTGTCGAGCGGCGCCGGGAGACGCCATGACCGCCGCGGCCGCCAGCACGCACAGCAAAGCCGAGGAGCGGCGCGCGCTCGGCGTGGCCTGCGGCGCGCATGCGCTGCACGACGGCTATACCGACCTGATCTACGTCCTGCTGCCGATCTGGCAGCACGAATTCGGCCTCGGCTTTGCCGCGCTCGGGCTGATGAAGACGGTATTCTCGGGCACGCTCGCCGGCTTTCAGATTCCCTCGGGTTTGCTGGCCGAGCGGTTCGGCTCAGCCGTCGTGCTCGCGTTCGGCACCGCGCTCGCCGGCTTCGGCTATTGCCTCGCCGGCTTCAGCAGCGGCGTCGCCGCGCTGGTGGCCGCGCTGTTCGTGGCCGGGCTGGGCGCCAGCACGCAGCACCCGCTGGCGTCATCGCTGATCGCGCATGCTTTCGCCGGCGCGCGCTCGCTGAAGGCGCTCGGCACCTACAATTTTGCCGGCGATATCGGCAAGATGACGCTGCCAGCGGCGGCGTCCTTGCTGTTCGTGGTGCTGCCCTGGCGCGAGGCGCTGGTGCTGCTGGGCGGCCTCGGCGCGCTGGCGGCGATTATCATTTACGTGCTGATCCCGCGTTTTGCCGCCGAGGCGGCGACGCCGCGCAAAAGCGAAGCCGGCGCCGGGGCCGGCTCGCGCCTGAGCCAGTTCGGTTTTCCGCTGCTGCTGTCGGTCGGCGTCATCGACAGCGCCACCCGCATGGCCTTTCTGACGTTCCTGCCGTTCGTGCTCACGGCCAAAGGGGCCAGCCTGCCGACCGTCGGCCTGGCGCTCACTTTGGTGTTCGCCGGCGGGGCGGCCGGCAAGCTGGTGTGCGCCTTCATTGGCGCGCGCATCGGCGCGGTGGCGACGGTGTGGCTGACCGAGGCGGTGACCGCGCTCGGCATCGTCGCGCTGCTGCCGCTGTCGCTCGAGGCGGCGCTGCTGCTGCTGCCGCTGGTCGGCGTCGCGCTCAACGGCACCTCGTCGGTGCTCTATGGCTCGGTGCCGGACCTGGTCGAGCCGGCGCGGCGTCAGCGCGCCTTCGGCATTTTTTATACCGGCACCATCGGCGCCGGTGCGGTTTCGCCGGCGCTCTATGGATTGCTCGGCGACGCGGTCGGCGTGCCGTCGGCGCTGGTGGTGGTGGCCGCGATCGTGTTGCTGACGCTGCCGATCACGCTGGCGTTGCGGCCGGCATTAGCCACGCGACCTCCGACAAGCTAGCGCGCCGGCACCCTGACCTGCTTGACGACCGCGGCGGGCAACACGTCGAGATAGGGTCCGAGCAGAAACGCCTCGCCTGAGCCATCGCCATACATGCGGTCATGGGCATCGATCATCGCGCGCACTATGGGCGCGCAGGCCGCGATCGAGTCGACGATCAGGTCGTTGAACTCCTCCGGCCGCATGTCGGCGGCGTAGCGCGGATCGGCGGACACCTGGCGCACGATGCAATCGGTGGCGCGGCGCACCAGCGGCAGCAGCGCGGCGTTCTTCTGGCGCACCGACAGCTGCATCCAGGCCGCCGGATTGGCGGAGGGGGTGGCGATATCGAGCGAGACATTCATCACAAGCGACAACCCGAACAGCGATTCGAGAATCATCCCTTGGGCCCCGCGAATCAGAGTCTGCAACGCTGGTATCGCAGCCCGAGTCGCGCTGCACGCAATTCTTGAATCGCGCGCGCCGGAATGACGCCGGTGTGGAGTCCGAGTCACACTTGAGCACGATCGCGCGCGGCCGGAACAAAATGAGTCCAAGAAAGGCTAAAAGCGCGCTAACGGATTCAAACCATGGGCGTTTTTCGCGATCGTGCGCAAACGCGCGCAGCCGACGGTCGAATACCGTGTCGGTACTCGGGTGCTGCAGGGCGCGCGCCTTTACGCGGTGCCGCGGGAGGTCGCCGCCGAAGTGCCGGCGGTCAGGACGTACAAATATTTGATGGTGAATGACCGCGCCGGGCCGTCCTTTTTCAATTGCCTCGAATTTACCTTAGCGGGGCCGGTCAGCCATGCGCGGGGCCGCGACCGCTGGATTTTTAGCGCTTTCGGGCCCATAATATGCGGCGAGGAGCTACTTCTGATGTCGATGATCAACTATCGGGCCCCGTCCGAGCTATTTCCCAGCCGCAGCCGCAAGTCGCGCCGTCCGATCGGATACAAGCGTTTTCCGACCGCGGCGGAGGCCATCCGTTTCGCCATCGAGGAATTGCCGCCGGAACTGCTGCTCGGCGCCTATCTCGAGGTCGAGGAGAAGCGTTTCGACGGCAACGGCATCCGCCGGCTGTACGAGAGCGAAGACTATCCGCTGCCGCGCAAAGTCCCCGCCAACTGAGCTAAAGCCGTCCGTTCGTGGTGCCCGGTTCCGCTGTCCCGGCAATCCACAGGTCAGGGCAGCACGAAAGCCGGTCTACCCACCGAATTTTTACGAGCCGCCATCGCCGGCTTTACCCCCGGCGATGGCGATGGCGATGAGCGTCAGTTCGCCTTGCGCCGGCTGTGGCTGAGCGGTGCGTCTTTCCATTGCTTGAGGCTGTCGCCGATGACCTTCATCGCGGTCATCGACGCGTGGCTCAGGCTGGCGTAGCCGGCGAGCTCCCGGCTGACGCGTTCGCCCTCGCTGCGCAGCATGTCGCGTATGCCTTGCAGCTCGAGGATGACGCGGTCGATCTCCTCCATCGAGGCGCCGGCGACGCGCCGGATCAGCGCATTCAGGTTTTCGGCGGCCGGGTCGGCGGCCGTGTCTCCCTCGCTGCGCTGCCGGCGCAAAGTTGCAACGTCGCGCCGGACGAATTCACGGATCTCACCCTCGAACGCGGTCGCCGCCGCCTGGTCGACCTCGCCGAGTTTTTCCGGGACGCCGCGGTTCGGAGCGTATATCTCCGGACCGGTTTTCTCAGGAACACTCTGGTCCGCAGCAAGCCGCTCGGGTCTGATGGCCGTCATGCTTCACTCCTGCTCAGGCGCAATTCGTTGCGCTGACGCTCCCCCCGTCCAAGCGGATTGCCGCATGGAACTTGGGCGGCCGTTGGGCGCGGTGAGGGCGGCTTCAGGGCGCTACCAGCAGAGCGAGCGCGAAGGCGGCCGGAATGATCAGCCCGATGAAGATGAAAAAGGCGACGATAAAGCGCTTGGTCACGGCAACCCCCTTCCGCTGTCCAGCATAGGTCGGCTGGAGCGGGCGGAAGGTTCATGCGCCGTGACGAAAAATGACCGGCGTCAGCCCTTCTTGCCGGGCGGGTTGCCAAAGGGGTTACCGGCGGAGCCCTGCTGCTGCGAGAGCTTGTAGGCGGACAGCTGCTTGGGCTTGTCCTTGTCGGCCTTCGGCTTCTTCTTT
>Ga0097691_1000668_pt1 | contig 28494 bp, 23 predicted proteins | sample NGESurdeep072012_8_FD_72858 | JGI IMG/M metagenome (GOLD analysis project Ga0097691, IMG submission 72858) | Arctic peat soil microbial communities from Barrow, Alaska - NGEE Surface sample 210-1 deep-072012 | ecosystem: Environmental > Terrestrial > Soil > Wetlands > Peat ... | reverse complement strand
ACGCGTGCGCCCGACTCAAGCGCGACTCGTACACCGGCGTAGTTCCGGCGGTCATGCTTTGCGCGGACGACGAGGCGTCCCTGGCCGATGCTTTCTCCGCGTCTGCAGACGAAGTCATCGCGCCGGGCCTCGCCGCTCATGCCGTGCGGTGCCGGCTCGACGCCCTTCTCGCGCGCTCCGACCGCGACCTCGGGGTTCATCCTTCGACCCGCCTGCCCGGGGCCGGGGCCATCGAAGCAGAAATCAAGCGCCGTCTGACCACCGCCGGGACGTTCGCGGTGTGCTACGCGGACCTCGATCATTTCAAGGAATTCAACGACCGCTACAGCTACAATCAGGGGGACCGGGTCATCCGGATTCTGGCCATGATTCTCCATGACGTCGTCAAGGGAATTTGTGGTGAGACTGGATTTGTCGGGCATATCGGCGGCGATGATTTTATCTTCATCATTCCGTACGACGCGGTGACCGAAGTCTGCCAGGAGATCATCTCGACGTTCGACCTTCTCATCGAGTATCAGTATTCCGAGATGGATCGGCGCACCGGATATTTCTTTGGCAAGGACAGGCGGGGGGTGCTGGACAGGGTGCCGTTGATGACGCTGTCGATCGGCGTTGTAACCAACGCTCAGCGTGCCCTTAAGGAAGCCCGCCAGATCAGCCAGCTCGCGACGGAAATGAAGACTTACGCCAAAACCCTCACCGGATCGGTATTTTCAATCGACCGCCGGACGGACGAGCGGCCGCCAGTTTACGATACGCGTCATCCAAGCATTCACGGTGCCGCAGGAGAGGATGAATGAACGTCAGTTGCCCGCAGTGCTCGACAGTCTATCGCGTGGATCCCGCAAAGGTGCCCGCGGATGGGGTGCGCGCGCGATGCTCGGCATGCGGAGGAGTGATTCCCGTCGGAATGTCGGGAGAACGTGCGGGCGCCGGATATCCGGCCCATGAGCATGCGGCCGGAGGGCCGGCCAGCCGTCCCATGACGCCTGTTGCGACCCCGCGCTACTCGCCAGTGCGGCCTAGCCACCAGACGCCGCCGCGACCCGCGGCCCTTCCGCCGCTGCGGCCGACGCCGCGCACTCCCTGGCCGCCAGTATCTGCCACGCCTCCGGCTTTCCCGACGCCGCCGGCAGCGCGGCCGTTCGTGCCGTCCCCGACTCCGGTGTCTGTGCCGGCCGTCACGCCGCCTCCGCTCGCGCCGGTCATTGCCCGCGCGCCGGTACAATCCGCCCCCGCCGCGTCTTCGGCTTCGGGCGCCCAAACGCACATTCCGTCGACATTCACGCCGGCGGCCGGCGCGCGGGGGGTTCCTGCGCCGGGCGAGCGCAGGCCGATAAACCCGTTCCTTGCGCGCGACCCGAGTCTTCGCGCAAAGCGCCTTGCGCGCGCGCTCGTTTCGGACATGGTGGCCTACTATCCGGCCAAGCACTCCGAGGGATTGCAACGGGGAACGCTCAAGGAGCTCTTTCGCGAGGAGATAAAGAAGAGCTACGATGAGTATGTTATGCAGGTAGGATCTGAATTCGCGCGCACGACGGCGTATTTTCAGGAGGCGTTGAACGAAGTGTTGGGCGCCGGCAAGCGAATCTTCTAGGAAGCGAAACGAATGGCAGACACGATTGGAGAGCGGGGCCGCGCGCTGGCGGGAAGCGCCGAGCGCCTCTCGGAAGTGCGGAGGTATCTTTGACATCGACGGTAAGCGCGAAGCGCTGAGCTCTCTCGACTTGGCGATGGCCGATCCGGCTTTCTGGTCGAAACAGGAAGCGGCCCAGCGCACCCTCCAGGAAGTAAAGGCGCTGCGGTCGTGGATCGATCCCTACGACAGGCTGGAATCACAACTGCATGGAGCCGAGGAGCTGCACGAGCTTCTCAGCGACACGCCTGACGCCGACCTCGAGAAGGAGCTCGACGCCATGATCGAGTCGCTCGATTCTGAGATCGACTCCTTCGAGCTCAAGACGCTGATGCGCGGTGAAGACGATTTCCGCGACGCGCAGGTGGAGATCAGCGCCGGAGCGGGTGGCACTGAGGCGCAGGACTGGGCGTCGATGCTCGTCCGCATGTACACGCGCTGGGCCGAGCGAAGGGGGTTCGAGATCGATCTGCTCGATGAGAGCGAGGGTGAGGAGGCGGGCATCAAAGGCGCAGTGCTGGAGATCCGCGGACAGTACGCCTTTGGATTTCTTCGCGCCGAAACGGGCGTCCACCGGCTGGTGCGCATTTCGCCGTTCGACTCGGCGGCGCGCCGCCACACGAGCTTCGCGTCGGTGTTCGTCTATCCGGTGGTGAATGAGGAGATCAACATCGAGATTCGTGATGAAGACCTGAAGGTCGACGTTTACCGGGCCTCGGGCGCGGGCGGTCAGCACGTCAACAAGACCAGTTCGGCGGTGCGCATCACGCACCTGCCGACCAACACTGTCGTTGCGTCGCAGCAGCAGCGATCGCAGTTCAAGAACAAGGCACAGGCGATGAAGATGCTGAAGAACAAGCTGTACCAGGCGGAGGTGCTGCGCCGGGAGCAGGAAAAGGCGGCGCTGGATTCCACCAAGGCCGACGTGAGCTTCGGCAGCCAGATCAGGAGCTATGTGTTCCAGCCATATACGATGGTCAACGACCACCGCACGGAGCTGAAGATTCCCGACGTGCAGAAAGTCATGGATGGAGGAATCGATCCCTTCATCACTGCTTACCTGAAGCAGTCGGGCGGCGGAGTGACCGTTAGTTGACCGACGACCTGAACTTCGTGCTGCGCGCGCGCCGCGAGAAGCTCGACGCGCTGCGCGCCGCCGGTGTAGAGCCATTTGCCTACTCCTACGACCGCGGGCAAACTGCCGCCGCCGCAGTTGCGATGCTGCCGCCGGTGCATGCGGGGACGGCGACAGATGCGACGGCGCCCGCCGCGGCTGCGCACGGAGCGGCAGACGGCCCTCGCGTGAGCGTTGCCGGCCGGATCGTGGCCTGGAGGGCGCACGGAAAAACCGCGTTCGCGCATCTGGCCGATCACACCGGGCGCATCCAGCTCTACTTTCGGAAGGACGAGCTCGGCCCCGAACGTTATGCGCTGCTGGATCATTTCGATCTTGGTGACATCGTCGGCGTTGCCGGCTCCTTGTTTCGCACGCGCACCGGCGAGGTCACGGTTCGCGTGTCGTCGTTCGAGCTGCTGGCGAAATCGTTGCGACCGCTGCCGTTCGGAAAGGAAGAAGAGGTCGACGGGAAGCTCGTCCGCCATTCCGGGTTCAGCGATCCGGAGCAGCGATATCGCCAGCGATACGCCGATCTCGCGGTGCATCCGGAAGTGAGGGGGCTGTTCGTCGCACGGTCACGAATGATCACGACGATGCGGACATTTCTCGACGGGCTGGGCTTCATCGAAGTCGAGACCCCCATTCTGCAGCCGCTTTACGGTGGCGCGGCGGCGCGGCCATTCACGACGCATCACAACTCGCTCGACATGCCGCTGTTTCTCCGCATCGCCGACGAGCTGTACCTGAAGAGACTCATCGTCGGCGGCTTCGACCGGGTGTACGAGATTGGGCACGATTTTCGGAACGAGGGGATCGACCGGACGCACAATCCCGAGTTCACGATGCTCGAGTTCTATGAAGCGTACGCCGATTACACGACCATGATGGGAAGGGTGGAGTCACTGCTTGGAGATGTCGCCGCATCGCTGAGGTCGGTGCCGGAGATTGCCGCCGCGGTTCCGGTTTTCTCGGCGCCTTTTCCGCGCCTCGAGTGGGTGCCGGCGCTCAACAAGGCGCTCGGTACCGACGTGCTGGGCGCCGACGAAGCATCACTTCGCGAAATGGCGCGGCGGGCAGGCGTGGAGAAGCCGGACGCGCTCAGCCGGCCCAAGCTCATGGACGAGCTGTTCCAGGCGCTTGTCGAGTCCACGATAATGAACCCGACGTTCGTGGTGGACTATCCTGTCGAGCTGTCGCCGCTGGCGAAGCCCAAGCGCGGCAACCCGGCGCTGACCGAACGGTTCGAGCTGTTCGCCAACGGCAGGGAGATGGCGAACGCCTTCAGCGAGCTCAACGATCCCCTGGACCAGCGTGAGCGTCTCGAGGCCCAGGCGGGTCTCCGCGCCGCTGGTGACGAGGAGGCCGTCGGCGTGGACGAAGATTATCTTCGAGCCATGGATTACGGCATGCCGCCGATGGGCGGAGTAGGCGTCGGCGTGGACAGGCTGTTCATGTGGATGACCGGAACGGCGAGCATCCGGGACGTGATACTCTTTCCGACGATGCGCCCCGAATGACTCGCCTCGAGCTTTCGATCGCATGGCGGTACCTGCGCAGCCGCAGGGGGTCGCGGCTGCTGTCGCTGATCAGCCTGATTGCCATTGCCGGAGTGATGGTCGGAGTCAGCGCGCTCATCCTGATCATCGGTGTGATGAACGGCCTCCAGCGCGACCTTCGCGAAAAGATTCTTGTCGGCAGTCCGGATATCCGCGTTTTGAGCTACGGCGAGGATCTCAAGATCACCGACTGGCCGTCGATACTCGAGAAGGTCAAGCGTCAGCCCGGTGTCGTCGCGGCGGCACCTTTCGTTCTCGTCGAGGGCGGCATGAACGCGGGCCACGATTACGCCGGCGCGGCATACGTGGTCGGCATCCCGCCGGAGGCGCGCGGCGTGCCCGATGTCACCACTATCAGGCAGCACGCGACGTCGGGAGATTTCCGCTTTGCCTCGAGCGACGGGCAGCACCAGGGAATAGTGCTCGGGAAGCTCCTTGCGGCGCGGTACAATGCGTGGCCCGGCGACAAGATCAATCTCATTTCCATATCCGGAGTGAAGCCGAACCCCGTGACTGGCGGCTTTGTCCCGCGGGTTTTTCAGTTCGAGGTAACCGGCATCGTCGAAACCGGCATGTACGAGTACGACAACTCGTATGTCTACATCGCCCTCGACAAGGCTCAGGAGTTTGCCGCCCTCGGCGGCGGCGTCACTGGAATCGAGGTCAAGACAAACGATCGCTGGCAGGCATCGGGTGTCGCCGAGCGGCTCACCAATGTGCTCGGCTGGCCGTACCGCACGGTGGATTGGGAGGAGCAGAACCACTCGCTGTTTCAGGCGTTGAAGCTCGAAAAGCTGGGAATGGGTGTGATCCTTCTGCTGATCGTGATCGTGGCGGCCTTCAACATCGTCAGCACGCTGACGATGGTGGTGACGGACAAGACGCGCGAGATCGGGATCCTGAAAGCGATGGGGCTGCCTGCCCGCTCCATTCGCCGGGTGTTCCTGGCGCAGGGCGTTGTCATCGGCGGGGTGGGAACCGCGCTCGGCCTGGTGGTCGGCTTCGGCGGGGCATTCGCGCTCGAGCGGTACAAGTTCATTCCGCTCGACCCGCAGATCTATTTCATCGATCACCTTCCGGTCGCGACCCAGCTGTCGGACGTAGCGTGGATCGTGCTGGCGAGCATCGTCACGGCGACCGTGGCGACGATGTATCCGGCGATTCAGGCGTCGCGACTATATCCGATCGATGCGATAAGACACGAATGATGCCCGTACTCGAAGCACGCGACATACACAAGACCTACGTCGGGGGCGACGGAGGCGCGATCAACGTACTGAGCGGCGTGGACCTTACGCTGGCGAGGCGGGAGATGGTGGCCGTGGTGGGTGCGAGCGGCGCCGGCAAGAGCACGCTGCTTCACGTCCTCGGCGCGCTCGACAAGCCGACGCGCGGGTACGTCGTCGTCGCCGGCCAGCCGATCAACGGGCTCGACGAAGACGAGCTTGCGGCGCTCCGGAACAGATCGGTGGGATTCGTGTTTCAGTTTCACCATCTGCTTCGAGAGTTTTCGGCTCTCGAGAACGTGGCGATGCCGATAAGAATTTCCGGTCGTGACGACAGGGCGGCTCGCAGCAGGGCGGCGGAGCTGCTGGCGCGAGTGGGTCTTTCGGCACGAATGCACCACCGGCCGGGAGAGCTCTCGGGCGGCGAGCAGCAGCGGACGGCAGTAGCACGGGCGCTCGCGATGGACCCCAGGGTGATTCTGGCCGACGAACCTTCAGGAAATCTCGACCTTGCGAATGGCGAGATGCTTCACGAGCTATTAGTGGAGGTCGTGAATGACCTGGAGATCGGGATGATCGTCGTGACTCATAACAGGAGTCTCGCTTCCCGCGCCGGGCGGGTGCTCCTCCTGGAGGGTGGCAAGCTTAGTGAAACGGTGCTGGGAGAGGTGGTAGTCTGAGGTTGCGCGGGAAATGAAGTCACTGCGGGTGCCCCGCCGTGAACGGCGGGGGAGGTAGGGTCACGTGGTCTGCGACATCTGCAAGGAAGCCGATGCGGTGGTTCAGCTCACCGAGATCGAAGGGACGGGGGTAAGGCTTCTCCATCTCTGCGAGCGGTGTGCTGCGGAACGCGGAGTGGAAACCACCCTCGCCGCAGCCAAGCCGGAGGTGAGCAATTTCCTCCAGAGCGTTCACCAGCAGATGCAGGCAACGCAGGGCGACGCCGCACGGTGCACGTTTTGCTCTTCGACATTCCGTGATTTTCGCACGTCCGGACGGTTGGGATGTGCGCATTGCTACGAGGCATTCGAGAAGAGCATGCGTGATCTCCTCCGTCGCGTTCACGGCAATTCGAAGCACTTGGGACGCCGGTACGTGCCGCCGTCGAGCACCGGACTGCCCGGCGCCGGCACGGTGAACGAGCTGCGCGACCGGCTGCAGCGCGCCATTCAGAGCGAGCAGTTCGAGCTGGCAGCGGACATTCGCGATCGCCTGCGGGACTTCGAATGATCGACCTTTCGCTGATTCCCGACGGCGGGGTGGGCTGGCTGGACGCGTCCGGCGAATCCGCGGACATCGTCATCTCCACGCGTGTCCGCCTGGCGCGCAACCTCGAAGGCTATGCGTTCGCCGGACGCGCACGCGACGGTGAGCGGCTGAGAGTGCTGGCTCAGGTGAGAGAAGCGATGGGCGGCATTCGCAGTCTCGACCACGGGTTGCTCGTGCGCGTGGACGAGCTGCCGCCCGAGGACAGGCTGCTGCTTCATGAGAGGCACCTGGTGAGCCGGGAGCTTGCCGGACTCGATCCGCAGCGGCCGGTGCGAAGCGGCGCCGCGGTCTATCTCACGCGCGGAACGAGCGTGATGGTGAACGAGGAAGACCACCTTCGCCTCCAGTCGCTGCAATCGGGGTTTCACGTCGCCGACGCGTTTGCGGTAGTGGAGGCGCTCGACGTCGAGCTCGGAGAGCGCGTTCCGTACGCATACCATGAAGAGTTCGGCTTCCTCACCGCCTGCCCAACGAACGTGGGCACGGGACTTCGCGCATCGGTGCTGATACATCTGCCCGGCCTCGTGCTGACGAAGGAAATCGCCAAGGTGCTCGCCGGCCTGCAGCAGGTTGGCCTCACGTATCGCGGACTTTACGGGGAAGGCAGCGAAGTCGTCGGCAATTTTTTCCAGATCTCCAATCAGACGACGCTCGGCCGCTCGGAGGGCGAGCTTCTCGATTATCTGGTGCGCGTGGTGACCCACGTCATCGAGCGCGAAGAGGAAGCAAGAAAAGTCTTGCTTAGAGACGCCGGTTATATTATCGAAGACAAGCTGTGGCGTGCGTATGGAACACTGCGCTACGCTCGCAGCCTTTCGTTCGATGAAGTGATGAGCTACCTCAGCAGCGTGCGGCTTGCCGTCGGGCTGAAACTGATCACCGATCTGAGTGTATATACCCTCAACAAGCTCCTGATATTCAGTCAGCCAGCCCATTTGGTGCATGCCGAAGGGCGTCAGCTGACAGAGAGCGAAGCGAACATTGCTCGCGCCCGATTCGTGCGCAGCATGCTCGCTAACGACATGGGGTCTACACGATGAACGGATATAACTTTACCGAACGCGTTCGCAAGGTCCTCGCAATGGCGCGCGAAGAGGCAGAACGCCTGAGGCACGAATACGTCGGCACCGAGCATATTCTGCTCGGCTTGATCCGCGAGGGAGAAGGCGTCGCTGCGGCGGTGCTCCAGAGTCTCAACGTGGACCTCGACGAGATTCAGCAGAAGATCGAGGACACGGTCAAGAAGGGAAAGGCGGCGGCAGCCACCGGCCCGGATCTCCCGTACACGTCGCGCGCCAAGAAAGTGCTCGAGCTGGCAATGGCGGAGGCGCGGGATCTCACCCACAACTACGTCGGCACGGAGCACCTGCTCCTCGGCTTGCTGCGGGAAGAGAAGGGAATCGCGGCACAGGTGTTGACCGATGCCGGAATCAATCTCGACGCGGCCCGCGCTGAAACCCTGCGGCTCCTCGGCACCGACATGCCCCAGGGCGGAGCGGCAGCGAGCTCGTCGCCGGCGGCGCCGGGCGCACCCGCAACTTCGTCCGGCAAGGGCGAGAAGAAGTCGAAAACTCCCGCTCTCGATCATTTCTGCCGCGATCTCACGCAGCTCGCCGCGGAGTCGCAGCTCGATCCAACCATCGGCCGCTCGAAGGAAATCGAGCGCGTCATGGAAATCCTCACCCGCCGCAAGAAGAACAACCCTGTGCTGATCGGCGAGCCCGGCGTGGGCAAGACGGCGATTGTCGAGGGTCTGGCCCAGCTGATCGCCAATGGGACTTGCCCCGACAGTCTTCGCGAGCATCGAGTGCTGTCGCTCGACATGGCCGCCGTTATCGCCGGGACGAAATACCGCGGGCAGTTCGAGGAGCGTCTCAAGGCGGTCATGAACGAGATTGCCCAGAACAAGAACATCATCCTGTTCATCGACGAGCTGCATACTCTCGTCGGGGCAGGTGCGGCGGAAGGCGCCATCGACGCGAGCAACATGCTCAAGCCCGCGCTCGCGCGCGGCGAGCTTCAGTGCGTCGGAGCGTCGACGCTCAACGAGTATCGCAAGTACATCGAGAAGGACGGCGCGCTCGAGCGTCGCTTCCAGACCGTGATTGTCGAGCCGCCGACGGTGGACGAGACAATCGAGATACTCAAGGGACTTCGCAGCAAGTACGAGGATCACCACAAAGTGACGATCCCCGACTCGACACTCGTCGCTGCCGCCAAGATGTCGGAGCGCTATATCACCGATCGGTTTCTGCCCGACAAGGCAATTGACGTGATCGATGAGGCCGGCGCGCGGGCCCGGCTGGCCACTCAGGCTCCTCCGCCAGAAGTCACCGCGCTCAAGAGCCAGCTCGACGCCGTCAACACCGAAAAGGAAGCGGCCGTCCGTGATCAGAATTTCGAGCGCGCCGCTTCACTGCGCGACCGCGAGCGGGAGCTGCAGGGCGACATCAGGCGGAAGCAGGAGGAGTGGGAGAAGCATCGCCAGTCGCACCGGCCGGTGCTTGGAGAAGAGGAGGTTTCGTTCATCGTCAGCCGGTGGACCGGGATTCCGGTGATGCGGCTGCGGGAAGCGGAGACGGCGCGTCTCCTCCGCATGGAGGATGAGCTGCACCAGTCCGTGGTCGCGCAGGATGAGGCAATTCGCGCCCTTTCGCGCTCGATTCGGCGCAGCCGGGCTGGCCTCAAGGATCCCAACCGTCCCATCGGGTCGTTTGTCTTTTCCGGGCCGACGGGCGTAGGAAAAACAGAGCTCGCGCGCGCTCTCGCCAAGTTCCTGTTCGCTGATCCGCAGGCGCTGATCAGGGTGGACATGAGCGAATACATGGAGAAGTTCTCGGTGTCCCGCCTCATCGGCGCCCCTCCGGGCTACGTTGGGTACGAGGACTCGGGCACGCTGACCAAGGCTGTCAGGCGGAAGCCCTACAGCGTGGTGCTTCTCGACGAGATCGAGAAGGCGCATCCCGATGTCTTCAACATCCTGCTCCAGGTTCTCGATGAGGGCCACCTGACCGATAACTACGGCCGGGTGATCGACTTCAAGAACACCGTTGTGATCATGACGTCCAACGTTGGCGCGCGCGACATCACCAAGAACCGCACGATGGGATTCGCCGCGCCCGATGGCAGGAACGCGTTCGAGCGCATGGCGGAAAAGGTGAAGGAGGAGATGAGCCACGTCTTCAACCCTGAATTCCTCAACCGCCTCGACGACGTGATCGTTTTCCATCCGCTTTCCGAGGAGCATATCTCCCAGATCGTGGGCATCCTGCTCAAGGAAGTTCAGCAGCGGCTGGGTGACGAGGAGTTGACCCTCAAGCTCACCGAGGCAGGCTCGGTCTTCCTCGTCAAGAACGGATTCGATGAGAAGTATGGAGCGCGGCCGCTCAAGCGGTCCATCCAGAGGTTCATCGAGGATCCTCTGTCGGAAAAGATTCTTCTTGGAGAGTTTGCAAAGGGAGACGAGATCGAGGTCGACATCGCGCCAAGCGGAGACAAACTCGAGTTCCGGGTGCTGACGAGTTCGACGAAGGCCTGAGGCAGCCGAAACGGGCCACAGAAACACAGAAACACAGAAGTTGAATTTGGGGACGCCGGGCCAACGCATTGGTTCGGCGTCCTCTTTTTCTTGGTTGTGACTCATCGCGGCGATCAGCGGGCGTAGCTGCGCGCGTTTTTTCCATCAAGCCCTTGTTCTGTGTTTCTGTGTTTCTGTGGCATAAGTCCTCGTTGGAAATTCCACTGCGGCAACGGCTTGGGCGTGGCGGATGTCTAATTTCCAAGTGACCCGCCGAAGGACCCTCCACACACGATTCGTGTATATTTCATCAATGCAAAAGCTTGTAGTCTCCCTGCTGTTTTTGTGCACAGCGGGCTCTTCCGCCCTTGCCCAGGACGTCGCTCCCGGCGCATGCACGACCCCCGATACGGTGGTCGTCGCGGGCAACACGCGAGTAGCCGACGCGACCATTCGTGCTGCGGCTGGACTCACACCTCGCACGATGCTCAACTACCGTGACATTCAGCGCGCGATCAAAGCGGTATTCGCCACGGGCCAGTTCGACGACGTCCAGGTGGTCTGCCTGGTGCCGCCGGCCGCGCCACGAATCTCCCTCTCCATTCAGGTTCGCGAGCGCCCGGTGCTTGCCGGCTACACCGTCGTCGGACCCGATCGAGTCGATCCCAAGGACGTCAAGGATCGCCTCGCTCTGGCAATCGGCCGCCCGCTCGATCCGGGTGTGGTCGCCAAGGCCGTCGAGCGCGCGGATTCACTCTACGAGTCCAAGGGCTACTATCTCGCCCGGATTCATGCCGACAGCACGATATCGGGCGACAAGATCAACATCGCCTTCCGCGTCGAAGAGGGCCGCCGCCTCGCAATCTCGGGACTGCGCGTCACTGGAAACAAGAACGTTCCGGCCGCCGACATCGAGAGCGTCATGGAATCGAAGCCCGAAGGATTCTGGTGGTTCCGAACAGGGGAGTTCGACGACTCGAAGTACGCTTCCGACCTCGGCGAAAAGATTCCGGCACTTTACTCGAGCCGTGGTTTCATCGACTTCAGGGTTCTCAACGACTCGCTGATCATCGACCGCAATGCAGGCAAGGCGATCATCGATCTTACGGTCAGCGAAGGCCCGCGGTACACCATCGGAAGCTTCGAGGTGATCGGCAACAAGCGCTTTTCGACCGAAGAAGTCCGTCAGTATTATCCGTTTGGGGACCAGACGACGACCATCACCCAGAAGGCTGTCGGTCTGGTGCGGCGCAGTTACCAGAATCCAAAGAACACGTTCGACGCCCAGAAGTGGGAAGACGGCGAGTCCAAGATTCGCGACGCCTATAGTGACGAGGGCTACATTTACGCGCGCATTCGCCCGGTGGTCGAGCGTGTTCCCGGCGGCGACTCCGTCAGAACGGTCAATCTCAGATGGGAGATCGACGAAGCTGCGCCGGCAATCGTCAACCGCATCGACATCGAGGGAAACGACTTCACCTATGAGTCGTGCATCCGCGAGCAGATCGTTCTCGCTCCCGGCCAGGTCTTCAACCGCAACTACCTGCTGCGGAGCTACCAGAACATCGGCAACCTGAACTTCTTCGAGACACCGATGCCCGCCCCAGAGACGCGGCCCAACGGCGATCAGGGTGACGTCGACATCATCTTCCACGTGAAGGAAAAGCGCACTGGCAACGTGAATTTCGGAGCGTCGACGGGGCAGGGCACAGGGGTTGGCGGCTTCATCGGCCTCGATCAGCCCAACCTGCTCGGCCGTTGCAAGCGGGCCCAGCTGCAGTATCAGTTCGGCCAGTACATCAACGACTTCAACGCGACGTACACCGATCCCAACATCAACCAGACCCGCGTTTCCGGAAGCGTAACGCTGTACAACACCCAATCCCGCTTCCAGCTCGCGGACCTTGGCCAGGCGACCCGCAGGGGCGGCCAGGTGCAGGTCGGCCTCCCCGTTCCTGGTTCTCTCTACAGCCGGATTCTTCTCTCATATGGGGCAGAGGCCGTATCGTACGGCGACTCCGGGCTGCTGAGCACCGTTGCCAACGGATGCTCCAGCTGCTTCCGCTCCACCGTCGGGGTCACCGCCGCTCATGACACGCGAGTCGGACTTCCATTCCCTGCCGAAGGCGGATCGCAAACGATCATCGCCCAGTTCAACGGCGGACCTCTTGGCGGAACGGCAGCGTTCCAGCGTTATACCTCTGAGCTGCACTCGTACGTGCCAATCGGCGCAATCGGGGCGAGCGGGCTGGGCAGCGAACCGATGGCGATCGTGCTCGGCTTGAGTGCGCGGTCGGGAATGTTGTTCGGCGACTCCGGACCTTTCTTCTATTCGCAGGCGTTCTCGCTGGGTGGCACCCAATACGGTGAGCCACTTCGCGGGTATGACGAGTTCTCCATTACGCCGAACGGTTATGACGCCAGCGCCGCCAATGGCGCGGGGGCCAAACGTTCCTCGTTTGGCAACGCATTTTTCACCGGCACGGCCGAGTTGGGCCTGCGCGTGAATCAATCGCTTTATTTCAATACATTCTTTGAAGGTGGTAACGTATGGGGTCATCCGCGCGAATTCGATCCCACTCGGCTTTTCCGCAGCGCGGGATTCGGCGCGGCTCTGGTGAGCCCGCTTGGACCGATTGGGATTGACATCGGTTATGGTTTCGACAAACTCGACACAGCGGGGCGACCGGCGCCAGGCTGGAAATTGCACTTTAAACTTGGTCAGGGCTTCTAACTTCGGAGTTTTCATGGGTTCCATCTTCCGTGCGACGACGCTCGCACTCACTACGTTTGCGCTGTTCGGCGGATCGCTAGCCGCGCAGACGGCGCCAAAATTCGGGTACGTGAACTCGTCGGCCATTCTGGCGCAGGCGCCGGGCCGGGCTGAAGCCGAAGCCCAGTTCAACTCTGAGGTGAAGGTCTACCAGGGCCAGCTTCAACGGATGAGCGATTCGCTTCAGCTGCTTACGACGAATTTCGACAAGGAAGCGCCAAAGCTCGACAGCGCCGCTCGCGAGACCCGGGCAAAGTCCATCCGCACAAAAGAGGCTGACTATCAGGCCCGCGCCCGTCAGCTCGACGAACAGATGCAGAATCGTCAGGCCGAGCTGATTCGGCCGCTGATGGAGCAGCTGCAGAAGATCATCGAGGCGGTCCGCGCCGAGGACAACTACGCGATGATCTTCGACGTCGGGTCGCAGACAAGCGTCATCGTCGCCGCAGACAAGAATCTCGACATCACGGATAAGGTCATGGCCCGCCTCAAGGCGGCACCGAAGCCGGCCGCAGCGCCTAAAGCCGGCGCCACACCCGCTACCCTCACACCGAAGCCGGCCGGAGTATCACGACCCCCGGATCGGTGACGCCAGCCGAGCTTCAGTCTCCACATCTCAGCGGTGAGCGTGCTTGCACGCTCACCGCTCGTGCCATTGCGGATATCGTCGGCGGAAAGCTCATCGGTGCGCCGGGAACGGTTGTGGGCGGAGTAGCGCCCCTCGACCGTGCCGGCCCGGGCGACGTCAGCTTCGTGGCCCAGACACGCTATGCTTCGCTTCTTCGCGACACCGCCGCCGGGGTGGTGCTGATCACAGCAGAGCTCGCAGATTCACCCGGCAGCGTGGCGTCACGCGTGGTTGTCGCGAAGCCTCACGACGCGCTGCTCCAGCTCATTCCGCGATTCTATCCCGAGGTCGAGCGAAAGCCTTCGATTCATTCCACGGCCACTGTCGGACGCGGCGCCAGGATTGGGCGTGATGTCACTCTCGACGAGTACGTGGTGATCGGGTCCGGCGCGTCGCTGGGCGACGGCGTCTGGATCGGCGCACACACGGTTGTCGGCGACGGGGTTCGCATCGGCGAGCGGTCGCGAATACATCCGAACGTCACCGTATACGCGGGAACAGACATTGGCGCGCGCGTCCGCGTTCATTCCGGTGCCGTGCTCGGATCTGATGGCTTCGGGTACGTCCTGCGTGCGGGACAACACGCCAAGATCCCCCACGTGGGGCGGTGCGTCATTGGCGACGATGTCGAGATTGGCGCCAACAGCACGGTGGATCGCGGCAGCATCGACGACACGGTGATCGGTGCCGGAACCAAGATCGACAACCTCGTCCAGATCGGGCACAACGTCCGCGTCGGCCGTCTCTGCCTGATCATATCGCAGGTAGGGATATCGGGATCAGCGCGCATCGGGGACGGCTGCGTGCTGGGTGGGCAGGCGGGAATCGGAGGCCATATCACAATCGGCCCGGGAGCTCGCATCGCCGGCCAGGCCGGCGTATTTGGAGACGTTCCGCCGGGAGAATCGTGGTCCGGCTATCCGGCGCGTCCGCACCGCGAGTCGCTGCGGGCAACTGCCGCGCTGCTCAAGCTGCCGCAGCTGCTGAAGAAGATCGAGCTCCTGCTCGACGGCAAGAGCCCCGGTTGACGCGACTCACGGTCGCGCAGGAAACGAAGCTCGAAGGCCCTGGCCTGCATCTTGGCGAACGCTGCCGTCTGACCTTCAAGCCGGCGCCGGCGGGTCAAGGAGTGATTTTCGTCCGCGCGGATCTTCCCGATAGCGCGCCGATTCCCGCGCTCGTGAGCCATGTCTCTGCCAGCGAGCGGCGCACGCAGCTCGGCATGGGCGCCGCGTCGGTTCACACCGTGGAGCACGTCCTTGCTGCCGTATCGGCGCTTGGAATAGACGATTTGACAATTGCGATGGATGCGCCCGAGCCTCCGATACTCGACGGCAGCGCACGGCCGTTCTTCGAAGCGCTCGAACGCGCGGGTCTTGCGGCCCTCGAAGGCCAGCCGGATTATTTGACACTGCTCGAGCCGGTCAGGATCATCGACGGAGAGTCTGTATACGAGGCGTACCCGGCACCGTCACTCGAGCTGGACGTAACGATTGACTTCGAACACCCGAAAATCGGGCGTCAGTCATCCCAGGTCGGCATAACTCGCGAAACCTTCGGCAGCGACATTGCCGGGGCACGAACATTCGGATTCCTGAAGGAGGTCGAATGGCTGCGCGACCGCGGGTTGATAAAGGGGGCGTCACTCGACAACACCGTCGTGCTCGACCAGTCAACCGTGCTGAGCGGGCCGCTGCGGTGGCATGACGAATTCGTCAGGCACAAGATGCTCGATTGCGTCGGTGATCTCGCGCTTGCGGGGGCTCACGTGCAGGCGCGCATCGTCGCACTCAAACCCAGCCATCGGGGAACTGTGACGCTGGTGCGGGAGCTTTTGCGCACGGGAGTGCGACGTAACGGCAATGGCGCGTCCGGCGTCAAGGCAAATCAAGAAGAGTGGAGGAAGCCCGTGTACGACATCGAAGGGATCATGAAGGTGCTGCCCCACCGTTATCCGTTTCTCCTGGTGGATCGCATCATCGAGCTGGAGGAAAACAAGCGCATCGTTGGAATCAAGAACGTCACCATCAACGAGCCTTTCTTTGCCGGCCACTTTCCCGGTCATCCCGTGATGCCCGGAGTGCTGATTGTGGAGGCGATGGCTCAAGTTGGCGGAATGCTTCTCATGGGCTCGGTGAAGGACGCCAACAGCAAGGTGGTGTACTTCATGTCGCTCGACAAAGTGAAGTTCCGACGACCCGTGAAGCCAGGGGACCAGATCCGCTTCGAGCTCGACGTGATCCAGATTCGCGGCATGGTCTGCAGGATGCGCGGAGTCGGAAAGGTCGACGGCGAGATTGTGGTCGAGGCGGAGATGGCGGCAATGGTGCGCGACCGGTGAGACGTGCGGCAGCTGTTCACCCAACGGCGATCATATCGCCCCGAGCGCAGCTCGGATCGCAGGTCGAGGTCGGTCCCTTCGCGATAATCGGCGATGGCTGCGAGGTCGGCGACGGATGCATCATATCCGCCCGAGCCACCCTCGAGCGCGACGTCAAGCTGAGCGCCGGTGTCAAGATCGGGATCGGCAGCGTGATCGGCGGCGCGCCGCAGGATTTGAAATATGCCGGTGAGCCGACGTCAGTGGAGATCGGCGAAGGAACCGTCGTGCGCGAGTATTCGACGATCAACCGCGGGACGGCGCAGTCATTCAAGACGACGGTGGGGGATCACTGCCTCCTCATGACCTACGTCCACATCGCTCACGACTGTCACATCGGCAACGGCGTCATCATGGCCAACGGGGTTCAGCTCGCAGGTCATGTCACCGTGGATGACAAGGCGACGATTTCCGGATTGTCCGCAGTGCATCAGTTCGTCCGCATTGGACGCTTCAGCTTCATCGGCGGATGTTCGCGGGTGTCCAAGGATATTCCCCCTTTCCTCAAGGCCGTGGGCAACCCCCTCAAGCTCTATGGACTCAACACCATCGGGCTCCAGCGCAATGGTTTTCCGGAGAGTGTCGTTCGCGAGCTGAAGCGTGCATACCGGTTGTTCTTCCGTTCTGATCTCAATCTGACGCAGGCCATGCAGCGGGCCGAGACTGATCTCGAGCAGTTTCCCGAAGTCGCCGAGCTGGTGCAGTTCGTCGAGGCAAGCGAGCGGGGAGTGGTCATTTGACCAGCCCTGTGCGGATGGGAGTCGTGGGTGCCGGCAGTCTGGGCTTTCATCACATTCGGATCCTGCGCGATCTCGCGGGCGTTTCTTTCGTCGGTTTCGTCGAGCGGCGGCCCGAGCGCGCGGCGCAGGTCGCGGCCGAGCTTGGCGTAAAGGCGTACGCCAGTCTTGAAGCTCTGCTCGACGATGTCGATGCCGTGACGATTGTCGTTCCGACTCCCGCGCATTTCAGCGTCGCGAAGCAGGCGCTCGAGCGCGGCCGGCACGTCTTCATCGAAAAGCCCATCACGACGACGCTGGATCAGGCGGACGAGCTGCTCGCCATCGCCCGCGATCGCAAGGCCATCATTCAGACCGGTCACGTCGAGCGATTCAATCGCGCCGTCCGCGCCGCACTTCCCTATGTGTCGGGACCGAGATTCATCGAGAGCGAACGGCTGGCGTCGTTCAATCCGCGCGGCTCGGACGTGGCTGTCGTGCTCGACCTGATGATCCATGACATCGATCTGATATTGACTCTCGTCGGCGACACGACCGAGTCGATAACGGCGGTGGGAGTTCCGGTGCTGACTCCGATGCTCGATATTGCCAACGCCCGCGTGACGTTCACGTCGGGCGCCGTCGCGAACATCACTTCCAGCCGGATATCGCGCGAGCGCGTGCGGAAGATCCGAATCTTTCAGCACAGTGGCTACATCTCGCTCGATCTCGCCGCCGGTACCGGCGAATTCTTCCGCCTTCGGCAGCGGATGGACACGAGCAATCCGCCGTCCAGCCCGGTGGACATCACCGATTTCGTCGATCGGATTCCACTTGTGGCTCCCGAGGGAGAGCCGCTGCGGCTTGAATTCGAGAGCTTCGTCGCCGCGATTCGCGGAGAGGGGCCGGTCATCGTCACGGGTGAGGAAGGCCGCAGAGCGCTCTCGGTGGCCCTGAAGATCGTGGCTGAGATCGAGCGCACCGCTCCCGCGTTCGCCGGAGAGCTCGCCGCCGCGCGTGTCTGACGTCCTCTTCATCGCGGGCGAGGCGTCGGGAGATCTTCATGCAGCTGGTGTAGCGGAGGAGCTGGGCCGGATTCGTCCCGCTCTCCGGCTCTCCGGCATTGGCGGACCGCGGATGAAGGCCGCCGGCGTGGAGCTGATCGAGAGTTACGACGAGATGTCGGTGATGGGCTTCGTGGAGGTCATTCGTCACCTTCCGCGACATTTCGAATTGCTTGACGACATCCGCCACCGGCTGCAGCGGGGCAGGGTGAGTCTCCTCGTGCTGGTTGACTATCCGGGCTTCAATATGAAGGCGGCCCGCGCGGCTGCTGAGGCTGGCGTGCCCGTTCTGTACTATGTGACGCCTCAGGTGTGGGCCTGGGGCGCGGGCCGGCTCACCGAGCTTGCGAAAGTTGTGACCCGCGCTGCGGTCATACTGCCGTTCGAGGAGCCTCTGCTCCGCGGATACGGAGTGAACGCGACGTTCGTCGGGCACCCATTGCTCGACCGCGCCGGAGACCTTCCTTCGCGCGACGAGGCACGTGCATCTCTCGGTCTGTCGCCGGACCGCCCGGTTCTCGCACTGTTTCCTGGAAGCAGGCAGCAGGAGATCGACCGGCATCTGGACGACTTCGTGGAAACCGCACGGATACTTGAACGCATGGTTTCCGGACTCCAGGTGATCGTCAGCGTCGCGCCTACGGTGACGTTCGATCCCGCACGGTGCCCGTACCAACACGTTGAGTCCGCATCGTTCGCGGTGCTTCGCGCGGCCGACGCGGCCCTGTGCAAAAGCGGGACGACGACGCTCGAAGCGGCGATTGCGGATTGTCCGCTCGTTGTCGCATACCGCACTGGCATGATCTCCTTCCTCCTTGCCCGGCTGATGGTAAAGATCCCGCACATCGGGCTGGTGAACGTCGTTGCCGGAAGGGAGGTGGCGCGGGAATTCGTACAGGATGATCTTCGGCCGGCCGATGTGGCTGCGGCGATTCTGCCACTCTTCGACCGTGACAGCTCCGAGTGCAGGCGCGTTCTGGAAGGGCTCGCGGACGTGCGCGACCGTCTTGGCACTCCCGGCGCAGCCGCGCGCGTTGCCGCAATGGCGAGCGAGCTGGTGCCATGACGGCGGCAACCGGCGACAGTCTGACGCTTTCCTCACGAGCGACCGTAGTGGCCGGCGGCATCGCGCTCCGTGCGCTTGCCGCGACCTGGCGATACCGGGTGATCAATGGAGAAGCGATCGAGTCGCTGCGGGCGCAAAGCACTCCGTTCATCTTTTCTCTGTGGCATGGACAGCTGCTTCCACTCATCTGGCATCACCGGCGACAGTCGGTCGCAATACTGGTGAGTGAGCATCGCGACGGTGAGCTGATCGCCCGGCTCGCCAGCTCCATCGGGTACAGGTTGGTTCGTGGATCTTCGACGAAAGGCGGCGAGCGCGCGCTCCTGTCGCTGGTAAGGGAGCTTCGAGAGGGATATGAGGTTGCGGTCACTCCCGATGGGCCGAAGGGCCCGGCGCGCAGCTACGCGCCCGGCGCCCTCATTGCAGCGCAGCGATCGGGCGCTCCAATTGTACCCATTGCGGCCCATGCCGATCGCGCCTGGCGTTTGGCGAGCTGGGACAACTTCATGATTCCGAAGCCGTTCGCCAGGGTGACAGTTGCCTACGGCACTCCCACACGCGTCACATCGGCTACGGCTCGCGACGCTCAATCGGAAGCGCCGGCGTTCGGCCGGCTGATGGAAGAAACGGAGCGCCGCGCGTGCAGCTGATCGAGCGCGTCTGGCGGGGAAAGGATTCTCTGGCCCGTGCTGCGCGGACGGCACTCATCCCGCTCGAGGGAGCATACCGGGCGATTGTCGCAGTGCGTGGATGGATGTACGACCGTTCCGTGCTTCGCGCTGAGCCGTCACCTATTCCGGTGGTTAGCGTCGGCAATCTTTCCGTCGGCGGAACGGGGAAGACGCCGTTCACGGCATGGATTGCCGCGGAGCTTGCGCGGCGCGGCGCCGCGCCCTGGGTTGTGTTGCGCGGTTACGGCGGAGATGAGCCTCTCGTTCACGCGCGACTCAACCCCGGCATTCAGGTATTGATCGAGCCATCGCGAGCAAGCGGCGTCAAAAAAGCAGCGAATCTCGGCGCGACGGTGGCGGTTCTGGACGATGCCTTTCAGCATCGTGCCGCATCGCGCTCCGCGGATATTGTGCTGTTGTCAGCCGAGCAGTGGGAGGGCAGACTGAGACTGCTTCCTGCCGGTCCCTGGCGTGAGCCGCTTTCTGCGCTCCGGCGTGCATCGCTCGCCGTCATCACCGCCAAGACCGCTGACGATGCAGCCATCCAGCGTCTCTCGACCGCCATTCGCGAGGCTGCGCCAATGGTTCCCCAATCGGTTGTGCGCTTCACGCTTGGAGACCTGCGAAGGGTGCGTGACGGTGCGGACGACGACACTCGGCCGCTCGACGTTTTGTGGGGCCGCCAGGTCACCGCGCTGGCAGGAGTCGCGGATCCCGGCGCATTTTTTCGCCAGCTCGAGAGCATCGGCGCACAGGTGACGCCGTTCGCGTATCCCGACCATCATGCCTTTTCGGCTTCCGACGTGACGTCCGTGCTGAACCGGATGAGGGGCCGCGACGCGACTGTCGTTTGTACGCTCAAGGACGCAGTGAAGCTTGCCCCGATCTGGCCTGCCACAGCCCCCGCTTTATGGTATGTTTCACAGGCTTTGGAGGTCGAAAGCGGCCGTGACGCGCTGGAAAACCTCCTCGCGCAGGTAATCCGACCCGATTCGAAGGCAAATCTGAAGACGCCTCGAGCGTCATCTAACCCATAACTATCCCATGGCCACCGAACTTCGCCTCCCGACAAATACAATCGTCCGGCCTGACAAAGACACGTTCCTCGACGAGGAGAATCCGTTCGAAGCGATGATGCTTCGCTTCGACAAAGCCGCCGAGCTTCTCGATCTCGAGCCCGGACTCTATCAGGTCCTCCGCCATCCGGAAAAGCAGATAATCATCTCCATTCCCGTCATGAGGGACAACGGTGCGGTGGAGGTTTACACGGGCTACCGCGTACTTTACAACACCTCCCGCGGACCGGCGAAAGGCGGTATCCGTTTCGACACGCAGGTAACGCTCGAGGAAGTAAAGGCGCTCGCCGCGTGGATGACCTGGAAGTGTGCGGTGGTGAACATTCCTTTTGGCGGCTCGAAAGGCGGCGTCGTATGCGACCCGCACAACATGAGCGCCGGTGAGCTCGAACGCCTCACCCGCCGATACACCGCCGGCATCATCAACGTGCTTGGACCGGATTCGGACGTGCCGGCCCCCGATGTCAACACCAACGAGCGCGTGATGGCGTGGATCATGGACACTTACTCCATGCACGTCGGTCATACCACAACCGCTGTCGTTACCGGAAAGCCCATCGAGATGGGCGGATCGCTTGGCCGGAGGGAGGCAACCGGACGGGGCTGCATGATCGTCGCCCGCGAGGCGCTCGCCCACCTCGGCATGCCGGTCGCTGGAACGACCGTTGCCGTTCAGGGATTCGGCAACGTCGGGTCTGTCGCTGCACAGCTGCTTCACACGGAAGGGTGCAAGGTCGTCGCCATCGGCGACCGCTCGGTATCTATCCACAATCCGGATGGAATCGACGTCAACGACGCGATTGCCTATGTCAACAAGCACCGCAAACTCGACGGCTACAGCAAGGGCGAAGTCATCAGCGGGGCCGACCTCCTCACGCTGGACGTCGATGTGCTGGTTCCGGCCGCACTGGAAAACGTGATCACGACGAAAAACGCCGGAAACATTCGCGCCCGGATAATCTGCGAAGGCGCAAACGGGCCGACCACCGCGGCCGCAGATTCGATCCTCGATGAAAATGGCGTGTTCGTCATACCCGACATTCTGGCCAACGCTGGTGGGGTGACGGTGTCGTACTTCGAGTGGGTCCAGGACCGCGGCGGGTACTTCTGGACCGAGCAGGTAGTGAACGACAGATTGCGCGACATCATGGTGCACAGCTTCCAGGCCGTTCTCAGCCTTTCCAAGCAGCACAAGGTCAACATGCGTACGGCGGCGTACATGCTTGCCATAAGCCGTGTGGCCACAGTGCACAGACTGCGTGGCGTTTACGCCTGATGCGACTGACTGTCGCTGTCGTCGGGAAACCGCGAAACGCGGCTCTCGCGGCGGCGATACATGAGTACGAGACTCGGGCGGCGCGGTACTGGCCGCTCGACGTTCATGAGGTGAGAGAGGAGCGCGGCAAGTCAGGTGACTCGCGACTGGTGCGCAAGCGTGAGGGCGAGCGACTCGCCGAGCGAATCGGGTCGTCCCGCCTTGTCGCCTGCGACATTTCCGGAAAGAGCTTTACGTCGGAACGCTTCGCTGAGTGGCTCAGGACAGAGCGCGACCGTGACAGGGATCTCGCGTTCGTGATTGGCGGAGCTTTTGGCCTGTCCGACGATCTGCTCGCGGCGTCGTCCACGCGTCTGTCCCTGGCGCCATGGACACTGGCGCACGAGCTGGCGCGCCTCGTCCTCGCCGAGCAGCTCTATCGCGCCGGATCGATCGTCCGTGGCGAGCCATACCACAAGTGATTCGGCGACATGTCTGAATGGTTCGAGTCCTGGTTTGGCGAAGAGTACGTCGCTCTGTATCCCCATCGTGACGATGCCGAGGCGGAAAGAGCGGTTGCGCTCATAGAGAAGACGCTGGCGCCACACACAGTAAAGCGCGTGCTCGATGTCGCCTGCGGGTCGGGACGGCACGCGCGCTACCTCGGCGAAAGGTGGTGGACCTCGGGCGTGGACCTTTCCGAGGTGATGCTGCGCATGGCACAGCGTGCCGGCACGCCGGCGCGCCTGGTACGTGCTGACATTCGCTCTCTCCCGTATCGCGATGCGACCTTCGATCTGGTCGTAAACCTCTTCACGAGCTTCGGCTATTTCGAGACTGACGCCGAGCACGAGCACGTCATGCGTGATCTGGCGAGAGTGACGACTCCGGGCGGAACTTTCGTAATTGATTTTCTCAACTCCGTGCAGGTTCAGCGCGATCTGGTACCCCATGACGAAACCACCCTCGCGGGACTGCACGTGGTTCAGCGGCGTGAGATCACGGCCGATGGGCGCTTTGTCGTGAAGCACATCGCGATCAGGGAGGAGGGAAGGGAATTTGTGGAACGGGTGCGCCTTTTCACTGCCGAAGAGCTGATGGCCATGCTTGGCCGGACCGGATTCAACATCGAGACTTCATACGGCAACTACGATGGAGAGCCGCTCGCTGCTGAATCTCCCCGGGTAATCCTGTTTGCCAGGCGCAATTGATGCTTCGCGTCGTTTCAACCCCGTTTGGCGGCAGACCATTGACCAGGGCTGCGCTCTCGGCCTCCACGCCGCCGGGGTGGTACGCGCGCCGCCCGCAAGGAGCGGAGCAGTGGCGCGCTCGCGCAGAAGCCATGCTGTCCGCGCTTCCGTCGCGCGATTGGCTTGCTCCGCTCCGCGCAGCATTCAATCCGGTGGGGCTCGCCGGCGAGCGGTTGCTCGCATCGTCTGACGGCGGGTTTGTCGTCACTGTTGGACAGCAGCCGGGCCTGTTCGGCGGGCCGTTGTATACGTGGTGGAAGGCTCTCTCCGCTCTCGCGTTTGCGGACTCGCTGCAGGCCGCAACCGGAGTCCCGGTGGCACCAGTGTTCTGGGCGGCCACAGACGACTCCGACTTTGCCGAAGCGTCGTGGACTGTTGTCGCGACTCCCGAGGGCGCTCATAGGATCGAGCTCCCAGCGATCGATGATCCCGGCACGATGCCTCTGATCCGGGTGCCACTTGGAGATGTCACTCCCCAGCTCGAGATGCTGCGTCGTGCTGCGGGCTCGGCGTCGTACCCGTGGATACTCGACGTTGTCAAACGGTCGTACGCGTCGGGGACGTCAATGGGAAGCGCATACGTCTCGATGCTGCGCGAGGTGCTTTCACCACTGGGCGTTTCGGTACTGGATGCCTCCCATCCGGCCGTGAGAGCGCAAGGCGCCCCTCTCTTCCATCGCGCCCTGGAACGAGCGCAGGCAATCGAAGCCGCCCTCGTTGCCCGTGACGCCGAGCTGAATGCTGCGGGCTTTACGACGCAGGTGCAGACGGTGCGAGGGCGATCACTTGTGTTCTCTATCACGAATGGTCGCCGCGCTCGAATACCGGCTCGAAGTGGAGTTCAGGCCTTGAGCGGTGTGGATCCCGCGGAGCTTTCGCCGAACGTTCTGCTTCGCCCTCTGCTCGAACGAAGCATACTTCCTACGGTCGCATACCTCGGAGGGCCGGCCGAAGTCGCTTATTTCGCGCAAGTCAGCGCCGTCGCGGATGCTCTCGAGGTCGAATCGCCACTCATCCTTCCTCGCTGGTCCGGAGTTGTAATCGAGTCGCGAATCCAGAGAATACTCGACAGGCATTCGCTCACGCCGGCTGATTTCTCCGACCCCCACGCGGTGGAGACACGCCTGGCGAGAGAAGCGCTGCCGGCAGCGCTTCGCACCGGTCTCGACGACCTTCGGCAGACCATCGACCAGAAGATCGAGCGACTCGCTGCGACTGGGCAGGACGAGCCCGTTTCGCCGCGCGTGATCGAGGGACTTCGGCGGAACATGGTTCATCTCACTGAGCGACTCGAGCGCCGATACACGGCGGCAATCAAGAGGGAAGGCAACGACGCGTTGCGCGACGCTGCGGCGGCGCGTGCCGCCTTGTATCCGCTGGGCGTTCCGCAAGAGCGCGCACTGAACGGAGTTCCGCTGATCGCCCGCTACGGCGAGGAGTTGTTCGCGGCAGTAATGACGGAAGTCGCTCCGCACGCTGCATCGCTGGTATGAACAAGGACGGCTCGCGCGGAGCGGCGTTCCTCGTGGGCGCCGGAATATTTCTGAGCCGTATCGCCGGGCTCGTCAGAAACAAGGTTTTTGCATATTACTTCGGCAGCTCCCTTGCCGCCGACGCTCTCAATGCCGCAATCCGGATTCCGAACCTGTTGCAGAATCTGTTCGGTGAGGGCGTTCTCTCCGCGTCGTTCATTCCCGAATATGCCGGCCTTCTCGGGCGTGACAAAAAGGAAGAATCCGACAGGCTCGCCGGCGTGGTGGCGGCAACGCTTGCACTCACGTCCGCTCTGGTCGTGCTGGCCGGCGTCTTTCTGGCGCCGTTTCTCGTATCCCTGATTGCCGGCGGATTTACCGGTCAGCGCCGTGACCTGACCGTACAGCTGACGCGAATTCTGTTTCCCGGTGCCGGGCTGCTCGTGCTTTCCGCCTGGTGCCTTGGAATCCTCAACAGTCACCGAAAATTCTTTGTCAGCTACACGGCGCCCGTGGTGTGGAACATCGCCATGATCGGGGCGCTCGTGGGCTTCGGTCGAGGAACACCGCAGGTGCGGTTGGCCGAGATCGTCGCATGGGCGTCGGTAGTGGGAAGCGCGCTTCAGTTCGGCGTGCAGCTGCCGCTCGTACTGAAGCTGGCCGGTGGTATTCGTCTCAACATGGGCGTCGGCACGCCGAGCGCGCGGTCAGTGTTCAGGAACTTCCTGCCCGCGTTCGTGAGCCGCGGCGTAGTCCAGCTCAGCGCATTCATCGACGCGTTCATCGCCAGCTGGCTGCCGACAGGCGCGGTTGCCGTCTTTGCATACGCCCAGGTGCTGTACACGCTGCCGGTGAGCCTCTTCGGAATGGCTGTGTCCGCGGCTGAGCTGCCGGTGATGTCGAGTGCTACAGGCACAGCCGAGGAGATAGCGTCGTATCTTCGCGGGCGACTCGACGGCGGCCTCGAGCGGATTGCGTTCTTCATTGTCCCATCGGTCGTCGCGTTCCTTGCACTTGGAGACGTGATCTCGGCAGTCCTGTTCGAGTCCGGAAGATTCACCCGCTCCGACAGCATCTGGGTATGGCAGATACTCGCCGGGTCGACGCTCGGGTTGCTGGCGTCCACCTGGGGCCGGCTGTACTCGTCCACTTTCTACGCTTTGCGGGATACGCGCACTCCACTGCGCTTCGCGGTGGTGCGCGTGATACTCACCACCGGGCTTGGTTTTCTCGCTGCGCTCAGACTGCCCGGATGGCTGGGAGTGGATCCAAAGCTCGGAGTGGCTGGGCTCACGGCGTCCGCCGGAATTGCCGGATGGGTGGAATTCTATCTGCTGCGGCGAGCGCTAACGCGGCGCATCGGACGTACGGGCGTTGCACTTTCGTTCACGTTCCGGCTGTGGGGTGCAGCGCTGGCGTCGGCCGCAATCGCGTGGGGTGTCAAGCTGGGCGTGGCGAGCAGCCATCGCGTGATCTTGGCGCTGGCCATTCTGCTGGCTTACGGCGTCAGCTTCCTGTTGATAGCGGTGCTCCTGAAGATTCCGGAGGCGGTTGCGATGACATCCAGATTGCGAAGGACACCGGGAAGATCAACCTAGAAATTCACAGGTGCGAGCCAGCAGAGGCATAGCCCCGAGCTTCTAGATTGGGGCACAAGCGTGTCACCACATCCGTGCGGCGTTGGAGTCTGCGGCGATTCATTTCGTGAGTCACGAGCCAGCAATGTGTCTGGCATCTCGTCAAGACGAGAGTTAGAAGGTTTCGTGAAGGTTCATTCTCGCGCCTCGCCCTCAGCGCTTCTGGCAAACTCGCACCTGTGCCTTTCTCGGTCCCGCTTTTCTTGATGAACCCACTTTACCGCACAAGGTATAATTAGGGATGCCCCTCGTCCCCGACAAAGTCGCCGCAAAACTGCCCCATCTGCCCGATGGGCCGGGAGTCTATCTCTGGAAGAATGACGAAGGTCAGATACTGTACGTCGGCAAGGCGAAGAGTCTGCGGTCTCGGGTGCGCAGCTACTTCGGCTCCGACCACCTCGAGAGCCCGAAGACGCGCCATCTGGTCGGCAAGATAGCCGACGTCGAAACGATCGTCGTTCCGAGCGAAGCGCACGCGCTGATTCTCGAGGCGAACCTGATCAAGGAATACAGGCCGCGTTTCAATATCGCGCTACGGGACGACAAGTCGTATCCGTACATCAAGGTGACGGTGCAGGAGGCTTTCCCGCGGGTCTACGTCACGCGCCAGCTCCAGAACGATGGTGCACGGTACTTCGGGCCCTACACCGACGTCGGCGCAATGCGGCGGGCACTGAATGTCGTCAAGCGCATTTTCACCGTGCGGTCGTGCAATTACGACATGCCCCGCGAAATGCCGGAGCGGCCGTGTCTCGACTATTTCATCCATCGCTGCAAGGCGCCGTGCATCCTCGCGCAGAGCCAGATGGAATACCGCGCGATGATCGACGAGGTGGTTCTCTTTCTCGACGGACGGCCGGACGAAGTCATGCGACGCGTGAAAGAGCGGATGGACTCGGCCTCAGGAGACCTCGACTTCGAGCGCGCCGCCGACCTGAGAGATGCCCTCAAGCACCTGGAGCAGATGGAGGAGCCAACCGTCGTCCTCGAGGTCGAAGGCGGAGACCGCGACGTGATCGGATTTGCTCGCGATGGCGACGACGCCTGCGTGGTGCTGCTTCGCATTCGTGCCGGCAAACTGCTCTCGCGCGAGCACCGTTTTCTGGTCAACGTCGAAGGCGAGGAGGATTCGGCGATACTGTCGGCGTACCTTGCCGGCAGCTACGTCGCGCTTCACGAGCGAGCCCGGCAGCTTCTTGTGCCGTTCGAGTTCGACGATCACGATCTGGTGGAGCAGACTCTCGCAACAACGAAGATTCTGATTCCTCAGCGCGGCTCGCGGCGCGAGCTGGTGGACCTCGCGCAGCAGAACGCCCGGCACCTGCTGGAGGAGCTTCGCGCGGCGTCGATGGACGGCGCGACGACGGCCGGCGACCCGGTTTACGAGCTGGGCAGGGAGCTTGGTCTTCAGCGGCTGCCACGGACGATGGTCTGCTTCGACATTTCCACTACGCAAGGCACCGACACTGTCGGCGCGGGCGTCTGGTTCGAGAATGGGCGGCCCCGGCGCGGCGAGTATCGGAAGTTCCGCGTCAAGACCGTTGAAGGGACCGACGACTTCGCCTCGATGCGCGAAGTCGTCACGCGGTATTTCCAGAGGAGGCAGGCCGATGAAAAGCCGCTCCCTGACCTTGTCGTGATCGACGGTGGAAAGGGTCAGCTCTCAGCCGCTCACGACGCTCTCGAACCGCTCGGTCTGGGCGACCGCCCGCTCATCAGCCTGGCCAAGCGCGAAGAAGAAGTATTCGTCTGGGGCCGCGAGCTGCCCATTCGGATGTCGCGAAGATCCACTGCTCTTCGCCTTCTCCAGCAGCTTCGCGACGAATCCCATCGGTTTGCCGTGACATACAACCGGAAGCGGAGAACGATGCGCACGGTGACATCCGAACTTCTCAAGGTGCCGGGAATCGGGCCGGTGAAGCGGCGGCGGCTGCTGCAGGAGTTTGGCAGCGTTCAGGGAGTCAGGGAAGCCGGCGAGGAGGCCATTGCGAGGGTTCGCGGATTCAACGCCGAGCAGGCGCGGCGCCTGTTGGAATCATTAGCCGCAAGTTCACCGGTGTAGCGGAGCTAACTTTAGGCAATTCCTTGTGTTCGGCGGCTTTGTCTCTAAATTACTTTAGCTATGGTACGAGTCGCCCGAGTCCTCCCGGACAGCATTGCTGATGAGCTTGGCATCGAAGCT
>Ga0097691_1000667_pt1 | contig 28496 bp, 27 predicted proteins | sample NGESurdeep072012_8_FD_72858 | JGI IMG/M metagenome (GOLD analysis project Ga0097691, IMG submission 72858) | Arctic peat soil microbial communities from Barrow, Alaska - NGEE Surface sample 210-1 deep-072012 | ecosystem: Environmental > Terrestrial > Soil > Wetlands > Peat ... | reverse complement strand
TGAAGTCGCCGCGCAGCGGGATGTCGTGACCGGTGTCCGGTCCGAACTTTGCGTTCGATGGACCGTGGTGACCGCGCCGCACGCCCACGTGCAGCGTCATGGTCAGGCCGTCCTGCGTCGACATCCGCGCCATCTCCAGCAGCATGTGACGCCGCAAGGCCACCGCCTCGGACGGCGCCGCGGTGCCACCGCGGGCCGCGCGGTAGATCCGGTCGACCTCGGACGTCTCCAGCGGCTGGGTCCCCGCGTCCGTGTGGGCGTGGTCCGCGGACCTGGCGCCGTGCTCGATGAAGTAGCGACGCCGCCCCTCCATCGCGGTGACCCAGCCGGGGTAGGTGGCCGTGTCGACCCCCGAGACCTCGCCCAGGCGGGCGATGGCAACCGGCCAGCCAGGCTCGGACGCCTCGAGGTAGCGATCGGGGCGGAACGTGGGGATGACCCGTCCCGACCACGTCGGGTCCGCGACCAGCGCGTCGTGCGCCGAAAGGTCATCGCACGGGTCGTCCGTCGTGGCAAGCACCGAGATCTTGAAGCGCGTGAACAGCGCCCGCGGTCGGTAGGCGTCCTGAGTCAGCCGTTCGGCGAGGTGGTCGTAGATGGCGTCGGCCGTGGCACCCGAGGGTCGCAGCGTCACGGCGAAGATCTCGGCGAGCTCGGACTCCAGCCAGTACCGCACCGGGGTGGCACGGTAGATGTGCCAGTGCGAGCAGAGCAGCCTCCAGGCCTGCCGCGCCGCAGTCTCGGTCAGCGGGCCCTGCCCGACCCCGAGAGCCTCCAGCGGCACCCCGGAGGCGTGCAACAGCCGGGTCACGTAGTGGTCCGGAGTCACGAACAGCTGCGCGGGGTCCCGGAAGGGCACGTCGTCCAGCAGGATCCGAGGGTCCACGTGACCATGCGGAGAGATGATCGGGAGATCGCGCACAGACAGGTAGAGCCGGCGGGCGATGTCACGGACCGAGGGGTCCACCGGCAGGAGCCGGTCGGGGTGCAAGGAGAGCGGAGACGTCCGGCTCTGCATGTCTTTCATTGTGTCCTCTTCCCAAGATTCGTCGTCGTCGGCTATCGGCTGGGCGGCGCGCGCATCGTCCGAGTTGCGCGCCGGCCGCGTCAGGTCACCGTGCCCAGTTGCCAGGGGATGAACTCCTCCTGGCCGATGTCGAGTTCTTCACTCACGGTCCGCTCGCCCGACGCGACGGCGATGATGCGCTCGAAGATCTCATCGCCGACCTGGGTGAGTCCGGCCGTGCCGTCCACGATCCGACCGCAGTTGATGTCCATGTCTTCGGCCATCCGCTGGTACATCTGTGTGTTGGTCGCAAGCTTGATCGACGGCGTCGGACGGCATCCGAACACCGATCCACGCCCGGTCGTGAAACAGACCACAGTGGCCCCACCGGCAACGATCCCCGTCACCGAGACCGGGTCGTACCCAGGAGTGTCCATGAACACGAGTCCGCGCTCGGTAACCGGCTCCGCGTACTCGTACACCGCGCAGAGGTCGCTCTGGCCGGCCTTGGCCACCGCGCCCAGCGACTTCTCCAGGATCGTGGTCAGCCCGCCCGCCTTGTTGCCGGGCGACGGGTTGTTGTCCAGGGTTCCCCCGCCGGCCTGCGCATAGCCCTTCCACCAGTCGATCCGCGCGAGCAGCTTGCGTCCCACATCCTCGGAGACGGCCCGCTCGGTGAGCAGGTGCTCGGCGCCGAAGACCTCCGGGGTCTCGGCCAGGATCGACGTGCCACCGGCGGCGACCAGCCGGTCGCAGGCGTGGCCGAGCGCGGGGTTGGCGGTGATGCCCGAATAGCCGTCCGAGCCCCCGCAGTTCAGGCCGAGCACCAGCTCGCTGATCGGGGCCGACACCCGACGTCGGGTGTCCAGCACCGGGAGCATCTCCCGGATGAGGTCGACGCCGACTCGCACCGTGGCGCGGATGCCCCCGGTGTCCTGGATCGTCAGGGTCGCGACGATCGTGTCGGCCGGCAGGTCCAGACCGTCGAGCAGTGACTGCACGGGCACCATCTCGCAGCCCAGACCCAGCACCAGCAACCCGCCGATGTTGGGGTGCCGTGCGTAGCCGCGCAGGGTGCGGACGAGCGTGTTGGCCCCAACGCTGCCGGGCACGAGCCCGCATCCGCTCTGGTGGGTGAGCGCGATCACCCCGTCGACGTTCGGGAAGGCGTCGAGCGCCATCCCGCGGAACTGGTCTGCGATCATGGTGGCCGACGATGCCGAGCAGTTCACCGAGGTCAGGACACCGACGAAGTTGCGGGTGCCGACCCGACCGTTCGCCCGGTGGTAGCCCTGGAACGTGCGCGGGGGGCCGGCGGCCGGCAGCTGGGTCCGGGCGGTACCGAACTCGTGGGTCCGCTCGGTGTCGTCCATGCCGAGGTTGTGGGTGTGCACGTGATCGCCGGCCGCGATGTCCACGCTCGCGCGGCCGATGGACTGGCCATACTTGTGCACGGCCGAGCCGGCAGTTAGATCGCGGACCGCCAGCTTGTGGCTGCGCGGTACATCGCCGGGGAGCACGAGCTCGCGCACCGCGGTGAGCACCCGGGTGCCGGCCGGCAGCTCGCGCGTGGTCACGGCGACGTCGTCGTCGGGCCGCAGCAGGAGTGCGCACTCTGCCAGTGCCACCGTCTCCAGGCCGCCCTGTGCCGTCACGGCTGGTTGTCCTTCCTCGTGATGTGTCATCGGGTCACCAGTCGTGCATCGAGCCGTCGAGCAGCCGGTTCACCGGCAGGTATGCGGGGGTGTACTCAAAGGCACCGGCCGCCGCCTCGTCGAGCTCGACCCCCAGGCCGGGGCTCTCGCCCGGGTCCAGCAGGCCATCGACGAATGTGTAGCTCGTTCGGAACACCTCCAGCGTTCGCTCGTTGTGCACCATGAACTCCTGGATGCCGAAGTTGTGGATCGCGATGTCGAGGTGCAGCGCCGCTGCCATCCCCACCGGCGAGACGTCCGTCGGCCCGTGGATACCGGACTTGATCTGGTAGATCGCCGCGAAGTCAAGGATCTTGGCAAGCCCGGTGATCCCGCCGGCGTGCGTGGGGCAGGAGCGCACGTAGTCGATCAGCTGCTCGGTGATCAGCGTCTGGTAGTCAAAGACACTGTTGAGGACCTCGCCGATCGCCAGCGGGGTCGTGGTTTGCGACCGCACCCGGCGCAGTGCCTCCTGGTTCTCCGCCGGGGTACAGTCCTCGAGCCAGAAGAGATCAAACGGCTCGAGCGATCGCCCCAGCTGAGCGCCCTGGTTCGGTGTGAGCCGGTGGTGCGCGTCGTGCAGGAGGGGCAGCGCGGCGCCGAACTCCGCGCGCACGGCCTCGAACACCTCGGGGATGTGCCGCAGGTACGCCCCGGAGTCCCAGTCCTGCTCGATCGGCATGCTGGTCCGCGCGGCGGGCTCGTAGTCATACTTCTGGCCGGCCAGCTGGTCGTGTCCGACGCCGTAGACCTTCGCCAGACCGGGCACGCCGCTCTGGATGCGGATGGCCTTGAACCCTTCATCCAGCAGGTTGCGGATCGCGGTGAAGAGCGCCTCGACCGTCGTGCCCGAGGCATGGCCGTAGGCGAGCGCGCCGCGCCGGCTTCGACCACCGAGCAACTGGTAGACAGGCAGCCCGGCGACCTTGCCCTTGATGTCCCACAACGCCATGTCCACGGCCGCAATCGCCGCCATCGTCACCGGTCCACGTCGCCAGTACGGCCCCCGGTACAGGTACTGCCAGGTGTCTTCGATGTTGTGCGCCTCACGGCCGACCAGCAACACTGCGACGTGGTCTCGCAGGTAGGAGGCGACCGCGAGCTCGCGCCCGTTGAGCGTGGCGTCTCCAAGCCCGACGACGCCGTCGCTCGTCGTGAGCTTGAGCGTGACGAAATTCCGGCCGGGGCTCGTGACGATGACCTCGACCTTCTCGATCTTCATCCAGCGTCCCCGACAGCGGTGGCCCAGTCGTCATGGAAGTGCACAACGGTCCCCATTCCGTCTCCTCTTCGCAACAGACTGAGCGTCAATGACAGATCATTTACAGCGTAGCACTCGAGGGGAATCACGGATCGAAAATCGTCTGACCTGCGGATATGTATCAGTTTCTCCCAATCAGGTATCGCTTATGTTACGACAACATGACAGACGCTTGACGAATTGATGCAGAGGTTTGCATACTGAGTGAGTGGACCACGATGAAGTGGTGCCACACCAACGGAGGTGTCGCTCGTGGCCGTCAGCGCTCGCGATGTTGCCCGAGTTGCGGGCGTATCCATCTCCACCGTCTCGCGGGCCCTCGCGAAGCCGGACGACGTCGCGCCCGCCACCCTGGCCAAGGTCCTGGACACGGCTCGCGGGATGGGCTATCGCCCGAACCTCGCGGCGCGCGGTCTGATCACGGGCCGTACGGGCATCATCGGGCTGATCGTCCCCGACCTGGAGAACCCGTTCTTCGCCTCCGTGACCAAGGGCATGCAGAGGCGGGCACGCGACGCCGGGTACGCGGTCATCATCTCGGACTCCGACGAGGACCCAAGCCAGGAGGCAGAGCTCGTCCGGGACCTCTGCAAGCGGGTCGACGGCATGGTGATGTGTTCCCCTCGCGCACCCGACTCGGTGATAACGGAGCTGGCCAGCGAATGCACGCTGGTGCTGGTCAACCGCCGGTGCGGGGACGTCCCGACGGTGGAAATCGACTATCTTGAGGGCATCCGGCTGGCGATGGTGCACCTGCGCGCTCTGGGCCACCGCACCATCGCGTACGTCGGTGGACCCAGCACGTCATGGTCGAACAGGCAGCGGCTCGACGCCCTTCGGACCGTCGCCGCTCAGAATGCCGACACCGAGCTGATCGACTTGGGATCCTTCCAGCCATATGTCTCCGGCGGCATCGCGGCGGCTGACCTCGTCATCGCGAGCGACGCGACGGCTGTGCTGGCATACAACGACCTGGTCGCGTTCGGGCTCCTGGATCGATTCCGCCAGCGGGGCGTGGCAGTCCCAGGCGACATCAGCGTCGTCGGGGTGGACAACCTGCCCATGTCCGCGCTGACCACGCCCTCTCTGACCAGCGTCGGGATACCACTGGTGAACTGTGGGCGCGCCTCCATCGACATGGTGCTCAGCCTCGTGCGAGACCCCACCTCGGCGCCCGTCCACCACCACGACCTGTCGTTCCAACTCGCAGTCAGGGCCTCGACGGGCGTGGTCAACCCCACGTCCACATCGGCCGTTTCTCGTCAGCCGTCCAGCTCGGTCGGCACCCAATAGCTTCTAGACACAGACGTCTAGGTTCAAGTACAGGAAGGATCGCTCGATGTTCGTTCAAAGAATCACCTACATCGCGTCTGCCGTTGCGGTGGCTGCTTTGGTAGTCACCGGTTGCTCGGCCCCGAATTCCGGTTCAGCCCCGCAGACGGCCGCCAAGTCGGGAGCCACGATCCCCGCAAAGCCATCGGCGCCGGTGAGCCTGCACATACTCGACGTGGCAGGCAACCAGAAGCTGACCCGGACGATGATCGACGACTTCGTGAAGGCGCACTCCGACGTCATCTCGTCGGTCACCTGGGAGACCGGCGGCGCACCGGACCTGGTCGGGAACATCAAGCCCCAGGTCGCCAGCGGCAAGCTGTCGGTCGATCTGGTCATGACGGGAACGGACGGCCTCTCGGCAGGCATCGGGCAGAACCTGTGGATACCGCTGGTCACGGACTACGGCGCCCGGCTCTCCAACCAGAAGAACTACCTGGCACCTGCGGCGAAGATGCAGGCTCTCGCCGAAGGGTACGGGGTGGAGACGGTCTACTACCCGTCCGGCCCACTGCTGCAGTACAACCCTTCGGTGGTCAAGACCGTCCCGACCACGCCGGCAGCGCTGCTGGCCTGGGCCAAGGCGAACCCCGGCAAGTTCGGGTATGCCCGCCCCGCGAACTCCGGGCCCGGGCGGACGTTCCTGATGGGTCTTCCGTACATCCTGGGCGACAAGGACCCGAAGGATCCCGTGAACGGCTGGGCCAAGACGTGGGCCTACCTGAAGGACCTCGGCTCCACCATCTCCAGCTACCCGACCGGCACCGGCCAGGTGATCTCGAACATGGCAGACGGAACCTGGGCCCTGATCCCGACCACCACCGGGTGGGACATCAACCCGCGCGCCCTCAGCCAAGAGCCGACCACCATCAAGGCAGCGCCGTTCGACAGCTTCACCTGGGTGACCGATGCGCAGTACGCGGCCGTTCCCAAGGGGCAGACCGCTGACAAGCTGTCGGCGATCCTGCTGCTCCTGCAGGACATGCTCACCCGGGATCAGAATGCCAAGGCGTATGACAACGGGTTCTTCTACCCCGGCCCGGCAATCACTGGCGCGACCCTTCACAAGGCGCCGAAGGCGAGCCAGGAAGTCATCGCCACGTACGGCCGCACCTGGTACGACCCGCTGATCGCGAAAGCGCCAAAGGCAACCCCGCTGACCCCGGCCCTGATGGTCAAGGCCTTCGACATCTGGGACCGCACCATCGGCAGCGGCAAGTTCAAGGCGAAGTAGCCATGGCCATTGCCGCCAGCAAGTTCGAGTCGCTGGAGCTCCAGGGCGTCGGTCGCAGCTTCGGCAGCCGCAATGCTCTGGCGGACCTCAACCTGACGGTCCGGGCCGGGGAGTTCATCGCCCTGCTCGGGCCCTCGGGCTGCGGGAAGTCCACCGCGCTGAACTGCATCGCGGGCCTGCTCCCACTCACCCATGGTCAGATCCTGATCGACGGCGAGAGAGTCGACACCGTGGCCGCCGAGAAGCGAGGGTTCGGGATGGTGTTCCAGAACTACGCGCTGTTCCCGCACCTGACCGTCGCGAAGAACATCGCCTTCGGCCTGCAGATGCGCAACGTCCCCAAGGCCGAGGTGAAGAGCCGCGTCGCCGAGGCCGTCGCACTGGTCAAGCTGGAGGAGCACGCAACCAAGCTGCCCGGGCAGCTCTCGGGCGGACAGCAGCAGCGCGTCGCCATCGCCCGTGCCGTCGTCACCGAGCCGCGGCTGGTCCTGATGGACGAGCCGCTGTCCAACCTCGACGCCAAGCTACGGCTGGAGATGCGCACGGAGATCCGTCGCCTGCACCAGTCGTTGGGCCTGACGACCTTGTACGTCACCCACGACCAGGAGGAGGCTCTGTCCATGGCGGATCGCCTCGTGGTCCTGCGTGAGGGCCGCGTCCAGCAGGTCGGGACTCCGCAGGAGCTGCACAACGGTCCGGTCAACTGGCACGTTGCCGACTTCATGGGATACCGCAACCTGATCGACCTGGAGGTCACGGCGGTCAACGGCACCGCCGTGACGGTCGCGGACCAGGGGTTCACCCTGCGGGGAACAGCAGCCCAGCCGGTCACCGTCGGCGACAGGGTCCGGGTCGCGATCCGCCCCGAGGACCTGGTCGCGGTCTCTGAGGTCGTTCCCGTGATCGGCGGCAACAGCACGACCGCCGCCGTGTCGGTGGTCGAGTACCACGGCCGGGAGTTCGCCGTCGGCGTCACGACCCCGACAGGGCGCAGCCTGTACGTGCGCTCGGACCACGCGCCGGTCGTCGGGAGCGTCATCGAGCTCACGGCAGACCCCGCTCGGGTCCTGGTGTTCCAGGCAGACCTGATCGACCCGTCGACGCTCTCTGTCGAGGAGAGGGAGCTCGCCGAGGTGCGCAGATGAGCTCATCGGCGATCAGCGGATCCAAAGCGACCAAGTCGACGGCGAGCCTGAGCCACCGACTGGCGGAACGGGGAGTCGACACCTCGCTGCTGATGCTCGTTCCTGCGCTGATCTTCATCCTGGCCCTGTTCATCTACCCGTTCTCGTACGGGATCGGCCTGACGTTCCAGCCCTCTGCGGCGATCCAGAAGACGTGGGGCGCCGGCGCCCTGTCCAACTACGTCGCCTTCTTCAAGGACTCGTTCACCTTCGACTCGGTCTGGTTGACGATGCGACTGGCCCTTCCCGTCGCGGCGATCAACGTGCTCGCCTCGATACCGGTGGCCTTCAAGCTCCGCCAACGCTTCCGTGGCAAGAAGCTCCTGACGACCCTCGTGGTGCTGCCCATCACGCTCGGCACGGTACTGACCGCGCAGGGCTTGCTGATCTTCGCGGGCCGGGAGGGCTGGCTCAACAGGTTCCTGATCCAGATCGGCGTGGTCCACCAGCCGGTCGCCTTCGTGAACAACTACTGGGGCGTGGTCTTCTCGCTGATCATCTCCGGGTTCCCGTTCGCCTTCCTGCTCATCTCGTCGTACCTGTCGGGGATAGACCCGTCGATCGAGGCAGCTGCGAAGACGATGGGCGCGAACTGGCAGCAGCGCTTCCGCCGGGTGATCCTGCCCCTGTTGGCCCCCGGGCTTGCGACGACCTCCATCCTGACGTTCGTGCTTGCCTTCAGCGTCTTCCCCTCGGCCCGACTCGTCGGTGATGCCATGGGTTCGACCAGGGTCATGTCACTGATGGCATTCCGGGCCTTCGGGGAACAGAACGACTACCCGATGGCGTCCACGATCGCGGTCATGATGGGCGTGGTCGAACTGGTCGTGGTCTGCCTCATCCTGCTGTGGCGCTCGTCCATGTTCAAAGGCTCGACAGGAGGAAAAGGCTGATGGCCACGCACACGGTTTCCACAGACACCTCAGGGCCAGACCTGAAGCCGCCCCCGAGCCGGGAGAAGAAGAGGGCTGGCGCGCGGGCGCCCGGTGAACGCTCGATCGCTGCCTCCCCCACGACGTGGTTCGTCTGGGCCGGCATGGCGGCGTTCTTCATCTTCCTGATCGGCGTTCTGGTCAGCGTGGTGGTGGACTCGCTCGGCAAGCCATGGTTCGACTCCTGGCTTCCGCAGAACTTCGTCACGAGCTGGTACTCCGATGCCTGGGACCAGTTTGGCATGGCCCACATCATCGCGGTCACCCTCATCGTGGCCCTGACGGTCATCGTGGTGGCCGTCCTGGTCGGGGTTCCGGCGGCCTACCTGCTCGCGCGCCGCAGATTCCCCCTCAAGAGGACCATCACCCTTCTCTTCCTGCTTCCGGTCCTGATGCCGCCGATCACCTACGGCATCCCGCTGGCCACCGTGATGTACAACTTCGGACTGGGACGCACCCTGACCGCGGTGATCCTGGTGAACCTGGTCCCCTCGATCCCCTTCGTGATCATGACGATGACGCCGTTTATCGAGCAGATCAACCCGACGATCGAGGACGCGGCGCGGATGTCCGGCGCCAGCATGCGGCGGGTCTTCACGAAGATCCTCATGCCGCTGCTCATCCCGGGGATCCTCGCGGCGTCCATCTTGGTCCTCGTCCGGACGGTCGGGATGTTCGAGCTCACCTTCCTGGTGTCGGGCCCCTCGTCGGACACCCTGGTGGTGGCGATCTACCGCGCGATGACCGCCGCTGGAGGCGGGGAGGCACGTCAGCTCGTCTCGTCCATGGCGGTCGTCTACACGGCAACGATGATGGTTATCCTGATCGTCGCCCTGAGGTTCGTGAGCCCGACCCAGCTTGTTGCCCGGGTCAAGGAGTCCCGCGAGGATTAGGCCTACCGACACATGACAGCGGTCATCACCGCGCTCGGCACCATGGCCGTGATCATCGGCGCCGGCTGGCTCCTCGGTCACCGCGGCACGCTCGGCGAGAGCGGACTACCCGTTCTCGCCCGCGTCTGCTTCGCGGTGGCCACCCCGTGCCTGTTGTTAGGCACCGTGGCGCACACGAACCTGCACCTGCTGCTCTCCCGCTCGGCGCTGGTCGCGGCCGTGACCGCGACAGCAGTGGCGCTCATCGCCGTCGTCGTGCTGGCTCTTTTCTGGCGTCGTGCGGCGCCCGACGTCGTCGTCGGCACGCTGGCCGCGTCGTACGTCAACGCGGGCAACCTCGGCCTTCCGCTCGCGGTCTACCTCCTCGGTGACGCCGTCGCAGTCGTGCCTCCGCTGCTGTTCCAGCTGCTCATCATCGCCCCGATCGCGTTCACGGTCCTGGACGCGCACCTGAGCACCGCCCGACCCGGGATGTGCGGGACCGTCGCGGGGACATTCAGCAACCCGATCATCGTCGCGTCGCTCACCGGGCTGCTCCTCGCGGGGCTCCCGTGGAAGTTGCAGCCGGTGATGTTCGGCCCGTTCGCCCTGATCGGGGCCGCGGCCGCCCCGCTCGCGCTGCTGACGTTCGGTATGTCGATCGCGGTTCCGCGCACCCAGGGCGAGGCCACCCGCCCACGCGAGCTGATTCTCGTCACGATGCTACGAACCGTGGTCAGCCCGTCGATCGCCCTCATCCTCGGGCACGCGCTGGGCCTGCGCGGTGGCGCTCTGCTCGCCGTCGTCGCCATGGCAGCACTGCCCACTGCCCAGAACGTGCTCGTGTACGCGACCCAGTACGGGCGCGGTCAGGCACTGGCGCGCGACGCCGGAATGGTGACGACAACCCTCGCCGTGCCCGTCCTACTGATCATCGCCGCGACGCTCGGATGACGAGCCGCCGGATGCCGGGAGACCTGCACTCTGCTAGTTTGTTCCGTATGCCGGAACTTAGTTCCATCCAGCGACCACAGCCCGGTGCCGCGAAGAACAGCACACCGATGGCTGCCGGTGTGCGTGCCGCGACGAGCGCCAGCGCGAGCGAGAAGACATTGCTCGTGTTGGAGGCTGCACTCACCCACTCGCGGTTCACCGAGGTGGTGGAGGCAACCGAGCTGGCCAAGGCCACGACGCACCGCATCCTGGGAACGCTCGTCGACCGCCAGTTCGTCACGACGGACGGCGACGGCAACAACCTTCCCGGTCCGAAGATCCTGTCGCTCGCCGGAATGGCGCTCCAGAGCATCGACATCTCGGCGATCGCAAGACCGTTCGTCGACGAGCTCGTCGCGCGGTCGCATTGCACCGTCCATCTCGGCGTCGTGAACGGCGACGAGATCATCTACCTGATCCGCGCCGACTCCGACCGGCCGTACGTGATGCCCTCCCGCGTCGGGCTCGCCATCCCGATGCACTGCACCGGAATCGGGAAGGTCGTGCTGAGCAGCCGGACCAACGACGAGCTGGAGTGCTTCGTCGCGCGAGCCGGCCTGCAGGCCCGGACCGAGCACACGATCACCTCGCTCGAGGGGCTGCGCACCGAGATCGCGGACGTGCGCCGGTTCGGCTACGCCCTCGACCGCGAAGAGAACGTGCCCGGTCTGGGTTGCATCGCGGCACCCATCCGGGACCACACCGGCACCGTCAAGTACGGCGTCAGCATGACGACCCTGCTCATCGAGCACACCCTCGAGCAGATCGAGGGCATGTCTTCGATGGTGGTCGGGACCGCTGACAAGATCTCCGCCGCCCTCGGTTACAGGGACTAGGCGCATCACCCCTACATGCCGAACGACACCACACCCGCCCGCCACATGGAATGGACCCGCTCATGAATGTCCTGCCAGCCCTCAGCGCCATCGATGTCCTCTCGAGCTTGAGCGCCGCCCGTCTGGTTCCGGTGGTGGTGCTGGAGGACGCCGCCGATGCCGACGGGCTGGCCGGTGCGCTGGTCGCCGGTGGCCTGCCGGTCGCCGAGGTGACTTTCCGCACCGCCGCGGCCCAGGACTCGATCCGGGCGATGGCCGCCCGCGGCGACATCCTGGTCGGCGCCGGCACCGTGCTCACCCCGGCGCAGGTCGACCAGGCCGTGGCCGCGGGCGCCAGGTTCGTGGTCTCGCCCGGTCTGTCCCGCGCTGTCGTCGAGCGCTGCCAGGAGCATGGCGTCCTCGCGCTGCCAGGTGCCGTCACCGCGACCGAGATCCAGGCCGCGCTCGAGCTCGGCGTGACGACCGTGAAGTACTTCCCGGCCGGGACCTCCGGGGGCGCCGCCGCGATCGCGGCGCTTGCCGCCCCCTTCGGCGCGGTCAGGTTCGTGCCCACCGGCGGGGTCGGCCCCAAGAACCTGGCCGAGTACCTGGCCATCCCCGCCGTCGCCGCGGTGGGCGGCTCGTGGATGGTTCCGCGCGATCTCGTGAAGGCCGGCGACTTCGACAGTATCCGGCGGCTGACGGCCGACGCCGTCGCACTCGCTCGCGCCGAAAGCTGACCTGCGACACGTGATTACCCGCTGACCGACCCAGACGAAGGAGTATGACGATGGCTGACCTGAGCATCCGACCGGCATCCGAGTGCCGCTTCGACGCGGTGTCCCTGGGTGAGGTGATGCTGCGCCTGGACCCCGGTGAGGGGCGTATCCGCACGGCCAGGTCGTTCCGGGCCTGGGAGGGCGGCGGCGAGTACAACGTCGCCCGCGGCCTGCGCCGGGCGTTCGGTCTGCGCGGCGCGATCGTCACGGCGCTGACGGACAACGAGATCGGGCGCCTGGTCGAGGACTTCATCCTCACCGGCGGCCTGGACACCTCGTTCATCCGGTGGGTGCCCTACGACGGCATCGGACGCTCGGTGCGCAACGGGCTGAACTTCACCGAACGCGGCTTTGGCGTGCGCGGAGCGGTCGGGGTCTCCGACCGCGGACACACGGCCGCATCCCAGCTCAGGCCCGGGAACGTGGACTGGGACCACCTGTTCGGCGACCTCGGGGTGCGCTGGCTGCATACCGGCGGGATCTTTGCCGCCCTGAGCGAGTCAGCGGCCGAGACGGTCATCGAGGCGGTCACCGCGGCGAAACGTCACGGCACCGTCGTCTCCTACGACCTGAACTACCGCCCGAGCCTGTGGAAGGCGATCGGCGGTCAGGCCAAAGCCCGCGAGGTCAACCGCGAGATCGCGCGGCACATCGACGTGATGATCGGGAACGAGGAGGACTTCACCGCCAGCCTCGGGTTCGAGGTCGAGGGCGTGGACGAGAACCTCTCGGCCCTGGATGCCGACAAGTTCGCCGCGATGATCGAGAAGGCCGCCGCCGTGTACCCGAACTTCAAGGTCATCGCCACCACGATGCGCACCGTGCGCTCGGCCAGCATCAACGACTGGGGGGCGATCGCCTGGTCGCCGTCCACCGGTGTCGTCCAGGCCACACATCGCGAACGGCTGGAGATCCTCGACCGAGTCGGTGGCGGCGACTCGTTCGCGTCCGGCCTGATCTACGGACTGCTTGAGGGCGAGCCGCTACAGACGGCCGTCGAGTATGGCGCCGCGCACGGCGCGCTGGCCATGACCACGCCCGGCGACACGACCATGGTCACCAAGGCCGAAGTCCTCAAGCTCGCCGGCGGCGGCGGCGCCCGCGTCGACCGCTGAGCCGACGAGCTCGGCTTCCGGACACCGTCACTGCGCATCCCTCCCGTGGCGGTCGGCGACCTCGGCCGGTCGCTCGCTGATCAAGATCATGTTCGGGATCTTGCCCCGTTTCGTGACCGAGGATCCTCTCGGACGCCGGACCGCACGGCCGGTACGCAGATGTCGGTGCAGGTCAGCGCGCAGATGGCCACGGCCCTGCACATACAGCGCCTGGTAGATCGTCTCGGGACACACCCGCATCTCCTGCTGGTCAGCAAACGTCTCAGCGAGGTGGAGGCTGATCTGCTCAGGGCTCCACTTCACACGCAGCTTCGACTGCACCACGTCCGCCAGCTCGAGGTGGTCGAACTTGCTGGCCTTGGGCCGGCGACCCCGCAGCTCGGCCTGCTTCTGCGCCGCGTACGGCGCCTACTTCCCGAGCCGTCGCGGCGTGGCGGCGGAGCCGTTACGACGCAGCTCACGACTGACCGTCGATGCCGAGCGGCCGATCCCGACGGCGATCGCTCGAACGCCAGCCCCGCCCAGGTAGAGGTCGGCGATCTGTAGCCGTTCCTCCAGGGACAGGTATCGACCCGACGACACTGGCTGCTTGCGCGGGATCCGCCCACCTGTTGCTTGGCGCCGTTTACGGCCAGTTGCTCGATGCACTCCGACAGCCTCACAGGCCGCAGTCAACGTCGAACCGCCACTATCAACCCCCAGAACCGCGGTTGCTTGTCGATCCGTTCCTGCTTGGACGACATGCACAACTCCTCAGATCAGAATGGTGTTGCGACGATCGACTGAACTCGTCATCGTCTGGCGCAACCCGGCTGATAATGATGGACGCACCATCTCGATGTCACCACGACAAGGGCTGGATCTGGAGCGTGAGTTGGCTGACAACGAGGTGCTGACGTACCTGCAGATGCTCTCTCCCGACGACCTCCGTCGGGTGAGTCCCCTGGGGTGGTGTAAATCGGGTTCCTCAGCTCGGTGACCGTGTGTCGGTCCCGGGCATGAAGGAACCACCGCGTGAGGCTTTGTGAGTACCGACGAAGGAACTCACGAAAGGACTTCACGCGATGGCCCTGGACAAGTCTGCCCTGTTGGAACTGACCGAGGCGCTGAGCAGCGCCGATGGTGGTCAACTGATGCGAAAGTTGTTGCACACGATCCTGCAAGCCCTAATCGACGCGGAGGCGGCCGAGCACATCGGCGCCGACCCGCATGAACGCACCGATGCCCGTACGACGTACCGCAACGGAACCCGGGACAAGACAACCCGGGACAAGACGGTATCCACGACCAGTGGGGACTTGACGGTCAAGATCGCCAAAACCCGCACCGGGTCCTTCTTCCCGTCCCTGTTGACTCCGCGACGGCGGATCGACGTGGCGTTGCATGCGGTGGTGATGGAGGCCTACGTCCACGGCGTCTCGACCCGCAAGGTCGACGACCTGGTGGCAGCGTTGGGCGCCGAGTCGGGGATCTCCAAGAGCGAGGTCTCACGGATCTGCGCCGAGCTGGACACCGACGTGGCCGCGTTCAACACCCGCGACCTGGGCGAGCAGTCGTTCCCGTACGTGTTCCTGGACGCGACGTACTGCAAGGCCAGGGTTGGCGGCGACAAGGGCGGCAAGGGCGCCCGGGTGGTCTCCCAGGCCGTGGTCATCGCCACCGGCGTGTCCGCCGACGGGCGCCGTGAGGTGCTGGGGTGCGCGGTCGGGGACTCCGAAACCCAGGACTTCTGGACCGATTTCCTGCGGACCCTGCGCGACCGCGGACTCTCCGGGACCCAGCTGGTGATCTCCGACCACCACCGCGGCCTGATGAACGCCATCGAGGCCACCATGGCCGGCGCTGCATGGCAGAGATGTCGAGTTCACTTCATTCGCAACGTTTTAGCACGTGTCCCCAAAGGCCAGGCCGACATGGTCGCCGGCCCAGCTTGCACCGTTCTCGACGAGTCCGGCCGCCCGTTCGCGGTCAATGTTGGTGATGACGAGCGAGCCGCTCGCGGCGGAGACGCCCGTGAGGATGTGTCCCGCCATCGGCCGCCCCATCACGCCCAGTCCGATGAAACCAACGTGTGCCATGCCAACCCCACCTGACCCTCGTGACCCGCAACCTCCGGTCAACATATCAAACGGTGTTCACCATTCTGCACGCGGTTGCCGTCGATAGGACCGGGTGGAGGAATCGGTCGGGCTGGACGTCGCGATCTTCGCGCCGTCTGTCCTCTATGTTGAACGCCGGTCAGCATGCTGCTAGCGTCACTCGGGTGCGCAGAGTTGCGCGGAAGTCGATCAGCACCGGACGAGGCCGTCTGGGACGCGGGTCCTCACAGGTCGGAGCGAGAGTCATGAGCAACGGTGCAGGATCGATCTCGGTCGGTTCAGAGAGCAAGGCCTACGCCGAGAACCTCAGGCGTGCGACGCTGGCCAGCTCGGTTGGTAGCGCGCTGGAGTACTACGACTTCGCCCTGTACGGCCTGGCTTCGGCGTTGATCTTCGGGAAGCTCTTCTTCCCCGGACTGGGTGCGAACGCCGGCCTCATCGCCGCGTTCGGGGCCTACGCGGTCGGCTTTCTCGCCCGTCCCATCGGTGGCCTAGTCTTCGGGACCTTGGGCGACCGGATCGGGCGCAAGTGGGTCCTCATGGCGACCGTCGGCCTGATGGGCGGGGCCAGCACGGCGATCGGCCTCCTGCCAACCCACGAACAGCTCGGCGCGACGTGGGGTTGGCTCGCGCCCGTGCTGCTCATCCTGCTTCGCGTGTGCCAGGGCTTCGGCGCGGGCGCCGAGCAAGCCGGCGCCACGGTGCTCATGGCTGAGTACTCCCCGCGCCGGCGCCGCGGCTTCCTCGCGTCGCTGCCGTTCATCGGCATCCAGGGCGGCACGCTGATCGCCGCGAGCGTCTTCGCCCTGATCACGCTCGCGCCACACGAGATCCTGTTCGGCTGGCTCTGGCGCGTGCCCTTCCTCGCCTCGGTCTTCCTCATCGCGACGGCGCTCTACATCCGCTCGCGTCTCGCCGAGAGCCCGACCTTCGTCAAGCTCGAGAAGAAGGAGCAGGCGGTCGTCCGCCCGCTGGCGGTTCTCAAAGCCTCGCGCCGGAACATCGCGCTCGGGATCGGCCTGCGCATGGCTGAGAACGGTGGCTCGTACATCTTCTCGACCCTCGCGGTCTCCTTCGTCGCCCTCATCGGCGTCAAGACGACCTTCGGGCCGATCGCCGTCGCGACCGCCTCCCTCATCGGCATGTTCACGGTTCCGCTCGCCGGCCGCCTGTCCGACCGGATCGGACGCCTCAAGGTGTACCGGATGGGCGCGGGCTTCCTGCTCGTGATGGCCTTCCCCGCCTGGTACCTGCTCTCCCTCGGCAACCCGGTCATCGCCGTCATCGTCATCGCCCTGTCCATCGGCTTCGGCGTCAACGGGATGCTCGGCCCGCAGTGCTCGCTGCTGCCCGAGCTGTTCGGCGCCCAGCACAGGTACCTCGGCGTCGCGATGTCTCGCGAGTTCTCCGCGCTCATCGCTGGTGGCATCGCCCCCCTGGTCGGTGCGTGGCTGCTCTCGATCAGCAACAACTCCTGGCTACCGATTGCGATCTACGTCTTCACCCTGGCGCTGATCACCTTCACGACCAGCTTCTTCGTCCCGGAGACCGTGCACCGCGATCTGAACAAGCACGAGGACGCGTACGTCGGCGAAGACAACACCATGCAGGACGACGACCTCCCGACTGTGGACGACGACCTCCCGACTGTGAAGGTCTCGGTATGACGGCGAACCTGTTCGACATCCGGGGACGCCTGGCGCTGGTCACCGGCTCGTCCCGCGGCCTGGGCTATGCCCTGGCCCGCGGCCTCGCGGACGCCGGCGCCAACCTCGTGCTGCACGGCCGAGGCGGCGAGACGCTCGAGAAGGCGCAGCGCGAAATCGAAGAGGCGACGGGAGTCGCCGTCGCCACAGTCTCGTTCGACGTGACCGACTCCACGGCCGTCGGGGACGGGATCGCCCACCTTCTCGCGGAGCACGGGGTGCCGGACATCCTCGTGAACAACGCCGGCATCCAGCGCCGAGCGCCGTTCAACGAGTTCGACGCGAAGGACTGGGACGACATCGTCGCCACCAACCTGTCCAGCGCGTTCTACGTCTCCCAGCAGATCTCCCGCGGGATGGCGGAGCGCCAGTCGGGAAAGATCGTCAACATCGGCTCCGTGCAGTCGGTGCTGGCCCGCCAGACGATCGCGCCGTACTCGGCGTCCAAGGGTGGCGTCGTGATGCTCACCAAAGGCATGGCCGCCGACCTGGCCCGGTACAACATCCAGGTCAACGCCATCTCGCCCGGCTACTTCGCGACCGCGATGAACCGTGACCTGTGGACTGACGAGGCGTTCAACACGTGGGTGATCAACCGAACCCCGGCACAGCGCTGGGGAAAGGTCGAGGAGCTCGTGGGCACCCTCGTCTACCTGTGCTCCGACGCGTCCGGGTTCGTCTCGGGGCAGAACATCCTCGTCGACGGCGGTATGACGTCGGTGGTCTGAGCTTCACACAACTGCACCAATGTCCAACAGAGAGAACTGTGATGAGAGCGCTCACCATCCACGCCAAGCTCGACATCCGCGAGGAGGACGTGCCGACGCCCGAACCCGGACCTGACCAGGTGCGCGTACGCATGGCGTACGCAGGTGTCTGCGGCTCCGACCTGCACTACTACTTCGAGGGCGCCAATGGCGCGTTCGTCGTGCGCGAGCCGCTCATTCCTGGCCACGAGGTCTCCGGCACGGTCGACCTCGACCGCTCGGGCACTTGGGCACCCGGGACGCCGGTGACCGTGCACCCCGCCACCTTCGGGGACAGCGAGCCGGGCCTCGAGCACCACCCGCACCTGTGGCCGAACGGCGCCTACCTCGGCAGCGCGTCGACCTGGCCGCACACGCAGGGCGGCATGAGCGAGTTCCTGCTCGTCGCCCGCGGCATGATCCGCGTGCTGCCGCCGACCCTCCCGTTACGCCGGGCCGCCCTCGCCGAGCCGCTCGCCGTCGGCCTGCACGCGATCGCGATCGCCGGCGGGGTCGAGGGCAAGCGCGTCCTCGTGTCCGGCTCGGGGCCGATCGGGCTGCTCGCCGCTGCTGCGGCCCTCGCCAAGGGGGCCACCGAGGTGGTCTCTACCGATGTCCTGCCCGGCCCGCTGCGCCGCGCCGAGTCGCTGGGCGTGCACTCGACCGTCCAAGTGGGGACCGCCGAACTGCCCGACAGCTATTTCGACGTGGCGCTCGAGTGCTCCGGCGCCGCCCCCGCCGTCAATGCCGCGATCGCCGCGGTCCGCCGCGCGGGAATCCTCGTCCAGGTCGGCATGCTCTCGGCGGGCACTCACCCGATCGCCCTCGCTCCGCTCGTCTCGAAGGAGATCCAGCTGCGCGGCTGCTTCCGCTTCCACGACGAGATCGACGAGGCCGTGCGCATCCTCGACCAGACCCCGTCGATCGAGCGCGTCATCACCCACGTGATCCCGGCCGCGTCGGTCGTGGAAGCCTTCAAGGCGGCGAAGTACTCCGACACGTCCGGCAAGGTCCTCGTCAGCCTGTGGCTCCCCGAGGCGGACCGCTGATGCGCCTGGCGCGGATCAGCACGCCGTCAGGCCCGCGCCACGTCGCGGACGACGGTGCGGACTGGGTGGTCGTCGACGACGTCTTCGCCCGGCCCCTCGTCCGCACCGATGAGCGCTATCCGCAGGCCGGGGCGCAGCTGTTGGCCCCGGTCGAGCCGCGCGTTGTGCTCGGCATGGCGCACAACTCGGGGCCGGCCGATCGAGAACGTCCCCCACAGGCTTTCATGAAGTCGGCACGGACCGTCGTCGGCCCGCACGACCGCGTCCAGCTCGATCCCGACGGCGGCGAGGTGCGGGTGGAGGGCGAGCTCACGCTCGTCATCCGCAAGGAGTGCCGCAACATCTCACCCGCCCAGTTCGCGGACGTGGTCCTGGGCTGGACGATCGGCAACGACGTCACCGCGGTCGACCAGGTCCCGTTGGACGACAAGTTCACGCAGGCAAAGAACGGGGACGGATTCACCCCGATCGGACCGTGGATCGAGACCGACCTCGACCCGTCCGCGGTGACGATCGAGGTCGAGGTCGACGGCGAATGCGTCGCGACCTCCTCGAGCGCCAACCTGGCGTGGGACGTGGTGGAGCAGCTCGTCTACCTCACCTCGCACCTGACCCTCGGGCCGGGGGACATCGTCCTCACCGGTTCGCCCGGGACGGCCGCCGCCGTCGTGCCCGGCAGTCGCTCGACCATCACTCTCGCCGGCATCGGCACGCTGCACAACACCGTCGTCTGACCCGGCAACTGAACGATGTTCGATATATTGAACCTAACGGAGGGAATCATGCGTACTCCAACGGATCGCCTGCGGGTGGTCGTCGCAACGCCACTGACCGACGAGCTCTGCGAGCTCATCGCGAAGGCGGAGCCACTGGTCGAGGTCGTCTGCGAACAGCAGCTGCTGCCCCCGATGCGCTGGCCTGGCGACCACGAAGGCGACCCCGCCTTCTCGCGATCGGCACAGGACCAGGCGCGGTTCGACGCGCTCGTCGACACCGCCGACGCCCTCTATGGAATCCCTGACACCAGCCCCGCCGCGCTCGCGCGCACGCTGCGCGCCAACGCGCGCCTGCGCTGGGTGCACACGATGGCCGCCGGCGGAGGCGGACAGGTCAAGGACGCCGGCCTGACGGAGGAGGAGGTCGCCCGGGTGGCGTTCTCGACCTCGGCCGGCCCGCACAGCGGCCCGCTGGCCGAGTTCGCGCTCTTCGCCGTCCTCGCGGGCGCGAAATCCCTGCCGCGTCTGCAGGCGCAGAAGGCCGACAAGCTCTGGAGCTCGCGCTGGGCCATGAAGCAGGTCAGCGAGATGACCGTGCTGGTGATCGGCATGGGCAACATCGGCCGGGGCGTCGCCACCCGATTCGCCGCGCTGGGTGCCCGCGTGATCGGGGTCAACCGCCACCCCATCGACGTCGACGGGGTGGCGCAGGTCTACCTCGCCGACCAGCTCGGCGAGGTCGTTGATCAGGCCGACGCAATCGTCAACACGCTGCCCGGCACGGACGCCACCTACAAGATGATCAGCAGGGACGTGCTGGCCCGGGTCACGCCCGGCGTGATGTTCGCCAGCGTAGGCCGCGGCAACGTCGTGGATCAGGACGCGTTGGTCGAGGCGCTGAAGGACGGGCGGGTCAGCTTCGCAGGTCTCGACGTGTTCGCCGTGGAACCACTCCCCCAGGACAGCCCGCTGTGGACCATGGACAACGTCGTCATTGCACCGCACACCGCTGCGCTCCACGACGGCGAGGACCGGATGATCGCCGAGCTGTTCGCCGCGAACGCGACAAACTTGCTCCACGGCAAGGACCTCATCAACCGTGTCGACACGGTCGACTACTACTGACCTCTATGACCTTGGACGTGACCGCGATGGCTACACCTGGCGCAGACGACACGAGCGCTGCACCCGCGATGGCGATGGCTGACGCAGACGACAAGAGTCCCGCTCCCGCGGTGACCCGCGCAGCGGCGATCCTCACGTTGATCGCGGACGAGGGACGCCCCCTCGGGCTCAGCGACATCGCGCGAACGCTGGGTCTGGCGAAGTCCTCGACGCTCAACCTGTGCGTCGCGCTCGAGCAGGCCGGGCTGGTCCGCAAGGGCGAGGCGGGCTACGCGCTCGGCACGAAGACCGTCGAGCTCGGCGGCGCCTACGTGCGCGGCTTCAACCTTGTCCGCGAGTTCTACCGGGTGTGCGCCGAGTCGCCGGTGCTCCAGCAGGAGTTGCTGCAGATCGCCATGCTGGACGGCACGATGGTCTTGTACCTCGCCCGGCACGAGGGTCGCGCCCCGCTGCGCCTCTCGGCGACGATCGGCGACAAGTTCCCTGCGTCGATCACGGCCGTCGGCACGATCTTGCTCGCCGAGCTCGATCCGTCGGTGGTTCGCGAGATGTTCAGCGATCCGGGCACGATGCCCGCGTGGACGGAGCACTCGGTCACGTCAATCGACCGCCTCCTGGCCAAGCTCGACGCGACGCGATACCGCGGCTACGCCGTGGACGACGGCGAGACGAACGCCGGCGTCTACGGTTTGGGCGTGCTGCTGCCGCCGCCGCGCCCGGGTGACGCGCCCCTCGCACTCGGGGCGTCGCTCATGAAGGCCTCGATGACCCCTCAGCGCCAGGAACTGCTCGTCAAGGAGCTGTTCCAGGCGCGTGACTATCTCTCGAGCCCGCGGCTGATTATCAGGGATCGGTGACTGCGACGCAACCGCGTCCTGTTTGCAGCGTGAGAGTGCGTTCAGATAACGCCGGTGATCTCCAGGGGTCCTGACATAGATGTCGTTGTGAAGTCTCCGACGACCGGCTGACCTGCATGTTTCTCATGGATCGGACTTGTCTTCCCGCCCCATCAGTGATATAATTTGTGTAACATATCAACTGGACTTGGGGGTAGAGATGATGGGCGTCATGACTACCCAGCAGCTCCTACGATAGCGTCCTTGGAGTTGATGCCTGAGGAGACGGCCGACGAGGTCGCCGCGTTGAACAGGTCCAGGTCGAGGGTGAACTCGGCTGCGGCGAGGAATTCCTGCGCCTTGGCCAGGTGGGCGCGTGCGTCGTCCAACGCGCCCACGTCAGGCGACCGTGCCGGTGCGCGGCGGCAGGACGCTGTGGTCTCCGTGCAGGAAGATCGCGTCGCGCCGCAGCTCGCCAATGAGCCGCTCCCCGTCAGCTGCGAGGACCTCCAATGCGGACGGTGACCGCTCGAGGATCTCGCACGAGTTCCCCGACCAGCGGCTCACGTGGTCCGCGAACGACGCAAGATTCCCCTGCCACTGCGGGTCGTCCACCTCAACGCTCTCGTCCCGAACGACCAGCACGTCGATGTCGCTGGCGGTGGTGCCGTCGCCTCGCGCCGCGGACCCGAACACCGCAACGGCGGCTGGCTTGGGCGTCCAACTCTGGATCTCTGCCCGCATCCGGGTCCAGAGCTCCTCACGCAACGAGGATAGGGACGCGATAGCGTTCGCCGCGATGTGGTCGCGGTTCAGCGTGTACAGATGAGCGGATCCCTGCGTCTCCCGTCGCACGATGCCGGCCTCGGTGAGCGCGGTCAGGACCGTGGACACCTGCCGCTGGGACGTGGGCGGGTTCGTCAGCTCCGCCACGCGGCGACCGGTGAGCGGTGCGTGGGTCCGGGCCAGCACGCTCAGAACCGGACCGTGCGCCGAGGGCACCACGGAGGACATGGGGTTTCTCAGGTCCATGTCGCCTCCAAGGTGTGAGCAGAATACCGCTGTATTGAGCAGCATACTGCCCCGGTCGGGCGCCACGGCCCTGGCTGCGCATCGTCGTTCACCAACAATGACCAAGCAGAAGGCCGAGGAAGCTCGGGGTCACCCAGCCTGAGGTTTTGTGTACCAAAAGGGTACACTGGAGATATGCCAGTGACGTGGGCAGACAGCGCAAGTAAGCACGGCGTCCCGCGTGAGGATGCCCTGTGGGCGTTGACCCACTTCATTTATGAGGAGCGAGGTTTTGAGGTTGCGAGGCCGCCCGCCACAGTGGCGCCCGACCTGTACATCGGGCCGCAGCGGTCGAGGACGGCCCCGCTGCTAGAGGTCATGCTGGAGAGGCACCCGCCCTCGAGCCTGTGGATATTTCATGTCATGGCACTGCGGCCTGCGTTCCGGGCGCGGATGAACGCCGCGAAGATCACTCAGAAGGGAAGACGATGAGCACCAAGACAAGGAGAATGACCAAGCAGAAGGCCGAGGAAGCTCGGGGGCAGGCACTGGCGACCTGGGCTGAGACGGAGATGAACATAGATCCGCAGGGCCCTCGGAGTCGCTTCGCTGCGCCCGAGGACGAGGCGGGGCGAACAATGCTGGAGGAGGCCCTGGGCGGCCCCGCAGCCCTGACGCGTGCTCTGGGCGGACGACCGACGCTGGACCCAGCTGGTGCCCGGTCTCGAGAGCGGAAGGTTCGACTGTCCCCGCCGTTGGACCAGCGAATCAAAGCTGCCATCGACGGCGGAGTCGGGAAGGATTTCTCGGCGCTGGCGCGGGCTGCGCTGGTGGAGTACCTGGACCGGCACGAGCATCAGGCCAGTGCCTGAACACGCCTTGAGCGCCGGCGCGGGCCAGCAAACAACCACTTAGAGCGCGCCGCTAAATTGACTAGGTTTCAGCGGATGAGTTGGCTACGTTTGTGGTATGGGACAGCCTGGGGTGGATGAGAGTGTTGTCGCGATGCTGACCGAGATTCGGCCGCACCTGGACGAGCGGCAATGGCGGTTGCTGTTGGGCGCTCAGGCTCGGGCGCTGGGGCGGGGTGGGATCGGGCGGGTGGCCCGGCTGGCGGTGGTGCACCCGGACACGGTGGGGCGGGGTGCGCGGGAGCTGGAACGGGGCATCGAGCCTGACGGGCGGGTCCGCCGGGCCGGGGCCGGTCGACCCGCGGCCACCCGCACTGACCCGACTCTGGTGACCGCGGTCAGGGCCCTGGTGGACCCCGAGACCCGCGGGGACCCGGAGTCGCCGCTGCGTTGGACGACCAAGTCCACGGCGAACCTGGCTGATGCGCTCACCGCAGCTGGTCATCGGGTGTCCCCGGACACGGTGGGGCGGCTGCTGAAGGCGGACGGCTTCAGCTTGCAGGGCAACGCCAAGACGGTGGAGGGCGCTCAACATCCGGACCGGGACGGGCAGTTCCGGCACATCAACGAGCTGGTGAGCGCGTTCCAGGGCGCCGGCGAGCCGGTAATCAGTGTCGACTCGAAAAAGAAGGAGCTGGTCGGCAACTACAAGAACGGGGGGAAGGAGTATCGCCCCAAAGGGGAACCCGAACCGGTGGACGTGCACGACTTCAAAGGCGAGCTGGGCCGGGCGGTGCCCTACGGGGTGTACGACATGACGGCCAACGTCGGGTGGGTCAACGTGGGCACCGACGCCGATACCGGCGCGTTCGCGGTCGAGTCGATCCGCCGCTGGTGGACCACGATCGGGCAGGCCGCCTACCCGGGGGCCACCAAGCTGCTCATCACCGCCGACGCCGGTGGCTCCAACGGTTCCCGGCTGCGGCTGTGGAAGGTCGAGCTGGCCAAGCTCGCCAGCGAGCTCGGCGTGCAGATCAGCGTCTCCCACCTGCCACCAGGAACCAGCAAGTGGAACAAGATCGAGCACCGGCTGTTCTCCCAGATCTCCATGAACTGGCGCGGCCGGCCGCTGACCAGCCACGAAGTCATCATCGAGACGATCACCGCGACCACCACCCGCACCGGCCTCACCGTCCACGCCGCACTAGACACCGACACCTACGCCAAAGGCATCAAGATCTCCGACAAAGAGATGAAAACCCTGGAGCAGCATCAGATCCGACGCGACCAATTCCATGGAGAGTGGAACTACACGTTGCTCCCCACCCCGAGGACGACACACCCACACCAACCTAAATAATTTAGCGGCAAGCTCTTACCCCAACGCGGACATCCATTGGGTCACGTGACAGCGCCGTTACCAGCACCCCAAGGTGCGCACACCATCGGCTTCGACTGCTCCGCGCTGATGCAGCATGCCTACTTCCAAGCCGGCGGCAAAGTCCTCCCACGTACCAGCGAACAGCAGATGGCCACGCTCCCGCGTGTGCCACTGAGCCAGCTCCACGCCGGCGACCTGATCTTCTTCCACAACGCCAGCCACGTGGCCATCAGCGACGGCCACGGAGGATTCGTACACGCTCCCGACACCGGTCACGTCGTGGCTGTTGTCCAGAACTGGCAGAGCAACCCCTACTGGGCCAGCAGCGTCGACGGCGCTGCTCGACCGCCGGCGTGAGTTCCAACGGAAGGCTGAGACGGCCATGGTTTCCCCGCGTGTCACCAGACGAACGCGACACGCGGTATTTTCTTTGCGTCATATGCGGCAGTCCGGACGTCTGATCTGGCAAGGTTCGGCACATGGCTACCGACTACCGCAGCGCAGAACGCGCGCACAAGCTGTCGTTGAGGCTCTCCGTCCATGAGGTCGAGGAGCTGCGTCGTACCGCTGCTGACGAAGGTTATGCCTCCATCCAGCAGCTCATCGAAGCCCGCTTGTTCGGCGAAGCAAGGCCACGGCGCAAGCCAGGCCCCAAGCCGCAGAGTGAGCAGTTGGGGCTGAGCGCCTAAAGACTCCACTCGGTTCAGGGCTGTGCCCTGAGATGACGTGACCACCGCGGGGAAGCGGTGGTCACGTCTTAAGTATTAGGCCCGGCTCGCACCGGGACCTTATCAACCGCTCCTGCCAGAGAGGTCGCTTTGATGTGCCCAGAGTAGCAACGACCTACCCAGATCCCAACCTATCCGGCGAAACTTCTAATCGTGTCGCGTTCCAAGACGGTCGCTCCGAGATGGATTTGGCTGGTCTGGCGCGTCGCGCGCACGTCCTGCGTACACACCGTGTGTGCGCCTCCAAGGACGCGCCGTTTGTGAGTAGCGCCTGCCTGTATGACCGTGGGGTCCTCCCCCGCCGCCACCAGGCCGATCGTGGCACGCGTAACGCCAGCCGCGGTATCCACCGTCAGGCTCCAGCCGGGGCCTACTGCGGCATACGCGCCTGGGACGGCCGGCAGCACTGGCTGGCGTTCATCGTCCCGATCGCCATCGGCATGAACACCCAGATCCTCAAGGACGAAGAGCTCTCAGCGGAGACACTTCTGATCTGGGCCCGTGTGGAGTCCGGGCACGCCCAGGACCAGCGCACAGGCCGGCGCTGCATCGTCCGCCCGGACACGGTGGCCAGTGTCATGGGCGTGCACAAGAAGACTGTGAGCCGTTGCAGACGTGTGGCACGCAAGCTCGGGATCCAGGTCGTCATCGAGGCCGGTCGCATGCTTACGTTCGAGGAGTGCACCAGAGCACGCCGGGCAGGGTCCTGCCAGCGTGGAGTTATCCACAGAGACTGCGCTGACGATCCCCTCTCCTGTCGCCTTTGCCCTGCTTTCCGCTACCCCTACCAGAGGTAAGGCAACTACGAGCAAAAGTCACCTTGGATCTCCCCCACTGAAAAGCACAACCACCAAACGAAACGGAGGCGGCTCCGCCGCCGCACCGACCAAAAAGGTCCTCGAGGACCTCTCCAGCGCGCAGTCTGGGAGCTGACCTGGTCAAGACGGTGCCGTGGCTGCGTTCAGAGCGTCCAGGACGGCTCGCCCCAGCCCGGGGTCTGACATGCAGCGGAACAGCGGTTGGCGGCAAGCGGGGGCTCAGTCGGGGTTGGGTGTCGCCCGCGGGCTGATCCCCGTGCCGGTGGAGTTCCTCAGGAACGAGCACGTGGCTGCGTACGGGCGCTTCGACGGTGTGCTCGTGAGGACCACTTGCGCGGAGAATCCCGATAGCCCCGTGCTGCGCGGTCTCCACGGGCACTACCGAAACCGCCCGCGCTCACGGCTTGCATCGACGGCGACGAGGCCCAGGAGGATTCCCTCGACACCTTGACGGAGCCGCGTTCACGCCGTGTGCCGACTCACCGGTAGCGGTGCACCCGCGGCGCAGACCCCTGCCGCCCAGCATCGCCGCAGATCACAGCCGACCGCCGATCCTTGGCGCCCATGGCTGTTCCGCTGCATGTCAGACCACTGCCCGGCATCGACCTTGGCCTGGTTGACCCACCCGCGCAACATCTCGGGATTGATCCATAACTACTCACCGACCCGCTACAACGCACCCGGGCGAGTGACAGGGTCACGCCGCGCGTCCACCGCCGTACAAATCACCCACTCCCGAAGCTCCTCGGGATGCTTCCTCGGTGCCACCATGACTCTCATCCTTTCCAAGAATGAGAGCCTCCAACGGACCCGCCACGAGACAACCGCGAGGTACCCAGCCCTCCCACAGGTGTCGGTGTTCGAAGGTCTTCGAACACCGCGCGACACGTCATGAGCCTCGATACGGACGACCTCTACGCGTTTCCCGACTCCCCAGGTCGAGTCACCACTCAGCAATTGATCCGTCGGCGTGGCGCCAGATCGGATTGCGCCACCGATGCCCCTCCTTGGAGCGCTCCACGACGTACTCCTCGTTGACCTCGATTCCCAGCCCTGGCCCGTCCGGAATCGCAACCATTCCGTCGTCGTATGCAAACACCGACGGATCAACGACGTAGTCGAGCAGGTCGTTCGACTTGTTGTAGTGGATTCCCAGGCTCTGCTCCTGAATAAAGGCATTGTGGCAGCCTGCGTCGATCTGGAGGCAGGTGGCGAGCGCTATCGGCCCGAGAGGACAGTGGAGCGCAAGCCCGATGTCGTAAGCCTCCGCCATTGAGGCGATCTTGCGGGTCTCGGTGATTCCCCCAGCGTGCGACGGGTCAGGTTGGATGATATCCACCGCACCACTGGCCAAGATTTGCTTGAAGTCCCAGCGCGAGAAGAGACGTTCACCAAGCGCGATCGGGGTCGTGGTGCTCCGGAGCGTGTCGAGCATCGAGTCCACGTTCTCACTGAGGACCGGCTCTTCGATGAACATGAGCTTGTACGGCTCGAGCTCGGCGATGAGGACCTTGGCCATGGGCCTGTGCACACGGCCGTGAAAATCGACACCGATCCCGATGTTTGGCCCTACCGCGTCGCGCACGGCGGCGACGTTGGAGAGGCAGAGATCGACCTTGTCCCAGGTGTCGATGTACTGCATCTCCTCGGTGCCGTTCATCTTCACCGCGGTGAAACCGGCGTCGACGGCGGCCTTCGCAGCGGCGGCAGTCTCGGCCGGCCGGTCACCGCCGATCCACGAGTACACCCGGATCTTGTCGCGCACCTTGCCGCCGAGCAGTTCGTGAATCGGCACGCCAAGCGCCTTGCCCTTGATGTCCCACAGTGCCTGGTCGATGCCGGCGATCGCGCTCATCAGGATGGGCCCGCCACGGTAGAACCCGCCGCGGTAGAGAACCGTCCAGATGTCCTCGATGTTGCACGGATCCTTGCCGACCACATAGTCGGAGAGCTCCTCAACCGCGGCGGCCACTGTGGCGGCGCGTCCCTCAATGACCGGTTCACCCCAGCCGACGAGGCCCTCATCGGTCTCGATCTTGAGAAAGAGCCACCGTGGCGGGACCGAGTAGGTGGTGAGCTTCGTGATCTTCATGCTGCTCGCCCTGTTGATGCGAGAGCGATTTCCACCGCTGCGATCATGCAGACAGCTCGTCGGTGGAGCTCGTTGAGCGTGATGCCTGGTGTGAACAGTGCCGAGCCGATCCCGAAGCCAG
>Ga0097691_1000666_pt1 | contig 28528 bp, 23 predicted proteins | sample NGESurdeep072012_8_FD_72858 | JGI IMG/M metagenome (GOLD analysis project Ga0097691, IMG submission 72858) | Arctic peat soil microbial communities from Barrow, Alaska - NGEE Surface sample 210-1 deep-072012 | ecosystem: Environmental > Terrestrial > Soil > Wetlands > Peat ... | reverse complement strand
TAGCCGGGCTGGAGCCAAGGGTGCTCACGGCGACAGCCACTCCCAGCGCGAGGGCAACGACCGCGACAAACACCCGCGGTCGCCCCGGCACACGAGCAGCTCTGGGTTCAACCTCCCCATCCCTTGCCATGGGCCGAGCATGCCACCGAACGACCCCCACAACCTGCCCACGGAAGGACTCACCCGCTTACGCAGCGCGCAGACAATCGGCCCGGTCCACGTCTGAAGGTCACCGAGTTTCGTAGGTCGAACGGCCAGCGGACGCCGTTGAGGCCGCCGGTTCTCGCGCGGCCTCGTCACATGGGGATCCGCGACAAACTATCGTTGCGCCCTTGTCAGGCGCGTCCCGAGAATGCGTGTGCCGATCATCAGCAGTGTTCGAACCGGTGGACCGTATAGTGCCGCGCATGGGTAGATGGCGAGTGCTTCGAAACGCCGCGCTTGTCGTGGTGGTGGGACTGCTGGGGGTCGGGTCCTTTTTCTGGGGGGACAAGCATGCCCTGGAAACAGAGGTCATCACACGGGCTACACCGGACCAGCTTGCGAACGCCATGCAGCAGGACGCGTTCTACAGCGACTACCGCGGCAGCACTCTGCTAATCGATGCGACAATCGCTTCGGTGACCGACCGCGCGGGCGCCACGATGATCAAACTCGTGACCACATCGTCGTTCACTGTGCTCTGCAGTCTCGACCAGGCGCAGGCCAAAGCCCACGCCGGCGACGCTGTCACCGTGGTCGCCGAAGGGGCCGCCGCCCAGCGGCAGTCCGCCGGGGTCCTCCTGCAGGGCTGTGCCATCGCACATTAAGAGGACGGTGTTATTGGGCCGCAGGAGATGCTTCGCTTAGTTCTCAACGGGCTCGACGGGTGGTCGTCGTTTGCCGGTCGGCGAGCGGACACCAAAGACGCACTGTCTGCCACGATCGTCAGCCGGAACGGTCCTGGTGATTCGCAACGACGCCCGTCTGCGGATCGGAACAGTCCCTCTGGCGGTTCCCTGATTCAGACGGACGGTCTTGGAGGTGCGGTCCTTGGCGGCGAAAAGGGGCGGGTCCGCCTGGCGCCGCCGAGCGCGAAGGCCTGGCGGCCCGGGCGCGCCCTGGTCAGCAGCTGGGCCGGGCGTTGACGATGGGCGCGTTCATTGGGTGTTGGTGACGCCGAGCAGTGTTGCTCGGGCCAATCGGGTGACGAGCGCGGGGTCGATGGCTTGGTGTCCGCCTGCCATGGACTGCAGCGCGTCGAGCGTCGTCTGTGAGCCGCGGCGGGCATCGGACTCGTTGACCCCGGAGCTGCCGTGGGTGCGCCAGCCGAGGTCGGTCAGCATCTGCCCAACCTTTGTGTCGAGGGCCGCCCCGGATTCTCCGGCTGCCAGGCCGAGCAGCAGGAACCATCCAGCTTCTGCTTCGAACCCCTTGCCGAGGGGTAGTCGCTCGAGCACCTTGGCGACCAGCTCGTGCGGGTGGTCTGCGGCGGCGCGGGCGCGAGCGGTCGGGGCCAACGTGCCCTTGGCCTTGCGCAGCAGCCCGACTTCTTGCGCGTTCTCACGGAGTGTGGCGACCGGCCAGTTGAGGTCCTCCCGGTTGGCCTTGCCGATCCACCAGTCCGTCACCCCGGCGGCTTGGGCGATCTGCTCGACCACGAGCGGTGGCAGGTATCCGGCTGCCGTCAGCTTCGTGCCAGCCCCGACGGCATCGAGCACTGCCAGCCACGGCCGCGCTGCGCGGCGCCCGTCCTGCTCGTCCAGCCCGACCGGCAGACGCGGACCCAGGGCCGTCAGCCAGGCGTTCGCCTGCACCCACCCCTGGCCGCGCAGGCGCTGCACCAGGTCGGCCAGCGGCTCCGGAATGCCATACCAGGGCAGGTGCTCACCACTGGCCCACAACCGCATCGCCGCGGTCGCCTCGGCGGCGTCGAACGCGTCGGGGTCGTAGTCGACGGGGAGCCAGCCGTGGGCGTGTTCGGCGTCCTCGAACGGTTCGGGCACGTCATCGGCTGGGGCCCCCGCCCGGAGCCACGCAGCGATGTCGTGGTGTGCGTGGATCCCGCCGACGTCCTCGGGTGGGCAAGCTCTCGCGCCGCCCAGACAAACCGGCTCACGGTCGCCCGGCGTCAAGGGGTCAAGCGACTCCAGTGTGACCCGATGCTCCCAGCCGTCGCCGAAGTCGTACAGGTACGTCAGCCGATCTCCCGGCGCGCGGAGAACCTGATCCAAGCGGACGCCGTCCTCGCGAGTGCCCTCCTCGCCCTCTTCCTCGTCGAACTCGGTGACGAAGTACGGCTGGTTGTAGCCCTGCCCGATGCCAGGCTGGAAGCGGTGCAGATGGGAATCGGTCCAGCCCATCGCGGCCTGGAACAGCGTGTGCACCACGTCCAGCGTCAGGTCGCCCGGAAGCGACAGACGCCGCCAGATCCGGGGCTTGGAGCCCCGCAGCTCGATGATGAGCGTAAGCAGGCTCGGCTCGTCCGGAGGCGGCGCGAGATCGATCTCACGGCTGCGTGGATCTAGCTCCCCGAGCGCCCCGAGGCGGCCGGTCAACCCGCCGCCGACAACCTGCTGCGCCAACGCCATGAGCTCGTCCCTACTCAGGCCCGCGACCCAGACCTTGAGCGCGGCGGGATCCGTGGGCACAGGTCGCAACTCGTTCACCCAACCAGTCAACCAGCCACGCCGGTCCGCCCACCAGCGGATGCCCCGGTGGCAGGTTCCGTCGTCGGGCATGAGGGTCTCCCGGTGCCTTCTGAGCACCGGCGAACACCAAGACACGGAGCCGACACGCGGCGAAAGGACGCATGCGTCGCGAATGAGCGAGCGTTGGTCAACGATGCTGATGTGCTGGCGGCGTAGGCATTGCCTTCAAAGGACGCCGCGGTCGCGGACGACGTCATGCCGCATTTCTGCCCTGGTGATCATCGCCGCGCGGAGCCTCCCGTAGAAGGCCCGACTTCGCATCCGATACGACCGTCGGCCAGTTACCACGCGACCGAACCTGGAAGGCCGTCGCCAGACAGCCAGCCCAGCAGCCCATCGCGCGTGCGGCTGGCCAGCCTCGCAATCTCACTGATCTGGCATGAGTGAACGGATTGCTCGGGGTGGCAGCGTCGTCTCCGCGAGCGCCCGCGAGCTGTTCCGCTATCTGCCGTTTCCGTTCGCAGCCAGCCGCTTTCCTGTCGCGCTCAATCTTGAATCCTGCTTTCGACCTTGTCGGCGAAGAAGTGAGGCAGATTGGCGTGGTACGGGCAGTAGATTGTTGTACAACGCCCGGTCTCATCGTCGAAGGACAGGGTCGCGCGCACACTTTGCTTCCCGGAGTTTGAAGCAAACCTTATTGAGGCCGTGAAGCCGCTAGCCGAAGCACTCTCAACCCTCCGCATGCTTCCTGCCACATCATCGACGATGGCGGCAAACTCGGATTCAGTCAGTCTTCCCATGTCGCCTCTCTGCGCTATCGGACGGACTTCGTCAGCTAGTCCAGTGTTGGATGGGAGCTCATCGAACGTTGCGGACCTTAGGCTACACATCAGGGCCTGATCTGCGTATCCGCATGACAGGACCTGTTCCTTGTAGCGGGGGGGCGCTGATCGCGGATCCGGACGCCTGAACGCGGCGAAGTGACGCGGGTCAGATTTCGCCCTCATGCCTCGAAGCCGCTCTCGTGCCCAGCGGGTACGCGACGCGGCTGTGAGCGGATGTCGGCGGGCCCGTATGGAATGATCGCGCGTACGAGAACAGGTCAAGGAGGCTCGATTCCGATGCAGATGAAGCTGGAACTGATCCCGCTCCCGGTTTCGGACGTGGATCGATCCATCGCCTTCTATGCTGACAAGCTCGGCTTCAAGAAGGACTTTGACGTGCAGCCCAGCGAGGGCGTCCGGGTCGTCCAGTTGACACCAGAGGGCTCGGGTTGTTCGGTCGGTTTTGGGACAGGGCTGGATGTGTACGCGGGAGAACCCGGCAGTGTCAGAGGCTTGCACCTGGTTGTGGAGGACATCACCGAGGCGCGTGCCGAGCTTGTCCGCCGAGGCGTAGAGATCAGCGAAATCCGGGACTTCGGTGGCGGTGTCAAGGGAGCAGACTTCTCCGATCCTGACGGCAACACATTTGAACTGCAGCAGATGTCGTGGCGCAAGGGCGCGACGTACTAGGAGCTTGCTGACTCCGCGCCGGTTGGGTGCGGGATGAACGTGCCGGCGGTCGACTTCAATCGGTAATGCGCTGACCCAGCCAGATCGGTCGTGACGGGTCGCACGATTCGAGGGCGATCCACACCCCGTCGCCGACGGTGGGGCCCTCCTGGATTTCGGGTACCGGTAGGCATGCCGCGGCCCACACCGGTTCGTCTCCGCTGACGTCGGGAACCCGAACCAGCAGACGCCGGTGCATGAGCGGGTCTGCATTGTCGAGCACGGTGGCCCGGTAGACCCCGCACGTGGCACGGACCGGCTCCTCGCTCACATCGGTGTCAATGATCACGCGGCCCTGTTGCAGGAGCACCGATGAGTACGCGCCAGCGTGCCTGTAGCGCACCCCGATCGAGTTGTTGGATGGCGGTCGCCGACCATGGACACCGGCGCCGAACTCGATGACGATCGCACCATCATCGCGTCGGCTGACGAGGAAGGCAGGGTCCTCCGCGCCGGAGCCGGCGAGGTCCGTAACCTGATGCCACGGGTGTCCGTCGACCTCGACCTCGACCTCGACCTCGTTTCGACGTCCGCCACCCAGATGAGCCTCGGCTGGGCGACGCTCAGAGTAGCTGCTGAGCAGGTCGCCCACGAATGCGAACAACTGCAGCAGCGCCACGCCGGGATCACTGTCGGCCGTGTCCGTCCAATCCCTCAGCTCGGTGCGAGCACGGTGGACCAGGTCTTCGAGTTGTGGCCGGTCGGTAGGGCCACGATCCCCGCTCATTTACTCAAGTGTCTGCTCATGGGCGTCATTATCGGCGCAGCGACTGCTTCTAGCCAAGGTATCGGGATGCAGCGTGGCCAGCGCTGACCGAAGCGCGAGCGATCCAGCAGACGAGGCTCAGTAGCCCAGCCGTCAGGCGGCGGTATGACGCACCTATCGGACCGCGGCTAATCAGCCTTCGCCAGACGGCTGTCGGGACTGGGTGTCGATCTGATCGTTCAGAAGCGGGCCAGCGGCCGGCCGAGCAGAGTCGGGCCGCAGTCAGTCCTCGAACCAGTTGTCATCCTCGGCTACCTGAGCCAATGGTGGAAGGTTCTCGGTTCGGCGTGCGCCCAGGCGTCGTGCGGCTGTTGCAACCAAGTCGGACGGCCATCGGTGTGGCTCCTCAAGGATTCGCCGCACGTGGGCATAGTTCGGGCTGAGGCGACTGGTGGCTTTGGAACCCGACGGGATCAGGCCTCGCGTATCCTCGAAATCCTCCACCGCGAGCTTAAAGTCAGCCCCTTCGAGATGGCGTCGAAGGATCCCCCGGTCGAAGTACCCCAGGGAGTCAGCGAACGGCTTGGCTTCTTCTGCCACACGATTGTTGAGATAGCTCTGGGAGTCGCTGGTCGCACCGACGGCAAGAAGTGCGGCGAGCCTCGGCGTCGGTTCGAGGGTCCCACGTCTGAGGCTGTCGCGGAGGTTGAGCTCCCGGCCCTGCGGTGATCTCGCGTAGCGGCTGACCGCGCCGTGGAGCGCATGAAACTGGTCAAGAGTTAGGCGCCCGACAACGGCCTCAAGTTGCTCTTTGACGTGAAGAACAGCAGTAGTACGAGCCAAGGTCAGCACACCGAGCGCCCAGTGCCGGAGCGCCAACTGGTCAGAAAGATCGGGAAGCGCGCCGGCCCACCATTCACTATCCGTCGCATTGGCTCTGGCCTCTCGCACCCAAGCGACATGACTTCGCCAGGTCGCCGAGCCAGCGAGTTCCCCATCGCTACCGAGAGAGAGATCGATAGTGGTCGGGATGGCCGTGATGACGACGCGAAGGAGCCAGGAGTCGCCGCCCTGCTCGGACAACGTGGTAACCAGTCCGCGCCATGCCAGCTCTTTGGTCGGGTCGGCACGCAGGCTGGCTGCAGCCTCCAACACCAGTGCGGCCTTGGCTGCGGCACTTGTCGGAACATGCACCGTTGAGCCGTTGCGGGTCCTCTTCCGCGGACGTCTGCCCCTGGAGGGTCCAGCAGGCGTTCCGGCCCAGAGCACGGGGCGGTCTCGAAGGAAATCGAGGGTCCCCAGGGCGGTCATACTCCGCAGGTCCGACTCGATCCCCTTGAAGTGGATCGGGTTCACCCGGTCCAGTGCTCCGTCCAGAGCAGCGGCCAGCGCGACGTCGATGACCCGCAGGCTCCGACCGTCGTACTGACCCCTAACCAAGAGCGGCACAAGAGGCTCAGTCGATTCATCCGCAGAAGTGGCGGCATCGAGGACTCGCTCGACCTGGTCGTCTGTGGCGCCCCGAAAGGCGCCCAGGTCTGCGAGCACAGGAAGCCACTCTGGCGCGACTTGAGAACCGGCCTGGTCCCAGGCCCAGGTTGCGTTTCCCAGGGGCCTGTCGTGGCGACGAAGCGCTCCAGTGAGCGCCAATCGCAAACCGACTGGCGGATAGGTACCAAGCCTCCCGCGGGCGAGCTCGATGACCTGCTTCGCTCCAGCACTCTCACCCAGCTGAATCGGACCACCTGAACCGTCGAGAAGACCGTCTTCACCCAGGACCACTCCTGGGCCTTCGAGGATGAACTCAACGGTCTTCATGACCTGTCGATCGGGCTGGTTTTCGTACACACGGTCATCGAGGAGTTGGTTCGCAACCATGCGGAGGTACGGGTCGAGCTTCGCGTCCGGGTTGCCTTGGCGAGACTCAAGATTGTCGATGAGTGCTTTGACCTCGCCCTTACTGAGCATGCCGACCAGGAACCGCGTTACATTCGACCAGTACGGACGCTCGATAAGTGCACTCAGGCAGTCGTCACGGGAGTTCTTGGTGCCCTTCGAGGGGGACTCGTCGAAGACGTAGAGCGCTGCGAAGTACTCCCTAAGTGATTGAACCTCGAACTCAAAGAATCCCGTCTGACGCTCGACCAGGCACAGAACGCGAGACGTGAGAGCGTTGAATAAGTCCTCGGCAAACTTGAGACTCTCCGAGCTGTCAGCAAGGAGCTTGTTGACCTGTTCGCGCAACTGGGTGCGCGACAGAGCACCTGCGTCAGAGTTCGTGACCTCGGCCTGCGATTGCAGGTGCCACGCGAGGTAGGCGTGGACCTGGAGGATTACCTGCCGATGGGTGTGAACCAGAGGCTCCTTGTCTTGCTCCTCCCGGTCGAGGAACGTCTTGACATACTCCTGGTAAAGCTCCGTCCGTTGCTGCGGCAGCAGCCCGCGACGGTAGAGCAGGTGCAGAAGGATGGCGAGCTGCATCGGGTTTGACCCGAGCTCGCGAACATGGGCGACATCCTGATTCTCGATAAGTTTGTTGCGGAGATCTTCCGTGCGAGGTCCGGAAACGCCAGCTTGCTTACACCACTTCTGCAGGTACTGAACCTTCAGGCCGACCGAAACCGGCCGCAGCGTCAGGACCGGAAAGTCGACTCCCGCCCACTTTGCGGTGTCTGTGGCGCCCGGCCGGGTGGCGACGAGGATGACGAGGTCAGACGCGTTGGCGTGCAGACGGCGTGCTGACTCTCGGATGACTTCGGCTACGGCGTCGCGGTCGGCGAGCTGCGCCACTTCGTCCAGACCATCGAGCGCGATGAGGACCGACTTGTCGACCAGGGTAGTGACGAAGTCGGCGACGCTGAAGGGCTGCCCGGAGCGCCGTCGGATGTGGTCGGCGAGGTAGACCGATAGCAGGTCGAGGCCGCCTCCACGGTCGTCGCGTTGACGGCTTCGGTCGTCAGGCTTGTTCTTCTTCTTTTGGCCTTTGGGTTGTTTGCCCAGCCACGCGGCGAACTGACGGAGGTCGACGCGGATCGGTAGCCGCGCGACTGAGGTGACGATGCGCAGTCCTTCGTCGGCGCCCGTGTAGCGGTCGTCCTTGCCGTCGACCAGGCGCGAACGGTGGTACTGACAGACGAACTGGAGCAGGGTCGACTTGCCCTGTCCGGGACCTCCCTGAATCAGCGCGTTGCCGGTCCAGCCTGGATTGAGCAATACCTGGCTGCCACCTGCAATCGCGAGCTCTCCCGACGCATCCCGCGCTTCGACGTCGACCGGTGCGGCATCGTGCACGGAGGCGATGAGCTCGCCGGCAGGGGTACCGCGAGGTGCGGCGATCGGCACGTCGACGAACATCGAGTCCACCGTGGGCCCGTGGAGGTCGACGGCCTCGAACAACACCTTGTCGTCCCCCTCGTACTGGTCTGCAAGGTATGCCCGGTAGACCTGCTCGAGTCGCGCGTCGGTCGCGGTGTGGCGCTCATGACTTCGGCGCATGCGGATCAGGTCGGCGATGCTGAACCCGCGCCCTTTGTCCTTATCGACGTACGTGTGATGCGTCGGGCACAACAAGATGAGGTTGTCGTAGGTGTCGAGCAGCGCGGGATTGTAGTTCTCATCGTGGCGCGGTCCGTCGACCCTGCTGGACCGGATGTGAGCCTCTTCGCCCACAACGATGGGGGTGCTCGCCGCCTCCCCGCCGCTGTCAGCAAGATCATCAGACAGGACCTGTGGGCAGGACGGGAACGCGCACTGGTTGTGCGCGCGCGTCCAGAGGTGTTTGCGGTCTATCACACCGATCGACACTGCACCTCCAAGCTCGACGTCTGCCCAACGGCATCGTTTCATGCGCGGTCGTGCAGCGCCCGCAACGATCGCTGACCGGGCGGCGGCTGACCCGAGATGGGCTCGCACGGCACGGGCCAGTTCAGCGTGGTCAACCGGTCTACTTGTATCGACTCGAAGTACCGATGGTGGCTGGGATGACCGTACGGTGAGCGGATGCACCCCTTTGACCGCGTGGTCCTGATCTTCAACCCCAACAGCACCGGGAACGCGTCGGGTCTGGCGGCGGAGCTCAGCGACGAGCTTGCCCGGCGACAGCCCGACCTACCGGTGATGCTGCAACAGACCGAGCATGCCGGGCACGCACGTGATCTGGCGCGGGAAGCGGCGCGCACGGGGCGCCCGCTACTCGTGTCGGTCAGCGGGGACGGTGGCTACAACGAGGTCGTCGACGGCGCGATGCAGTCCGGCAATGAGGCAGTTGTCTGCGCCGTGCTGCCAGCGGGGAACGCCAACGACCACCGGCGGGCCACCCGGGAACGGCCGCTGGCCGACGCCATCGTCACCAGTTCAGTGACCCGAATCGACCTGCTGCGGCTGACGGTTGAGGGATCCTCACCCACAACGAGGTATGCCCACTCCTACATCGGGCTCGGCCTGACACCAGTCGTCGCGGTCAACCTGGAGAAGGGCGGCAAGGGGTCGGTAAAGGAGACGCTGACGGCCATGCGCGCCTTTGCCCACTTCCGCCCGTTCGAGATTCAGCTGGAGAATGGGTCCCGCCAGCGATTCGACAGCATCGTGTTCGCGAACATCTCCGAGATGGCCAAGGTGGCCACCGTCAGCGAGGACGACGGACGGCCCGACGACGGCAAGTTTGAGGTCATCACCGTGCCGCACACCGCCAAGTGGCGCCTTCTGGGGACCGCGCTGAAGGCGGCCGTGCGCGGCCTCGGTCCACAGCCCAGCGTTCACCAGTACCACTTCATCAACCTCAAGAAGATGCCGATCCAGGTCGACGGTGAAGTCATGGAGCTGGGCGCCGGCGCGAAAACACGGATAGACATTGCCCACCAGGTGATGCAGACCGTGCTCTGATGAGACCTTGCCAAGCGGGCATTGCGGGAAGGGATTGACGTTGCCGACGACACAGTGGTTCCTGAGTTCTCGCGCGCGCGGAAACCCCTCGACCCGACTGGACACGCGTCATCACGGTGGCGTGGCGTGGACCGAGGGCAATCTGGTGCGTCCGCTCATCCATGGCGCGACGTATTTCGCGGAGTTGCACGACCGGGTATCGCAGATGCGCGATGGTGACCTGCTGATGTTCGTCGACTGGCGCGGGGACCCCGACGAACGCCTCGCCGGCACCCCGGATACCGAAGTCGGAAGGGTGTTCGCGGACGCGGCCCGACGAGGCGTCGATGTTCGTGGTCTCCTTTGGCGCTCCCACTGGGACCGCCTGGCATTCTCCGCCGGGGAGAACAGGCACCTGGGTGAGGAGATCAATGCCGCCGGCGGCCAGTGCCTGCTCGACATGCGGGTCCGGACAGGGGGGTCGCACCACCAGAAGTTCGTCGTCCTGCGCCATCACGACCGGCCCGAGCTCGACGTCGCCTTCCTCGGTGGCATCGACCTGTGCCACGGCCGCCGCGACGACGCATCGCACCGGGGCGACCCGCAGACCCAGCCGATGGCGGCGGTTTACGGGCGACAACCACCGTGGCATGACGTGCAGCTCGCCATCAGCGGACCGGCCGTCGGTGACGTGGAGACGGTGTTCCGTGAACGTTGGGAAAACCCCCAGAGGCTCAGCCGCAGCCCCCTGAACTGGCTTTCGGACCGGGTCCGACACGACAACGCAGCGATGACACCTCTGCCGCCACAACGCGCCGACCCCGAGCCGGCCGGACCGCATCCCGTCCAGCTTCTGCGCACCTATCCTCGCCGGGCCGGTGGCTACCCCTTCGCACCTGCGGGAGAACGCAGCGTCGCGCGTGGCTACAGAAAGGCCGTCAAGCAGGCACGCCACCTGATCTACATCGAGGACCAGTACCTCTGGTCACCCGAAGTCGCGACAATGTTCACGACCGCGTTGCGGAGCAACCCCGAACTTCGACTGATAGCCGTCCTTCCGCTCTTCCCCGACCAGGATGGTCGCATCTCCAAGCCGCCGAATCTGGTCGCGCGCGATCGTGCGATGACCGCGCTACGCAAGGCGGCACCGGGAAGAGTGGCGTTCTACGGGCTGGAGAGCCCAGCAGGTGTTCCGGTCTACGTGCACGCCAAGGTCTGTGTCATCGACGACCAGTGGGCGTCGGTGGGGTCCGACAACTTCAACCGAAGGTCCTGGACCCACGACTCCGAGTTGTCCGCGGCGGTCTGCGACCCCGAGTACGCGCGGGCGTTGCGGCTCGACCTCGCCCGGGAGCACCTCGACCGTCCCGGGCCGATGGACGACCTGCACGACCTGGCGGAGACGTTCTCCATCTTCGCGGACTGTGCCACGGAACTGCAACGCTGGTATGACGGCGGCTGCCAGGGTGCCCGACCGCCCGGACGGCTTCGACCAGTTGACGACGGGACACTGACCCGGTTCACGCGGGCTTGGACCATGCCGCTCTACCGTCTCCTCTACGACCCCGACGGGCGGCCGGTCAAGGTCAGGATGCGCCGCTCCTTCTGAGATGAGCCTGGCCTGAGATGAGTTTTGACGGTCTCAGACGCGTGCATGCCTGGCGCGAGCAAAACTGTAAAGACCGAAGGCGGCGATGCCGAGGGCGACGGCAGTCAGGAGCCAGGGCCCGAACTGTTGCTGACGCAGCGAGCGCAGCGCCCCGTCGAGCCCGGTGGCCTTGCTCGAGGAGTTCTGCGCCGCCGCGATCGCGAACAGCGCCCCGACCACAGCCAGGGCGATGCCCTTGGCGATGTAGCCGACCACCCCGGCGCGGGTCGCAAGGATGCCGGGGTTCCCGCTCAGGTCCTGGAGGAACTTCTTGGTCCAGCCCTTGACCACGTGGTAGCCGCCCACCCCGATGACTGCCAGTCCGATGACGGCTACCAGCAGTCTGCCCCCGGTGTGCTGCAGCAAGGTGGCGGTGAAGTCGGCGCTCTGGGCTTTGCTGCTACTGGGTTTTCCCTTGGCAAAGCTGAAGCTGGTCCACGCCAGCGCCAGGTAGACCACCGCCTTGGCGATGCCCTTGGCCTTGACCGCCCATTTCGATGACTCGCCGCCGGTGCGCACCGCCAGGGCGCTGGACAGCTGCCACAGTGCCAGGGCCAGGAACCCCAGCACCGCCACCCAGAGGGTCAACCGTCCCAGGCTGTTCCCTGCAAGGGACTGCAGCGCTCCGGACTGGTCAGCCGACTTGCCGCTGGCAGACCAGGCGACCTGGAGGGCAATCCAGGCGATCAGCAGGTGCAGCACACCGTTGACGGCATAGCCGACCCGCGCCCCCATCTGCAGGGCGGGTTGGCCCTCGACGTTGTTTGCGACTCTGGTGACATCCCGTGGTGGCGCCATCGGGCACTCCTTTCGCCGCGGTAAGCCTACCGGCGCGGGACGGGACAGGGGTGGCTGCCGGACGCTAGAATCGGCCATCGCAGAAGAGGCAAGAGTGGTGACCAACCCGGCTCAACGGCCCCATCATTGCTTGGCGCGCAGAGAAGGGATGACCTGACATGTTGCTGGTTCCCCCGCATTTGACTCGCCGCACAGGGCCAGACCGACGCACCGCGATACGGGCTCTGATTCTTCGCGCGCTCGTTCCCGGCATTGTCCTGTGGTTGGCCATTGCCGGGTTCGGAGAGCTGTTGACCGGGCCGCTCAAAGGGTGGAACCGCTCCGAGAGCGACCTGAACCGGTCGCTCCAGGACATCCGTGACCGGACGTGGGACTCGATCACAGCGCTCTGGTCGGAGGTCGGTAACACCGAGATCATCATCGGCGTCTGCGCCGTCGCGGTGGTGGTGGTGTGGTGGCGCACGAGACGCTGGTGGTTCGCGGTCATCCCCGCCATCGCCATCAGCCTGCAGGCGAGCATCTTCGTGGCCGCGGCGGCGGTCATCGGTCGCCCACGCCCTGACGTCCCGCATCTGGACCCGGCCCCGCCCACATCCAGCTATCCCAGCGGCCATGTCGGCGCGAGCGTCGCGCTCTATGCGTCGTTGGCCATCATGGCCACGACCATCGAGCGGACCTGGCTGCGCCGGACCGTGATTGCCGTGTGCTCGGTCATCCCGTTCCTCGTGGCGTACGCGCGCCTGTACCGCGGCATGCACCATCTCAGCGACGTCGTGGTCGGGGCCGTCAACGGCCTGATCTGCGCCGGTCTGGCCGCGCACTGCCTGGTCCACGGGCGCCGCGACACAACCGAGGCAACCGACTAGGAAAGGACCGGTCAGCGCCATCCTGGCAGTCGCGTCTTACACGTTCTGGACGGGTGGGCCGCAAGGCCGACGCTTGCGTTCGGCGTGGTCGCAGCCGTCGTGGTGTGGGTTCTCTTCACTGCGGTGTTCGGGTTCCCAGCAAAGCTGGAGAGCGTGTTCCAGACACTCGCCTCCGCGATGACGCTGGCGATGGTCTTCGCCTTCCAACACACGCAGTCTCGTGCGCAGGCGGCCACTCAACGCAAGCTCGATGAGATTCTTCGAGCTTCACCAGCAGCTGACAACAACCGCGGCAGGCCATGGCGTGGCAGGGCATAAAGACGTGGGAGTTTTACGCTGATCACGTTGGAGGAAGCACCCGACAACGAGCTGAAGGAAGCCACCGCGGCCTCACGTGACGCTCGCCGTGACGCCCGCCATGGCCCAGGCCCTGAACCGTCTGCCGGACAACCCGGATTGAACACCTCGGTGCTGACTAAAGGAATGGCCCAGAGTCCTCGGGCAGCCGCCCCGCCGACCTGACGTTTCCCACAAAGCAAACCACTGCTCAAGTGCCGCGCCGGGTGTGATTTCTCTTGTCCGTGGACCGACCCCTGGCACGGCGGCAGGGCTTTCGGGGGATCGGTCATCGTTCCTCGTGGGGCACGGTGGATACGACGAGACACGACCGGATCTGCCGCGCTTCCCGCACGCAGCGGTTCTGGCCGGTGTCGAAAAGTCGGCCCGTGCTGCGAGCTTCGCCCTGCTGCCAGGAGATGATCACCGTTGAAGAGCTCACCGAAGGAACTGGCGCGAGCCTTCGCTTGCCAGTGGTCAGCACACCCGTTCATCTAAAACAACCTCCACGATTTGAGGGGAAGCTCAACCGCCGCCCGTCGGTCACTGGAACGACCTCACAGGTAGCCCGGGCAACGGTTTGGCGGTCCCAGGTCCCTTTCGAGGCTGCGTGGAAGATTGCACGGATGCCCCGGGTCAGGAGACCGGGGCATCCGTGAAGGTCAACTCATCAGTGCCCCTGCGACTTCCAAGTACCCTGGGCGCAGCGACAATGCCCGTTGTCGAGGAACCGAACCGTGCAGCCACAGACATAACGGGACGTTGGGGTTACCCGAACGCCAGCTGTGTGTCGTCTGGGGACGGCTTGGGTAGCGGTTGCCCGCTCGCCGGGGCCTCCGTCTGACGGCTGGCCGGCGCGTCGACCGAGATTGCCACCACGGCTGGGTCGATGCGTATCACGGCGTACCCGGCCACGGCACCGGCGCCGAAGCCTGGGGCGAAGATCCGGGTGGGCTCCTTGATAACGCCGTCGCGGACCGCGTCGTGGATGGCCAGCGGGATGCTTGCCGATGAGGCGTTGCCGACGGTCTCGACGTTGAAGTAGAGACTGTCTTCGCTCAGCCCTGCCTGCTTGGCGAGGTCGATCACCATGGTCTTGTTGGCCTGGTGAGGAACTATCAGGTCGATGCTCTCCAGCAGTGACGCCTTGACCCCGTCGGGGTCGGGCAGGACCGTGAGCTCGCCGATCATCTGCTCGAGGTAGCGGCCGGCCAGTTTCTTGACGTCCGGGCCGTACACGGTGATGTTGTTGTCGAACGCGGGGTTGGGCCAGATGATCGAGTTCACCTGGCTTGCCGGACCGCTCGCGTAGGTCTGCAGGTACTCGATGTCCGGGGCTTCTCCCGCCGGGGCCGGCCCGACCACGAAGGCAGCCGCGCCGTCACCGAAGATCATCCGCGACGGCCGGACGTTGCCGACCTTGTCCGAGAACTTCTCCACACACACCACGAGCACAGGACGCTGCACCTCCTGCAGGATCCGCGTCGCATCGGACAGGCCGTACGCCATCCCGGCACACGCCGCGATGATGTCGCAGGACGCATGTGTCTGGTAGATGCCCAGCTGGCCGGAGATCCAGGTCGCTATCGACGGAATGATCCGGGTACTCGTGCAGGTACAGACCAGCACCGCACCGATCTCCTCGGGACCGCGGCCCGAGTGGGCAAGGGCAGCCTTGGCCGCTTCCAGCGCGATCTCCTCCAGGCTCCTGGCGGTGTAGCGCCGTGACTCGATGCCAGTCTTGGCAAGGATCTCGTCGGCGGTCATCGGTGACCAGTTGTAGGCCGAGTTACGGATCAGGTCCTCGTTGCTGCAGACCAGCTCACCGTGAACCACGGCCAACGCCTCGATCTTGGGCATCACCGAGAACTGGCTGCGCACGTTCACCGCCGGGTAGGGCCGCACCGGCTGAACGGCCTCCGGGGCCTTGGATCCCGCCACGGGCACCACACCGGACTGCAGGCGTTGCAGGAAGTGGCGAACCTCCTGGTCACGGGGGTGCATGACCACCACATAGTCGTCATCGCGCAGCTGGCCCACCTCGACCAGCTCAGCCTGGGAGCGATCCCACGGGTACTGGTTGTGCAGCACCTTGGCCCAGCGGCTCAGTGCCTCAAGCTCGGGGACCTCCTCGGAGCAGTCGACGATGTCAGCCAGGTCGTACATCGGGAAGTCGGGGTCGTAGCTGGGCAGCCGGAAGGTCAGGTTGCTCGGATCGGACAGGATCTGCGCCACGGTGGGCTTGATCGGCTGCAGATCAGTGGCGTCGTGCTTGCGGTGGCCGAACACGTCGAACAACGTCGCGAAGATACGGTCCTCCACCTCGACGTTCCAAGCGGCGGGCAGCGCCTTATAGGCACCCAGCACCGCGGCGACCTTGCGGTCACCGTCCTGCCAAGGGGTCACGGTCGGCATGAAGACATCGGCCCGGGCGCGCGGAACGTCCGCCCAGCGGGTGGGCCTCTTCTCCCAGAGCGTCATCGAGAACCGGTTGGTCCAGAAGAGGTTCAGGGCGAGATCACGCATGAGCTCATAGCGGCTGGCGTAGGCGCCCGCCTCCACCCGGTTCAAGATGTCGGTGCCCGACGGCGCCTTCACCTCGAAGTCGCGTCGGATCACTGCGTCAAGCTGCGCGAGGCTGTTCATCACGGACAGGTCCAGCTCGGGGACGAAGTTGGAGGGAAACACGATCCGGTCATGGCCGTTTACGACGAATGGCTGCATGTGCCACATCCTTTTGGGGGCTCGTCAGTCTTGATGGGGCCTGGGGTATGGGTGTGGTCAGGCCCTCACTGGGCAGGTACGTTCCTTGTCTGTCTTGGCCGTTCCCAGCTACATGTCCAGGCCGCCGTTGACGCCCCAGACCTGGCCGGTGATGTACGCCGAGGCGTCCGCGGCCAGGAAGTGGACCACGCGGGCGATCTCCTCGGGGTGGCACAGCCGGCCGACCGGAATCGTCGATTTGATCTTGTCCAGCACCTTCTCCGGGACGTTCTCCAGCATCTCGGTCGCCACATAGCCGGGTGTCACCGTGTTCACCGTGATGCCGACGCCGTTTTCCTCGAGCCTGCCCGATCGGGCGAGGATGAAGGCCGCCTCCTTGGCGAGGGTCTTGGTCAGCCCGAGCATCCCGGCCTTGGACGCGGCGTAGTTGGCCTGCCCGATAGCCCCCATCTCACCGATGACCGACGAGACGAAGACGATCCGACCCGTCCCGCGCTCGACCATGTGCTCCAACACAGGCTGAGCCATGTAGAACGAGCCCGACAGGTTCACCGCAATGACCGTGTTCCAGTCCTCCACCGACATCTTCATGGCCATCTTGTCCATGGTGATGCCGGCATTATTGACCAGGATGTCGATCCGGCCGTGTTGGTCGAGGACCTCCTGGACCACCCGGCGGCAGTCTTCAGGCTTGGAGACGTTGCCCTGGTGGATGCTCGCGCGTCCGGGGCCGTCGAAGTCACGCTCGAACTCCTTGAGGAACAGCTCGGCGTTGTCCCGGTCTCCGCTGTATCCAGCGGCGATCGACGCGCCCTGGCTTGCCAGGCTCCGCGCGATGGCCGCGCCGATCCCACGCGTTCCTCCAGTGACGAGGGCAACTCGTCCCGCGAGCTTCTTACCTACTAATCCGGTGGGCTGTTCGAAAATGGTGGTGCTGATGGTCATTGGGCGCCTCCCAGGCTCTGCCGAAGAACGCTGGCAACTCGCCTAGCTCAGCGCGCCACCAAATCCCAGTGGGCACGGTCACACCCGTTCTGGTGTGACGTCCATCACCCTGTTCGATTCGTGGCTGTTTCATGAAGTATCACGTAGTCGACCCCCTGCTGGCTAGGGACCTAGGGCCCTCCGGCAGCGGCTACGAAGTCATACGCGATCTCCCGTGCCGAGTGAGTTATCGACGAGAAAGCCTGCGATAGAAGGCAGTTCGTCCTTGTTCGCCCGGCGGATGGAGGGGCTGGAAAGGGTCAGCTTCGCGCGCAAATAAAGGATCTCGCCAGCTTCTCCTCTGCCCGAAAGCCGCCGGTAGGCGTGTTGCACAAGGATCCGGTCGCGGAACTCGGCGCGGCGGTGTGCAGGAGGGTCGTCGGCGAAGGCTGACGCTCGTGCTCGAAGGCAACAATCCACGGTTCCCGTGGTGTCCCTCCACGACCATGCTGACCAACAGGCTGAAAGGCACTACAGGGAGTCCGGCGTCTGACCGCGGCGAACAACCCAGTGTCCAACGGAAAGGCACCACCACGGAATTGGACCGACGCACATCTTCGCGCGTTACGGCGCCTTCGCGAAGGCGCTGGGTTGCTGACCAGCGGAAACGCGGCGGAGGCCTAGGCTTTTCAGGTTGGTCACCGGGTCACCACCCTCCGGTGAGGCGTTTTCGGGGCTCTGCGCTAGGAATGCGCTGGGAACTGCACGGCTAGTGGGACCAGCGCCGTAACTACAAGATGAGCGAAAGTAGGAGGACCATCAGCAGTCCGACGACTGAAATCAACGTTTCCATCACGGACCAAGTCTTGATTGTCTGTCCGATTGTCATGCCGAAGTACTCCTTGACAAGCCAGAAGCCTGCGTCATTGACGTGCGAGAAGAACAGCGAACCAGCTCCTACGGCCAACACCACCAGCGCCAGATGCGTCGGTGACAAATTCGATGCCAGCGGAGCGACGATGCCGGACGCCGTGATCGTGGCAACCGTGGCTGATCCCGTTGCCAGACGGATCAACACGGCAACCATCCAGCCGAGCAACAGTGCCGAAAGTCCGGCGGCCACGGCGATCTTGCCGATGGCAATACCGGTGCCGCCATCCACCAGCACCTGCTTGAATCCACCGCCGGCCCCAACGATGAAAGTCGCGCTGGCGATCGGCATCAAGCTCTGACTGAACTTGGTGGTAATGGTGGTCCGCGAGAAACCCACCGCGGTGCCAAAGGTGACCGAAGCGAGTAGCACAGCGATAAGCAGTGCAACGACCGGTTCACCCATGAACTGCAGGAACGGGTAAATGGCCGCGTCCTTGCTCATCCACACGTCCGACCCGGCGCGGATCAGCATCAGGACCACCGGCGAGAGGACGGTGATCAGGGTCCAGTTAAAGGTTGGGCTACGCTGCGCCTGCGGGTCGCGGCTGCGCCCCTCAACTGAGGCCGCGCCACCTGCGTCGCCCGTTCCTCCACCGGAAGGTGTGCCGCCCCGGAAGCCGGCACTGACCAGGTCATTGGCGGCGCCCCTCGCGCCGATCGGTACCCATTTGGCGGCCAGCGGAGCGAACAAAGGCCCTGCGATGGCAATAGTTGGAATCGCGATGACCAACCCAAGCGCCAGCGTGATACCGACGTCCGCGTGCAAGTTTGCAATGGCCGCTAGCGGCCCTGGGTGCGGTGGAATGAAACCGTGCAGCACCGACAAACCGGCCAATGCAGGGATGGCCAGGAGCATGGCCGGCCCCCTGGAGCGCTTCACTGCCAGCATGATGACTGGAATCAGCAGCACCAAGCCGATTTCGAAGAACATCGGGATGCCGATGATGAAGGCGATGAGCGCCATTTTCCAGGGCAGCATCCTAGCGCCGCCCTGCAGCAGCGTGTCCACGATTTCGTCTGCGCCGCCCGAATCTGCCAGAAGCTTGCCCAGCATCGCGCCGAGAACGATCAGCACACCGACCCCGCCCAACACCAAACCGACGCCGGTCTCAAAGGACAAGGCCACGCCGCCCAGAGGGATGCCGGAACCGATGCCGACAAAGAGCGAGCCGATAGTCAAGGCCAAGAACGGGTGCATCTTCATCCACACGATCAGCAGCACGACAATGGCAATGCCCACGACAGCGACGATCAAAACCTGCGTGTCGTGTACAGCCCACGGCTCATGGATCTTCTTGATGGTGTCATCGCTGGCGACGGCCAGGTATCGGGCGGTCGGTTGGAGTACCTCGAATGCGCTCAAGACCGTTCTCCTGTTCTGTCCGTGGCGCTCGGCGGTGACGTGCTGCGCGCCGGTTGAGCCTGGTCGGAAAATGTTCGCCGCAGGATCATCTATTCGGTTGTCTTCAGGTAGCTCAGCCTGCTGCCTCCAGGTACCTCGGACCCAGCTGCCGCGCCGGGAAGATCTTGACGACAAGCGCACCTGATCGGCCGTGAGCACCGTGCCCACCCCGATGACCGCGCCCTGATTGGCAGCCACGCTGATGGCGCGTTCCAGGTGACTGAGCTCCTCGGGGTGGGGAGCGTGAGCTCGGTGGTGTTGATGTCGCCGTCGGCCAATGCCTGGCACAGCCGGACCGTATCCGAGATGGTCGGCGGGCGGACCACCGCCAGCGATCGGCTGGCGGTGGTCCGGGTGAGAGTTTCTCGTCAGTCATTGGTTTGGGTCACCAGGCCCCTCGGCTTCCGGCGCAGCGACCGGCCGGCCAAGGCACCGGTGGGCCGGCCAGCGTCGAGGGCGGGAACGCCGTTGACCAAGACAAGCTGGATGCCAGCGGCGGGCTGTTTGGGGTGCTCAAAGGTGGCCGTCTCCCGGATGGTCTCCGGGTCGAACAGCACCAGGTCCGCTGCGTAACCGGGGCGGACAAGGCCGCGGCGGACGAGCTTGAGTCGCGCGGCGGGACGGCCGGTGAGGTGATGGATCATGTCTTCGAGGGTTAGTAGCCGTAGCTCTCGGCAGTAGTGCCCAAGGAACCGTGGAAAGGTCCCCCAAGCACGCGGATGCGGCTTGGCTCCCACCAGGATGCCGTCGCTGCCCCCGGTATGCACGCGGTGCTTCATGATGGCCTGCACATTCTCTTCGTGTCCTACGTGCTGCAGAATCCCTGTCCCGAGCTGGTCCTGGCACAGGATGTCGATGAAGACGTCGAAGGGATCTTGTCCGGTCTCCTGGGCGATCCGCTGGATGGTCTTGCCCACATGGTCGGCAAGGTTCGGGTTCTGCACGCTGCTGATTTCTAGGGTCTCCCACTCGGCCACGACCCCGTGGCAGCCGTCGGAACCGAGGACTTCCACGCTTTCCCGGATCCGTTCGACGGCGGCTGGATCGTTGAGCCGGTCCAGTGTCGGCCCGGCGCCGCCCGAGGACGCCCAGCTGGGCAGAATAGCCGAGAGGGTGGTGGCCCCGGGCAGGTACGGGTAGGTGTCCAAGGTGATGTCGACCCCGTCCTCTAGCGCAGCATCGATCAGGGCCAGCAGCTCGCCGGCGCGGCCCTTGTTCAGGGCGAAGTTCATCGTCGCGTGCGCCAGGTGCAGGGCACAGCCGGAGCTGCGGCTCAGCTCGATCATCTCCGCATAGGCCTCCAGTGCGCCCTTGCCGTAGGAGCGGTGGTGCGGCGCATAGAACCCTTCAAGTTCGGCGACGGTGCGGCACAAGGCGGTGAGCTCGGAAGTGCTCGCATACATCCCCGGGGTGTAGGTCAGCCCCGAGGACATACCGACGGCGCCCTGGACCATCGCTTCACGCACCACCTCCTGCATCCGGGCTACCTGCGCCGCGGTCGCTGCGGCGTCGGAAAAGCCCATCACCAGGGCACGGACCGTTCCCTGCGGCACGAGATAGGCAGCGTTGGTGGCGATGCCGGTATCCAGGCGGTCCAAGTACTCGCCGACCGTCCGCCAGCTGAAGTCGAAATCAGGGGGGTTGTCATTCCAGCCCGCGATCTGCTGCCGCACTCCGGTCAAGGTGACGTCGTCTACGGGTGCATAGGACAGTCCGTCCTGACCCAGCAGCTCGGTGGTGACCCCTTGGCTGATCTTGGCGTAGTGGGCGGGGTGGGTAAGCAGCTGGAGGTCGGAGTGGGCGTGCATGTCGATGAAACCCGGGCTGAGCACCAAGCCGGTGGCATCGATGGCCCTGTCTGGTCCGCTACCACCCGGCTCCGACGAGAGGGCCGAGGCTATTTCGGCAATAAGCCCGCCGCGGACGACGACGTCGGCCGGCCGGCGCGGCGCGCCCGTTCCATCGACCAAGATCGCATTACTGATCAGCACCGTAAACCGGCGGACTAGAAGAACGTACGGATGAGGTCGACGACGGTTTGGTCGCCGTCCACGCCGGCCAGGACCGGAATCAGCGCCCATTTGTCCATGGCAGTGCACGGGTGGGACAGGCCCAGCCGGACCACGTCGCCGATGTTGACGGTGGCGGTCCCGGCGTCGAACCTCAGATAGCAGTGCTGGTCGTTGACAGCGGTGATGGCGGCGCCGTCCAGCGGCGTCATCGGGGCGCCGAGTACGGGGCCGATGGCCTGCGGCTGGGGCAGGCCTTCGTCCACCGGAAGGTCGCGCTTGCCCGCGTCCAGAATGGCCAGCCCGGGCTCGGGCTGGGAAACCACGCGGGCCCAACCGACCATTGCGGCGAGGAAGGGGTTCGAGCCGTGCCTGGAGAAGGGCGAGATCTGCCGGTAGAACCCGTCGTCGTGGATCACATACGCTCCACTACGGATCAGCAGATCCACCCGGCGCCCACCGACGCTGGACCCGGCTCGCGTAATGCAGGGGCCCAGAATGTCCACCACAGTGTCGAAATAGGCACTACCCCCCGCGCTGAGGAGGACATCGGCGACGTCGTACAAGCCATCCGCCAGCAGCTCACCGTGCAGCGATTTCAGCGCGAGCAGATACTCATTGACCTTGGTCAGGCTGTCATCTGAAGCAGTGTGCGCCAGGGACCCCTCATAACCGCTGACGCCGACCAGCCTCAGCTGGTCAGCGCCAGCCACGGCCCTGGCCACTTCCAAGGCAGCCACCCCGCTGCGCGCTCCTGTGCGGCCGCCCTCGCCGCCAAGTTCCACCAGTACGTCGAGCACGACACCGGGGTGCCCGGCCTCCAACGTCCGAGCCAGCAGCTGGACAGTCTGCACGGAATCCACCCAGGACAGGATGGAGCAGCCGCGCTCCGACTCCCCCGCCACCCAGTCGACGGCCCGTGGGTCGGTCAGGCTGTTCGCCAGCTGGAGCCTGCGTACGCCGAAGGCCCGCGCCACCTGTAGCTGGGCGAAATTGGCCAAACTGATGCCCCAGGCGCCGCGGTTGAGCTGCTCCGACCACAACTGAGGAGCCATGGTCGTCTTGCCGTGAGGGGCCAGCAGCACCTCGTGCTCCGCGCACCAGGACGCCAGGCGGTCCATATTGTGGCGCAGGGCAACAGCGTTCAAGGTCAGCAATGGCGTCTGTAGTGAGGACAGCCGGGGCGCTGAGTCGAGAAAGTCTCGGACTGTCTGGCCGGAGGCTTCTGCCGGCGCGGCCTTGAACCGCCAGTCGAGGACGGCATCGTCCAGTCGTGCCAGCGCCTCTGCACTTATCGGTTCTCCATCGACGGTTGTACTGGCCATAGCCTGTCCTGTCGCGGGTTGCCCGTCTGCAACACCAAGAGTAGTCAAGACCGTTCCATCTCCTCGGATGATCCACAGCGAGACTCTTACCTTGCTCAGGTCGCAACGCTGTTGCAGACTCTTTGAAAATGTAAAGTCGTTCAAAATTAACCTAAACATGGGGAAATTATCCTAAACATGGGGTCTGCCGAGGGTCAAGACCACCAGAGCGGAGGTGCGCCTATCCATGAGTTCTGCCGTCTGCATTGGTGAAAAGACGGCCATGCGGACATCTGCTCCATGAGGTCCCCTGCACCCGGCTAATGAATTGCTCTGGGGATCAGCGGCTCTTCGTGCTCAGTTACGACGATCTACTGAAGCTGTTGCCACAGCTGACAGCCAGCACCGAAGCGATCTCCACCGACCTGGGCTGGACCACCACCGAAAGGATCACGCATGAGTGAGAAGAAGGTCGTACTAACCGAAGGCGCCCCCGCGGCAGCGCATGTCTTCTCGCAGGCAGTACACAAGGGAGGGTTCCTCCAGGTGTCTGGCCAGGGTCCTATGGATCCGGTCACCAACGAGTACATCGGTGTCGGAGACGTCCGGGCACAAACCCGCCGAACACTGGAGAACATCAAAGCGATCCTGGCTGCCGGCGATTCGTCCGTCGAGGACGTGCTGATGTTCCGCGTCTATCTGACCCGCCGCGAGGACTTCGACGCCATGAACGAGGTCTACGCAGAATTCATACAGGAGAATGTCCCCAGCGGGGCCATGCCCGGCCGGACCACCGTCTTCGTTAACCTGCCCCATGAGGTGATGTTGGTAGAAATCGACGCGCTGGCCGTGACGCTCTAGTCCGGCACACCACTCCCCAACCCCAAAGGGTTGTTTCGGACCCGCTGCTTCGCGGTCAGTGCAGCCTCGAATGTCGACGAAGACAGTTGCGTGGCTCAACACACCTCGGCTGTCGCCAAGAGTGGCGACGGGTATGACGTCATGAGACCTCTCCCCTTGGTGCCAGTCCCAGCGCGCTGAGGGCGCGGCGCAGGACGTCATCCGGTTTGCCGGCCGCGGACACGGCTAAGCCTGGCTCATCGGTCTGCAGTTTCTCGAGCGTGGCGAGCTGGCTGGGCAACAGCGAGGCTGGCATGAAGTGGCCCTGGCGATGCTCCATCCGGTCCTCGATCAGCTCCGGGTCCGCTGTCACGTGAACGAAACGAACCGTTGGCCGCCCCTCTCGCAAGATGTCGCGATACAGCCGTCTGAGAGCGGAGCACGTGATGACAGCGCTGGTGCCGCTGCGGTCGTGACTGTCGATCCATGCCCCGATGGCGCGCAGCCACGGCCATCGGTCCTCGTCGGTCAGGGGATGGCCCGAGGACATCTTGGCGATGTTGGCCTCCGGGTGGAATGCGTCCCCCTCGGCGAACTCCCAACCCATCGCCGTCGCAATCCCCTGCGCCACAGTCGTCTTGCCCGATCCTGACACCCCCATCACGATGATGATGTCGTTCATGCAGGAACCCTACGCCCGAGCGCGGCGGTCGAAGCCTACGCACCGGTGTAGACCCTCGTGAGCACGACGACAGGCTAGAACCCGCTGACGGCGGGGATGACCTGTTCGGCCATCAGTTCCAGGGAATGAGGCGAGCCTCCATCGGCAGCTCCGCCGTGGGCGACCTGCACGCCCAGCTCCGCGAGCGCGCGCAGGTGTTCGATTGTCTCGGTACCCGCTCGCCCCGCTCCCCGAGGTCGAATCGGGTTTGCACAGTCGAAGGCGATCAGTCACCCGTCTCAAGGTATCGAACAGATATTCGGGTGACGGCGGAACCTGCATGTTGCCTGCTCTACCGCTTCTCCTCGAAGGAAGTCCCGCTGGAAGCTCTGGTCGAGCGCGCCGTCAACGCTGTCGAAGCTCCCCTCGCCCCTGCCCTGGAGTCCACCGAGCTGGGTGTGTTCACCCGCGGGTGCCTGAGCCTGACCGTTTCGGCGGAACCGTACGAGCACGACTCGCACTCCGCCGGCCTCCTGGTGGCAGCCCTTGTCGCTGCGGTCTCCCTCGACCCGGGGCTCCTCGCACCGATGCGCCGGGCCTACGACCGCTCGCAGGAACGCCTCGAGCACGACGGACTCGACGTCGCATCCGCAACCACCGTTCGGCTTGCGTCGACGGATGGTGGCTCGCCACCCTCTTGCAGCTTCGCCCGTTGTCCCTTGACGTGCACCGAGAGACTCGCGCGCTTCTTGAGACGATGGCCGCACGAACGACCTCCGCGCGCTGACTTGCCGCGCCGCCGCGACTGCATGGATCCGTCGGGGTCGGCTACTCCCACAGGGGTGCGAGATGGCCGGGCAACAGGTCACCAGCCCACGGCGAGGCGATGAGCAGAGCCACGACTTTCCAGCGCGCGATGATCGAGCATGCCGCTGATCGCACCGGCGCTCGCCCCGGCCCCCGTAGTCAGGAACGCGAGGGCGGCACCCGGGCCCCATGTCGCCGGCCATGAGGGAGGCGCCCCGAAGTACGTGGTGAGCCGACGTGCGCGCGAGCGTCCAGCTCGCGAACGACGCGCTCACCGCGGTGCGCCAACGGGTCGTGCGCGAGCACGCGCAGCCCAAGTCCCGCCGCCTTCGCGGCGACGAGCGAGCCGATGCGTCCCAGGCCGAGGAGGCCGAGCGTCCGGCCGGACAGCTCTACGCCGCGCAGGGCCGGCCATTCTCCGGCGAGGACCCGCTCGCGGCCGAGGACGAGCGGCCGCGCGAGCGCGAAGACGAGCGCGATCGTCAGCTCGGCGACGGCGTTCGCGTTCGCTCCGGGCGTCGCCGTCACGATCACGCCGTGGCGCTCGGCGGCCTCGAGGTCGACCTGGTCGACGCCGACGCCGTACCGCGCGACGACGCGGAGCCGGGCCGCCCGGGCGAAGACGTCGGCGGTTATCTCGTCGAGCCCGGCGAGCAGTCCGTCCGCGTCGGCGATCTCGTCTGCGAGCTCGCCGGCCGCGAGCGGGCCGGGCCGGTAGCGGACCTCGCCGACCTCGCGCTCCAGCTCCTCGCGCAGCCCGGCGTCGTGCATGCCGAACGAGCGCGGCGTCACGACGACGACGCAGTCGCGAACGGCGCGCGGTGCGACCTGTCCGGCGTGCGCCGTGGCGCTCACCTCAGCTCCGGCCCACCGGGTGTGCGCAGCACGCGCTGCGTGAAGCCCGTCTGCTCGATCGAGCCGTAGTCGTGCCCGGCCTGCCCCGGGTAGACGGCGAAGAAGACGAACGGTTCGTCGCCGGTGTTCACCGTGCGGTGCGCCCAGCACGGCGGCACGTAGGCGACCGTGCCCCGTTCCATCCGGAGCGCAGAGCTGCCGCCTTCCTCGGTCATGAGGAGGAGAAAGCCGCTTCCGGACAGGCCGAGGTACACCTCGCCCGTGTCGCGCACGGAGTGGTAGTGGCCCTTCGTCATGAAGTACTCGTCGCCGACAGTGCCGGGGTGGATCACGGTCGTGCAGCAGATGAGCTGCCCCGTCTCCTCGGGCACGTCGTACTGGAGGACCTCGTACACGAGCGGGTCGTCGCCGTCGGCGAGTCGCGCGAGCGCGGCCTCGTCGGCGAACGCGCCGCGCAGGTCGGAGGTGCGGCGCTCGATGCGGGTCGTCGCGGGATCCAGGCGGCCCGATTCGAGGTCGAGAGCGAGGGAGAACGGGTCGAGCAGGGTCGTGCTCATGGTTCGATCACCACTTTCAGCGCCCGACCGGAGCCGGCGAGCTCGAACGCATCACGCGCCGAGCTCAGGTCGAAGCGCGCATCGATCAGGGAAGCCGTGTCCACGAGACCGTCGAAGATCAGGTCGAGCGCTGCACGGCACTCGTCGTTCGTGCTCGCCGTCGTACCGGTGACGACGAGCTCCTTGTAGTGAATGAGATTCGTGTCGAGCTCGACGCGCGAACGGTCACGCGCGAGGCCGGCGAAGAAGTTGACGCGGCCGCCGCCGGCGGCGAGCTCGAGCGCGCGCTGCTGCGCCGCGGGTACGGGTGCCGCGACGATCACCGCGTCGGCGCCGTCCGGCACCTCGGCTGCGTCCGCATAGCCTGCGGTCGCGCCCCACGCGAGCGAGCGCTCGCGGCGTACGACGTTCGGCTCGCACACGCGGATCTCGGACGCGCCCGCGACGCGCGCAAGCGCGACGTGGAAGAGCCCGATCGGGCCGGCGCCGAAGACGACCACGGTGTCTCCCTCGCCGATACGGCAGGCGCGCGAGCCGCGCAGCGCACAGGCGAGCGGCTCGGCGAGGGCGACGGTGCCCGCGTCGAAGCCGTCCCGGCACGCGAGCAGGTTGCCCTGCGCGACGAGCTCTGCCGGCAGGAACACGTAGTCGGCGAACGCCCCGTCCTCCGTGATCCCGATCGCGCGCGGCGTCTCGCAGAGGTTGACGTCGCCGCGCAGGCAATAACGGCACCGCCCGCAGCCGTAGTTCGGTGCGACGAAGACACGGTCGCCCTCGCCCACGGCCGCGCCGTCCCCGGCCTCGACGACGACACCGACCACTTCGTGCCCGGGCACGCGCCCGTCCGCGTGCGCGTAGGCGCGGTGCGCGCCCGACGCGATGCGGAGGTCGGTCCCGCAGATCGAGCACGCCTCGACGCGAACGACCGCCTCGCCGGCGCTGGCGTGGGGCCGCGACCGTTCCTCGAGGACGAGACCCTCGGGCCGGCGGAACGCGAGGGCACGCATCAGGCGGGCACCTCCGCGCCGACGAGCACCGGCCGGCCCTCGAGCCAGGAGCGATTCGAGGCGCGAACGGCGGCGACCGCGGCGCGGCCGTCGACCCCGCCGACGGCGACCTCGCGCTCGCCCGTCGCCGCCTCGACGAAGCCGCGAAGCTCTTCGCGATAGCCCCACTCGAACCGCTGAGGCCAGCTCGAGTACGTCGGCACCTCGCCGGTGCCGCGCGTCCGGATCTCGAGCAGCGAGATCGCACGGTGCTCGCCGACGACGAGCAGCCCTTCCGTTCCGAGCACCTCGACGCGCGCGTCGTAGCCGACGTCGACGGGGCACGTTCCGTCGATCGTGCCGAGCGCGCCACTCGCGAAGCGCAGCGCGACCACGGCGTTGTCGTAGAAGTTCGCCGCGGTGACGCCGCGGTCCGCGCCTTTGAAGTTCGCCGTCTCCGCGTACACACGCTCGATCTCGGAGCCGACGAGCCAGCGCGTGCAGTCGAAGTCATGACTGTTGACCTCGGCGAGCATCCCGTTCGAGCGCTCCAGCTCGTGCGCCCACGCGGGCGGAAGGCCGGGCCCGCGCGTGAGCGACTTGACGATCATCGGCTCGCCGATCTCTCCGGCCTCGATGCGCTTCTTCGCCTCGACGAACTCCGGCTGGAAACGGCGCACGAAGCCGATCTGAAGGACGACGCCCGCCTCTTCGGCGGCCGCGCTCATCTCGTCGCACTCCTCGACGGTGATCGCCATCGGCTTCTCGCAGAAGACGTGCTTGCCCGCGCCGGCGGCGAGGATCGCGATCTGCGGATGCGTGAACGTCGGCGTGGTGATGACGACGCCTTCGAAGGAGTCGCCTTCGAGCGCGGCCTCGAGGCTCGTGTACGACGCGACGCCGAGCTCCTCGCCCACCTCGCTCGCCTTGGCGGCGTCCGCGTCGACGATGCACGCGAGCTCGGCCGCCGACACCCAGCGGCGCGCGTTGGTTGCGTGCACCATGCCGCAGCGGCCGGCGCCGACGACGGCGAGACGGAACGAGCTCATGCGTTGACCTCCTGAGGAGACGGGGCGAGCAGGTCGACGGCGCTCCGGTAGTCGCGCAGCCGCCCGGCATAGAGAGAGCG
>Ga0097691_1000665_pt1 | contig 28535 bp, 23 predicted proteins | sample NGESurdeep072012_8_FD_72858 | JGI IMG/M metagenome (GOLD analysis project Ga0097691, IMG submission 72858) | Arctic peat soil microbial communities from Barrow, Alaska - NGEE Surface sample 210-1 deep-072012 | ecosystem: Environmental > Terrestrial > Soil > Wetlands > Peat ... | reverse complement strand
CGGCGCCTACCTGATGACGATTTTCGGGGTGACGTTCGCGCCCCTGGTCGAAGAGCTGTTCTTCCGCGGATTCCTCTACCCGGTGGTGGCGCGGCGGCTGGGAGTGGGCGTATCGGTGGGGATCACGGCCCTGTGCTTCGCGCTCATCCACGAGGCGCAACTGGCACAGGCCTGGGCGCCGCTGCTGCTGCTGTGGTTCGTCGGGCTGGTGCTGACCGCGGTGCGGGCGTGGACTAAATCGGTGGGCGCGAGCCTGTGCGTGCACGTCGGCTACAACTTCACCCTTTTCCTGTTGCTGTATCTCGCCAGCGACCACTTCCGGCATCTGGAAAAGCTCGGGTAGATGTTCGGTTTAAGGTTGCGGGGAATAGAATCGCGCTGGCGCGACCATGTACGAGCAACCGCACAAATCGCTGCGCAACGACATTGTGTTTGCCATCGCCCTGCTGGCGGTGCTGGCGGCGGCGTGGACGATCCGCAACATTCTGCTACTCGTTTACGTGAGCGCGTTGTTCGCGGTGGTGCTCTCGCCGGCCATCGAACTCATCCGGCGAATGCATATCGGCAAATGGAGACCGGGGCGCGGCGGCGCCATCCTCGTCCTTATCCTGGCCGGTATCGGGCTGGTAGCCGGCGTCGGGTTGCTGGTCCTGCCGCCGATTTATCGCGACCTGCACGCGTTCGCGGTTGATCTTCCGCACCGCACCGCCGGAGTGCTGGCGCGCATGCGTTCGCTGCCGTTTGGCATGAACTTCGACCCGGCGGTACTGGAGCAGCACGCGGCCGAGGCGGTGGGCGGCGCGTTCGGCGTCTTTCGCACCATCACCGGCGGGCTGATGGGAGCGTTCACCTGCGTGATCCTGACGGCATACTTCATCGTGGACGGAGAGCGTACGTTTCACTGGGTGCTGTCGCTGTTACCGGCGGCGCAACGCCCACGGATTTCCGCGACGATGATCCGTGCCGAGGCGCGGGTCCGTCACTGGCTGATCGGGCAGGCGGCGCTGATGGCGATATTGGGGATTTCGGTCGCGATTGTTTTCGGTCTCCTGCAGATCAAGTACTTCTACGCGCTGGCGGTGATTGCGGGGATTCTCAATATCGTGCCGATAATCGGGCCGCTGATCGCGCTGGTGTTGGCCGCCATCATTGCCGCATTCGATTCCTGGACCAAGCTCGCCGGCGTACTTCTGTTTTTCGCGGTGTATCAGCAGGTAGAGAACGCGATCCTGACACCGCGCATCATGAAGCTGAGCGTAGACCTGCCGCCGCTGGCCGTGATCATCGCACTGTTAATTGGCGGCGCACTGGCGGGAGTGCTGGGCGCGCTGATCGCCGTGCCGACGGCGGCGCTGCTGGCGGTGCTGGCCGATGAGTACCTGGTGAGGAAAGACGACGCAGAGGTTACCGCAGCAAAATAAACACAAGGTCCCTCGACTCGGGCTAAAGCCGTCGCTCTGAATGACACTTCTTTAGACCATCGCGGCTGTCGGTTTAGCTTCTTCTATTTTCACACCGCGCAGGAACTCCGCCGCTTTCTCCGGCAGCACGGTGTTGATGAACATTCCCGAGCCGAGTTCGAAGCCGGCGACGCGCGTCAACCGCGGAATGATGCTCAGGTACCAGTGGTAGTAAATGACGCCGGCGTTCTCGTGGGGCGCGCTGCGGATGGTGTAGTTGAAATCCGGGTCTTCGAGGCCGTGGTAGAGCTTCGCCAGCACGGTCCGCAGCACGTAGGCGAGGTCGTCGATCTCTTCCGGCCGAATGTCGCCGAAGCTGGCCATGTGCCGCCGCGGATAGAGGTACGTCGCGAACGGGGTGGACGAAGCGAACGGCTCCAGCGCGACAAAGTGCGTGCTCGCCAGCACGATCCGCTCTTCATCATGTAACTCCTCGGTCAGTGCGTTGCAGAACGTGCACTCGCCGAAATCGTCGTAGTGGCGCAGGGCTTCGTGCAGGCGCGTGCGCACCTGGTTGGAAATCACGGGCGTCCCGATCAACTGCGAGTGCGGATGCTCCAGGCTGGTGCCGGCGGCGGCGCCGTGGTTCTTGAAGATGGTGACTTGCGCGATGCGCGGGTCGGCACTCACGTCGCGAAACCGGTCGTAGTAACAGCGCAGGATTTCAGCGACGTTCTCGACCGGCAGCAGCGCAGTGGTCAGCGAGTGGTCGCGCGTTTCGACGATCACGTCGTGAATGCCGACGCCGTTCATCAAGCGTCGAGAGCGTTCCACCCGGCGCGTCGGCTCACCTTCGCGCGCCAACGCTGAAAACTTGTTGGGTACCACGCGGACGTTCCAGTGTCCGTTCGCTCCGCTTTCCCAGATAGAGGGCGGGGCCAAATGCTCGTTGCCGGGACAGAACGGGCACTTCTCCGAGTAGCTCGGCAACTGCGGGCGCGAGTCGTGATGGACGCGCAGTTCTTCCGGGCGCCGGGCACGCTCGGTGGCCATGATCACCCATTCCTTGGTGAAGCGGTTTTGGCGAAGTTCCGGCATGCGGGCCTCCTGCAAAACGGGTTGGCGCCGGGGCGCGGCAGGAGCATACCACCGCCAGCGCACGTTGCAGCCGCTGGATTGCGTTCATGTAAAATCGCAAAAGCCTAGAACCGGAAAAGGTGACTCGCGCCCGCAGTCTGGAAATCGGGAAAAGCAATGCAGTCAAAGATTCCTGTCGGTATTCTCGGCGCCACGGGCGTCGTGGGGCAGCGGTTTATTCAACTGCTGGAAAATCATCCGTGGTTTGAAGTGGCGTGGCTGGGGGCGTCGGAGCGCTCGGCCGGAATGACGTACGCCGAGGCCGCGAAGTGGCGCCTGAAAACCGCGATGCCGGAGCGTATCGCCCACATGAAGGTCGCGGCGGCCGCTCCCGACGGCGCGCCGCGCGTAATCTTCGCCGCCTTGGACGCGGCACCCGCGCGCGAGATCGAGCCGCGCTTCGCCCAGGCAGGTTGCGCCGTCATTTCCAATTCCAGCGCCATGCGCATGGATGCCGACGTCCCGCTGGTGATCCCCGAGGTCAACACCGATCACGTGCGCCTGATTGAGCGGCAGGGATCGCGCAAGGCGACCGGTGGTTTCGTGGTGACCAATCCGAACTGTTCCGCCATCGGCTTGGTGATCGCGCTCGCGCCGCTGCAAAAGAAATTCGGCATCGACAAGGTACTGGCGGTCACGATGCAGGCGGTAAGCGGCGCGGGCTATCCCGGCGTGGCATCACTCGACATCCTCGGCAACGTGATCCCTTACATCGCGAACGAAGAAGCGAAGATGGAAGAGGAGACGCGCAAGCTGTTCGGTACGCTCGACGCGGGCGGCGTGCGTCCGGCGGATTTCGCGATCAGCGCGCAGTGCAACCGGGTGCCGGTCGAAGATGGCCATACCGAGTCGGTATACGTCGCGCTGCAGAAGAAGGCGGCGGCGGATGAAATCCTGGCTGCGTGGCGGGAGTTCCGAACTGAGCCGCAGGAGCTAAAGCTGCCCAGCGCGCCCGATCCGGCGATCGTGGTGGACGCGGCGCCGGACCGTCCGCAGCCGCGCTTCGATCTCGATCGCGGCGCGGGGATGGCGGTGAGCGTGGGACGGCTGCGGCCCTGCAACGTGCTCGACTGGCGATTCACCGTGCTCTCGCACAACACGATTCGCGGCGCGGCGGGGGCGGCGCTGCTCAACGCGGAACTGCTCAAGGCGCAGGGATACCTGGGAGACTGAGCGGCATTGGATAAGAAAGAGACACTCACGCTTTTGGGCATCGCCGCAACCGCGGGCTTCGCGGCAGCCGGCGCGTACGCCTACATCCAGTACCGCAAGGCGCAACTGGATGCCGAGGCGTCGCGGCTGTGGGAGGTGCTTGCGCTCAAACCGGGCGCGCGCGTAGGAGACGTTGGCGCGGGTGTCGGGAACATGTCAGTGCGGATTGCGCAGCGCGTCGGAGCGGCGGGTCGCGTGTTCGCGGTCGAGATCGAAGAGCGAAAATTGGGCAAGCTTCGGCGACGAAAAGAAAAGCACAACCTGGTTAACGTTGAGATCGTCGCCAGTGAAGCCGCCGATTGCAACCTGCCGGCGAATAGCTGCGACGCGCTGTTTGTTCGCGGCGCCTATCATCACTTCACCGATCCGGTCGCGATGAGCCGCAGCCTGCTGCGCGCGCTGCGTCCGGGTGGCACGCTGGCGGTCATCGACTTCCCTCCCCGGCTGCTGCTGAAACCATGGACGCCCAAGGGAATCCCCAGCAACCGCGGCGGGCACGGCATTCCGAGCCGCATCGCCGAAGAGGAACTCGCGGAAGCGGGATTCGAGCCGGTGCGCACCATCAGCGATTGGCCCGGCGGATACTTCTGCATCGTGGTCCAAAAACGGATCGCTCCGTGAGACGTTGCTCATGATCGTGATGAAATTCGGCGGGACTTCGGTGGAGGACGCGGCGGCGATCGATCGCGCGGCGAAGATCGTGCGTGGACGCCTGGCCGAGGACCCCGTCGTGGTCGTGAGCGCGCTGTCGAAGGTCACCGACCAGCTCATCGCGATGGCCAACGCGGCCGGTGACGGCGACCGCGAGCGCGCGCTGTCGCTCGCGCGTGGCACTCGCGAGCGACACTACGTCGCGGCCTCGGAACTGCTGGGCACGGGAGTATTTGCGCAGATCCACTCCGAGTTGGAATCCGACCTGGATGCCCTCGACGAATTGCTGCGCGGCATTGCTGCGGTTGGCGAGCTCACGCCACGCACCATGGACAACGTCGTCTCGCACGGCGAGAGGCTCTCCAGCAAACTCGTCGCTGCGGCGTTTACTGCGCGCGATATTCCCGCCGAACTGGTGGATGCGCGCCAGTGCATCGTCACCGACGATACCTTCACCAAAGCTATCCCGCAGATGGACGCGACCAACGATGCGGTGTGCGAGCGCCTGCGCCCGCTCATCCGGGAAAAGCGCGTGCCGGTGATGGGCGGCTACATGGGCGCGACGCGCGAGGGTATCACCACGACCATCGGCCGTGGCGGCTCCGATTTTTCCGCAGCCATCGTCGGCGCGGCGCTGGATTGCTCGCGGATCGAGATATGGACCGACGTGGACGGCATGAAGACTGCCGATCCCAACCTCTGTCCCGAGGCGCTGCGCATCAAGTCCATCGGCTTCGAGGAGGCGGCGGAGTTGGCCTACTTCGGCGCCAAGGTGCTGCACCCGTCCACCGTGCTGCCGGCGGTGCACAAGAACATTCCGGTGTGGGTGCTGAACTCGCGCAATCCGGCGAACGAGGGCACGCGCATTACCGCCCGCGCACCGCACTGCCGCAACACGTTCAAGGCGATTGCGGCGAAGAAGCGCGTTACCGTGGTCGACATCATCGCCACGCGCATGCTCGGCGCGCACGGCTACCTGCGCACCATCTTCGAAATCTTCGACCGCCACCGCTGTCCGGTGGATGTAGTTTCGACGTCGGAGGTCAGCGTCTCGGTCACCGTGGACTCCAACGAGGCGATCCCGCTCATTGCCGCCGACCTCGACCAGATTGCCGACGTGAAATACGGCGGGCGCAAAGCGATCGTCTGCCTGGTCGGCGAGACACTGCGCGACACGCCGGGCGTGGCGGCGCGTGTATTTACCGCGGTCAAAGACATCAACGTGCGGATGATCTCGCAGGGCGCATCGGAAATTAACATTACCTTTGTCATCGACGAGAACGACGTCCCCGAGGCGGTGCAGCGGCTGCACACGGAGTTTTTCTCCGATCCCGACCCGGAGGTGTTCGCGCGCGAATGAAACCGAAATCGCTCAACCTGCTGGTATTAGGACGCGGAAAAACCGGGGCGCTGGTCGCTGGGATCGCGCGCGAGCGCGGGCACCAGGTCGTCGTGCTCGGGTCGGAGGAGAATGCGGAAGCGCTCGCGTTGACCAAAGACCTGCTCCGCGGCTTTGACGTCGTGATTGATTTCACCACGCCCCAGGCGGTGATGGCGAACATAGAAGCGTGCGCCAAAGCCGGAGCCAGCATCGTCGTCGGCACCACCGGCTGGTACGATCGGATGGAACGCGTGCGCAAGTTGGTCGAGAAGAGCGGAATCGGATTTGTGTTCGGCGCGAATTTTTCCGTCGGCGTAAATTTATTCTTCGAAATTGCGCGCTCGGCCGCTTCCGCCGTCGGCCGCGGATACGACGGCCGGATTCTCGAGCGCCATCACGTGCACAAGAAGGACGCGCCCTCCGGAACGGCAGCCGCGTTGCGCAACGTGGTGAAAGATGCGAGTGGCGCGGAGTTGCCGATCCAGTCCGAGCGCGAGGGCGAGGTGGTCGGCTATCACGAGCTGGTGCTCGAGTCGTCGAGCGACACGATTACGCTGGTGCACAACGCCAAATCGCGCCGCGGCTTTGCCGAGGGGGCGGTGGGCGCGGCCGGATGGCTCGCCGGACGCAAGGGCTTCTACGATTTCAAAGACGTGTGGCGGGATTTGCGATAAAGTCTCGCGGCGTCGGGGCCCCCATGGCGCGCTTTCGCGTCATGGGGTAATGAGGGGGATGGAATGAAGCAGATCTACGGATGTGGAACCGCGCTGGTCACGCCGTTCAAGGCCGACGGTTCGCTGGACGAGGCGGCACTACGCAGGTTCGTAGAATGGCAAATCGATAACGGCATCGACTTCCTGGTGCCCTGCGGCACCACCGGCGAGACGCCCACGCTCTCGCACGACGAGTGGCGGAAGGTCATCGAAATCACCGCGCACGTCGCCGCCGGCCGCGTGCCCATCGTGGCCGGCGCAACCTCGAACTGCACCGCCGATGCCGTATCGAAGGCGAAGGAAGTGGCGGCGATGCAGGACGTGGACGCGATCCTCACCGCATCGCCCTACTACAACAAACCGACGCAGGAAGGCCAGTACCAGCACTTCAAGGCGATCGCCGAGGCCGTCGACAAGCCACTCATCCTTTACAACGTGCCCGGGCGCACGGGCGCGAATATCGAACCGGCAACGCTGGGACGCCTGGCGAAGATTTCCAACATCATCGGCGTGAAGGAAGCGAGCGGGAACATCGGGCAGATCGCGGAAGTGTTCAACCACGTCCCCGACACGTTCCTCGTCTTCTCGGGTGACGACGCGATCACGCTGCCGGTGATTGCGCTGGGCGGCGTGGGCATCATCTCCGTCGCATCAAACGAAATTCCGCGCAAGATGTCGGAGATGACGCGCACCGCGCTCTCCAACGACTGGAAGAAAGCGCGCATTCTGCTGCGCCGCTATCTGCCGCTGATGCAGGCAAACTTTATCGAATCGAACCCCATGCCGGTAAAGGCGGTGCTGGCCATGATGGGGATGATCGAGGAGAACTACCGTCTGCCGATGATGCCGGTGAAGCCCGAAACGCGCGCCAAGCTGGAGCATCTCGTCGCCGAGCTGGATTTGGCGAAGACCGTCGTGGTGCCCTGAGAGTCCATGCAAACCCTGCAACACGAGATCGAGCACTGGTATGCCGCGGCGGTGGATGCCGAAACTTCCAAAGCTGCACGCGCCGCATTCGAAACACTGCGCGAGGGCCTGACCGCCGGACGAATCCGCGCCGCCGAAAAGCGCGATGGGCAGTGGCACGTCAACGTGTGGGTGAAACAGGGCATCCTGCTCGGCTTCCGGCTGGGCATGCTGCAGGACATGAGCGGCCCGGGTCCGCTGTCGTTCGTGGACAAGGACACCTTTCCCGTGCGCCGCTTCACGCCCGAAGATCGCGTGCGCGTGGTGCCGGGCGGATCGTCAGCACGCAGCGGGGCGTACGTCGCGCCGGGCGTGATCTGCATGCCGCCGATGTACATCAACGCCGGGGCTTACGTGGATGAAGGCACGCTGGTGGATTCTCATGCACTGGTCGGCTCCTGCGCGCAGATCGGCAAGCGCGTACACCTGAGCGCGGCGGCGCAGGTCGGGGGCGTGTTGGAACCGGTGAATGCCGTGCCCGTAATCATCGAAGACGACGTACTGATCGGCGGAAATTGCGGCGTCTATGAAGGCACGCGGGTTGGCCGTGGCGCCGTGCTGGGAGCGGGAACCATCCTCACCCGCTCCACTCCTCTGTTCGACGTGGTGCGCGGAGCGGTCTACCGCTCGTCTGCCGACACCCCGCTGATCGTGCCGGAGGACGCCGTCGTGGTGCCCGGCTCGCGCAAGCTTGACCGTGGGCACGCGGAGTGGGGATTGTCGTTGTACGCGCCGGTCATCATCAAGTATCGCGACGAAAAAACGGACGCGAGCGCGGCGCTGGAGGAGCTGCTTCGGTAGATTTGGTGAGCTGGTGATCTAACCACGATTCCTGCTTGTTTTCCGGTATGCTTGTCCGAGTTTTCTCACATTCATGAAGGCCAAATCTCTCATCGCGGCTCTAGTGCTGTTCCTTGTTGCCGCTCTCCTTTATGTTTTCACGCGCTATGGCGGCGTGCAGATCTCGCCGGCAACCACGGCCACGGTCCGCTGGCTGGCCATCGGTGCCCTGCTGGTGTATGCCGCCGCCAAACGATCGTTGACCACGTGGATCCTGGTGTCGATGGTAGTTGGCGCCGAGATTGGCCACGACTTTCCCGCCTTCGCCGTCAGCCTGCGCATCCTCAGCCAGATCTTCCTGCAGATGATCAAGGTGATCATCGCGCCGCTGCTGTTCGCGACCCTGGTCAGCGGCATCGCCGGCCACGCCGACCTGAAAAAGGTCGGGCGCATGGGCATTAAGGCGATCGTTTATTTCGAGATCGTCACCACCCTGGCGCTGCTCATCGGCCTGGTAGCGATCAATCTCAGCCAGGCCGGCGTGGGCGTCCAGCTTCCCGCTGCTGCGGCAACGGAGAAACTACCCACCGTTAAACCGACCGCGTCTGACATCATCCTGCACGCGTTTCCAGAGAACATTGCCAAGTCGGTCGCGGAGAACCAGGTATTGCAAATCGTGGTTTTCTCGATCGTGTTCGGCATCGCGCTGGCGATGGTGCGCGAAGAAAAACGGCGTCCCCTGCTGACCTTGGCCGAAAGCCTCGCGGAGGTGATGTTCAAGTTCACCAACATCGTCATGCTGCTGGCGCCCTTCGGTATCGCCGGGGCAATCGCGTACACGGTCGCCAACACCGGGTTCGGCGCGGTTTTCAGCCTGATCAAGCTGATCGCGACCATGTACGTGGCGATGGCGGTGTTTCTGGTGGGGGTCCTGCTGCCGGTCGCGTGGTTGTTCAAGGTTCCGGTCCGCCGGTTCATCAGCGCGGTGGCGGAACCGGCGACGATCGCATTCAGCACGACCAGTTCGGAAGCCGCCTTGCCGCGCGCGATGGAGTCGATGGAAGCGCTGGGGGTGCCGCGCGAGATCGTGGCTTTCGTCATCCCCACCGGCTACAGCTTCAACATGGACGGCGGAACCCTATACCTCTCTCTGGCCGCCATGTTCGTCGCGCAGGCCGCCGGCCTGCACCTCAGCGCCGGCCAGCAGGTCATGATGATGCTGACGCTCATGCTGACCAGCAAGGGGATCGCCGGCGTGTCGCGCGGATCCTTGGTAGTGCTCATGGGAACGGCAACGCAACTCGGGCTGCCGATGGAGCCGATTTTCCTTCTCCTCGGCGTGGACCAGTTGATGGACATGGTGCGAACCTCGGTCAACGTGATCGGCAACTGCCTGGCCAGCGTGGTGATCGCGCGCTGGGAAGGCGACTTCGGACGGCACAGCGACAGCGAGGCGGCGGAAGAGGCCCTCGCCGACTGAGGACAATTGTTCCACGTGGAACAATTGTGCAAATCCAAAATTATTTTCGAGCGTGAGTTCCGATGTGGGACCCGCGCTTTTATGCGGCACGGAGCGAAAACATAGGGGTCCTTCGACTCGGCTGCGCGAACCCGGCCGCCAAAACCGGGCGGCCTGGTTTCCGCGCGCATCCTCGCTCAGGATGACAGTTCTTGAGAATTACTTTTCTCTTGCGAGTTCGATGGAGTGAACGTGAGTGATCCAGCCGGTTTCGGGGTTCATCTCGGCCGTGACGCGGTAGGTTTCGCGGCGGGCGACGTACCCTTGCTTCTCCAGTTCCAGCACTTTGGCGTGGAACTGGTCGGCATCCCACTCACGAACGAGGATGAGGTCCTCTGACATTCGCGGGAAGCTTACCATTTTTGATTTCTGATTTTTGATTTTTGATTGCCAGGACTCTCGTTGAGTTCTCAGTCCTCGGCGCCTCTGCGGTGGAAAGAAAACCGGAGCCCGCATGGCTGCGCGCTCCGGGTGTTTCCCCACGTTATAAAAACCATTGAGTCGCCGGGCTAACGCCGTGCCCGGTTACTAGCGGCCGTTCTCCATTTCCACCGCGCGCGGAAAGAGGATGTTGTTCTCGAGGTGGATGTGCTGGTGCAGGTCGGCCTCGAACTCCAGCAGGGCGCGATAGAGCGTCTGGTAGCTGATGCAGCCGTCGGCGGGGACTGCGTAATCAGAAGTGAGGCGGCGCAATTCGCGCAGCGCGTCGCCGGCCGAGTCGTGCTCCATCATCATCATGTGGATGGGATTTTCGACCGAGCCGAAGGGCGGCGGAGGAACCGGACGCCCTGCCTGCACGGCCTGCTCCATGCCCACCAGGTACGGGAAGAGAATCTGCTCTTCCTTCATCATGTGCATGGAAAGTTCGGCGCCAACGGCACGGAATACCTTCTGCACTTCGAGCAGCTCGGCGTGATTCGCGCCATGAACGGAGCAGACCTTGTGGGCTAGGCTCTCCAGGCGCGGCACTTCCGACTTCACGTAGTTGTGGTGCTTGTCGGTAATGTGCGCGACCAGTTCGGCGAAGGTGGCCTGGTTCCAGTCGGTGCCCGTGACGTCGGGAGCGGTCGCGGCGTCCAGTGACTGCATGACTTCGCTGAGGCGCAGGTTGGCGGCCTCACAAGCCTGCTCCAGGGTCTTCGAACCTCCGCAGCAGTAGTCGATGCCGAGCTTTTCAAAGACGCGCGTTGCCTGCGGCAGCTCGACGGCAATCTCGCGGACGGTCTTGGCGGTATCCAGCATGTATTCCTCCGTTGCTAAAAGGACTGTAAGCGGAGCGGGCGCGGGGGACGATGACTTAAGTCACGGGAGCAGGCCTCAGTCTTCAGTCGTCAGCGCCTATTCTGCGTTTTCGAGCTGGTCGCGCAAGGCTTTCAGGTCGGGGATGGTGATTTCGCGACCGTCAATCTTGATGAGGCCCACGGCCTGGAGCCGGCTCATGTTGCGGGAGACGAGTTCGCGCACGGTGCCGATGTGCGCGGCGAGTTCTTGATTGCTGGAGGGCAGCGTGATGGTGATGGGGCCGGAGGTTTTCGGCTGCTGGCGGGCGAGCTTCACCAGCAATGAGATCAGGCGCGAGCGCACGGTGGTAAACGACAGCTCTTCGATGATCCCAACCAGTCCGCGCAGGCGCTTGCCGACGATGCGCAGCACTTTGAGCGCCACCTGCGGATGGACGAGACACATGGAGTAGAAGTCCTGCTTGCTGACGAAGAGCACGGTGACGTCGTTGACGGCGGCGGCGGCGGCGGGGTAGTTGCCGCCATCGAAAACCGGAAGTTCGGCGACGGAGCTGCCGGGACCGTCGATGGCCAGAACTTGCTCGCGTCCGCTGGCGGAGCTCTTGAAGATGCGCACGTTGCCGCTCTCGATGACGAACAGGCCGGCGCAGGGGTCGCCCTCGGCAAACATCAGCTCGCCGGATTCGTACTTGCGCGGAACGGCGCGCTCGGCGAGAAAGCTGAACTCGGTGTCGGAGAGGTCGGCAAAGATCGGGACGCGGCGGAGAACGTCAGCGGCGGAGGGCTTGGTTGCGGGCATGGCGGAATTGTACGACGCGGGTAGGGGTCCTTCGACTCGGATGCGGCAACCCGCGCCCAACTACCCCGACAAACGGGCGCTGGTTGCTTGCCGCACCCTCGCTCAGGATGACAGCAAAAAAGTTGTGCGTGTTCTACAGCAGGAACCCGGCGATCAGGAGGATGCCGAAGCTGACCGAGTGCGCGAGTTCGGTCCAGCCCAGGCGTTTGACGGCCAGCGGTTGCGGGCCAGCGGCGAACCACAGGAATCCGCGAACCAATACGGGCACGAAGGCGAGCACGGCGATGGCGGGCAACAGTTGCATGCGCCATGCGGCGAGGAGAGCGGCCGCCATCAAGAGTTGTCCGATAAAGAAGGCGGCGCCGCGGCGGAGCTTGTCGCGTCCTTCGGTGAGGCGCGCGGCGTGAATGCGTATCTGCACGAAGTGGACCTGGTTGCCGGCGAAGATCCAGTTGGCGAGCCAGAGGGCGGCGGCGATGGCGTCGAGACGGCCGGTGGCGACGTAGTAGGCGCCGGGCGCGGTGGCGGTCAGGCCGATCGAGCCGATGATCTGCGCCGCCATGTAGTAGCGGCGGCCCAGCTTCTTCAGCTCCGCTTGCGCGACGAAGGCGACTGCGGCGATGGCGCCGAAGACCAAAAGTCCGAGGCGATTGCCTCCCCAGAAGAGCGCGGTCAGCGAGATCGCGGCGACTCCGCCGAGGATCGTGATGGCTATGAGAACGGCGTTACTTTCGGCGGCGTTCTGCACGCGCATAGGGCCGGCGCCGATGCAGCTTTCGACCGGCGTCCGCAACCAGAAGAGGCTGAGCGCGACCAATGCAAACAGGAAAACAGCGAAGCCGCCCGAGATTGATGTGATGCCGACAGCGGCGCCGGTCAGCAGCGGAACCAGCAGGATTCCCCACGCACCGTGCTCGCGCGGAATGACCAGCGCGCGGATGCGCGGGTTCGACATGCGGTCCTGTACTGCGACGGCCATGATTTCCGCTCCCTCAACAAAGTAGCGCCGGCGACGGGCGGCGGCTGTGACTAAAGTCCGCTGAGAAAGCGCTGGCGAGGAGGCCCCCCCCAGCAACGTCGGCTAGGGTGGGCCACCCGGTATGAATGATCGGCTATGAAACCGGGGACGGGACCTTGCGGGCCTTCAGCGCTTCGCTCTTGGGCTCGTAAATGCAGAAGGGCTCCTCGTCGAGGTAGTCGCCGGTCTTGGCATAGGCGCGGGCGCGGCAGCCCATGCAGATGTTGCGGAACTCGCAGCAGCCGCACTTCCCTTTCAGGTTGTCGGTGTCGCGGAGTTCGTTGAAGACCACCGAGTTCTCCCAGACGTCGGCAAACTTCTGCTGGCGCAGGTCGCCGGCGATGGCGGGCAGGTAGCCGCAGGGGAAGACCTCGCCTTCGTGCGAGATGAAGCAAACTCCGGTGCCCGCCAGGCAGCCCTTGGTCATGGCGTTCATGCCGTCGGGATGGCCGGTCGGAATGCCGGACAACTGGGCATTCTTGTCCGTTGGCCCACCCTTCCAACTGCTGTCAGGGTGGGGCACCCCGGCGTGTGGATGAATGGCGATGCCGGTGCCGCCGGGCATGATCATTTCGTGGGGACCGATAGCAACTTCTCCACCCTTCCAACCGCTGTCAGCGTGGGGCGCCCCGCTCGTTTTTCCGTTCCCGCCATTGGCATCGGCGGCGCGGCGGTCAGCGGCGCGGCGCTGGCGCGCGACGCGGAAGTAGTGAGGCGCGCAGGTGGCCTTCAACTCGATGCCGCCCTCGAGCGACCGGTCGTAGAACCAGTTCAGCATCTCTTCGTATTCTTCGGGCGCAACCATCTGCTCGGCGGCGATGTCCACGCCGCAGCCGACGGGTACGAGCAGGAAGGTATGCAGGGCGTCGGCGCCGAGTGCGCGGGCCAGATCGAGCACCTGCGGGAGCTGGCGGGCGTTGTGGCGCGCGATGGTCATGTTGATCTGCACCGACATGCCCAGCTCTTTCAGGTTGCGCAGGCCGTACACGGCGGCGTCGAACGCGCCGGGGATGCCGCGGAAGGTGTCGTGGGTAGTGCTGTCGGCGCCGTCGAGGCTGATGGAAACGCGCTTGACGCCCGACTCGACGATGCGCCGGGCGATTTCCTTGGTAACCATGGTGCCGTTGGTGGCGAGGGCGACGCGCAGGCCCTTGTCGGTGCCGAAGCGCGCCAACTGGAAGATGTCGGCGCGGTAGAGAGGCTCGCCGCCGCTGAGGATGAGGATGGGGTTCGCATACTCGGCGATCTGGGTGATGATGTCGAGCGCACGCGTGGTGGGCAGGTCGGTGGGCGAGCTGAGCTCGGTCGCGGTGGCGCGGCAGTGAATGCAGCGCAGGTTACAGCCCTTGGTGACTTCCCAGAAGATCAGCCGCGGCTTGTTCGCTTGCGGTCCGTTACCCTGTTTGGGCTCCATCCCCGGTCTCCTCTCCGCAAAGAAAAGCGTAGTCCGCCGACTAACATCGGGCCGTGATATGGGTCACAAGTTGGTGTGAGGGTGGTCACCGGGGAGGCAGGTCGTAGGTGGTGCGTCGTAGGTCGGAAAAATCGCGGCACGACCTACGACCTACCGCCTACGACGCACGTTTTACGGCCCAATTCCGCCGTTGTGGCAATCGGAGCAATTGACCTGGGTGATGTCGCCGATGTCCACCGGGTGCTTGAAGGGAATACCCGCCGCGCTGCCGTACACGGGCTGGCCGCTCATCACTTCGGCAATCACCGTGTGACACACGTCGCATTGCTTGCTGACGACTTTGTTGTCGCTGCTGGTGTGGTTGCCGTCGTGGCAGCGGAAGCATCCGGCCGACGTGAAGTGACCGATGTTGTTGGCGTGCACGCGCCAGTCCACCTTCATCTCGGGGAAGATGCTGGAGCGGAAGATGCGCTGCACTTCCGCGATCGCGGCGCGCACTTCGAGTTGTTTGCTCTGGTAAATCTCCGGGTGTTTCTGCTGGTAATAATTCTCCAGCTTGGTGGCGATGGCCTGCATGGCCTCGTCGGTGGACTTGTAGTCGGCGGCGAGGACTTCGACGGCCTGCTGCTTGATGAAAGGCAAATTGGCATCGAGACGCCGGGCGAGAAGCGATTCGTCCACCGAGCGATCGGGCGCGACGTAGATGTGCGTCGGACGGTTGTGGCAGTCCACGCAATCCATGCGGCGCTTGGGCAGCTTGGCGATCTCGTCGAGCTTGAGCGGATTGTCCTTCGACTGGTACACGGTGACGCGACCCTGCTGGTCCTTGACCTGCACCCAGGGGATGTCCTGGCGCTTCCTGTCGCGCGCGATATAGGTGATCTCGTTGGAGATGTTCATGTGCCAGTGAATGCCACTGGGAGCGCCCGTAGCCGGATCGCCGCCACCGGTATTGATGAGCATGCGGATCTGGCGCGGGGTGTTTTTCTCGTCGCTGCCGTAGTGGTAGAAGACCTTCAACTGCGCGCCGTAGAACTTGCGCGGCCAGTGGCACTGCTCGCAGGTTTCCTGCGCCGGGCGCAGGTTTTCCACGGGCGTCCCAATCGGCTTTGGATACTTGTGAAAGGCGACCGAGTACACCTGGTAGGCGCCGGAGAGCTTGGAGCGGACGTACCATCCGGCGCCCGCCCCGACGTGGCAATCCACGCAGCGCACGCGCGCGTGTGGCGACTGCAAATAGGCCGTGTACTCGGGGTTCATCACGGTGTGACAGAGCTGGCCGCAGAACTGGACGGAATCGGTAAATTCATAGGCGCGATAGCTTCCTATCGCGCTCAGCGCCACGAAGACCGCGGTGAAGGAAACAAACATCGCGAAGGCGCTGCGGTGGCGCGGGTCGTTGAGGTCGATGCGCGGGAAGCGGGGAATGGACGGCGCGTGACGCCGGCGGCGCCCGCGCTCGATCAACATGCCGACCGGAATCAGAATCAGCCCGAGCACCAGGAAGGCCGGCAGGATCATGTAGGCCAGGATGCCGATGTAGGGGCTGGGCCGCGCGGAAACGTACTCGACGAAGATAAGGAAAAGGATGTTGGCGAAGCTGACGACAGCCAGCGCGGCGCCGACGAGACTGACGGCGTTCCGGAACAATCCCGGTACGCCGTTCTTCGCGGCGGCCGCCTCGTCGTGCGGTTGATCAGGCATGCGGACCCTCCAAGAGCTTTTGCACTGCCGCATCCAACCCCGGGATGCGGGTAAACCAGTCAATGAAATCCTGCTGCGTTGGCGGCGAGACCCTCACTCGCGCCCCACAGCTTACCGAAACAGCATGGCGCACGCTATACCGACGCGACACGGACATAGATCACAAATGCATGTGATTCATGCGCTAGCCTCGACAATCGAGGACTTCTCCCGCGAGAAGCCCTCCGGTCGTAAACGTTAGCCGCTACTTGCGCGTCGCGATTCTTTCTTCCTTCTCGCCGGCGATGACGGTCACAGTGGGCTCCCCGGCGTCGGCGGCATGTTTGTCCGCCACCTGCTGCACCGACTGCAAAATGGTCTCGGCGTCCAGTTCGTGCTCGTCCTGGTAGTGCTCGACCGACATTTTGCCGTCGTACCACGCCCAGTTCATCGGGTAAGTCTCGGGGTCGAAGATCACCATGTAGAAGTGCCAGACGACGATGGCAAGGGTGGCCAGTATCGCTTCGTAGAAGTGCACGGCGGTGGCGACGTCGAGCCACCAGCGCGGGAAGAAGAAGAACGCCTGCACCTTAAACCAGAGCGAAAGTCCGGTGGCGGCCATCACGAACATTCCCCAGACCAGCGCCAGGTACTCGGCTTTTTCGGCGTAGTTGAAGCGCGCGAACTTCGGTTTTTCGCCGGAGAGGCCGAGGTAGTAGCGCATGTTCTGGATAATGTCGGTGACGTCCTTCGGTACGGGCAGCATATCGAGGAAGAGCTTGCGCCCGTTCTTGTCGGTAATGACGTAGGCGACGTGGTAGGCGCTGACGGCCATCAGCACCACGGCCGCGATGCGGTGCAGGATGCTGCGCACCGACTCGTTGATGAAAACGTCGGCGAGCCAGGAGTCGGGATACTTCAGCGCGAAGCCGGTCAACACCAGGACGATGAAGCTGGTGAGCAGCGTCAGGTGCTGGTAGCGCTGCTTGCTGTCCATGCGGACGACGATGCGGCGGTGCGCGTTGAGGTGCGCCGCGGCTTTGCGCCGCCAGATGATCAGGTTGTGCAGCAACATGCCGCCGATGACGGCGAGGATCATGCCGAGGTAGAAACGGCGCGTCCAACGCACGGCGACGCTACCGATGTCGGCGGAGAGTGGCGCGTTCACGTGCACTGTGCCCTGGATGAACTTCTGACTCGCGCCCGGGTGGCACTTTCCGCAGGTGGCCGCGAGGTTGGCGCGGTTGATCGTGGAGCGGGGATCCGACGAGGGCAGGATGTTGTGCACGCCGTGGCAACTGGCGCAGTTGGCAATGATGCTCGATCCCATCTTCGAGGCCAAGCCGTGATAGCTCGCCATGTAGGTGCTGGCGCGGCGGCTTTCGATGCCGAATTCGGCGGCCAGGCGCACGCCTTCGTGGCAGCGGGCGCAGGTGGTGCGGGCCAGGGCCAGGGCGGCGACGGAGGAATTCGGATCGCTCGGCGCCTTGATGGTGTGAATCCCGTGGCAGTCGGTGCAGACGGGCGATTGCCAGTTGCCGCGGGCGATGGCCTGTCCGTGAATGCTGGCCATGAACTCCTGCTTCACGTTGTCGTGGCACTTGGCGCAGGTGTTCGGCACATTGAACTTGAAGATCGGCGACTTGGGATTACCGGCGGAGAGGATATCGTGCGAGCCGTGGCAGTCGGTGCAGACCGCGGCCTTGCTGTTGTCGCCGTCCCTGGCGATCGATTTGCCGTGGACGCTTTCCTGGTAGGCGACAAACGGCGCCGCGCTGATCCCGCTCTTCTCCATGACGAACTTCTGCCCGTGACAGGAGCCGCAGGTGGCGGGAATGTTCGTCCGGTGCACGCGTGACTTGGGATCGCTGGCGGGCAGCACCTCGTGAATGTTGCCGTGGCAATCGAGGCAGGAGGCGGCATTCTTGTCGCCGTTCCTTGCCGCCTGGGCGTGGAAGCCGTGCTTGTAGGCCTGGTCCTGGTCAGCGTGGCAGGTGGCGCACTGCGGCTTGGCGGGCGTGTTCTCGTGCGGGACAGCCTTGATGTCGTTGTGGCAATCGACGCAGCTCAACATGCCGCCGTGAATCGAGGCCTTGAACTTCGCCGGGTCCACGGAGAGGCTAACCTGCTTGCCCGCCACATCTTTCGTCAGGCCTCCGTCGGGCGCATGACAAGCCATGCACTCGGCGTTTTCGATTTTCCTGGTCTTCTTGTCAGCGGCCCAGGCCGGCGAAACAACAAATATGAATGCGATGACGATCGCGACTGCAATGAAGAGTTGCCGGCTCCAGAACCACGTTGCTCGATCTGCACTCGTGGCCATCATTACGGACCCCTTTCCGGTCCTTTCTACCGATATGCAAAGAGCATCGCGTAGATGATGCCAACGACGATGCTGAAACCAATGCCGAGCGCCACCCAGGCAAAGACACGGAAGGTGCGGATTACGATCTCGGGCTGCGGCTCGGCCAGGTGCTGCTGCAATTCGCCGCGCGCCACCAGCTCCCGGTACTCGCGGGGCTTGTCGCGCATCAACTCCGCCAGCTGCATGCGCCCGGTGAAGATGGTGGTGTCCATGGGGAATTTTTCCGGCCGCAAGTGCGTGTTGAAGAAATGCACGGTGAAGATGAAGCCGGTGGCGAGCAGGGCCTCGTCGCTGTGGATGATGGTTGTGATGTTGATGAACGATCCCGGAATGAAGCGGGTGAAGAAGACCGGGAACCACAGCGTCAAGCCGGTGGAGCCAATGATGAAAATGCCCCAGAACACGGCGAAGTAATCGAACTTTTCCCAGTAGGTCCAGCGCCCGTACTGCGGGCGCTCGCCGAGGTGGAGAAACCATTTCATGGTGCCGATGAATTCTTTCAGGTCCTGGCGGCCGGGAATCATGGAGTGCTCGCCCAGCACCAGCGCCTTCCAGCTTCCGTACTGCCGCTTCTTCAGCTTGAACAGGTCGACGATGTGCGCCACAAACGTGCCGAACATGACCAGTGCGGCGAAACGATGGATGGAGCCGGCGGTTTCAAACCCGCCCATCAGGTGGGACAGCTTTGCCGCCCACGCGGTGTAGGAGAACTTCAGCGACATGCCGGTCAGGGCCAGGGTGATGAAGCTGACGATCATGCAGGCGTGCAGCGTGCGATTCAGAGTGGTGAAGCGCACGAACTCGAGGGTGTCGGAAATCTCGGCCGCGGGCGCCGGATCCGCGATGCGCACCGGATCCGCGGCGGCGGGTGCGGCCATCGTCGTCAGCGGCGGGTTGAGTTCGTCCGTGATGCGGCTCATTGCTTCCTCTCCCCATCGCCGTTGGCTTTCTCCGCTTCCGCGCGCTCGATGGCCGCTTCTTCGGCGCGCAGGTTGCGTCGCATCTCGACCGCGCGCGGCAGCCATAGCAGCGTGTGCACGCCGCCGACGACGAACGTCCCGACCAGCAGTGCCGTCATGCCCCAGAACGTATAGAAGAGGAACGGGTACTTGCGCGGGTCGTGGTGCGTCGCGTGGGTCAGGTAGCCAGCAAAGCGGCGCGTCGCGTCAGCGTGGCACTTGCGGCAGGTCTGCACGACGTTGGCGCGGCTGAGGTGCGAGTTGGGATCGGTGACCTTGAGCACGTCGTGCGCGCCGTGGCAGTCGTAGCACTTGGCGGTCTTGGTGTAGCCGAGGCGCGAGACCTTGCCGTGATAGGTATCGAAGTAGGTCTTGGCGATCTCGCCGTGACACTTGCCGCACTTGGCCATGATGTCGAGCTTGAAGACGTCCTCGTCGGCGCGGCGGATGGCGTGCGCGGTATGGCAGTCGCTGCACACCGGCAGCGGCTCGCCGGTCTTGGTGACGGTGACGGAGTGCACGCTGTTGACGAACTGCTCCTGGATGCCGTGATGGCACTGGCCGCAGGTCTGGGGCACGTTCTTCGGGTTGACCGTGGAGTTCGGGTCCGACTTGGGCAGCTCGTTATGCGCGGTGTGGCAACTGGTGCAGGTGGCCGTGACGGTGAGGCCGCTCTTCAGCAATCCCTTGCCGTGTATGGACTCGGTGTAGCTCTCGATGATCTGGTGCTGCACGCCGGTGTAGCGAAGCGCGGCCTTCTGCCCTTCCCGGTGGCAGCGTCCGCAGAGCTGCGGAACGTTGGTCGGGAAGGTGCCGGAAACAGGATCGCGCTTGCCGAGGACCTTGTGCGTGCCGTGGCACTCCTTGCAGGTCGGGGCGTTGGGATCGCTGGCGGCCAGCAACTGTCCGTGCTTGCTGCGCTGGTACTGCTGTCCCATTTCCTCGTGGCACTTGCTGCAATCCACGTTTTTCGTGATCGTCTCGCAAGGCCGTAGTTTCGACGCATTCACCTCGGAGTGGCACTGGCTGCAGGCGACCTTGGCGTGACGCGAGCCGGCAACGTCAACCGCCGCCACGAACATGCCGCGCCCGTCGTGCGCCTTCAATCCCCTGTCCTGGTGGCAACGCATGCAGTCGGCGTCGGCCATGCCCTGCTCGTAGAAAACCTTGCGAACCTTATGCGGCTGGTGGCAGTCCACGCAGGCGGGCAGGACGTTGGCTTCCTTCTCCCACAGCTCGCCGCGGATGGTCTTGCGGTGCACGGTTTCGATCAGCGAGTGACACTTGGTGCAGGTGGCCGCGATGTTACGGCGATTGATCGAGGAATTCGGGTCGGTGTGCGGCAGGATGCTGTGCGCGGTGTGGCAGGACGCGCAATTGGCCGCCACGCTGAGGCCGCGCTTGAGCAGGCCCTCGCCGTGAATGGATTCGGAGTAGTTCTCCAGGATGTTGTGCTCGGCGATGTTGCGGCTCTTCTGTACCGGCGTTCCTTCGCTGTGGCACTTGCCGCAGGTGTACGGAATGGCGAGCGGAGAAACCGGCGACTTCGGATTCTTGACGGGCAGGATCTCGTGGTTGCCGTGGCAGTCAGAGCAGCGCGGGGCCAGGCTGTCGCCGCGGGCGACGGCTTTTCCATGCAGCGACTTCGCGTGCAGCGCGGCTTCCGTGTCGTGGCAGGTGCCGCAGTTCACCCGCTTTGGTTTCTCGTGGGGGAGGTCCTTGCCTTCCAGGTCGGCGTGGCAGGAGGTGCAGTTGAGCGACCCGTGCACCGAGCCACCGAAGCGCTTGCTGTCCACGAAGAGCGAGACGGTGCGGGCGCCGTGCTTGGTGGTCGTGGTCTTGTCGCCGTGACAGGCGAAACAGGTATCGTTGGCGTCGTCCGCGGGTTTGGACTTCGCCCATGCGGGAGCGGAGAGAAGCACGGCGAAAAGCACCGTCAGCAGGAACGCTGCGGGGCGCGCTCGGAATCGGGATGAAATTTCCTGGGACAATCCAACCACCTGCCAGGGCGGTGATTCGACCGTTTACCGGATGTCGCACGCCAGCGTGACGGGCGTCACCAGGTATCGGCCAATCCCAATGTCCCAGATATCGACACTTGGGGCTGTGAGTAGCAATACGTCAGCATGTGACGGGCCTCACAGCGGGGGTGTGCATGGCGAAGTACCGAGTGACGAAATTAAGGAGCAAGGAATAACGAGAAAAACCAAAGCAGATCTGGTGGCAAGGAGAACGTTCTTTGGCGGGACAGAGAAAACCGGCCGCGCTACCGATGTTTTGCGGCAACTGCGCGGCCGGACCAAAAAACTTGAGGGCGCTAGAAACCGGCGTTGCGCAAGCGGAGGAGCAGGTCAGTCTGTCCCTGCCGCCGCAAGATCGATGGCAGCGCGAGAAATCCGAACGCGAGATAGATCGAACGCAACATGATGGACGGGCGCGGTGCAGGAAGTTGTGCTGCACCGCGTCCACTGGGCCCGAAACTCAATCGCACTGCGCGCTCGATGGCAGCGCGCCCGGTTGTGTATTCCTCTGGTTTCAGAACCACCCCGGTATGCGCAAGGTAGCGCGGCTCCGACCCGGCGTAAAGATGGCTTGGGTAACTAATCAGGTGCATTACCTTGGTTTAGGGCGGGGTACCGGAAAAGGCAGCAGGGGCGGCGCGACGCGCTTGCAGGCTGGCTGGACCTCGGTGTCGCAGCCCCTGCGAGCGTCCGGAAGCGTGGCGTGCCGGCGAACGTCCGGACGCCGCCGCGCCGTCCCTGCCTGGCGTCACAAGCAGCACGTGCGCGTCGCGGTGAGGCCGAGCGCGCTGCATGCGCCTGGGCGCCTTCATGCCGAACGATGGTCCCCGGCGCACCGCACGGCCGCAATTCCTGGCGTGTAGCAGCCGCCCCCGAAGCGGGCGCGCCGGAGAAGGTCGGTGTGGCGGGCTGGTTGCGCGCTCGCGCGATCTCCCGCATCGCGGACGGCGCTTTGCCCAACCACACCGAATCCGCGGGGCCGGCGTTGCGACGGGAGACACGACTACGCCAGCCCCTCACAGATGCTGTTGCACGCGCGCGGCCACTGCAAGTCCAACGTCAGCCCGCATACAAGATGATTTAATTTCAGCAACTTGCCTTTCGGCCAGGGCTGCGCGACGCGTGCGAGTAGCTCCGAATAGCGTTGCGGAATTCATCACGGTGTTGAATTCTTGAACAGCGCATCAAGAATGGGGCTCGCATCCGGTGTGTCCGCCTGATTGCCCACTGTGCTCATGGAAAATGGTGGGCCGCGCACCCGTTGGAACAAACGGCGCCGTGAACAGAAATCCTGATGTGAGCCGCGTCACCGATCATTGTGACGTCGAACCTTCCCGGTGAATATCGGAAAGGAAGCGTGACCAGGTTGAACGCCGTACGGAAAACTTGTTCCGTCATTTTCCGGCAATCCGCCAAGGCGCCAAATCGGGAAACGATATACCGGGAAATCCCGGGTTTTGCACAGCAGTTCGGGATACCGGGCATAACCGCCAAGAATGCGGGTTCGGAGCATGCACCACGACGCGGTGAGCCTCGTCACAGGGTGAGCGGTAGACTAACGTATAGGTTATGACCCACGATTCAGCCAACCGGTTCCGGGCCGCGCCACGAGCGAGTTTGCCGGCGGTTTGGGCTCCGGACCGGGTGCGGCGCCGCGGCGGGCACATACGTTTTCGAACGCCCGTTCGCCGAAAATGCGTTGACGCCGGGCATATGATTGAGCGTCACAGGGGGTTGTGTCGTGCTAACACCGTATGGTTTGGACATCATAGAAAGTTGTTTTACATGTAAGCTGCGGGCCGACCGCATATTCTGCGACCTGCCCACTGCCGCACTGCAATCTTTCGAATCCATCAAGTACGCCAGCGCCTATCCCAAGGGCGCTGTGCTTTTTGTGGAAGGACAGGCGCCGCGCGGCATCTTCGTGCTCTGCAAAGGACGGGTGAAACTTTCCATCTGCTCTACCGATGGGAAGACGCTGATCCTGAAGATCGCCGAGCCGGGAGAGGTTCTCGGATTGAGCGCGACGGTTTCCGGGAAGCCGTACGAGCTCACCGCCGAGACCATCGACCCGTGCCAGGTGAACTTCGTCAAGCGCGAGGACTTCCTGCGCTTCCTGCGCGAGCACAGCGACGCATGTTTCCGCGTGGCCGAACAGTTGTCGGAAAAGTACAACACGGCGTGCCACGAGATCCGCTCGCTGGGCCTGTCGCACTCGGCGGCTGAGAAACTGGCGAAGCTGCTGCTGGAATGGAGCTCGAAGAACGGCGAGTCGGCCAAGCAGGAACCGCGGCTCAAGCTGGCGCTCACGCACGAGGAAATCGCCCAGATGATCGGCACCTCGCGCGAGACGGTCACCCGTCTGTTCGCCGAGCTGAAGAAACGGCAGATCGTGCACGCCAAGGGTTCGACGCTGCACATCCGCAACAAGGCCGCGCTCAAGGCGCTCGCCAGCAACGGCTAAACCCTCCTTATTTGACCGGCGCGTGCTGCGTGGGACGCGCGCCGGCGCGGTCTATTTTCAGCGCACATCCTCTTGTTTAGCAGCGCGGAAGCCGGTTTCGCATTGTGGACAGGCGCGTCACCATCACGACGAGCGGTGATAGCAGTCACTGTTTTGGCGCGCCGGCCGCTGTATGACGTGCTACATGGAGAACGCCACACACCATAGCTGCTTCAACTGCGAGCTGCGGCCCGACCGGATGTTCTGCGATCTTCCGTCGGAAGCCCTCCAGTCGTTCGACGGCATCAAGCAGCTCGCCTCCGTCCCCCGCGGCGCGACTCTATTCAACGAGGCAAAACACGCGCGAGGAGTCTTCGTGCTCTGCGACGGACGCGCCAAACTCTCCGTGAGTTCCAAGGAAGAAGGCGGCAAGCGGCTGATGCTGCGCGTCGCCGGTCCCGGAGAAGTGCTGGGGCTGAGCGCCACCATGTCGGGCAAGCCCTACGAAGTGACGGCGGAGATGCTGGACGACGCGCAAGTGGCGTTCATTCGCCGCAAAGACCTGTTGCGTTTCCTGCGCGATCACCGCGAGGCATGCCTGCAAGTGGTGCACCTGCTCAGCCAGGACCTGCACGTGGCCTACGACCGGGTGCGCTCGATCGGGCTGTCACACCCGCGCCGTCCGCGCTTCCACCATTCGCTGCGCGCCAACTGATTCCGATCGTACCTTCGCTCCCGCTTCCCACCGTGGACCGCCCATCCGGGCGGTCCACGTGTTGCGTTGCGATGTTTCGCAGCTTCTCGCAGTTTTCCCGAAATGAAACTGTGACGCCAAGGGGGTGCCTCCGGCGACTCTCATCACGCCGAAACGTGATGCGGAACACAGCCCGGGTAGCCGCTCATTAGCGATGCTGTTCCTGCACTCCTGGGGGCCCAGCAGGTCGGCCCCAAGAGCGTGCCTAGGAGCAAACAGCATGCACAAATTCAAGAATCATAAGCGGATCGCGATCGCTCTGGCGGCTGTCGCGTTGGTCATGCTCGTCGTGACCGGCGTCAGCGTCGCCGGCGAGCATCCCCAAAAAGCGGCCCCTGCGGCGGGGGCCAACAGCGACTACGTCGGTAGTGACATCTGCATTGGTTGTCACGACGATCAGAATCGCCGTTTCAAGAACACGGTGATGGGCAAGGCTTTCGCCAACCCCCACACGGCCGACGAAAAACTCGGCTGCGAATCTTGCCATGGGGCCGGGAAGGCTCACGTGGAAGCCGGCGGCAGCAAGACCACCATCCCCATCCGTTATGGCAAAGATACCGGCAACTCAGTCGAGGAACAGAACCAGTCTTGTGTGCAATGCCACAAGAAAGGCAACCGCATGTTCTGGGCCGGCAGCCCGCACGAATCGCGCGGTATGCGGTGCGTCGATTGCCACAACGTAAAACAAAAGATCTCGCAGTCATTGAGCGGCGAGGCATTCATAACTTCTCGGGTGAGCGACGTCGGCGGTCTGGTCAAGCCAGAGACCGAGCTCTGCCTGCAGTGCCACGAGATGCGTCGCGCGCAACTGCAGCGCTCTTCGCACATGCCATTCCGCGAAGGCAAAGTCACTTGCTCGAGCTGCCACAACCCACATGGCACGCCCAATCCGGCACAACTGAAACAGTCCACGGTGAACGAGAACTGCTATAGCTGCCATGCCGAACGGCGCGGTCCTTTCCTGTGGGCGCATCCACCCGTGACGGAAAACTGCACCAGTTGTCACGAGACGCACGGCTCCACCAACCCGCAGTTATTGAAGGCACGCATGCCGAGGCTCTGTCAGGAGTGCCACAACATGTTTTCGCACGGCGGCCAGTACCCCCTGGGCAACGTGCTTTCCAGCAACGGCAACCCCGTGGGGTACAACAACAAAACCTTGAACCGTGGCTGTGCGAACTGCCACTCCAAAATCCACGGGACCAACGCCCCGTCGGGTAAGTTCTTCGTACGCTGAGGGAAAGGAGAGAGCAATGAATATCATCAAGCTGTTTGCGCTTTGTACACTGCTCGCGCTCCTGCTTGTTCCGAGTGCGGTTTTCGCCCAGGAACAGGCTCCCGAGCGCGGCGTCGTGGAGTTTGGCTTTCGCGGGGTCACGGGTTCGGTTTACGGTCGCACCGATGCGAGTTCCGTTCCGTTCAGCAATGGGTTCCGTCCCGATCTGATGAACTCTGCCCTCAATACTTATAACGATTATCGAAACTCCTTCTACGTTCCTAAATTCAACTTACATATCGACAACGTTTTCGGCTCCAATAGCTATCTCAAGGTTCAGTCTGCCAACAACGGCTTTGCCTTTGAGGGCGGCGGCAGCCTAAGCAGGGATTTGAGCGCCCTGATTACCGTTGGTCAATATGGCCATTACAAGCTGCAATTCCGCTTTGACGAGACGCCGCACCTTTTCAGCGGCACCACGCGCACGCTGTTCACCGGCGGCGCGGGCGTTTGGAACGTGAATCCTGCACTGCAGACCTCGCTGTTCAATACCTTCTGCGGCGGCCTTACGGGCACCAACGCGTGTAAGGTCACTCCCACTGTCAGCACTATTTCCAACACGATGAACAGCGCGGTAGCCGGCACCTTGCTGCCAGGTGTTGCCGGTGTCCAATACTTTACGCAACAGGAGAGCCGGAAAGCGGGTACTGCTTCGTTGAACTGGAACATTACCCCCAACGTGAATGTTGCAGCCTTGTTCTCGCGGGAGAACCAGATCGGCACTCGGCCCATCAGCATGGTCATGGGCGCCTCCTCGGGCGGCTATGTCACCGAGGTTCCGGAAACCATCGACTACTACACCAACAACGTTGGGGTTTCCACCGAGTTTGGTCAGAAGCATTGGGACGCGCTGATTGGATATCAGGGATCGTTCTTCCGGAGCGACACTCCCAACATGCTGGTGATGAACCCGTTCTCGACCGTGTACAGCAACAGCACGGTGGGCCCGGCCACGGCGCGGATGGATCTGTACCCGGACAATAACTACCAGCAATTTGTGGGTCAGGGTGCAGTAGAGCTTGGCAAACACATCCACTTGATGGCCAACATCACTCCGGGGTGGATGTCCCAGACAGCTTCTTTCCAGCCTCTAACGACGAACACCTTTGTCAGCCAGACCGCACCGGCCGGCTATCCAGCCTTCCTGCCGCAACAGAATCTCGACGGCAAAGTGAGCACGCTGGCCATGAATTACACTGCCATACTCAAGGCCACGAAGAACCTGTCATTCGTAATGAAATACAATCATTACGGCTACGATAACAACACTCCGGATTTGCTGGTCAGGCCCGTTGTGGGCGACACGTCATTCTTGGTCAGCAGTTCCTTCCACGGGTCCACCGCAGGTTGTTATGATCCGGTGGTGGGTCCTGGTAGCGAGAATGTGTCTAACGCTGCCTATACCTACTACTGCCCGGCCGAACAAAGCTCGTTCACCAGTAAGACTCTTGATGTGGGGGGAACTTGGTTCTTCGCCAAGAAGAGCTCTGTGAAGTTCGGCTATCAGCGAGGGTGGATGGACCGCACCAACCGCGAAGTTGCCGAGACCATCGAGGGCTCGTTCTACGGAGCACTGGATATGCACGTGCGCAAGAACCTGTTGCTGCGGGTTTCCGCACGCCACCAGGACCGCATGCCGCAAGGCGGCCTGGCAGCGTACGAAGCTGACACCAGCAACCTGTATTCGCGCATGCTCGATCAGTCCACGCGCCGCCGTAACCGCGGTGATGTATCGTTGCAGTGGGATGCTACTCAGAAGCTGAGCTTCTCCGCCTTCTGGGGAACGCTGCAGGACAACTTCAACGTGCGCAACTCGGTCAATAGCCTGACGCCGCTCGGTAATGCCGCCTATAGCGCTGTGAAGGTGGTTGGCGCTACCCCGACGCCGATCTATGGATCGTATTACGCCTATGGTTTGCTGAACAACATCGGACGGAACTACGGCTTCGACGTCAACTACTCGGTCGCGTCCAAGGTGGTTTTGTTCGCGGAGTACGGGCGTGAGAAGAACACCGGCCTCATGATCCAGGGGAGGGGGCTTAACGACGCAACCTGCGTACCTACGGGCAGCGGCTACGTCTACCCCAGCGCTTGCGATCCCATCAACGACCTAAAGACTTCCATGAAGGACGTCGTCAATAGCTACTATGGTGGAGCAGACATCACGGCTTCCAAGAAGCTCGACGTCAGCCTTTATTACAGTCTGTCGGTCGCCCAAGCCTTTACAAACAGCGATGGGGTGAACTGCCAGATCACTGGCAACCCGACCAGCTACTGCCTCAACCGCTTCAAGAACTGGAGCCTGGACACGGCTGCGAATCCTGCGGTGACCTTAAGCTATCCGCAGAACGTTAACCGAATTCACGAGCTTGGCACCATTGTCAGGTTCAAGTTGACGGAGAATCTGGTGCCGAAGTTCCAGTACATGTTCCGGCAGTACAGCAACAACGATTGGCAGACCGGCGTCATGAATCCTTACAGTTTTGTCGGGACTTCCATTGACCCGGGCGGCACGAGTGCCATGCAGAAGCTCCTGTTCCTGGGGGCGGATCTGCCGTCTTACAGAACGCACATTTTCACGGCTACACTGGAATATCACTTCTAGTTCAGTAGAAATTTACTTACCGAACTTGCGAGGGGCGGCTTCGGCCGCCCCGTTTTTTGTTCGACGCGCACGCCACATCGTTTACATTAGGTCTTCATTTCACTGGGGAGCTTCGCATGTCATTACTGAAACGCGCCGCCTGTGCGGCGGCGGTCCTCTGCCTGATTGCCTTCTTCGTTCAGAACGCCGGCGCCTGGG
>Ga0097691_1000663_pt1 | contig 28626 bp, 20 predicted proteins | sample NGESurdeep072012_8_FD_72858 | JGI IMG/M metagenome (GOLD analysis project Ga0097691, IMG submission 72858) | Arctic peat soil microbial communities from Barrow, Alaska - NGEE Surface sample 210-1 deep-072012 | ecosystem: Environmental > Terrestrial > Soil > Wetlands > Peat ... | reverse complement strand
CGGCGGTCGCGAGCAGGAACTTCTTACGGCCCTCGTCGGATTCGGTGAGGATATGGTGCCGGTGATAAAAGTTGTTGAAGAGCTGCGCCAGGTAGAAAACATGCTTCGCCGCATGAGCCGGCTCGGCGGTAGCGATGCACTGCTCGATCACGTTACTGGTCTTCGCGGCCGCCAGCCAGAGCTCCCATATCTCGTTTCCCTGATCGCCCGACAAGAACTGCGATAAATCTTCAGTTGTCAGTCGTCGGTCGTCAAGGAACGTCTCGGCATCAAGCCCTGCTTTACGAAAAATATTGGTCGCGCGGACGATGGCATATTGCGCGTAAGGGCCGGTTTCTCCCTCGAAACTGAGCGCTTCCTTGAAGTCGAAAGCGATCATCGTGGGCTTGGTGAACTTGAGCATGAAGTAGCGCAAGGCGCCGACGGCGATCTGTTCGGCCACCTGGCAGCGTTCGGTTTCGCTCAATTCCTGGTGGCGCGCGTCTACCTCTTTTTTCGCCGATGCGATGAGCTGGTCGAGCAGGTCGTCCGCTTTGACACCGAAGCCCTTCCGGCCGCTGACCTCGATGTACGACTTGCCCCAATCGTCCTCATTGAGCTGATACCCGAGTTCGGCGGCGCAGCGCGGCGTGAGCGCGACCATCTCGTAGCTGAAGTGCGTATAGTGCTCCGCCTCGTATTCGTAGCCAAGCGCGCGGAGCGCTTCGATGACCGTGTTCTGGGCTTCGGCCTGGCGAGAATCGATGACGTTGTAAATCTCGCGCGCGCCGCCGAAATGCGGGTGATCGGGCTCGTCTTTCTCCGGATCGGTGGAAACCCAGCAGTCTTTCGCTGTGCGCTCGTAGTGAAAGAAGCGGCGGTAGCCGAAGTCGCAGCCGAGGACACCGAATTTCCACAGGTGGTAAGCAATGTCCTTGCCCTCGTAAACCACGGTGCCGTTGGAGCGGACCAGCACCTTGGTCGCGTCCTCGGCCTGCTCTTCTTCGGTCTTGCGCGGATCGGGAACGTAGGCGGGGCGCTTCATCACCCAGCAGCCGGCTTTGCGTCCCGTCGCCTCACGATACAAAATGCCGGCCTTCTCCAGTTGCTGGCGCGCGGCTTCCCAAAATTGAAGATGGATGATGTCGCTCTCCTGCGGCAGCAGGTCGTACTCGATGTCGAGACGGTCCATGGTCTGGAGGTGACGCTTGAGGACAGCAGTGGAGATCAGCGCGGCGATTTCGGCGATTTCGTTGTTGCCGGCTTCGAGCTGGTGCAGCGTGTCGAGCCGGTGCTGCTTGTTCGCCTCGCTTTCCTGGTACCACTGCGAGGCGTGCGCATAGACGTCCCAACAGAGGTAGTCGAAGCGCGACTGGCGCGAAAGTTCGCGAATTTCTTCTTTCGACTTTTTCTCTACGTGAACAAAACCGACGACTACATCGGCGACCTGGACACCGGTGTTGTCGATGTAATTCTGCACGTCCACTTCGCGACCGCGCGAGCGCAGCATGCGGACGAAAGTGTCGCCGAGGATGGCGTTGCGCAGGTGCCCGATATGTGCTGCTTTGTTAGGGTTTATGGAGGAATGTTCAACGATTACTTTACCCTTCCCACCCTCCGCCAAACCCGGGCGGAAGGGTGGGCCACCCGATTCGTTTGAGGCCAGAATTGCCGCCGCCGCGCCGCGCTTCAGGCGGGCATTGATATAGCCCACGCCGGCAACTTCGAATTTGTCGAAACCGGAAACGTCGCCGATTCCCGCGACGATCTCCTCGGCGATCTTGCGCGGCGCTTTGCGCAGTTTGCGGGCAAGCTCAAAGGCGAGAGGCAGCGCGTACTCGCCCAACTCCACCTTGGGCGGCTGCTCAATGACGATGTTGGCCAGGTCAACGTCGTACTGGCGGCGTAGAAAATCGCGGACGCGCTCGGCCAACTGCTGCTGAAAATTGCGATACAAGCGGCTGGAATCCTCGGAATCGATTGAATAGAAATTCGATTATAGCAACCGCTCCTCGCGCAATAGTTTGACGCTACCCACGGGCTTTCCTATGATGAGAGATTCCACTCCAGTCGTCGTGTTCTCTTGCGGCCTGGCACCGAACCTATGAGCAAGTTCTACATCACGACGCCGATCTACTACGTCAATGCCCGGCCGCACATTGGGCACGCCTACACCACCATCGTTTGCGACGCGATTGCGCGCCGCCAGCGCATGCTGGGCGTGGACACATTTTTCCTGACCGGCACCGACGAACACGGCGTGAACGTGGAACGCGCGGCCCGGGCCGAAGGAAAAGACCCGAAAGCTTGGTGCGACGAGGTGGCCGCGACATTCCGCGCCACTGCCGACAACGTCCGTGCCAGCTACGACAAGTTCATCCGCACCACCGATCCCGAGCACAAGCGCGGTGTGCAGGAGCTGTTCCGCCGCCTGCGCGACCGCGGATACATCTACAAGGGGTCGTACACCGGACAGTACTGCGTCTTCGACAACCTGTACGTGGATTCCGCGGGGGCGGGCGAGCCTTGCCCGCTGTGCAACCGCCCGACCGAAACGGTCAACGAAGAGAATTATTTCTTCAAGCTCTCGGCCTTCGAAGACAAGCTGCTGCAGTACTACCAGCAGAATCCGGAGTTCATCCGGCCGGAGACGCGGCGGAACGAAGTGGCGTCGTTCGTGCGCGGCGGGCTGCGCGACCTGTCGATCAGCCGCAGCACCTTCAAGTGGGGCATCCCGGTACCGGACGATCCTGAGCACGTGATCTACGTCTGGCTCGACGCGCTTTCGAATTACATCAGCGCGATTGGGTTCGGTTCGCCGGACGAAAAAGAGCAGAAGCAATTCGAACACTACTGGCCCGCTGACGTGCACATGATCGGCAAGGAAATCGTGCGCTTCCACTGCGTCTACTGGCCGGCGTTCCTGATGGCCGCCGGGCTGCCGCTGCCCAAGTCGATCGTGGCGCACGGATGGCTGCTGTTCGAGCAGGACAAGATGTCGAAATCGCGCGGCAACATCGTGCGCGCGGAAACCATCATCGACGTGCTCGGGGTGGACGCGCTGCGCTATTTCCTGCTCCGTGAAGTGGTGTTCGGACACGACGGATCGTTCTCGTTCGACGCGCTCTTGCAGCGCTTCAATTCCGACCTGGCCAACGATTACGGAAACCTTGCCAGCCGCACGCTGAGCATGATCCAGCGCTATTTCAAGGGCGAGGTGCCGTATTCGGCGGCGGCAGCGTCGCGCACCCCAGGCGACGAGGCGATCAAGAAGCTGGCGACGGAAACGATCGCACAGAGCGGCAAGCTGTTCGACGAATACCAGTTCTCGCGCGCGCTGGAGTGCGTGTGGGGACTGGTCGGCGCGGTCAACAAGTACATCGTGGAAAACGAGCCCTGGGCGGTCGCGGAGAAAACGGACGAGGAAAGCCGCGGACGCCTGGGGACCATCCTGTACACGGCCGCGGAGGCGCTGCGCATCGTGACCGCGCTGCTGCACCCAGTAATCCCGGATTCGAGTTCGCGCATTTGGCAGCAGCTTGCGCTGGGAGACATCGAGAAGTGCAGGCTGGACCAGCTCACTTGGGGACAGTTGCAGCTCGGGACCATGCTGGGAACTGTCGAGCCGGTGTTTCCGCGAGGTGACAAGTCGTTGATCGAGCGCATGCAGGCCATCGAACTGGAGAATCGCGCGGAGAAGAAACCACCGGCGGCCGCGCAGCCGCCGGCGCCAAAAGCGATGGAAAAGGCAGCAGGTATGAACAACGAACCACCGGCGGGCGCCGGAGCGCATCCAGGACAGCCCGCCACGCAATCCGCCGTGGGACCGAGCAGCGCCGCGCCTGCGCCAACCGGAGCAACGCAGCCGCCCTCCGCTCCTGCAAAACCGGTTTCCGACGCCAAGATCACCATCGACGACTTTGCCAAAATCGAGATGCGGGTGGGCACAGTGAAGACCGCCGAGAAGGTAAAGGGCGCCGACAGGCTGTTACGAATCGAAGTAGATATAGGCACCGAAATCCGGCAGGTGGTCGCCGGAATTGCCGAGGCATATTCGCCGGAGCAGCTTATCGGAAGAAAAGTTGCGATCGTCGCCAATCTGGCGCCGCGAAAGCTGCGCGGGCTGGAGTCGAACGGGATGATCCTGGCGGCATCGGTCGAGGGCGGGAAACCGGTCGTCGCAACCTTCGCCGAAGATGTGCCCGACGGAGCGAAGCTGAAATAATCAACCACGGATTTTCACGGATCGTCACGGATTGCTTTTTCTTGATCCGTATTTAACCGTGGCGATCCGTGGTTAATCACTTTCTATGTATATCGATTCGCATTGCCATCTCGAAGGGCCGCGATTCGAGAACGACCGGGCGGAGACGATTGCGCGCGCGCGCGAGGCCGGGATCGAAGCGCTGCTCGCGATCGGCAATGGCGACGGGCCGGACGACGTCGGGTGCGCGATCGAGCTCAGCGAACAATTCGACCCGACCCACGACCTGTCGCCTACGACCTGCCCGCGCATTTACGCTAGTGTCGGCGTCCACCCTCATGAGGCGCGGCTGGTCGAAGAGCGGCATTACGCGATGCTTGAGTCGCTGGCTCATCATCCCCGCGTAGTGGCAATCGGCGAAATCGGACTCGATTACCATTACGACCACTCTCCGCGCGACGTGCAGCGCTCTGTGTTTCTCCGGCAGTGCGAACTGGCTGCGGCGGCGCGTCTGCCGATCATCATTCATTGCCGGCCGTCGGACAATTCGACGAATGCATGGGATGAGCTCCTGGAACTTTTGCACGACGCTTGGGCCGGCCACGGTCTAGGCGGCGTGCTGCACTGCTTCACAGGCACGCCCGAGCACGCGCACGCGGCACTCGACCTGGGCTTTATGATCTCGTTCGCGGGAAACGTCACCTACCCCAAGGCAACCAGTATCCAGCAGACAGCGAAAGAAGTGCCACTGGACCGAATGTTCATTGAGACGGATTCGCCGTACCTCGCGCCCGTTCCTCACCGTGGCAAGCGCAACGAGCCGGCGTACGTGACCGAGACCGCAAAGTTCGTTGCCAACCTGCGCGGCATCTCCGCCGAGGAGTTAGGCCTGGTGACGACGGAAAACTTCTATCGGTTCTTTGGAATTGAGAAATGAAGAATTAAGAATTAAGAATTAAGAATAAAAACGTTTATCGCACTTCATTCTTCATTCTTAATTCTTAATTCTTAATTCCGCGGTACAGTCCCGCAATCCCGAATGTATATGGCGTCCAAGTCACGTCGCTGAACCCGGCAGCGCGCATGCGGTCCATCATTTCCGCCGGTAAAGGAAATCGCGCGACCGAAGCCGGTAGGTACGCGTAAGGGCCGCGCACGCCGGAGATCATCGTCCCAACTTTCGGAAGCACGTGGCGAAAATAGAAGTGATAGAGCGCGCCGATGATGCCCTTGGGTTCGCCGAAATCGAGAATGCCGACTTCCCCGCCCAGACGCAGCACGCGCGCGATCTCATGCAGTCCAGCGTCGTAGTCGGCAAGATTGCGGAAGCCGAAGGCCGAGGTCACCAAATCAAAGTGCGCGTCGGGCAGCGGCAGTCGCAACGCGTCGGCTTCGAACCAGGCGAGCGGCTTCCCGGCTGACTTTTGGCCGGCGCGAACCAGCATGGCATGGGAGAAGTCGGCGCCATAGATTCGCGTAGGACCGGCTGAGGACAGCCGCTCCCACGCCGATTGTTTGAGTAGCGCGAACGCCATGTCGCCGGTGCCGCAGCAGAGGTCGAGAGCGCGGGTGTCGGGACGCTGAAGGATGTGACGAAAGGTGCGCGCGGCGCGCCGCCACCAGAGGCGGTCTACGTTCATCGAGAGAACGTGGTTGGCGAGGTCGTAGCGGGGCGCGATGGTGCTGAACATCTCGCGCACGGCGGCAGCGGCGGAATCGGGGTCGCGCGCGCCCTCGGGAACCGCGCCAACCACCGATTTCTGATTTCCGATTTCTGATTTCTGATTTTGTGCGGTCGTGTTCGTCATTTTATTTTTCAAATCAGAAATCGAAAATCAGAAATCAGAAATGGGGTTACTTGCCTGACATATTCCGCAGTTCTTCCACCGCCTGCACCACCGCGGCCTGCGGAACATCGTTCGCAATCTCGACCCGGCCAATCTCCACCGGCAGCACGAAGTGCACCACGCCGTTGAGAGTTTTCTTGTCCGCGCCCAGGCGCTGCGCGATTTTCTTGCCCCGCGTTTCGACTCGTGGCAAGGGAGCGATGGCAAGCACGGCGGAGATGATCTTGCGTACAGTTTCGCTGTCCGCCTTGTGCATGGTGGCCGAGATCATCGACGCCGCCACCATTCCCCACGCGACGGCTTCACCGTGCAGGAAGTGTTTGTAACCGGTTTCCACTTCCAGCGCATGCCCGACGGTGTGGCCGAAATTCAGGATGCGGCGCAGATCGCCCTCGCGTTCGTCGGCGGCGACCACGTCGGCCTTCACGCGCACCGCCTCGGCAATCAGCCACTCCAGCATCGCCGGGTCCTTCTGCAGAATGCGCTCGTGGTTCTGCTCGATGAAGTGAAAAATGTCGGGGCGGCGAATGATGCCGCACTTCAGCGCCTCGTACACTCCGGCGCGAAACTCGCGGTCGGGCAGCGTGCTCAGCGCGGCGGGATCGATGAACACTGCGCGCGGCTGATGAAACGTGCCCAGCAGGTTCTTGCCTTCGCTCAGGTCCACGCCGGTCTTGCCGCCGATGGAGGCATCCACCTGCGCCAGCAACGTGGTCGGCACCTGCACCACGTCGATGCCGCGCATGTAGATCGAAGCTACGAATCCGGCGACGTCGCCCACCACGCCACCGCCCAGGGCAAGGATGGCCGATTTGCGGTCCACACCTTGGGATACCAGCTTCGACGCCAAGTCGCCGGCGGTGGAGAGCGTCTTGTGGCGCTCGCCGTCGGGCATGGTGATGAGCGCGTGCGGCAGTTTGGCTTTCGCGAGCGACTTCTTCACCGTCGCGCCGAACAGCCTGGACACTCGCGGCGAGGTGATGATGACGTAGCGGGTGCGCTCCGGCACCCGTTCGCGCAGCAGCGCCCCCAGCCGGCTGAGCAGGCCGGACTCGATCACCACGGCATATGGATGTGCTGGAACTTTGACTTCGACTACGGGCACGTTCCGATGATAACAAGCGGACCGGGGCTTGGGGCTTTAGGCATTGGGCTTTAGACTGTGCCGCGTTGCGCCCGTAAGTTACCTGACGCTCAAAGCCAAATGCCCGATGCCTCTCTCTTGAAATCGCAAGCCTGGGGCCCGTGCTCGTATAATGTCGCCACCATGAAAGCCTTGCGCGGGGAGGTGGATTTCATCGTCGTCGGCGCCGGCATAGCCGGACTGCGCGCGGCCATCGAACTGGCCGAAGCGGGCCGGGTGCTGGTGCTTGCCAAGAAAGAGGTCACCGAATCGGCGACCCAGTATGCGCAGGGCGGAATCGCCGCTGTCCTGAGCGACGAAGATGAAATCGGCTTGCACCTTCAGGACACGCTCAGCGCCGGCGATGGCCTATGCAACGTCGAGGCGGCGAAGACGCTGGTGGAAGAAGGTCCCCCGCGAATCGAGGAGTTGATCGCCTGGGGTACGGAGTTCGACCGTTCCGGCAGCAAGCTGGCCTTCACCCGCGAGGGTGCACACAGCCGCAACCGCGTCCTGCACGCCCACGGCGACTCCACCGGACGCGAGATCGGGCGCGCGCTCTACTTCAAAGCCAGCGCACTGAAAAACGTCAGAATCATGGAATTCGAGCTGGCGACCGGGCTGTGCGTGACGGATGGCGAAGTGCACGGCCTCACGGTGTTGAACGACAAGGGCGAGCGGCACGACCTGCATGCGGCGGCGGTCTTGCTGGCGACGGGAGGTTTGGGGCAGGTTTATCGCGAGACGACGAATCCCGCCGTGGCTACGGGCGATGGAGTCGCGATGGCGTTTCGCGCGGGCGCCGCGATCAGCGACATGGAGTTCATCCAGTTCCATCCCACAGCGCTGTACGTGAAGGACGCTCCGCGCTTCCTGCTCTCGGAGGCGCTGCGCGGCGAAGGCGCCATTCTGCGCAACATGGAGATGGTGCGCTTCATGCCCAAGTATCACGACATGGCGGAGCTGGCGCCGCGTGACGTCGTGGCGCGGGCAATCGCGCACGAACTCGAGCTGGTGCACTCGCCCAACGCGGTCGTCTATCTGGACATGACGCACCTGCCGGCGAAGAAGATCCGCGAGCGCTTCCCGCGCATTTACGAGACCTGCCTGAAGTACAACGTGGACATCAGCGACGAGATGATTCCGGTGCGGCCGGCGGCACATTACGCGATGGGCGGCATCCGCACCGACCTGGACGGGCGGGCGAGTCTCCAAGGACTCTTCGCCGCGGGCGAGGCGGCGTGCACAGGTGTGCACGGGGCAAACCGGCTGGCCAGCAATTCCCTGCTCGAGGGCCTGGTATTCGGCGCGCGCGCCGGACGAGTGATGCGCGAATGTAAGCGCAAGGAAGGCCGCAAACCGGAGGAATCCGTAACGATGCAACCGACGTTTACTCCCGCCGCCGGACAGATCGCGCACGAGATCCGCGAGCTCACCTGGTGCGATTTGGGCATCGTGCGCAGCCCTCAAGGCATGAAACACGCGCTTGCCGAGCTGAAAAAGCTGGGCGCATCGCTGCCCGCGCAGTGCAACCGCGCGGCCTGCGAGATCGCCAACATGCACTTGGTGGCGACTCTGATTGCGCGGTCGGCGATGGCGCGCGAGGAGAGCCGTGGCGCCCACTATCGTCTCGACTACCCGATGCACAACGACGCGAAGTTCGCGAAACACTCGATCGTCGAGGGCGAAAACATCCGTTTCGAATAACTGAATTTAATATTGTCATTCCGAGCGCAGCGAGGAATCTGCTGTACTTCAGAAAAAGCAGATTCCTCCCCTTCGCTGCGTTCAGCGTCGGAATGCCAAGACTATTTCGTCGTCCTCGGCTTGATGGCGAGCGACAGAATTACCGACAGCGCCAGCACCCCGCCCACGACTCCCAGCGCCGCTCCGGTTGGAATCTTGTAGTAGCCCGAGATCAGCATCTTCACGCCGATAAACATCAGGATCGCCGACAGCCCGTAGTGCAGATAGTGGAACGCCTCCATCAGGCCGGCCAGTGCGAAATACATTGAGCGCAGCCCAAGAATGGCGAAGACGTTGGACGTGTACACGATGAACGGGTCGCGGGAGATGGCCAGCACGGCGGGGATGGAGTCGGCGGCGAACATCACGTCGGTGGTCTCGACGACGATCAGCACCAGCAGCAGCGGGGTCGCGTAAAGCCCGTTTCGCCGGACCAGGAAGCGGGCGCCTTCGTAATCCTGCGTCACCGGCATCCAGCGGCGAAATGCGCGCAGCACCGGGTTTTGCTCGGGATGGATTTCCTTCTCGCCGCTGCGCAGCAGTTGCACGCCGGTGTAAACGAGGAAGACACCGAAGATGTAGATGATCCAATGGAAGCGCTGGATCAGCGCCACGCCGGCAAGGATGAAGATGCCGCGCATGACCAGCGCGCCCATGATTCCCCAGAACAGGACTTTGTGCTGGTACTCGTTGGGCACGCGGAAGTAGCGGAAGATGAGCAGGAAGACGAAAAGATTATCGACGCTGAGCGATTCTTCGACCAGGTAGCCGGTGGTGAATTCCAGCGCCGGGGCGCGGCCACGCCAGAAGTAAACGCCTACGGCGAAAATGGCCGCCAGCGCGATCCACATGGCGCTGAAGCCGAGCGCCTCGCGGAAATGCACCTGGTGCGCCTTGCGGTGAAAGACGGTGAGGTCCAACACCAGCATCAGGATGACGAAGGTGTTAAAGGCGACCCAGAATAGGAGTTCGTTATTCACGAGCGAGCTTCAGGGTATATCGGTATCTCGGTACATCGGTACGTCAGATGACAAGTAGTTGCTTCCGAGTACCGAAGTACCGACATACCGACCTACCGATATACCGCCTTTGCATTACAAACGAAAGCCGCCGAACGCGCCAGTGCCGCAGCAGCAACCCCGGCACATAAACCCACAAGCGCCGCCGGCCTTACAGAGTGCACGAAGGGTCAATGCACGGGCGATTACTTGGGTTCGCCGAAGAAAACGAAATAGGACCGCGACCACAGCGAGGTAGGAATGCTGCCGCGAGGGCGGGCAGTCAGGATGACGTTGTAGTCGTCGGTGAGATGGAGTTCGTCGAGGACGGACTTGGCCGAGTCTTCCGCCGGACGCGGCGACACCAGCGCCAGGTAGCGCAGGAAATCGTAGATGTCGGATGTTCCCTCGTATCCGGGGGCGGCGAAAGTCAGTTCGGTGTTTTCGCCCGCAAAGTGCCATGCCAGCGAGGCTGCGGTGGTGACGCCGCGTTCGTAGTCGGAAGCGGAAACCGCGTTGGCCGAAGGATTGTCGAATACCAGGCGGAGCTTGCGCTCGTCCTCGCGGGTGAACTCGCGCACCTTCAGCGATCCCGTGCGCGCCGACGCCTTCCAGTGCACGTGGCGGGCGGAGTCTTCCGGCAGGTATTCGCGGATGCGGTAGAGATCGTTGCCGCGACCGCGGACATGGACCTCGAACTCGCCGGTGATCATGGGCAGGATTTCCAGCACGTCGGCAGTCGGCTGCACCGACGGATACACCACTACTTCCCGGGCATGGTCGTTACCGCTGCTCAACTTCCCCGCCCTAGCCAAAACCGGGCTAGAACGGGGCACCCGGGTCTCGACCGGCAGGGTCACGCGGCGCGTCTTCGCCAAAAAAGAAAACGGGAACCGGGTGGAAAGTCCGAAGGCGTCCTGCACGTAACGCCCGCGGCGTTCGAAGCGCAACTCCACCGGGCGCGTGACCACCAGCCGGGCGGGAATGTAAGGAAAATAGACGCGTCCGGTGAAGATGCTGCGCTCGGGCGGAAGCGCGGTCACGACCGTCAGAGTAATGTCGGGCAGCCGGATCCACTGTTTTCCGGGCGGGGCCTTGGGCGGCCAGACGAACACATCGCGCTGCCAGCGCAGGCGCCTCCCTGCTTTCTGCCGCTTCGGCGGAACGACGTTGATCGAAATTGCGGGCAGCCAGCGGCGCGTATTCCGCAAAGTGATGCGCGCCAGGACCGCTTCGCCCGCGAAGGTATGTTCGGGAAGCCCAACTTTCAACTCAAGGCCGCGCAGCTCGCCGGCAGAGGTTATGCCGGATACGAGGATTGCCGCCAGCATCGCTGAAACCACGATAAACAGCAGGTTGTTGCCGGTATTCAGCGCCGCGATGCCGATGACGATAATGATGCCGAGATAGACCAGGCCTTCCTTGGTGACGTCGTAATCGAAGACGTCGCGCACGCGTTCGAACGCCACCCGCCGCGCCAGGTAGGGCACGGTGGTGAGGCCGACGAAGCCGGCCAGCAGCAACGCCAGCGAAGCAAAGATGGCGGTGGCGACGACGTTGCCCGCCTGCCGGGTAACGGTGGAGAACAGCGCCGCGCCAAAGGCGAGAATCAGGCCGGCGATCGCGAAGATGAAGCGGATCCAGGCTTCGCGTTCGAAGCGCAGCGAGCTGAGCAGGGCGCCCATGTCATTTCCCCGCTTTCGCGTGCGGGTCGCGGTGGAACCATCGCGCCATCACGCGTTCGGCTTTCTGGTGCGCCGAATCGGCGTGCGCGGCAATTTTCGGGAAGCGGGCCTTTAACTTTGCCAGCAGCTTGTGCGCCCAGACGTATTCGCTGGACAGAATGATCAGCCCGATGAGCAGAAACAGAATTCCCTGCAGGACAGGGAGAAAAAGCCCCGCGATACCGAGCAGGATAAAGGCCCAGCCCAACACCAGGATGCCGATTCGCTTGATCCGGAAATTCACCGGTTCATGGTACTAGATGATTCCAGGGTTGCGCTCCGGCGATCACGCAACTGGCGGCGACGCCGCTTCCACAACCACCAGCCGCCGGCCAAGGCAGCGGCGAGCAGCGCGAGGCCGGCCTTGTCGAAGAACGCGGTCACGCGATCGAACTCGCTGCCGAATGTATAGCCGACCAACGCAACGGTCGTTACCCAGACCACCGCGCCAGCGGTGTTGGCCAGCAGAAAACGCTTCCACTCCATGCCCAGGACACCGGCGAGCGGTCCGGCCACGATTCGCATTCCGGCGATAAAGCGCGCGCAGAAGATGGCAATCATGCCGCGGCGGTTGAGGAACTCCTCGCCGGCGCGAATGTCGGCGTCGTCCACGCGAAAGACGTATTTCCAGCGTTCCAGCAGCGGTCGTCCGCCACGCCGGCCGATGAAGTAGCCGATGTTATCGCCCAAAGTTGCGGCCACGATTCCGACCACGATCACCCATTGCAGATGCAGGTGGCCGTGCTTGTACGCGAGAAAGCTGGCATAAATCAGGATGGTTTCGCCGGGCAGCGGAATTCCGGCGTTTTCGCCGAGGAGGCCGACGAGTACGGCCCAGTACCCCCACACGATGATGAAGTGCTGAACGTGCTCGGCGATCCAGTGCATGAAGAAATCGTGAAGATTCCCTTGTTCAGATGATCCATGCGCCTCGCCGGGTTCAGCGGGTTATGCGCGGCCGAGGAATTCCAGCAGAATGCGGTTGAATTGTTCGGGGGTTTCCTCGTAGGGCATGTGTCCGATGCCGGGCAACACGACCAATTCCGAGCCCGGCAGCGCGCGTTGAACTTCATACGCCGATTGCGGAGAGACCGCGAGGTCGCGGTCGCCCCAGATGAGCTGGATGGGGATGCCGCGTAATCGCGGGTACAGCGCACGCAGTTCGTCGAGGCCGGCGTGCCAGGAATGGACCACACCGAGGCCGTACTCGGCGGTCCGGGGCTGCGCCAGCGCCGCGGCGTAGCCGTTCAGCGTGGCCTGTGTGACCCGCGCGGGGTCGCCATACATACGGCGCAGGAAGTAGCTGTGCACGCGCCGGATGTAAGGGAATGTCCGTCGAAAGGCGAAGGCCCCGAGTGGGTTGGAAAGCAGCGCGATGCGTTTGCGTCCATGGTGCGACCACGGATTGATCGAGGCGACGAGGATCAGACGCTCGACGCGTGGGTGTCCGCGCTCCAGCGCCATCGCTGTCATGGCGCTGGCAATGCCGCCTCCGTGCGAGGTCCCGAGCAGGTTGAGTGATGGCAGTCCGAGCTGGTCGAGCCATTCCAGCATGCGCTCGGTGCAGGCCTGCAACCTGCAATCCAGTCCGGGCGGCCGGTCCGAAAAGCCAATGCCGGGCATGTCCGGCGCGTACACGGTAAAGTGCTGGGCCAGCGCGGGGATGTTGAAGCGCCAGGAAAAGGAATATCCCATCAGCCCGTGAATCAGGACTAGCGGCGGGCCGGAGCCGGCGCGCAGATAACGCAGGCGATGGCCGCCCACGCGCGCTTCACACTCGGAAATCGGGGGATTCTCGACTTGCGGCAGCGGCGCCGTTTTCACGATTTTCTCCGGCACTGGCAACCACAGCGGCTGCCTGGGATTCCAAATAACCGATATCGCCTCTGTCGCTTCTGTGGGGAGTTGAACCATGGACTCCCCCGTTTTTTGCTCACTGAATCACACCCCCGCGCGGCTGTGGGCGGCGATCTCCACCGGGCGGTTCGCCAGCAGCTTGCGCAATACCTTCATTGCCTTGTCCACGTGCTTCTCTTCCAGCAGGAATGCCGGGAGCAGGCGAATGACGACGTCCTGCGTGGCGTTGATGAGCAGCCCTTTCTGGATGGCCGCGTCCACGAACGGGCGCGCCGGAACGTTGAGCTCGAGTGCCTGGATCATGCCGCGTCCACGCACTTCGCGGACGACATCGAAGTCAACGCGCGTGCGATTCAGTTCATGGTTCAGGTACGCACCCACTTTTCGCACGTTCTCCAGCAGTCCTTCTTCTTCAATGATGCTCAGGTACTCCAGGGCCACGCGGCAAGCCAGCGGGCCGCCGCCGAACGTGGTTCCGTGTTTGCCGGAACCGATGGCCGAAGCGAAAGGCTCGCGCGCCAGGAATGCGCCCAATGGCAGCCCCGCGGCCAACGGCTTGGCAATCGTGACAATATCGGGAGTGACTCCCGAATCCTGGTAAGCGAACATGCTGCCGGTGCGTCCCAGGCCGCACTGGATCTCGTCGAAAATGAGCGCTACCTTGTGGCGGTCGGCGACGGTGCGCGCTTCCTGCAGGAATTCCTGCGTGCATTCGCGGATCCCGCCCTCGCCCTGGATCGGCTCGATGACGATAGCGCAGGCCGTGTCGTCAATCTTCGAATAGAGATCGTCGGCATCGTTCAGCTTGATGAACTGGACGCCTTCCAGCAGCGGCGTGAAATCCTTACGGTACTTTTCCTGGGCGGTCAGCGAAAGGGCGCCGAAGGTGCGTCCGTGGAACGAGCCCTCGATCGCGAAAAGCTTGTTCTTGGCCTCGCCTCCGACCGCATGGCCGGCAGCGCGCGCGGCCTTGATGGCGCCTTCGATGGCTTCCGTGCCGCTGTTGCAAAAGAACGCGCGCTCCATGCCCGAGAGCTTGCAGAGGCGCTCGGCCAGTAAACCCTGGTACTCGTTGTAGTAGAGGTTGGAGACGTGAATCAGGCGCACGCACTGCTCGCGGATCACTTTGACGATTCGTTTATGAGCGTGGCCGAGGGCGTTAACTCCGAGTCCGCCCACCAGGTCAAGATACTTGCGCCCTTCGATGTCAAAGACCCATACGCCCTTGCCACTGGCGAGCGCCCGGGGATAGCGGGCGTAGGTCTGGATCAGGTATTGCTTCTCGCGTTCGACGATTTGCTCGAATGTTTCCATTTCTGCCTCGGGGACGAAAACTCATACTAAACAATCGAGGTGGTCACAAACCACCGAATGCAGAGCTTTTTAGAAAATAGAATTTGTCCGGAGTGCATTAGGCCGCACCAGTTGAGTCTGAACAAATCGAGTGCTCTCCAAGATTTCAAATCAAAGTGCTCCGACAACTTCCATCTTTCCACACTCACATCCCATTTTCTGTATATTTTTCCCAAGAGAGCTGCTAGGCTTTTATAACTAGCACGCCTACCTGTACATAGCGGGTCTGTGGGATTTAAGAGTGGTGGCACCAGAGTTGCAATCCAGTACGCCAAAGAGCCGAACAGCGCCCCCGCGCCGAGCTTCGTCTGAGCCTGTGGCCCGCGATTTCCAAATTCGTTTTGTAGCGGTTGTACTGGCCGCGCTCACCATCGCCGCCGCTGCATTTGGCGTCATTAATTTTCAAAAAGAGCGACAGTTCGAAATCCCTTACGACGGTGTCTGGTGGATCGAGCGTAACGGGCAAGTTACAGCCGAGCGGGTGGAACCGAACGGGCCGGCAGCGAAGGCAGGAATCAAGCCCGGCGACGTGCTGACCGCGATCAATGAGCACGCCATCGCCGCCACGGCGGACGCGACCCGGCAACGCTACCGCACCGGGACCTGGTCCAAGGCGACGTACAGCCTGGTACGCGACCGCGTCACGGTGCAGGTTCCGCTCATCCTGGTGCCCTTCGATAAGTCGCTGTTCGTCGGGCTGCGCTTCATCGCGCTGATCTACCTGGGCATCGGCCTTTACGTGCTGCTCCGGCGTTGGACGGCGCCCAAGTCCACGCACTTTTACCTGTTCTGTCTCGTCTCCTACATCTTTTACGCCTTCCACTTCACTGGCAAGCTGAACCAGTTCGACTGGATCGTGTACTGGTCGAACGTGGTGGCGGAACTGCTGCAACCGGCGCTGTTCCTGCATTTCGTGCTGACCTTCCCCGAAGTAAAGGACGCGGTGAAGCGGCGCCCGTGGCTGCTGCACCTGTGCTATCTGCCGGGAACGCTGTTGCTGGCAGCGCACATCATCGCGCTGCGCCTGCTGGAACCCAGCGAGGTCCTGCGCTATAACCTCGACCGCCTGGAGATGCTCTATCTGGCGCTGATGTTCATCGCTGCGGCGTGGGTTCTATGGCACACCTACCAGCACGCCTCGACGCCGATCCTGCGCCAGCAGATGAAGTGGGTAACGCGCGGCACCATCCTGGCCATCGCTCCGTTCACGCTGTTCTACGTGCTGCCCTACATGCAGGGCGCGCAATCGACGGCGATGATGAAGGTGTCGGTACTCTCGCTGGTGTTCCTGCCGCTGACGTTCGGCTACGCCATCTTCCGCTACCGCCTGATGGACGTGGACCTGATCTTCAAGCGCGGCATGGCCTACACGCTGACCGCGGCTTCGATCGCGGGCGTGTACTTCGCGGCGGTGGGTATCGCAGCCGAAATCATCCACGCGCGTCTGCCCGCAGCGGGTCCGGCGGGCATGATCGTGGCCATCGTGGTCACGGCGCTGCTGTTCGACCCGATCAAGAACTGGATCCAGGACCGCCTCGACAAGTTTTTCTACCGCAAGCGCTACGACTACCGGAAGACGCTGATCGAATTCGGGCGCGAGTTGAGTTCGCAGCTCGATCTCGACAAGATGCTGACCTCGATCGTGGACCGCATCTCGCGCACGCTGCTGGTGGACCGCATGGCGATTTTCCTCAGCGAGGTGGAGTCGCCGGACGACTTCACGCTGGCCAAGTCGTTCGGCATTTCCGACGTCGGCGGGCTCGATCTCGGCTTCCTCGGCCAGCCGCGTCCCGAACTCGCTGTCGGACACCTGTTCTTCGACAATACGCACTCGGTGGTACGCGAGACGCAGGGCGCGCAGGCGACGATCGCGCGCCTCGATCTGAACTACTTCATTCCCTGCAGCGTGCAAGGACGCACCATCGCGGTATTGGGACTGGGCAAGACCAGCGAGGGCGACTTCCTCTCCAGCGAAGATGTGGAGTTGCTCGAAGCGCTGGCCGGATACATCGGCATCGCCTTCCAGAACGCCCGCCTGTACGCGTCGCTCGAGCAAAAGGTTACGGAGTACGAGCGGCTCAAGGACTTCAACGAAAACATCGTCGAGTCGATCAGCGTCGGCGTCTTTGCGGTGGACCTGCAGGACCGCATCGAGTTCTGGAACTCGCAGATGGAGACGACGTACGCTCTGCCGCGGGCGGAAGCCGTCGGCAAGAAGCTGAGCGAGGTTTTCCCTTCTGCCTTCTCCGAGGAGTACTACCGCTTCCGCAGCACGCCGGGGATTCACAACCTGTACAAGTTCCGGCTGCAGACGCCTTCGGGCGAAACGCGGATTTCCAACGTTGCCATCGCCCCGTTGGTGACGCGCGACTTTGCGGTGATCGGCCGGCTGATGCTGGTGGACGACATCACGGAACGCATCGAGCTGGAGTCGCAGCTCTCGCAGGCGGAGAAACTCTCCTCCATCGGCTTGCTGGCGGCCGGGGTGGCGCACGAAGTCAATACGCCGCTGGCGGTGATCTCGTCGTACTCGCAGATGCTGTCGAAGCAATTGAACGGCGACGAGAAGAACTCCCAGGTGCTCGACAAGATCATCAAGCAGACCTTTCGCGCCTCCGAAATCGTCAACAGCCTGCTGAACTTCTCGCGCACCAGCGGGACCGAATTCGGCGAGGTGGACGTGAACAAGGTCATCCGCGACACGCTCAACCTGCTGGAGCACCAGTTCAAGGTCGCCAAGATCAAGGTGCAGGACGAGATGGTGAAAGAGCCGGCGCCGATCTACGGCAACTCCGGCAAGCTGCAGCAGGTGTTCCTGAACCTGTTCCTCAACGCCAAGGACGCGATGCCGCAGGGCGGCACGCTGACCGTCATGACGCGCCTGGAGCGCGGGGTACAGGTGTGCGTGTCGGACACCGGTGCCGGCATCGCCCAGGAACACATCGACCGAATCTACGATCCGTTCTTCACCACCAAGACCGCGCCCAAGGACGGGCGCAAGGGCACGGGCCTCGGGCTCTCGGTCACCTACGGGATTATCCAGGAACACGCCGGCAAAATCCGGGTGGACAGCAAGCTGGGCGGGGGAACGAAGTTTCACCTCGAGTTCCCGCTCATGCACAAGGCAGTGAACGTCTAGTTCCCTACCGGGAAGAGATGGAGCAGGAGTATGGCAGATGCCGCAGTCCTATCGCGCCGCCTGGGCCGGGAGCAGCCCGCCGTTCAGGGCTCGATCCTGATTATTGACGACGAAGCTTCGATCCGCGAATCGCTGCAAACGCTGCTGGAGCTGGAAGGCTTCACGGTCGAGGTCACAGGCACCGGCGAGGAAGGCCTGGCGCGCATTGCCGAACAGCCGATGGACCTGGTGCTGCTGGACCTAGCCCTGCCCGAACGCAACGGCCTGGAGGTGCTGCACGACATCCGCGACCGCGACCCGCTCCTGCCGGTCATCATGATCACCGCCTACGGCACGGTGGAGAATGCCGTGGCCGCCATGCAGGCGGGTGCGTCGAACTTCGTCCAAAAGCCGTGGGACAACGAAAAACTGCTCGCCGACGTGCGCGCGGTGGTCGGCCGCAAGCGCGCCGAGGAAGAAAACATCCAGCTCAAGCGCGCCCTCAAGCAGCGCTACAACTTCGAGCACATCGTCGGCAAGGGCGACCCCATGCTGCGCATCTTCGACCTGGTGGCGCAGGTGGCGCCCAGCCGTTCGACGGTGCTCCTGCAGGGCGAAAGTGGCACCGGCAAGGAACTGATCGCCAAGGCGATCCACATGCACTCGCCGCGCAAGGACCGTCCCTTCGTGCCCGTGAACACCGGCTCGATGCCGTCCGACCTTCTGGAATCCACGCTCTTTGGCCACGTCAAGGGCGCGTTCACCAGCGCGGTCGCGTCCAAGAAAGGCCTGTTCGAAATGGCCGACCGCGGCACGCTCTTCCTCGACGAAATCGGGACCATGAGCATGGAGACCCAGGCCAAGATCCTGCGCGTCCTGCAGGACCGCAAGTTCATGCACCTGGGCGGCGTGCAGGAGCTACAGGTGGACGTCCGCATCATCGCGGCCACCAACGTGGACCTGAAACAAATGTGCAAGGAAGGCCGTTTCCGCGAAGACCTCTATTACCGGCTGAACGTGATCACCGTGGACCTGCCGCCGCTGCGCGCCCGCCGCGAGGACATCCCGCTGCTGGTGGATTTCTTTATTAAGAAATTCGCCGAGGAGAACGAGCGGCCGGTGCGGCAGATCGCGCCCGAAGCCTTGCGCTGCCTGATGGAATACGGCTGGCCCGGCAATGTCCGCGAACTGGAAAACGTGATCGAGCGTGCCGTCGTGCTGTCCAGCGGGCCGGTTGTCACTATCGACCTGCTGCCGGACCACATGTCCGGACGCGGCAACGGGCTCAATGTGCTCGAGCACCGCGCCGATGCTTCCTTGTTCGAGATCATGGAAGAATGCGAGCGGCGCATCATCGCCGACATGCTGGAGAAGTGCAATTGGAACCAGACCGATGCCGCCGAACGGTTCCATGTACCGCTCTCCACCCTGAACCAGAAAATCAAGCGGCTGAACATCGAAATCCGGAAGAAATCACGCGATTAATGCGTGTTAACAGCGGCCGGCGCGACTAGTACTAGCAACCAGCTACTGGCTACTGTTATATTCGCCATCCAATGGAACTCGTCTCTCCCGTCGATTATGCGAAGCAGAGTGTCCGGGCGGTACAGGACTACTCGCTGCTGGCCGGACGCTCGGTCGCGAACCTGTTCGCGCACCCCCGCTACCTGACCGACACCGTCCAGCAAATGGACCTGATCGGCGTGGGGTCGGTGCCGATCGTGGTGCTGACCGGCTTCTTCACCGGCGCCGTGCTCGCCCTGCAGAGCGCAAACTCACTGGCCCGCTTCGGCGCTCTGTCGATGACCGGGCAACTCGTCTCGCTCTCCATGGTGCGCGAACTGGGACCGGTGCTGACCGGATTGATGGTCGCCGGGCGCAACGCCTCCGGCATGGCATCGGAACTGGGCTCCATGAAGGTGACCGAGCAGATTGACGCCATGCGCGCGCTCGGCACCGATCCCACGAAAAAGCTGGTCACGCCGCGCGTGGTCGCCGCCGTGGTCATGCTCTTCTTCCTCACCATCATTTCCGACTTCTTTGGCCTGCTCGGCGGCTTCATGGTCGCCAAGCTGATCCTCGGCCTCGATACCTACGAATACTGGAACACCGCATACCAATCGCTGGTCTACGGCGACGTCGTCATGGGTCTGACCAAGCCGCTGCTCTTCGGGTTTGTCATTGCGACCATGGGCTGCTACTACGGCCTGCAAGCCAAGGGCGGGACGCAGGGCGTGGGCCGCGCGACCACGCAAGCGGTGGTGGCGGCGTCGGTGCTTACCCTGGTGGTGAACTTCTTCTTCACGCGCCTGCTGATGGCCTTCTTCAAGATCCACTGATGACCGAACCGCTCCAGTCCGAAGATGTCATCATTCACTTCGAAGACGTCGCCATCGCCTTCGACGACCTCGTCGTGCTCGACGGCGTTACCTTCGACCTGCACAAGGGCGAAACCAAGATCCTGCTCGGCGTCGCCGGCTCCGGCAAAAGCATCCTGCTCAAGCTGGCGCTGGGTCTCCTCAAACCGGACCGCGGTCATATCCGGGTGCTGGGCCAGGAGGTTACGCAAATGAAGGAAAATGACCTTTTCGAGTTGCGCCGCCTCATCGGCATGGTCTTCCAGGAAAGTGCGCTGTTCGATTCGCTCACCGTGCGCGAAAACGTGTCGTTCCGCCTGCGCGAGGAGCATGTCTCGGAAGACGAAATCGAGCGGCGGGTGCGCGAGTCACTCCGCTTTGTAGAGTTGGAGCACACCGTTGACTTATTCCCCTCGGAGCTGTCGGGCGGCATGAGGCGCCGGGTGGCCATTGCGCGCGCCATCATCACCCAGCCGGAATTGCTGCTCTATGACTCACCCACCGGCGGCCTTGACCCCGTAACTTCCACCACGATTGTCGAACTGATCGTGAAGCAGCACGACGAGTACCACACCAGCGCGCTCATGGTGACGCACCGCCTGCAGGACGCCTTCACCATGGCCAGCCACTACTACGACAGCGGCGCCAAGGAAATGCGGCCGCTGCTGGGCGCGCACGGCGAGCCCAAGGTCAATCTCGATACGACCTTCGTGATCCTGAAAGACGGGAAAGTCATCTTCGACGGCAACGCACCTGAACTCGCCCGCTCCTCCGACGAGTACATCCGCGAATACATCGCGTAAGAGTTTCAGTTTCAAGTTTCAGTTTCAGCCTGCACGCTCTCGACTGTAGCGCTGGCATCTTGCCGGCAGTTCCGCCGGCTTCCAGCCGGCCGGGCGCGTAAACAAGACGGCCGAGCTTTCGCCCGGCCCGCAGAAACTGAAACTCGAAACTGAAACTACGCCTTTGCCGCTTTCGCGCTCGCGGACCGCTCCTTCATCCGCTGCTCCATCTTCGCGATTTCCTTGCGCAACTCGGGCGTGGAGGTAACCAGCTTCTCCACTCTCCCGAAGTACTCGGGCATCTTGAAGTGCGCGCGAATCTGTCCGAGAAACGGCTTGATCTTCACGTACACGAAGATCATCTCGTGGTTCCAGTCCATGAACAGATCTTTGTGCACGGCTCCGCGCAGCACCAGCGACGCCGCATTTTCCCAGTAGGTCAGGACCTGCCGGAACCAGGCATTTTCGGGCGCGGCAAAATTCATGCTGATCTTCAGGAAGTCGTCGAACGATTGCGGCATCCACATGCCGAACCAGTTGCGCGCCTTGCGCATCTCCGCCTCGCGGCGTAGGTCGTAAATCTTGATACAGATCTCGGCATCGGCCGCAGTGGGTTTCTTGCCGGCGCTTTTCGCCATGACGTTGCTCCTTCAGATTTTGAAAATTCCCCGGGCACGGAACGTGCCGGACGGTTGTGAGCCGCAGTTTAGCAGAAAAGCAGGTGCAAGGCTTAAGGCATATAACGACTGTGCCTTCCCCTTACGCCTTGAGCCTTAAGCCTTGCGCCTGGTTCTACGCCACCGCTTGCGGTTCCGGCAGCGGGCGCGAGTAGTCGCACTTGGTCGTGCTTTCCTCGGTGGCCGCCTTCTTGCCGCGGCGCTTCGGCTTTGCTTCCTCGCCCGTGTCGGCGGCGCGCTTGTTGTTCGGACACGCCAGCACGAATTCGCCCGACTTCAAGCGCTTCTCCAGCAAATACGGCGATCCGCACTTCGGACAAGTCTCCGCCACCGGCTTGTACGCCGAGGTGAATTCGCACTTCGGATAATTCGAGCAGCCGTAGAAAGTGGTGCCACGCTTGCGGGCTTTCTTCTCGACCAGTTCTCCGTCCTTGCACAGCGGACACTTCACCCCGATGAAGTTCTGCTTCACGTACTTGCAATCCGGGTAGCCGCTGCAGGATACAAATTCGCCGTAGCGCCCGTGACGCAGCACCATGTTGCGGCCGCACTGCGGGCATTTCTCGTCCAGCGGAATGTCGGGCACCTTCTTCTGCTGGTCAAGACGCCGCGTGGTCTTGCAATCCGGATATCCGGTGCAGGCCATGAACTGCCCGAAGCGCCCGCGCTTGAGCACCATCGGGCGGCCGCAGTTCTCGCAATATTCTTCCTGCGCCTCTTCCGGCATCTCGGCGGTGTCGAGATCGTGCAGGTTGATCGGGTTCTCTTTGGTAAAGGTGCAGGAATTCGGGTCGGTCTTGTCGTAGGTACTGCAGGCGTAGAACGAGCCATGCTTGCCCCACTTGATCACCAGCGGCGCGCCGCAACGTTCGCACTTTTCGTCCGTCGGCTTCTCCATACGCTTGATGTTTTCCATGTGCTTCTCGGCGTAATGGAGGTCCTTCTCGAATTTCTTATAGAACTCGGCGAGCGCGTCGGTCCACTTCTCCTTGCCTTCCTCGATGTCGTCCAGTTCTTCTTCCAGGCGCGCGGTGTAGGCAGGATCGAAGATGTCCTTGAAGTTCTCGACCAGCAGGTTCGTCACCACGTCACCGATCTCGGTCGGATAAAATCTGCCGCCGCTCTTGGTGACGTACTGCCGCTCCAGGATGGTGCTCAGGATGGTCGCGTAGGTGGACGGCCGCCCGATGCCGCGCTCTTCCAGTTCCTTCACCAGCGACGCTTCGTTGAAACGCGGTGGAGGCTCGGTGAAATGCTGCTCCGGCTTGATTCCGGGCTCCTTCAGCGTGAGCTTCTGGCCTTCTTCCAGCGCCGGCAGCTTGTGCTTGAGCGCCTCGTCTTCTTCGTCCCTGGCATCCTTCGACTCCTCGTAAACCTTGAGAAACCCGTCGAACTTCATGACCGAACCGGTCACGCGGAACACGTACTTCTGGTCGCTCGATCGCGCCTCGATGTCCACGCTGGTCTGGTCGAAGACCGCGGGCGTCATCTGCGAGGCCACAAAGCGCTGCCAGATCAGCTTGTAGACCTTCATCTCGTCGGGGGGCAGATATTTTTCCAGCGACTCCGGTGTGCGGGTCACGTCCGTCGGGCGGATCGCCTCGTGCGCTTCCTGCGCTTCCTTCTTCGACTTGTAGACGTTGGGCTGCTCGGGCACGTACTGCGGGCCGAAGTGCGAAGGCAGGAACTCGCGCACTTCCTGCAACGCATCGTTCGACACGCGCACCGAGTCGGTACGCATGTATGTGATCAGGCCGGCCGTGCCTTCCTCGCCGATGTCCGCGCCTTCGTACAGCCGCTGCGCCAGCATCATGGTGCGCTTCACCGAGAAGCGCAGCTTGCGCGACGAGTCCTGTTGCAGCTTGCTGGTGGTAAACGGCGGCGCGGGAGAACGGCGGCGCTCTCGCTTTTCGACCTTGCTGACCGTCCATGCGGCGTTGCCCAACGCCTCGACGATTTTCTTCGATTCTTCCTCGTTCGGGACTTCGGTTTTCTCGTCGCCGATGCCGAGGAAGCGTGCGTCGAACGCCGGCGGTTTGCCCGCCGTCAGGTGCGCATCAATCGTCCAGTACTCTTTCTTATCGAACGCCTTGATTTCGCGCTCGCGTTCCACGATCAGCCGCAGCGCCACCGTCTGCACGCGTCCGGCGGAGAGGCCGCGGCGCACCTTGTCCCACAGCAGCGGCGATATCTGATAACCGACGAGGCGGTCCAGGATGCGGCGCGTCTGCTGCGCGTCTACCAGGTTGCGGTTGATGTCGCGCGCATGATCGAAGGCAGCGAGCACCGCGCGCTTGGTAATTTCGTTGAATGTGACACGACGGATTTTTTGGCCGTCTGTCTTCTTCTTCTTTTTCTTGCCGTCGTCCTCGCTGAGTTCGTCCGCAAGATGGGCAGCGATGGCTTCGCCTTCGCGGTCCGGATCGGGCGCCAGGAAGATATGGTCCGCCAACTTGCCCAGCTTTTTCAGCCGCGCCAGCACCTTTTCCTTGCCGGGGATCACCACCAGCTCGGTTTCGAAATTGTTCTCCACGTCGACCGCCAGCCGGCTCTTGGGTAGGTCCTTCACGTGCCCCAGCGAAGCCTCGACCTCGTAGTCCTTGCCCAGATATTTCTGGATGGTCTTGGCTTTGGCCGGCGATTCGACGATGACTAAATTTGATGCCAAATGATTCCTCGGTTTCCCTGAACTGTTCCTGAACCTAACACGGAAAGCCAAAATCTGTCAGCTATCCGCTGCTCGCGCTCACATCTTCTTCACGAAATTCTTCCCGGGCATTTGCTTGATTCTTCCCGACAACTCGAGCTCAAACAGAGCGCTGAAAATCTCCGACGGCGAGAGAACTCCGTCCAGTACCTCGACGATTTCATCGATGTGCATGGACTCGTCGGACTTCAACACTCGCAGCAGTTTTTTCTCGTACGGCGAGGTTTCGGTCTCGAACAGTGATGCAGTAGTCCCGGCTTCCGATGCAGCGGGCGCTTCCGCTTCCACCTGCAAGCGCACGTCGGCAGGCAGGTCTTCCCACACGTCTTCCCAGGTCGCGGTCAGCTTCGCTCCCTGCTTTATCAACGTATTCGGGCCCCAGGAGTTGCGGTTGGTTACATTTCCCGGGACCGCAAACACCTCGCGGTTCTGCTCCAGCGCGCAGCGCGCCGTGATCCTCGTGCCGCTGTACTCGCCTGCCTCGACCACGAGCACACCCGCGCTGAGGCCGCTGATGATCCGGTTGCGAATGGGAAAATTCTGCGGCGCCGCGAACGTGTCCACCGGAAATTCCGACACCAGCGCGCCCCCGAAGGCCAGAATCTGCTCGGCGATCCGGCTGTTTTCGCGGGGATAAATGACGTTGATTCCAGTGCCGAAAACCGCGACCGTTTTCGCCTTGGCCGCGATGGCGCCCCGGTGCGCGGCGGTGTCCACCCCGCGCGCCATGCCACTGAATATGATGAGTCCACGGGTCGAAAGGTCGCAAGCGAGCCGCTCGGCCATCCCGATTCCGTAAGGCGTAGGGTGGCGCGTGCCCACCATGGCGATGCCCGGACGCGACAGCGCGGACGCATCTCCGCGCACGTAGAGCACAACCGGCGGATCGTAGATTTGCTTCAGTCGCGGGGGATACTCGACGTCCGACAGCGGTACCACGCGCGCGCCCACCTCCGCGGCCCGCGCCAGGGCGTCATTGGCCTGCTCCAGTGATTTACCGAGCGCGATCGCCTGCGCCGCGGCCGCAGTGAGTCCCACCGCTTCCAGTTCGGTCAAACTCGCGCGAAAGACGTTTTCGACATTGTCGAAGTGCTCGACCAATCGCCGGCACCGGGTAGGGCCCAGCGATGGCGTCAGCGAAAGCGCAACCCAGCGCAGGGCGGTAAGATCATGTGCGGTTTGTGTTGATGACATGCGTTTCCCTCCTCGCCCGTCACCTTAACGAGTGTCATTCCGAGCGAGAGCCTGTCCTGAGCGCAGTCGAAGGAATGCGGCCATAAGCTTGGGTGGCCCACCCTAGCCGGTTTTGCCAGGGTGGGGTACACGAGCACGGCACATCCGAGTCGAGGAACCTGCATTTCCCGACAGCTTGCAAAACGCGTGACTCTAATCACCAGCGTTAGCCCTGTCAAGGAACTGCGTCACGCACTCTTGTTACAATCGCCCTGATGCCGCGCCCGCTGCGTATTTCCGCGATCTCTTTCTTGAACACTGCGCCCCTGATGTGGGACTTCGAGCAGGGTGCCCCACCATTCCGCCCGATTTTGGCGGAGGGTGGGGATGTTCCCCAATCGTCAATCGGCAATCGTAAGTCGGCAATGGGGTTCGAGGTTTCCTACACCATCCCTTCGCGCTGTGCCGACGCCCTGCGCACCGGCGAGGCCGACATCGGCATCATCCCGGCGATCACCTACGCGACCATCCCGGGCCTGGTCATCCTGCCCGACGCAGTCATCGCCGCCAAGCATGACGTGCGCTCCATCCTGCTCGTCAGCCACCAGCCGATCGAGCAGGTGCGCACCATCGCCGCCGACACTTCCTCGCGCACCTCGGTCGTGCTGACGCAGATTCTCTGCGAGAAGCTCTGGGGCGGCGCGCGTGAGATGCGGCCCATGGCGCCCGACGTCGATGCCATGCTCGATGCCTGCGATGCGGCTCTGCTGATCGGCGATTCGGCCCTGCGCCTCGATCCGGCAAAGTACCTCGCCTACGACCTCGCCGCGGAATGGCGCAAGCTTACGGGGCTGCCCTTCGTCTTTGCCTTTTGGGCGCTGCGGATGGCAGCGCTCTCGGAGACGTCGCGTGATCCCGATCCGGCAACCGTGCTGAGCCGTTCACGCGACCATGGCATCGAACCGCGGAACATCGCCACCATCGCGCGCCTATGGTCGCCACACGTTGGACTCTCGGAAGCCGCGATCACCGATTACCTCAGCCGCCACATCCACTACACGCTCGACGCCGGCAACCGCGCGGGCCTCGAACTCTTCTACCGCTACGCCGCCGAGCTCGGCCTTATCCCGGAAGCGCCCTCGCTCCGCTTCTACGGCCTCCCCGCCCAGCAGTTCGTCGGCTGAGATTCCCAAAGTGGGAAGGAGCGGCGGCAGCGTCGGGCTGCTGTTAACCATCTAGTAACTTTGTGATGTAGGCTGAAAAATTCTCGAAACCCGAATCTTTGGAATCAACAACATAAGCCCAAGTAACTTGGCGCATCCCAAAGCTGTTTTTGGCTGCTCGCGCCTGTGGGGTGGCCCCTGCGGAGGGGCGTGGCGACGACTCCGAATTCCCGAATAGGAACGAACTGCCCCACGTATCGCCAACGGCGGGCGAAACGTGGGCCACCCGCGGGACGGCTGATTAGCCAAAGACAAACTTCGGGTCGTATTCGATCTTGTGTTTCCTAAGGATGGCGACGTATTCGTCTTCGAATTTCAGCTTCCGGTGATGTTCGGGTTGCGAGGTGATGTACGAGATGGTCGGCGGAATTTGCGACACGCCGACGGTGAACGCGCCGTATCCATCCTGCCACGTGCACGCCAGGCTGTGTTCGTCGTGCAGCCATTTCGACGAGCCGCTCTTGAGCAACTCGACCGCGTGTCCAATCGAAATAATTGCGGGGATGGTCAGCAGCGCGTGGACGTGGTTGTCGGTGCCGCCGACAGCGAGCGCCTTCATACCGTTTGCGCGCGCAATTCCGCCCAGGTAGGCCCAAAGATCGGGTTGAACGCGGGCAGGGATTCCGTGTACGCGCTGCTTGGTCGAGAAGACGCAGTGGATTGCCGCCGAGATGTAGGTGTGGGCCATAAACAGGGAATCTTAAGTCCGAACGTGGGCGGTAATCACGGAAGAATCGATCAACCGACGCCCGTCCGCGCCGATTTGGGAAAGAGATCCTTCCAGAGTCGCGTAGCGACGACCGAGAATAGCCCGGTGCTCTAGCGCCGGGTTGGGAGTCGAACGGAATCAACCGAGCCCCGCAGGGACGACACCTCCCTTGCGAGCGGCGTCAGCCGAAGCGCAATTCAACACAGAGGCACCGAGGCACAGAGGAACTGCCCCACGTATCGCCAACGGCGGGCGAAACGTGGGCCACCCGCCTCTAGTATGTCCTTGCTGAAAATCATGTCCCTTCCGTGACCTTCCCATTTGAGGTTCGCTGGAAGGGCGGACGGGAAGGCGCCCGCCCGTTCGCCGCTGGTGATCGGCCAGCAGCTATCCGGCTCTGAAAATACTACGTCACTGCTTGGGACATTGGACACCTGAAAAGGTGCGGGTATGAGCACGACCGAGCGAGCGTGGAATAGGATCAGCACCAGCACGAAATGGACAAGGGTTATCCGACATCGCTCAAAGGAGGAATAAGCCCGTGAAAATCTTTAGCGCTGTTTTTCTTTCTAGTGTTCTCCTCTTGGTAGGTGCCACGCCTCTCTGTGCCCAACATTACCACGGGATGTCTCTCTGCTCCTGCCAGCAACAGCACGCGTACGACGCCTCAGGGATAAAAAGCGACGAGCAAGAGGCAATTGCAACGCTTGAAGAAAACCTGCTACAGCTGAAGAAGACTATTGAAGGCAGTCACCTTGACTGGCTACAGTCCGCGACAAGCTCTGCGCAAACTCGGTCCATTGATAACGAGGACAAAATTAAGCAACTGGAACTGCGGCTTTCTACTCTGGAGATCATGCTGCGAACGGCGGAAGAAACCATTCAGAACTTGCAGTTGGAGTCCTTGCTCCGTCATCCGGCAAGACCAGCCGTTAGCAAGCCCAAGGCTAACAAACCGAAGGTCGATGACTGGCAGGATGTCGCCCCCCGCGCTCCTAGCAAGCCAAAGGCTCCCGCTAAACCGAAGCCGGTTGACTCACCGCAGGGTC
>Ga0097691_1000662_pt1 | contig 28654 bp, 65 predicted proteins | sample NGESurdeep072012_8_FD_72858 | JGI IMG/M metagenome (GOLD analysis project Ga0097691, IMG submission 72858) | Arctic peat soil microbial communities from Barrow, Alaska - NGEE Surface sample 210-1 deep-072012 | ecosystem: Environmental > Terrestrial > Soil > Wetlands > Peat ... | reverse complement strand
GCTGTGACGGCCAACACGCAAGGTCCCGCCGTCATCACCGTGGCTGGCGGTCCTTTCACCGGAACCGTTGGTCAGCCCTTCACCGGACAGATGACTTCGACCGGTGGCGTTGGAACGGTCACGTTCACCGCCGACACGCTCCCGTCAGGAATCTCCATGGACGCGAATGGCGTTTTCAGCGGAACCTTCGGAGTCGGCAACGCCAACGTGACGGCCACGGATTCCAGCCCGACGCCCATCGTATCGGCCCCGTTCGCGGTCAGCTTTACCGATGTGGCCGGCGCGACAGTCACGCCTCTCGGCGGCACCAACCCAGACGGTTCGTTCAATCCCCATGGACCGACAGCCGCTCCGGAAGGCTTCCGCAGCCCTGATGGCTCTTTCACTCCCGGCACCACCAATCCGGACGGATCGGTCAACCCCGGAAACAACCCAAATCCCGCCTCGCCGTTCACGCCGACTCCCTCCCCGGCGCTCTGACGGATTGACGATCAAGCGCCCTGTCGGCTTCACGGCTGGCAGGGCGTTTTGATGTGTGGTGATGATGGTGCGGGCTTTCCACCCGCTCGGCTACGCGAGCGCAGCTTGACTGCCTATTAGCGGACAGGCAGCGGGCGACCGTTAGCGTCCGTCGCGGGTTGCGCCGGTTGGCCCTTGTTCTGGGCGTTCTGGGCGGCGAGCCTGGCGGCTTCGGCGCGCTGGGCGTCGGTCTTGCCATCGGGTCCGGTGTTGGGGTTGGGGTTCATAGCGTGGTTTCCTTCGACGCAATAAGCGCGCCGGTGAAATCAACGATCATGAGCCATAAAGGTTCATTTTCGGTCCCTTGTATGAGCGGGGGTTTCGTGTAAACCTCCGCGCATGGGCGCTGCCAACTATCCCGCGTGTCTGAAAATCATCCTCGCGAGTGAGGGCGGATACGTTAACAACCCGCGCGACCCTGGCGGCCCCACGAATCTCGGAATTACCATTGCCACACTATCACGATGGCTTGGCAGACCGGCCTCGATAGAGGAGGTTCAAGACCTCTCGGCTAAAGACGCCGCGCCTATCTATGAGCAAGACTATTGGGCCGTCTCGCATTGCCCGCAACTCCCTGACGGCCTTGACTTGATGACGTTTGACACCGCCGTGAACAGCGGGCCGGGACGGGCGATTAAGCTCCTTCAAGCGGCGGTTGGTGTAGTGGCCGATGGGCTCTTCGGCCCGCATACGCTCGCCGCCGTGGGCCAGACCGACACCACCACCCTCATCAATGCCTACCATGCTGCGCACGAAGCCTTCTACCGTGCGCTCTCTGGGTTTCCGGATTTTGGCAAGGGGTGGCTTACGCGGAATGATCGGACGAGAGACGAAGCCTTGGCGATGGTGACGGCATGAGCGCAGACCCCACTGGCGGCAAGCCCATGATCACCACCACCACGCAGCAATTCCTCATGGCGGTGGCCATTCTGGGGTTGGCCGTTCTCGTGGTTATGATCATCGGCTTCGTGCATGTCCCGAAGGAAAACCAGACGCTGTTCACCGCCCTCGTTGGCGCTATCGGTGGTTGGGTGGGGGCAACCATATCCTTCTACTTTCCATCGAGCGTTGGCGCTCGTGCGAAGGACGAAGCTATCGCCACCATGGCCGCTCAGATTTCATCGACCCCGCCGACAGTCACAACCGTGACCACTGAAACGAAGAAGAGCCCGGATACTCCGTTGCCCGAAGCCGCTCAACCCGTCCACCAAGGAGCTACAATATGACCCATCTAAATCAAATGTCCGATAAAATCGGACGGTTGCCCACAAAGCCAAACCTCACCTTCCTCGCCGGCCTTAGCGCGGGGGCTTTGATCCTCGCCGTGGCCGGATGCACGACCCCGAGCCCGCAAGTCCAGCTCACCGTCTCGCAGGCGATGAGCGTGGCGGAGGCCGCGACCGATGGCGTCAACGTAGCCGTTCCGGTCGCCGCGCCCCATCTGACGCCCGCTCAGGCTACGACCGTCAAGAAGTATCTGGACGACGCCAACAGCGGCGTAGGAGCCGCCCACAGCGCCTATGTGTCCGGCAACCTTACGCAAGCCGCAGCGCTCGCCACCACGGCCCTCACCAACCTCGCAGCGGCCCACGACGCCGTTGCCGCCAAGTAGGAGCATCCCCCATGCTTTCGATCCTCACTTCCCTGCTCCCCTTGCTCATGCAGCTCGGCCCGCTCGTCATTCAGGAATACGAGACCTTGAAGGCCAGCGGGACAGCCGACCCCGCAACCCTCGCCGCGCTCAAAGCCCAGATCGACACGCTCGATTCGCAGCGTATGGCGGACTGGACCAAGGCCGATGCGGCTCTGACGGCGGCTGGCGCGACGGGGTGATCCGCCTCGCGCTACTGGCGACGCTCGCACTAACGAAGGTTTAGCGGTTCCCCGACACGCTGCTGAACGGATTGAAACCAGTGTCGATTATTCTTTGGAGTTAGAACCCATGAATAACCTTGAAAAAGCTATCGAAACACTTGTTGCCAAGGCTGCAGACGCCAAAGATTCAGGGGACGCTATGCGGTTTGCACAAGCGGCTCTGAATGCGGCCCATGCGGCAATCTCTCTGGACGGTATGAAGCATTCCAGTGGAGACAAAGCCCCATGATCCGCGCCACCCTCCTAGCCGCCCTCACCCTTGGCTCCTGCGTAGCCACTACGCCCCCAGGGAACGCGCCACAGCCCGTCACGCCACCCGCCGCGCCGAAGACACCCGGCAAGGTCCCCATCCCCTCGCACGGCCTCCTGATCGGCGCACAGACGGGTCCCGGTGTTCCGTCGCCCTTCTCGAATGTCGCTCCCGGCATATCGCCCATCTACGTCAAGTTCGGCTCCAAGTTCCCGACCCTGACCGGCCCCGGCTATCCGATGATCGACCTCGATTGCCCGGCAACATTGGCGAGCGTCACGGACGGTTCGTCGGACGCGTGGATTGCTTCGTTCGCCTCGTCGATCAAAGCCTACGGCAAGCCCGTCTTCGTCCGCTTCTGTTGGGAAATGAACCTACCGGCAAAGGCCACGGCGAACGGTGGAACGCCAGCCGATTACGTCGCGACGTGGAACTACCTCTTCGCTCGCCTGCCGCCTTGGGTGTCGCGCATCTGGGCTCCGAGCGGGGGAGGGGCGGACTCGCTCCCCTACTTCCCCGGCGTCGCGAACGTGGATGTGATCGCAGCCGACCGCTTTGATCGCGACCTCACGGCCAAGCCCGGCGGCTTTGCCCGCGTGGTGGCCGTAGCTTGCGCCACCTACGGCAAGATGGGCGTTCCCATGGGCATCACCGCGACCGGAGCCTACGCGGTCAATCAGGTCTCGTTTTTCACCGACATGGCCAGCGTCGGGACGCTCTGCCCGGCGATCAAGCTCATCCGCATCTTCGACAGCCCCGGCAAGGGCGAGAGCTTCGTCGATGGCCCCGAGGCGGTCGCCAAGTTCCAAGCCTTCGTCGCCGCGAACGTGCCTTCGTCTTAGTCGCGTCCCTGCTTTCGCGGTTGCGCTTCCGCATTGAGTGGAATAGGTTGTCTTTACGCGGAGGTCGTTGGTTCGAATCCAACCCTCCCCCAAGAGGTCCGACACAAAATCGTTCCGACGTGCGCACGGTAGGGCGGTGGATCGTCAGATTGCAAGGGGGACCAAAGGTAGCTCAGCGGGATAGAGCGCCGCACTTATCCCTCTCGTCATATGGCACTTCAAGCCAACCAACATCTGACAATATTGCGTAAACCACACGGGTGGGAATGCTGAACGGCACAGATGGACCCAGAAGTTCTCCTGTCACCCGATGTTTATGGATGATCCAAACAAATTCTGGGTCGTTTAGATAGTCCTCCACCCTACCCACACGTTTCCGGCGAGCACTCAATCCAAGGCGCTCCGCACTTAGCACAGCGCCACTCGTTGTCGGCGTTCCGTTCGGCTTGGGCCTTCTCGCAGCCGGCGGAACAGTGGTGGTGGGTTCGCTGGCCTGCCGCCAACACCTTGGCCACACCGGACAAGAAAGCGGCGCTCCGATCAGGAAGCCACGCTGCCATTTCCTCCATGTCAGCCTTCAGGCCAACGTGAACATGAACGGCAGACGGTTGCTCACCCATCAGCTATCTCCCGGCTTGCGGGTTGCTTTGAACCCTCCGCATGTGTTCATCGCCAGCGCGATCAGGTCGCACATCGCGGATGCTTCCTTGTCGCTGCGGCCCATGATGCAGATGATCGCTTCGCCATTCGCATCGCGCATCCGGCCGGCGCAATTCTCATCCTCGGTCCATGGGAGCGGGGCCTGGACAGCCTGCGCCATCCGCTGAAAGTCATCGGTGAGACGTAGACTCTTGATCGCCAAGATGGCCATCAGCTATCTCCCGGCTGGTTTGGAGGGACGGAGCGGGCTTTTCTCTCGTCATCAGCGTGCATGTCATCTATGATTATCTTTGCTGCCTGTTGCGCCGCTAGTCGCAAACCCTCTCTAATCTCGGCAAAGGACATCCCCGCCTCATACATGTCGGCGATGACGTGTTCTGTCGCTGTCCAGTGTTCAGGTCGCTCACCCATGATCATCTCGGATTGATCTGGCGTAGGCGACGGCGGCTTGATGCAGGGGAAACAGTTGCTCCTTCGATCCAGCCCTTTGAATGACTAGGTTTCCGTAAGCCACGGCCTCCCTAGTTAGCGCCACCAGCTCTGGTGAACAGGCTGTGGAGAGAGCGGCGCGCATGGCGTTTTTCAGGTCCGCCGTCATCAGCGCGTGGTATATTCGGCGCTCGGACAGGTCGGCACGAAAGGCTGCGACCACCCGGTCCAGCGTCGCCTCGTCTGAAACCCCAGTGGGGGAGGGGTGGTTACTCATAGGGCGTCTCCGTAGCGAAGATCATGCCGAGCGCGTTGCGACGGCCCTTGTGGCGTTCATTCGCGTGGCCTTGGGGTTGGAATTGGAAGTCGATTGGTAGGCCGGTCAGTCGGGACAGGTGATCGGAAATGGCAGCCGTCATGATGATCCAGCGGGGGTCGAACTCCCATCTGACGGCCTTAGAGCCGCCGCAGTAGGGGAACAGCAAGTCGAACTCATCGTCGGGAAGGATCAACCGCACGTCCACGTCGCGCCAGTCCGCTCGCTCCCCTGCCGAGCCGACAAGATAGATGCCTCCGCCAGACGGGTCTCGGCAGAACGCGCGGTGAAGGTTTTGGCAGGCTAACTCAAGCACGAAACAGGCTGGCGCACCGATATGTGAAGCCTTGTGCCGAGCCTCCTCTCGCTCAACGCCAAGATGGGTCATGGTTCACCAAAATTATAGACAGCGTTTCTGGCGTATTTAATTCGTAGCAATAACTCGGTGTCCTGCGGTTCGGAGAAGGCCCGCGCCACATGAAACGCCTCCATGCTCCCAAGCCTATTAAGCGCGGATATTAGGGCTATTTCTGCCTTGGTTTTTGGTCTATTGTTAGCGGCATCACGAAACGCCTTCGTTCGGAGGCACCCTTTACAAGATACGATATAAGTTGATGTAGTGCTTGTGATAATGCGCGATGACCAACGGACGCCACAATTACAGGCAATCGCGCCCGCGCCGGTCCGTAGGTGAACCCCAGCCTCGCGCGCCATCACTTCCCTCCATCGCCGGAAAGAGCGGCTTTTGCATCGGCAATCTCGTTCAAGGCCACGCACCCTGGACAGGCCACAAGGTCCGCGAAGGGGTTGCCGGTGAGGGGGCCTGTCGCGTAGCAGTCGCCGGGCGCAACATGATCGCCGATGGCCCGCTCGGCCGCCTCTATCACCCGCTTCAACGCCTTCCTCAACCGCTCATCCCCAGTAGCGGGAGGGGTGAGGGCGTTGAGCATGTCCCGTTCCTGCTGCGCCGGCTTGAGGGTTTTATAGAACGGCCCCACCACCCGACATCTGTCTTCAAATGCCTCGACCATGTATCGACCGCTCAAAGGCTTCTCCCTCTCCAGCGTGGGGAGAGGGGAGGCTGAGAGGGCGGCGGCCTCTAGTGCAGCATATCGGCGCAAGACCTCATCGAAGGTGTCGGCGATTTCCTTTAGCGTAGACCCTGCCGGGCCACCGTGGGAGGTGATAAAGCCAATCCCCCGGTTCGCCAAAACCATCAAATCGTCAGACGAGCGCCGGTCAGCCCGCTCAATCGCCTCATCCGCTAACGGTGTGGTGGGAGGGGTTTCAGTGGTCATGGCGTTTGCTCATGAACATGGCGGCTCCGAGGAGCCACGCAGAGCCTACGAGAGCGACGCTGCAAACATAGATCGCCCACGTCAGCCCGCGAATTGCAATCAGAGTTGTCTCATCCATCTTGGTTTCTCCTATCGAAGCCGGGGAGGTCGGGGGAGGCGCTAAGCATGGCGGACCAGATGGCTCCCACCACTTTGCCTGCGTGGGTGGGGATGAGTGCCTGGAACGCCTTAATCCCTGCATTCCACATAGGCGGAGTGGGATTACCTGGAACCAAAACCCGCCCCTCCGGTATCAGCCCCTCCACGATCAACTCCGCGAACGCTGTTGCGCTGCGTCCTCTGCGGAGATGTCCGGACAGCTTGTCGGTGACAAAGGCGATGGACCGGGGGTCAGCCATCGAGATTGCTCCTTGGAAAGTTCGGCAGGTCGGGGGAGGCGCGACCGGCGGCCTTCTCGATGGCCGCGCGGGCATTGGCGCACATGGTGCTTTGCTCGTAAGCGGGGGCGATTTCTGCTATCAGACCAACAAGGTCGATGCAGGCGGCGAGAAGATCAGGAGAAGCACAGATCAGGGCGGCATTGGCGCGCTTGGATCGGCAGTCATCCTTGGCCTCAAACATTGCGTCGCTCTCAAAGGCGCTGAAACTACAGATGACAAGCTCGCGAGCCCCACCCAATATGTGCGCCGGATAGATTGAACCGTCCTCTTCGATGGTCCGATCAGCCAGCGTCCAAGGTCCGGGGGTGTGTTCAGCCATCGTCTTGTCCTTTCGCGCCTCCGTCGACAAGCTCGCTCATGTCGATATTGAGCAAGATGCGAAGGCGGTTGTGAAAATCCCGCAACCTCAAATCCGGCATTACGGGCTTAGTCATGATTGGCTCCAGTGGCCTTGGCGATGGCGGCGCGCAGGATGGGGACGAAACAGCCTGGCTGATGTTCGGTTGGGCTGTTTGTTCCCTCGAAGCAGTCGCAGAACACTTGCCGGTCAACCGTTTGAAGAGCCTCCAGCAAATCCGGCGCGGCGGCTATCAAGCGGGCGTTGGCTGCGACTTCGGCCTTGAAGGCTACAACCTTGGGAGCTTCGTCTCCGGCCAAATGGCGGGGAAAGGCCATGTCGCAGATTAGGCGTCCGCCGCTTCCAACCACGGGCCATCCCACGACGGACGAAAACTTGCCCGCAATCCATGGCCCTTTTGTATGCTCAGTCATGATTGGTCTCCGCGTAGACTTTGGCGGCGCGCGCCATCTCAGCCCGAACACCAACAAGGCAACCCTCGACAAAGGCGGTATGTGTGAGCATTGCCATCTGCCCGCGAAAACGCACCATGAGACCTTCGTTGGCCCATTTTGAGAAGACGGACGCCACCGCTTGCACCAGACGTTGAATTGCTGTCTGCTCAAGCCACTGATCGGCCAAATCATCGAAGCCATCGGTTCCGTGACGGTCCACAATGTGAGACCAATTCACGGCTTCATCGCGGTCGGCTTCCATATCTGCCAACGCTTCCCTCAATCTCTCTACCTCAGTCATGGAACACGGCCTTTCCAGCTTCGGTCTTGCGGACCTGACCCCACGGGTTACGCTCAACGAGGCCACGGTTCTGAAGGGCGCGGCGCGTCCGCATGTAGAAGCCTCCGCGAAACGGCTCCCATTCGTCAGGGTGCATAGCCAAGCACTCACGCATCGTATTGCTCAATTTCACGGCTTCACTCCATTGAGATATTGGGCGTAAAGTGTCTCGGCGAGCTTATCGGGGTCTTTGCCGTGCAGGGACCAGAAACGGCGCTCATTCATACTGTGTTGCGCGCGGGGGCCCTGCCGGTGATGGGCGGTACACATCGAAACCGCGCGCCGGTCACTACTTTTTGACTGCAAGCCGGGATTGGGATACTGTAGCGTTGCATAGCGAATATGGCAAGCCTCGATTGGGCCTGAACAGTCGGGTCCGGCCACGGAACATGCTTGCCGACGCAGGTACGCGAGGAATCCCGGATCACGCTGCCGCACCCTCCGCTGTTTCGGGTCGGTCGGCATCACCTTCGCCGGACGCGCGGCTTTCTTGGCCTTCGCGTCGGCTCGGATCACTTCGCGCGCTCGGCGAACCTCTGGGGTGGAGATCACAGCCTGTCGAGCCTCCGATTGTTGGCCGACAGGGTTCTATAGAGCTCGATCTTGGCAGACGCGGCGGCATAGCGTTGACGCCAGCGGTAGGACTCTTCGGCGAAGTGCTGGACCTTCTTCAGATGGTCCGTGTACATCGGTTGACAGCGCGCCCAATCCTCCTTAGCGCTTGCGGTCTTTTCGTTGCACTCGCTCTTGAGCTTGGCGAGGACGGACTTGGAAAGCTCCGTCATGAAGTCGTGCGAGGCGCGGACAGCGGCTCCGGTTTCGTCGGAGAGGATCGCCAAGGCGCCCTCAATGTCTTTGTCGGTGACAAGGGTGCTCATAGATAGATACCGTTGGCGCGCAGGGTTGTCTCAAGTGTCGCGATACGAACCTCTAGACGAGCGATGATTGAAGACAGCCTATAGCTCATAATTAGCACTCCTGCCGTCAAGAGAACGCTACCGATGGCTTGTAAGATCATGCCAAGGCCGGGGCCGCTTCTTGAGCCGCACCCCTTCCCTGCATGGGCCGGTCGCCCGGAAAGTCATCGTCTGCGAGCGTGACGAGCTTGCGCTGTTCGGTTAGGGCTTCCCGCAGCATCGTGCGCCAGTTTGTAGGCATGGCGGTTATCTCGTCGGCGCGAGCATTCGCCCAAGTTGAGCAAGCCGCTGGGCTTTCCAGAGTGCCAATCTCGTGCTTCAGTTCGTTGAAGCGTTCGCCCCCGCCCTCCTTCTTCGCCGCGTTGGCTGTGACGGGCTTTTTGCCTTCAAGGAGTCGGCGCAAATCGACATAGGCGCGCTTGGAAATCTTCCACGACTTGCCCATAGGCTCGATTGGAACCCATGGGCTGTCTAGGCCGTAGAGGTAGCGCCCTATCCCCCAGCGCACGGCGGCGCGCTTCAGGGCATCGGAGAGCATCCCTTTCTCGGCTTCAACATCGGTCGCGCCCGCACCGTCCGCCTTCCAAATCCACGCATCATCGACTAGAATGCCGATGTCGCAGACGGTCGTGCTTCCGACGTGGGGATAGCGGCATTGCCAACCGGCGGGGCCGCACACTTCATCAAGGCGATCCATCACGTCGCGGGCGTCCAGATAGGCCAGCGCGATCCCCGAAGGCTCTTGTGAGGCGTTGCGGGGCTTCCCGGTCTGCTTGTCGATGTTGGTCGATCCCACGCGCCATGAGATAGCTTCAGGCGGGAAGGGAGCGGACAGACGGGCGAAGATGTCAGGCGTCGGCATGTTGGTCAGCCTCGAATTGTGCTATGGCTTCGTCCAGATCGGAGGCGAAGCGTTGTGCCGTCGCAGCCCACCCTGGAATGCCGGTGTCTGTGATAACGGCGTGAAGCTCGGCGGCGACTTTCACCGCTTGGGAGCGTGGCATGTAAACCCAGCGGTCATCGCTTCCGCGCCAGTGGATTTTGCCTTCAACTGGCTCGTATCGAGCGGCAAAGCGGCGTGTCATGCGCCTACTCCAAATTGTCCGTTCTCTTCCATGACTTCCTCGGCGCACTCGTCACAGACCATCTCGCCAAGCAAATCAGAGGCTTCCTGATCGAAGTCAGCGCGGTCACGGTATCGTTCGCAACGGACACAGCGGATATTGCCCATCAATCGTCCCCATCTTGATCGACTTGGACATGCGCCAACATCATCAACTGTCGGCTCTGAGCATTGATTGCTGTTGCGAGGGGAAGGATGGAATTGGCGCGCTCAGGCGTTGTCCACATTCCCGAACAGATGGAAAATAGGCGCTGGGCGTCGGCCATCATACCGGAGGCAAGCTCGCGGACATTGGCGTCCACAGGAACGGTGCGGATGACGGGGGCGTTCATGCGGCGTCCGCCTTTTGACCCTCGATGAGTATCGGGCCTTCGGGGCCGGGCTCTCCGAGTTGCACCATGCCGAGCCGTGGCACGATATCGCCGACCTTTTGGGCAACGAGGCGCATCTTCAACTCGACGTTGAAGGACTCGTTGAGCGCGTGGGCGATCTTCACACAGTCGCGCGCGGTTTCCGGTTCAATGTTGCCGTTCGATACCTTCTGCAACAGGTCGGCCAAAAAGCGGCGAAGCTGAGCGGTTGTTTCGATCTTTTCTTGCACGGGTTATCGCCTCTTTTATTCTGTTTATGAGATAGCGGCAATGGTCAATGTCTGATATAGATTGCCAGATTGGACGCATTTTGTTCATGCAGCCCATGCAAAGGACCGCCTCTTGAATGTCTAATTCCCATCCGGCCTCGAATGGCATTAGCCACCATCGTTTGATGAAGCGGGGATCGCCGAGACGAGCACACATTTCGCAGACCGCGACGGGGCAATACCGGTAGACGTGCATCTCGTAGCGCCGACCGACCGAACCGTCTTTGCGCCGCGCGAAGCAATATTCGATAATAGACTGCATGGTTGCTGCTCACGCCCGCCTCCACGCCTGCAACCGCCCCGCGATATCGGCCAGCTCGTCAGCCTTGTCCCTCGCCCCTTCGGCTCGCAGATAGACGACAGTGGCCATGAGGCGCTCCACGTCTGCCTGGGTGGCTTTGGAGGCGCGGGTGAAGGCTTCGCGGCGGGTGGAGGAGCGGGTCATGCTGAAACCTCTCCAGACCGAACCTCGTAGGCATCTCCACAAAACGGGCAGAATGTCGCGATAACCGCGCGCTTGTTGACTTTGCGCGGGTTGATCTTCTCAACGCCAATATATGGACGCGCCTCTAACGTGCCCCGACCCCACACTATAGAAACCTGGAGTTTGCTGTTAAACTCGGCCAGTTTAGCGTCCATGATTTTCATGCATTCGCAGGCCATCAGAAGTCCACCGCCTCCACATCGTCCGAACTAAGCCATTCCCACAGGTGGACACCGCCCAGGATCGCGAGGATGGCGAGAAGGGTGAGGACGAAGCCGATCATGGTTGCGTCGCCTTGATTGTTGCGATGGCCCACTTCATAGTGCGGATTCCTACATCGCACTTGGCGACATCTTCTTCGGCCCCATCGCGGTGACGACGCACCATCGAAGCCTCGCTGTCGCCGATCAACTCAAGCTTGGCGGCTCGTTCGCGATACTTCTTGGCGCTGGCGTCATAATGTCCCTTCCAATACTCAAACGCGGCGAGCATGCTTTCAAGGTCACGAACGCTCGGTTCGTTGGATCGATTGGCCGCGACGTTCTTGGCGCTGGCCATCAAGGTGGTAAGGTTCCACCTCATCTCGCACACACCCGAGCTATCTGCTCATGCGCGAGGGCTTGGCGAGCCCGAGGGTCCAGCAACGCCCTTCCAACAGCCGTCAGGGCCTCACACAGGGGCGCTAGGGCTCTACGGGTAAAGGCGTCCTGCTCGGCTTCGTAAGCCCGCTGGTAGGCGTCGGGCTGGACGGCTTCGAGGCCGATGAACACGACCTTTGGCCACGCATGGAAGCGATGCAGGCCGTGAAGGATCGTCTCGCCGTGAGTGCTGTAGGGCTCGATGTATTCCACACCGCCCAAGTCGGCGAAGTCATCGAAGGGGTTGGGCATCACGCCACCGACCAATCGACTTCGCCAGTGGCGATTAGGTGATCTAGGACGGCAACGGCGCGCGGGAGGGTGTATTTATGCGGCTCTTCTTGGTAGTGGTATGGGCAGAATAGTGCTATGCCTTGCTCGTCGTTAAGCCCAAGGACGCGTTGAGCCTCAAATCGAGCGCCGTGGGGCTCGCCAAGAATGGTGCAAGCCCATCCAGCAATACAAGCCGCCGTTCCGCACTTCGTTTCCTCAAAAACGTCGGAGCTGGGATAGTATAGCCGGGTTATGTTGAACCGTTCGGGGGCAAGTGTCGCCAGAAAGTCCCGCAGCCGGATCAAGTTCACCTTGGCTTGCGTATCGACTGCCAGATCAGTTGTGTCGTATGCCATTTCGGGCTTCCTTGAGGGGGTGGGAGTTCAGGCGGCTTCGGCGTATGTTTCGAGCCAGTCTCTGAGCCCGTTCCGAAGCTGGCGGACTTGCGCTTCGTCGAGCACGATATCGTGGTGGCTGAACGGGTGCAGAGTGCATGTCGGCGGGTCGGACGGACGATCGGCGAAAACCGTTAGGCCCTCGCCAGCGTCCGTCTTGATCGTGGTGAAGTGGTGTTGAGAGTGGAGGTCCATGGCTAGAAGTTCCACGGCTTGGCGTTCATCAGGCCAGCGATCATGCGGGCCTCGCGCTTGCCGGAAACGCGGTGCTCGGATTGGAAGGTGCGGCGACCGTTCGCGATCCGGTTGATGGTCAGGGTGGCCGGAACCGTCTTGGAGCCGTTGGTATATTCCGCCGCGAGAACCTCCGGCGTCACAAGTGGGCGGAAGATCGGATGAACGTGGGCGTTGAGTTCGGCGGTTTGCATGGCGGGCTCTCACTTGGTGTGAGGCCGACAATACGCATCGCCGCGAACGTGTCAACGCATATTTTCACATTGACGAACGATTTTTTTGCGCTATCGTCTGCCCATGACCGCTGATCAAGTCCGCGAGCTGCTGCGAAAACGCGCCAACGGAAACCAAGCTGCATGGGCTAAGGAACACGGCATCGCGCCTGGTTATGTCAGCGACGTTCTGAACGGCCGGCGCGACCCTGGATGCTCTATCCTACGCCCGCTCGGCCTTCAACGCATCACGACATACGAGCGCGCCGCATGACCGCCTTTCTCGACTTCTTCCGTGGCCTTTTGCGTTTAGGCCCGCGACCCGACTCCCACCTCGCCTACCTAGACGCCGCCATTGCAAATGCTCGGGCAAAACATCTACCGGTGAGGGACCTGTTGGCGGCGAAGCAGGATTACGTTCATGCGTCTCTCAAGGCGGCGGTGAAGTGACCAAGCGAACCTATCCCGAGCAGAAACTGCATATCGAGTGCATCGACGCTCTGCGAAGGCTCGCGCCGGACCTGATCGTCTTTCACCCCGCTAACGGCGGCTGGCGCTCGGAACGCGCTGGCCATCTCTTCAAGGCCATGGGCGTCTTGCCGGGCGTAAGTGACCTGATTTTCTGCCTCCCCGATGGACGCTTTGCAGCTATCGAGTTGAAGGCCGGAAAGGGTCAAGCGACTGCCGCACAGGTAGAGTTTAGCAGGCGCGTCACGAATCAAAACGGCTTTTTTGAAATCATCCGTTCCCTTGACGAATTGCTCTCCACCCTTGAACGATGGGGCGTCTCGACAAAGGTTCATCCGTCGCGCGTCTTTGGGAACGAAGCAGCATGACCCAACCCGTCCCCCTCCACTTCACCATGGCCGCAACAGCTAAACAGGAAGCTTATCGGGAAGAACGCGCTAGGTGGCGTGAGCTTCTACGGGCACAAGGGTTTGATATTCCGCAAGTCGCTGGTCGGCAATCAGAGGCTTCCAAGCTGTGACCCCGCTTCCCGCTGGTCCGTTTGGGTGCATCTTGGCCGATCCGCCGTGGGCGTTCCGGGCTTGGGGCGGGGACCGTCAGTTAGCCACTAGCGCCAAATCAGCCCACTACGTTACCACGGACACGGTCGACCTTGCCACCATTCCCGTCGCCGATTCAGCCGCAAAGGATTGCGCGCTATTCATGTGGCTGATGGACTCCCACGTAGAGGAGGCGTTGGCGCTTGGCAAAGCGTGGGGATTTGAGTTCAAGACCATAGCCTTCATCTGGTCCAAGGCGCGCGAACACTACGACCCCGTTCCCGGCATGGGCTACTGGACACGCAAACAGACCGAACAATGCTGGCTGTTCACCAGAGGCTCGCCCAAGCGTTTGAGCAAGGGCGTGGAGCAAATCATCCACTGCCCGCGCGGAGCCCACAGCGCCAAGCCTGAACGCCAGTACGAGCGCATCGAGGCGCTGGTCGGCGGTCCGTATCTCGAACTCTTCGCCCGCACGTCGTGGCCTGGCTGGACGGCATGGGGAAACCAGACCGGAAGCCGTGACGGGAGCCTGTTTGCCGCATGACTGGAACACCTACAACGCGCTCGCACCTCCGTGGCACACTTTGGACCACGGAACGCGACCAACAGGCTCAGAGCCTCCGCGCCGCTGGTCACAGCTCATCCCAGATCGCCACGATCATGGGAGGCACAACCCGCAACGGTGTTATAGGCCGTCTGTCACGCCTTGGGATCAAAATGCCTCCGCAACAGGCTCGCACTCACAGAGTGCCGAAACTGAGATGCCCCAAGATCAAGCTTACGAAGGCGGGTCACGTCAAGCCACCCAAGCCCCCGGTTGAACAGGTCCACGTCCCCCAGGTCGAGTCGAAGCCGTTGCTTGATCGCCGTTGGAACGAGTGCTCATGGATCGTGGACGATTCGGATGCTCACCTGATGTGCTGCGCTCCGGTTACGCGAGGGTCATGGTGTGAGGCGCATAACGTCCAGGGGCGGTCACCGATACAGCCTCGCGTTCGCCGGCCGGTTGAAGGCGTGAGATTGTCCGTTAACGGGATGGTTGACTAGGGGCTTGGCGAGGTAGAAGAGTGGGGTGGTGGATGCCGTGCGACCGGCAGAGCCACCGTGACCACATCGGCTGTTTCGGAGCCTTCGATCAATGACCACAATACCGAAGCGGCTATTCGGTTGCAACCGTGCCATGCCACCATCCGTCGCCGATATCATCGACGTGGCTTCCCGGCGCTTCAACGTTTTGCCAGAGCAAATTCTTAGCCGGCAGACCGCGCCAGAGGTCACAGCGGCCAGGTATCACGCCATACGCCTAACCCGTTCCCGCATCAAAATAAGGGGTGAACCGGCCTCTCATGCGTTGATCGGCAAATGGTTTGGCCGACACCGGACGCTCGTCCTTTACGCTTGCCGGATAGCCGAATGAGTGGGCTGGCTGTCGGTGCGGTGATCGCCTTGGAGGACGTTTCCTCCACCGAGAAGCTAGTCCTTTTCGTCCTCGCCAATTATTGCGACCAGCACGGGTGCTGCTTCCCGTCGCAGGACACCATCGCCAAGGGAACCGCCCTGACAGATCGGTGTGTGCGGGGCGCTCTCCTCAGCCTAACCCGAAAGGGTCTCCTCACCAGACAGGCTAGATACCACGGAACGGGGCGGACTAGCGACCGGATTGTTCTGACCTTCATACCGGAACTAGCTTCCGCCACCATAGAGGAACCACGTTCCGGGGGTAGCGGAAAATCACGGCGTTCATACCGGAAGCTGACGACCGACATACCGGAACCACGTTCCGGGGAACCTTTAAGAGAACCATTAAGAGAACCTAAGCAAGCGCGCTCGATCCAAGGTCTCGGCGCGCTTACGCTTGAAGAGATCAAGGCGGCCATCGCCGCCGACCCTCTAAACCAAGCCAACCAGAAAGCCCTCGCATGACCGACACCCCCCAACTCGCCGCGCCCGCCTTCCCAATCACCGTTCCCGAAGTGCTATGGAAAGCCATGGCGAGTGCGGTTCGCGAGACGTTCGCCGACAGCTACCTATGGGGGGCGAAGCTGTCTGGAAACTATCTGGAGCCAAGGACGGTGACGGCGTGGTATGCTCTCGACGGCGACTTCAACGCCCGAAAGACCCTGAAGGAACTCGGCATAACGCTCGTCAAGCCCGAACCCTTCAATGGGACGGACAAAAAGGCCGACAGCTTCGGTCGCCCGAGCGCGCGAGACCTTCCGCAAGATTGGTCGTAACCACCCTCCCCACCCCATCTAAAACAAACCCCTTGACTGAGATACAGGACTATGTTTCATAGTGTCAATCGACAGGGAGAGAGACATGAACAAGCCATTTTGGATTCGGATCACACGATGGGGCACTGGCTACAACTACGACCTCCGCGATGCTGGCGGCCTCTATCAGACGGCCAACCCCAACGCGCGCTCGTGCCGCTTTCTCCAAGCCGCCTACTACGGCGTTCGTTAATGTCTGCCAAACGCTCCGCCCCCCGCATATCATGCACCATACGGTTCGATCTGGATGAGATGGCAGCGGTGGACTTCTATCGTGCCAAGGGCGAGCCTTACGAGATCAGCCGGCAGGATTGGATTCATGATTTGGTTGTGGGTCTCACGCCATGCCGCCGTCAGCCAATAAAGCCAAGGAAATCAACATGATCCCCGCCATCATCCTAATCGTAATTGCCTACCACCTCGCAGAGCATCTGATCGCCCGACGCGAGCGCAATGCCAACCTCCGCAGGATCGTGGAGAGGCGGTTGAGGGAGATGGCGACATGACGCTTCACGCCGATGAGATAGCCGCCTTGGACAAAGAGGTGCTCACCTTCCGCCAAACCGAAGTTGACGCAGCGGTAAGGGAGGGTCTGGAGAATGCGCACCCGGTCGTTAGGATCAATGCGGCGCACGGGGTCATTCAACGAAGCCTCTATGACCACATCCTCACCGCTTGGCGTCAGGCTCCTCCTTGACGTTAGCGCAATCTGTGCGATTTTGTGCGTCCCATGGGGAAAACCAGCACATCCGGCCAAGGACGCCCTAAGGGCTCCGTCAACAAACTCACCGCTTCGGTGAAGGAAATGCTGGAGGGCGCTCTCTCTGAGATTGGGGGCAAGGACTATTTCGTCACCCAGGCCACAGCCAATCCAGCCGCTTTCCTCTCTCTCGTAGGCAAGCTCATGCCCAAGGACATCAACCTCGCCGCCACCATCAACGTCCACGACGCCATCGTCGAGCTGGCGAAACGGAAGGGAGAATAGATATATACACCCGGCTCGGAACGGTATATATCCAGATATATGGAAAACTATCTAGAGGGCGACAATCGCTTGGCCGACGAGGACGGAAGGCGAATTGACAATCAGATTGACGATGATTTAGCTCGTTGGACCGAACAGGTCCTTATTGCGTTGGCGTCGGCTGAGGACTCCGAAGGGCGAAAGGCATGGCTTTGCGGGCCAATCCAGCGCCAGATACTTTGCGCGGCCATCGTGGCCGTTGATAGTATAGAGGCGCAGAGAACGAGCGCGCTTTTCAGAGCGGTGGAGAGCGCCCGAAAGGAAAGTTTCTTAGAGGACATGCCTCCGAAGGCTCAGGCTCAGGCGCGAGAATGAAAATCCCTCGCGTGGCCTTCCTCGTCAAAATGACGCCAGACGACCTCGAAACGGTTGACCAAGCTCGCGGCCTGATGAGTCGGCAGGACTTCGTTGCCGGCGCTGCAATTCGGTTGGCCAAACACGCGGAGGAAACGCCAGAGCCTATCAATCTCGGCCCGCGTGAGTCGCGCTCCGAAACCATTGAGAGCTACCGAGCGCGCACCCTCATAGCTGATCGGGAGCGTGGAAAGCTGGGGCCCAAAATGATTGTCGGGACTTCCGGCCTCAAGCCCTACCGCGCTCCAATCGGATCAAGGCTGAAGGCGAAGTAATATGGCAAGCGAAAATCAAATACACGTGACGGAAGTTGCCGTCTTGGACGATCCCGATCCCGCCTTTTGGGCTGAGGCAGTGCGCGTTTCAGAACAAAGTGATGTACAACGCGCATTTCGCGCCCACTGGACGATTCTCCCGCTTGAGAGGACTGCCGAGGAGTGAGCGTCCTAGCCGCCTACGCTCCTGAAGAGACGGAATATCTAGGACGCCTACGGGACAATCTCCCCCTCTTTTCCCGTGACGCCCTGCGAATCAGCAGCGCCAGCGGTGCAATCGTCCCGCTGCTGCTCAACCGCTCCCAAATCCACATCCACAACGCCGTGGAGGACCAGCTACGGCGCACCGGACGGGTTCGCAAGATCATCGTCAAGGGACGCAAGCGCGGGGCCTCAACCTACGTCCAGGGCCGGTATTATCACAAGCTCTGGCGCACCGCTCGCAGCCTGCGCGCCTTCATCCTCACTCACGAGCAGCCGGCTACCGACACGCTGTTCGGCATGGCCCAACGGTTCTACGATCTTCAGCCGGAAGCCACTGGAAAGCCGGCTCTCAAGCGCGGCAACGCCAAGGAGTTGCTGTTTGAGCGCAACGATTCCGGCTACCAGGTCAGCACGGCCGGCACGAAGGAAACGGGACGCTCGGCCACCTTTCACCTCTTTCACGGCTCCGAAGTCGGCTTTTGGCCCAACGCGGAGGATCACGTCACTGGCGCGCTGCAGGCCGTTGGAAACGCGATGGGCACGGAGATCATCCTTGAATCCACCGCTAACGGCGTCGGTAACCTCTTCTACCGCTACGCTCAGGCCGCAATCCGTGGGCAATCGGAGTTTGAGGCCATCTTCGTCCCTTGGTTCTGGGGCGAGGATTTGGTTGAGGACTGTCCCGACACTTTCAGCCCAAGCCCGGAATGGACAGCCTACGCACAGGCTCACAAGCTCGAATGGCCGCAGCTATATTGGGCATGGCTGAAGAACCGGGAGCTTGCCAATTCGATCAGCGCGAGCCTGGATATGCCGTGCTGGAAGTTTCAACAGGAATATCCCGCAACCTTTGATGAGGCGTTTCAATCCAGTGGCAATTCATTCATTCCGGCCACGGCCGTCCTACGTGCTCGCAAGCCTTCGGCTCCTGTCATCGGGACTGGCCCTATCATCCTTGGCATTGATCCGGCCCGATCAGGTGATCAGGTGGGAATTATTGACCGTTGCGGCCGTCGTGCTGGTGAGCGCATTAGTGTGCGAATGGACCCTGGCGGCTCTGGCCTCTACGTCGCCGATCAACTCGCCTCCATCATCCTGAAGATCAAGCCCGACATGGTGAACATCGACGTTGGAGCCGAAGCGACGATCTATGACATCCTCCTTGAGCGTGGTTTTCCGGTGAACGCGGTCAACTTCGGCTCCAACCCGATCAGCACCGGCCCAACTGGCGACGACATTTATTTCAACCGCCGCGCCGAGATGCACGACCTCATGCGCCAGTGGTTCAATGGCGACGTGCCGGTTCAGATACCGGACGATGACAGCCTGCAGAGCGACCTCTGCGCCGCTCAGTGGGGTCCGGGAGCCACGCGCTACAATTCGTCGCAGGAGCTGATCATCGAGGAGAAAGCGGCGATCAAGATGCGGATGGGAGGGCAGAGTCCTGACCTTGGCGACGCCCTTGCTCTGACCTTCGCAATCCCCTACTCTCTGCCCTTGCAATCGGCTCAGACGCGCCCAGCACCAAGGCGGCGCGAGCGGAGGACGGGATATTGAGCGAGCTTCAGTTTTCCCACGCCGAGCTATCCGTAGAGGCTCATGGGGCAGATATCATTGCCTCCATGTCGGATAAAGATGGAGAATGCTTCAACCTAATAATGTCCCGTGTAGAGGCGGAACAGTTTATCGGAGAATTGCGGGGCGTCTTGGGCAAGGCTCGCATGAACGAAGCGCGCTCTCTTAGCGCGCCGAACGCCGAGACCATCCAACGCTAATGCCTCGCGGTGCTCAAACTCGTGTGAGACAGGTCTACCCCGTCGATGGCCCTCAAGCCCACATCGACACCCGCAACCCTGGAGCATCGGTCAATGACGCCTCAGAAGGTCAAGGCGATCCTGAAGGCGCAACTTCGGAAACGCCGCCTCTACCAGACGGCCTCGTCTTCCTGCATCGGATTGCAGCGGCCGGCGGAGATATTAGTTCGCTCCTCGCTCCGGGAGTCGTCGATACCATCGGACTGGATGCGGTTCGAGAATGGGAAATTGATAAGGCTAGTCGCTCCACCTGGATCGCCACCGCCGAGCGCGGCCTAGCCCTCGCGGTTCAAGAGACCGATGACGATGAGGACTTCAGGCGCGATGGGGTCTGGGAAGGCTCGGCGGACATTCACTATCCGCTCCTAACGACCGCCGTCACGCAATTCAACGCTCGCGCCACGCCAGAATTGATCAAGGGCGACAAGGTTGTCGGCGTCAAGACATTCGATCCGCCGGCCCTACAGCCCACGACCAAGGACGAACAGCAGGACACGCCCCCGCCTCAGAATCCGCAGCAGGCGCAAGCGATGCAAGCCCAGGCCATGCAGCAGCAAGAGGCCGCCGCCCACGCTGACATGTTGGCGAAGGCCAAGGCCGCACGAGCCCAGCGTGTCGCCCACTTCATGAACTGGACCATCTTCTACAAGATGGACAACTGGGAGGGCGAGACAGACCTCCTGCTCATGGAATGCCCTGTGACCGGTGTGGGCTTCAAGAAGCCCTACATGGGGCCTGACGGGCTCGCCAGCGACTACGTATCTGCCCTTAGGCTGACGGTCCACAACGACACCAAGAGCCTCTCACGCTGCCCTCGCATCACGCAGGACTTCGACATCTACCCCTACGAGATCGCCCAGCGCCGCATGATGGGTCAATACCGCGATATCGACATCGTGACGGAGGCTGAAGACCCCGAGGAGCCACGGGTTTTCATCGAGCAGCACCGCTTGGAGGATTTGGACCACGACGGCGTTGCCGAGCCTTACATCGTGACTGTGGACGTGGAGACCAAGCAGACGCTCCGCATCGAAGCGGCCTACACCATGGATGACGTGGTGTTGAACAAGGAGAAGACGAATGCCGTCAGGATCGAGAGATGGGTTCCATTCGCCCTATTCCTCTTTCTCCCCGACCCAAGAGGCAGATTTTACGGCCTCGGATTGGCTCGCCTCCTTGATGCTATCACCGCCTCAGTTGACACGGGGATTAATCAACTCATTGACGCGGGATCAGCTGAGATTGCTGGCGGTGGATTTATTGGGGCCAACGTAAGGCTCCAAGGCTCCGGCCAATCAGGCACGGTCTACAAACAGCCGGGCGAGTGGCAGACGGTTTCAACGGGAGGCAGTGATCTTCGGCAGGCGCTATTTGAGTTCACCGTCCCCAGCCCCTCACCCGTCACGATGCAGATGCTTGAGATGCTGTTGGCGGCTGCTAAGGACATATCCTCCGTCAAGGACGTTATCAGCGGAGACGCGCCATCGACGGCTCCGGTGGGCACGACTCTGGCTCTCCAAAACCAGGCTCTTCAGGTCTTCAGCGCCATCTACAAGCGCCTCTATCGCGGGTTCCGAGACGAGTTCCGCCTCATGTATCACTGCCTCAAGCGGTGGGCGACGGACGAAATCCGGCACCAATACACCGAGCTGACCGGCGGTGACTTCGACCAGGACTTCTCAGGCGACGGAACAGACATTCAACCCATCGCAGACCCATCCGTCGTCACCAAGATGCAGAAGATCAGCCGGATGCAGGCCACGATCCAGTTCGCGGAAAGCCCCCTCGGCATGGCCGCCGGCATGACGCAGGCGGGGCCAGCTCAGGCTCTAGCCACCATGTTCTTGGAGGCCCTTGAATATGACCGGCCAGAGCAATTTATGGCTACGGTCCCTCCCAACCCTGAATTGGTCGCCAAGGTTCAGGAATTGGCGGCATCGGCGGCCCTCAAGAATGCCCAGGCGCAACATACCGGCGCGCTATCGGTGCAGGACGAGGCCCAATCCAACCTCACTCGAGCCGAGACCGTGGAAGTCATGGGCAATATCGGCGTCCAGACCCATAAACTGCATCAGGAAGCCCACCGTGTGGGGACCGAGGGCATGAACGTGCCCGGCGAGCCCCAAGAAGCCCCATCCGAAGCCTCCGAAGGAAAAACCAATGGCCCGAGTACCCCTGGACCCACGCCAAGCCCCCTCGCCGCTGCTTAGGGAATTGGCATTTAGGATTGAGGCGCTCGCAAAAGATGTTGTCGAGAGCGACACAGCAAAAACTCCGAGCGGCACCCCTCACCGCACGATCTGCAACGGCTTCCTTAAGGAAGAGGGCGCACCTAGAAGTCTCCCTAACACCATGGAGCGCATGTGTCAGGACTCATTTGGGACGGCGGCGTCTCTCCGGCTGGCCATTGATGGCCCCGTTCGGCTGAGTTGGCGAGCCAAACCTTTTGATGAAAAAGAAGGGCTTTGGATGCGTCTTTGTTTTGAGGCCGTCTAATGGCGCGCAAAAGCATTCAGGAGATGGCATACCGAGCGCGCATTCCTGCCGTTCACGCCAAAACCCCGCGCCCCGCCGATCCACGCGCCGGCAACCCCACGCAGGAAGAGTTTGAGGTCTGGTGCCGTGATGCCGTAACCCGCTGGGTCGCCGCTTCTCACGCCAAGATGGCTGAAGAGGCTAAGAGCGCCTGGGTCAAGGCAACATGGTATAGCGGGAAGGCCGATGAGACTGAATTGGCAGTCCTCCGCAAAGCCTCCGAGACGTTCCTCGCCTTCATAGAGGCCGATTGGTTGGATCACCTCAGGAATGTTGACCCGGAAGCCCACACAATCGCTTTGAAGGAGATTGGCAATGGATAGTGTAAAGGGGCTCATGGAGGCGGGGCGCACCGTTCACGTCGCGGATATGGCGGCAATCTCTTATGAGCTTGATAAAGGCCCCGCGAGCGACGAACCCATTCCCAGAGCCTTTAATTTCGTCTGGCCAAATCCTGATAGCAGGGAGCAGCTTCGATATTCGATCGTCACGGGCGCACTCACAGGGGCTGCGCGAGCCTCTATCGAAGAGCGGGCTCTAGCTGAAACGCTCCCGGCCGGGAAAGGCGCTGACACCCTTATATGGCGCGTTGAGCCGACTTGGGAAAGCGAGCGCGCTTTTGAGAGTGACACCACGCGCCATCGGTTTTTCATGCGAGGCGCTTTCATTTGGAGCAAAGATAATGGCTGAACCTCAATCGCTGTCCAGAGGTATTGGAACCGGACCTGTCCGCGCCCGTAATCCCCTCGCCAGCTTCGGCAGCGTGGCGGACGTGGACGCTTTCGAGACGCCATCGGTCGCCGACTGCAATCCTGGCCTTGAGCCGGTGGAATACAACGTGATCGTCGCGCCAAGCATCCGGCCGCATAAGATTGGCAGCATCCACCTTCCCGACGAGTCGCAGGAACGGCTTGAAATGGCGATGCAGATGGGCCGCATCATCGCCATGAGCCCGATTGCGTGGAATTACGACACTTGGCCCGACGATGCTCAGAAACCCGGCGTCGGCGATATCGTGTGGTTTGCCAAATACGCTGGCGGCGTGTTCGTTGGGCGTGACGGCAAGGATTACCGGATCGTCAAGGACAAAGACTGCGGGGCCATTATCGAGAGGGCTGCCAAATAGGCAAAAAAACCCCTCGCCGCATGGTGTCAGCGAGGGGCGCAGGAAGTCTCGACCCGCAAGGTCATCCGAAGGATAACAAAAGGATGACCCAATGCCAAGACCCCAGCGCATTCAAGCGCGCGAAGCCGCTATCGTTGCGCCCAAGCCTGAAGATGAAGATCAATCAGGCGTTCAAACACCCCCTATTGACGAAGGCGAAGAAAACGCCCAAACATTGCGTTCAGGTCCCGTCGAAGATGGGGACTTCATCCAGTCGCTTGCCAAGCGGGCGGGCTGGAGCGAGGAAAAGGAACGCGACGGCAAGCCGATCAAGGATTGGCAGGATGCTCGCACCTTCCTCGACCGGCTTCCTGATGTTCTACAGGACAGCCGCGAGCGCCTAAGGCGCACCACCCAGATGGCCGACGCCGTGGCAGAGGATGCGCGGCAACGAGGACAGAGGGAAGCGCGCGAACAGCTCAACGTGGCTGTGGACAGCGGAAACAAGGAAGAGGCCCAAGCCGCCGCCGCTAGATTGGCGCAGCACCAGGCCCCAAGACCTGAAACCGCCGCCTGGATGTCGCGTAATCCTTGGTTCCGGCTCGTCAACGGGCAGATTGACCCCAGAGACGAGGCCACGTCCATCGCGGTGGCAGCGATACAGTCGGCGGAAGCGCGAGGCGCAACCCCGATTGAAGCCCTTCAGGCTGCTGAAACAGCGGCCAAGCGGCTTTTTCCTCAATACTTCTCCAACGGCCATCAGGTGCAAGCCGAGCCCGCGAGAGAGCCCAGACTATCCCAGGTCGCGCCGCCCATGGTGGCAGGAGGATCAAGGGGGGGAACTGGCAAGACGACCAAGGAACGGGGCTGGGCCGAGCTTCCAGCGCAAGTCAGAGGCAGTATGGACCAGTTCGTTCGCAAGGCTGTGAGACGGGGACAGACGGAAGAGCAATCGCGCTCCTTCCTCGCCAAAGCCTATTGGGCGGAGAAAGCCTGATGACCGGCAAATCCAAGGCTTGGACGCCCGAACGCCGCGCCGCTGCCTCGCAAGCCGCCAAGCAACGCCAGATCGACGCCAACGCGGGCCATGAGCGCGAGGTCACGGGTCGCATTCTAGAGCGCCAGCGCAAGGCCCAAGAGCAAGCACCACTCCGTGCAAGACCGACGCGGGCCGAGGTTACGAGTTCGGAGCGCCGCCGCCGTAAGCCCGGCACTCTCAATCGGATGGCGTCCTACAAGCTGGACATTTTCAGCCCCGAGCAGCTTGACCCCGACTACATCTACCGCTGGGTCAACGATGACGCCTCTCGTCTCCGCATGGTGACGAAGATGGACGACTACGATTACGTCGATGCGTCGGAAATCGACGGCTTCAACCCTGACGATGAGAGCGATTCGGAAGGCGGCGAGCGCGTCCGCATGATCGTCGGTGAGAAAAAGAACGGCAATCCGATCTACTCCTACCTTCTGCGCAAGCGCAAGGATTTCTGGGAAGAGGACAACCGAGCCCAGATGGAGGCTTCGGACGCCGCCTTGAAGCGCCGCGTCCTCAAGGGCGACACGCCCGACATTTCCGCCCGTGTGGTTGACGGCGGCGAAGTGAAGACCATTGGCCCCGACCAGGCCGACACATCCCAGTTCTACGTTCCCGAAGGAGCCGCTCTTGGCTCTCCAGGGCGCCGGCGTGGACCGGTTTCACCCCCAGCATAAGGACGCCAGACAATGACCGTCTCGACTGTCATCAATCCGAACACTCCCTACGGCCTTCGTGTCGTCACGCGCCTTGATGGGGCTGTGACATCCTTTCGGATGCGGAAATATTTCATCCCGCAGGCTCAAACCAACGCCCTTTTCGTCGGCGATCCCGTGGTGAAGATTCACGCCGCTGCCGACACCAACGGCATCATGGCCGTCGATCTGGCCACCGGAGGGACTACCAACCGGATCACGGGGGCCATTGTCGGCTTCTTGGGTACATGCACCGCCGGGAGCGGCAAGACGCCTTCCCTGTGGGGTCTGGGGGGCACGGGAGGCATGATTTCCCGCCCTGCCACCACGGCGCTCGATTATTACGCCCTCGTTTGCGACGACCCCGAGGCGCAATTCCTTGTTCAGTCCAGCAACAACTTCGGTGGTGTGGCCGGCACCGCCATTCCTCTCAGCAACATCGGCCTCAACGCCTGCCTTGTCGCCGGGACCGGAAGCACGACCAGCGGCCTTTCCGGCTGGCAACTCGACGCCAACACCGCGCCGGCCACGACTGTGGGTTTTCAGGTCAACATCATCGGATTCGATGTGGACCCCTACAACGCCGCGCTCGCTCAGTTTCAAAAGATCGTCGTCCGCAACAACATCTCGACCGAGACCAACGCTCTCACCGGCATCTAGCAACCTCTAACGGAGCCTTCCCATGGCCGCTGTCATCACCCGTTCAGCACATCCCGACTTCCTGTGGCCGGGCATTCTGCAAGCCTTTGGCCTCACCTACGACGAGTTCCCGGAGATTTTCTCCCAACTCTTCGATGAGGTCGATGGCGAACTGGCCACCGAGCGACTGGTGGAAGCGACCGGCTTTGGGCTTGCCCAAGGCAAGTCGGAAGGTTCCAACGTCACCTACGACTCCGACGCGGAAGGCTACGTCACCCTGGCAACCCCCAGCGTCATCGCGCTCGGCTATCAGGTGACGCGGGAAGAGAATGAGGACAACCTTTACGCGGAGGTCTCCACCCGCCGCGCCGAGTCCCTCGCCTTTTCCATGCGGACCACAATCGAGCTGATCCACGCGGGCATCTTCACCGGCGGCTTCTCTGGCGGCCCGACCTACGGCGATGGCGTCGTGCTCTTCAGCGCCGCCCACCCCACGCAATCGGGCAATCAATCCAACCTGCCCACCACCAACGCCGACTTCTCGGAAGCCTCTCTGGAGGACATGATCAAGCGCGTCTATCTCGCCCAGAACAATCGCGGCCTCGCCATCAATCTGAAGCCCGATCAAGTGGTCGTTTCGGCCGCCGATATGTTCAACGCTGAGCGCGTTCTGGCCTCCCAGCTTCGCACCAACACCGCGAACAACGACATCAACGCCATCAAGAACATGGGGCTCATCCCCGGCGGAGCCATCGTCAACCCCTACTTCGGCGTCGAGACCACACAGGCGTGGTATCTCAAAACGGGCATTCCGAAGGACAAGGGGCTTCTGTCGATCTGGCGTCGTTACCCTGAGTTAGAGCGGGACGCGGACTTTGACACAGAAAATTCGAAGGCGAAATCCACAGCCCGATTTGTAGCCACGGTCGCCGATTGGCGCGCCGTCTTTGGAACTGCCGGCCTCTAGGCATAGGGCCATGCGTCGCCATGATTGGGAGATCGTCGCTCTTTAAATGGGACATGTACCCCGGCGGAGGGTGGTTCGTCTGCGATGTTTGTGGCCAACGCTGGCGGCGCTCTCAAATGCTCACGCGATGGGATAATCTGAAGGTGGATAGGGCCTGCAATGATCCGAGGCCGCCGCAGATGTTTCCACCTGAAGTTTATCCCGAGGGTATCCCCTTCACCGACGCTCGCCCACCGCAGGACAATCCAGACCGCCTGACGGATGATTCGTATGTCTATCCGGTGGCTGGCGGTATGAAGACGACGGTGGGGACCTATCCTATCCTTCCCAATGGCCAGAGAAGCCCGCTGGGAGCCATCTCGCCTCAGTCGGTCATTGTGGACGCGATCCCAGCCGACACGCCTAAGCGCCTCTTGGTGGCCGATAACGTGACGCTTCGGACAGGACCAGTTCCCGCGCCTAGCATTACGCACCCGCCGAGCCCTGGACCTGTTCCCGATCTGAATGATCCTCAGCCTCCGTTCTATACGCCCTGATGCCCGATATTCGCCAATATCCTCAGGCCAACAGCCTCGTCTCAACCGACGCCTTTGTGATCGACCGCATTGGCACCGGGACGATGTTCGCCGATGCCAATATCCTGCCGGGCAGCGGAACCGTCACGTCTATCGTTGCGGGCGAAGGCATCACAGCCACCCCCGACCCCATCACCACGACTGGCACGATTGCTCTGACCATCCCCGTGACCGTTCCTGATGGCGGAACCGGACGAACAACCCTTACCGCTCACCAGGTCCTCATCGGTAATGGAGCCAGCGGGGTCAATGGTGTCATCGGGACGGCGGGTCAGGTGCTTGTCTCGAACGGCTCAAGCTCGGACCCCAGCTTTCAGGATGCAGGGGGGAGTGGTGTTACTAGTGTGTCCCTGTCGGTTCCGCTTGGCGGTGGGACCATCACGGGCTCTGGAACGCTCGGCACGACTTCATTCACGGCTCATGGCGTCGTTCTAGGTGAAGGCTCATCGGCCTTGGCGGTCTCCGCCGCAGGCACGGCGGGCCAAATCTTCACCTCCGGCGGCGCTTCGGCGGATGGCTCCTACAAGACCAACACGGCGGCGATCACCTACGTAGTCGATGGGGGCGGAGCAACCATTCCCACCGGGGTTGCTGGGCAGCTTTTCGTGCCATTCGGTTGCACCGTCACGGTATCGACGTTGCTAGCCGATCAATCCGGCTCGGTGGTGGTTGATATCAAGAAGGGGGCGTATTCGGCCTATCCCACCGTTAGTAGCATCGTCGCATCCGCTCCACCGACCATCTCGACGGCCCAAAAAGCGCAGGACAGCACCCTGACAGGCTGGACAACGGCGATCAGCGCCAATGACTGCCTGCAATTTAGCATTACATCGGTAACGTCCATCCAGCGCCTGACCATCACGCTCACGGTGAGCAAGACCTAATGCCCACCGGCCCTCAATACGTCACCACGACCGGAGCGGGAACGGTCAACATCCCTTCCGATTGGGCGACCTATCAGGTCGAGTGCATCGCGGGCGGGGGAGGCGGCTGCTACAATGGAAACGCCTTCACCACTGGGAATGCCTTTGGGGGAGGCGGTGGCGAATACTCGATCACGACGGGCCTCAGCGCCCACGGAACCATCGCGGTCAACGTCGGCGCGGCGGGAGCGGGAGGAATCCTGGCCTTTCCCAATGGTTCAACCGGGGGAGATACATCCTTCGCCACCTCTGTTTGTGTCGCCAAGGGAGGCGGGGGCGCGACAACGACTGGTCAGGGTGGGGGCGGGACGGCCGGAACCGGGACCACGACCCATGACGGCGGCGCTGGCGGCGCTCAGTCAGGAGGAGGCGGCGGTTCAGGCGGCGGCGCGGGTGGTCCGCTAGGCGTTGGCGGCGCTGGGTATGCTTCCGGCAATGGCCTTTCATCGGCCAACGGGGCCGGAGGCAATGGCGGCGGCTCCGCCGGCACGTTCGCCACGACCATAAATAGCGGCGGCGACGGGGGGGATAACAATGGGGGCACCGGCCAT
>Ga0097691_1000660_pt1 | contig 28668 bp, 30 predicted proteins | sample NGESurdeep072012_8_FD_72858 | JGI IMG/M metagenome (GOLD analysis project Ga0097691, IMG submission 72858) | Arctic peat soil microbial communities from Barrow, Alaska - NGEE Surface sample 210-1 deep-072012 | ecosystem: Environmental > Terrestrial > Soil > Wetlands > Peat ... | reverse complement strand
ACAACGTACCGCACTTCTTTCCGGGAAACACATCACCTACACCTTGAAGCGCAGCGGCAAACGCCGCAGCATCGGCCTGCGCATCGATGACCGCGGCCTGACCATCAGTGTGCCGCTGCGCGCCTCTGAAAAATGGCTGCACAGCGTGTTGCAGGACAAGGCGAGCTGGGTAGTGGAAAAGCTGGATGGGTGGCAATCGCGCAAGCCGCTAGAAATTCTCTGGCAGGATGGCGAAAAGATAGATTATTTGGGTGAACAGCTGGTGTTGCGCGTGGTGCAAAGTTTGTTCGCCTCTACGCTGGAACGGCGCGGCAGCGAGTTGTGGGTGTTCGTCGATGCCGCCAATGAGACTGCGTATATAGAGAAAATAGTGTCGCGCTGGTATCAGCGCGAAGCGCTGCATTTTTTTGAACAGCGTGTGGCGCTCTACGCGCAGTTGCTCAATGTCGCGCCATGTGCGATCAAACTTACTGCGGCGAAAGCGCAGTGGGGAAGTTGCACGGTAAGCGGCACCGTGCGGCTGAATGTGCAGCTGATCAAACTGCCGCTGCGCTTGATCGATTATGTGGTGGTGCATGAGCTGGCCCATCTGCGCGAGATGAATCATTCGGCGGCATTTTGGCGGGTCGTGGCAAGCGCCTGTCCTGACTACGCAAGCCTGCGCGGCGAGCTCAAGGATATTGCGCTATAGCCGCGACACCTGCCATTTTTTAGCAGAACAACCGGATTTCAATGATGTCATTCCATTTCAAAGGTAAATAATTCGTAGGTCGGGCTTAACCAGCGGCTTATGTCACCGTATTTTGGTGACTTATAACCAGCGACTTGGCTGACGTTTTTTGGTAGCCTAGTCGAATGGCTAGTTAGTTCATCAGCCGAATGGCTATACAAAGCTTGCCCGACAACCCTTCGACAGGCTCATGACCAGCGACTTGGCTATCGTTAACCAATGACTTGGTTGGCGTTGTCGGACAGCCTAGTCAGATGGCTAGTGGTTTCATCAGTAGTCTCATCAGTGTTTTCATCAGTACAGGCTTGATCCGGCGGGCATAGCCCGCCCTACAATAATGCGCGTTTGATCTAGAATCGGAATAAGTTGGTTTTCGGTCATGACCAGCCTTTATAATCCGTGCGGCTAAATTAATATTAGGTGCAATCATGCGTCCTCACACTATCCCGGAAAGAATCCCATACAGAATCCCGGGCATCATCGCGGTTTTGGTTTTAGTGTTGCAAGGCTGCGGGCACAAAGGCCCGCTTATGCTGCCCGCGCCCCCGGCTCAGACAACAAGCCCGCAAAAACCAGACCTGCCATCCTCTCAGCAAAACAAATCACCATGAGCGAATACTTTCATTATCAAAACGACTCACTCTTTGTCGAGCAAGTTCCGCTGGCAGATATCGCCGCACAGTTCGGTACGCCCTGTTATGTGTATTCACGCGCTGCGCTGACGGATAGCTTGCGCCAATTCACGAATGCGCTGCAGGGGCGGGAGCATCTGATCTGCTATGCGGTGAAAGCCAATTCCAATCTGGCGATCCTGAATGTGTTCGCACGCCTGGGCGCGGGCTTCGATATCGTTTCCGGCGGCGAATTGCAGCGCGTGCTGGCGGCGGGTGGTGAGGCACGCAAAGTGGTGTTCTCGGGTGTGGGCAAGACAGTTGCCGAAATGCGCATGGCGCTCGATGCGGACATTTTATGCTTCAACGTCGAATCCGCCGCTGAATTGGAGCGCCTGAACGAAGTGGCTGCGGACAAGGGGAAAGTCGCTGCGATCAGCCTGCGGGTGAATCCTGATGTCGATGCAAAAACACACCCTTATATTTCTACCGGCTTGAAGCAGAACAAATTCGGCGTGGCTTATACGGAGGCTGTTGCGCTATACCGAAAAGCGCAGAGTCTGCCGCATCTGCGCATCACCGGCATGGATTGCCACATCGGTTCTCAGCTTACCGAGATCAGCCCGTTCATCGCCGCGGCAGAGAAGGTGCTGGTACTGGTGGATGCGCTGGCCAGTGAGGGGATTCATCTGGAACATCTCGATCTGGGCGGCGGTCTGGGCATTCGTTACAGCGATGAAACACCTCCGGCGATTGCCGATTATGTGGCTGAGTTATTGGTAGTGCTGCGCGGACGCAGCGAGAAGCTGATCCTTGAACCGGGACGCGTACTGGTCGGCAATGCAGGGGTTTTGCTGACGCGCGTGGAGTATCTCAAGCATGGCGAAGAGAAAAATTTCGCCATCGTGGATGCCGCTATGAACGACCTGATGCGTCCGGCTCTGTACGATGCCTACCACGGCATATTGCCGGTCAAGCGCGAAAAGTACGCCATGCAGAGCTATGAAGTGGTCGGGCCGATCTGTGAAACGGGTGACTTCATCGGCCATGCGCGCGATCTGCCAATCGCGCCGCAATCCTTGCTGGCTGTGCTTTCCGCAGGAGCATACGGGATGAGCATGAGCTCCAATTACAACACTCGTCCGCGTGCTGCCGAGGTGATGGTGGATGGTGGTGTGGTACATCTGGTTCGTGAGCGTGAGGTGGTGGCGCAGTTGTATGCCGGGGAAAAATTGATTGTGTGAGTGTTGCAAATTTGATGAAAACTTTTCACGAAATTTGTTGCACGTTTTTTTAAACGTGGATACAGTACCGATGCCGCAAGCGTCTTCCCTAAAACACAGGGCGTTTGGGTGTGCTTTGAGTCGTAGTAATTATTCTAAATTTTTATGGAGAATTAAAATGGCAACATCCAAAACGAAAAAACCCGCAGCGAAAAAGGCGGTAGCCAAGAAACCGGCAGTCAAGAAAGTAGCAGCCAAGAAGCCAGCAGCTAAAAAAGCAGTAGCCAAGAAACCGGCAGTCAAGAAAGTTGCAGCCAAGAAGCCGGCAGCTAAAAAAGCAGTAGCCAAGAAACTGGCAGTCAAGAAAGTTGCAGCCAAGAAGCCGGCAGCTAAAAAAGCAGTAGCCAAGAAACCGGCTGCCAAGAAAGTTGCAGCCAAGAAGCCAGCAGCTAAAAAAGCTGCAGCCAAGAAGCCAGCAGCTAAAAAGCCAGCAGCTAAAAAGCCAGCAGCTAAAAAGCCAGCAGCTAAAAAATCAGCTGGCAAGGGTATTCTGGGCGCGTAGTTTTGCCTCGCAAGGGGCGCGGTTTGCTTCCTCGCCCTTTTTAGTTTCTTCAGAAGCCTACACAACAACCCGTGTTTCAGCGCGGGGCGTTGTTCTTTCCCCTCTGAAAACAGCGCCTATAAAATTCTGGATTCTTCCGGATACTACAATGGGCGATACCGAATTTACACAGGTAAAAATCAGAACGGGATCGTCAGCACGGCCACGCCTAATGCAAATAAGCAAGCCGCGTAGCGGACACCTGCCATTCCAGATCGACTGAAAAATTCTTAAATCAGGAAGATCGTTGCTAATCCCAGAAAAATGAAGAATCCGCCGCTGTCAGTAATGGCGGTGATCATCACGCTGGATCCGATGGCAGGGTCACGCCCCATTTTTTGCATGACGAGCGGGATGGCCAAGCCGACGGTCGCAGCCACCAGCAGGTTAAGCAGCATCGCACTGGTCATCACGATGCCCAGCGACACGCTGTGATACAGGAAGTAAGCGAATAATCCCGCAACTCCGCCCCATACCAAACCGTTCAAAGCACTGATGGCCAATTCCTTCATCAATAGCCTGCGTGCATTTTCCTGGGTGATTTGTCCCAAGGCCAGCGAGCGTATGATAATGGTGGTGGTCTGGTTTGCAGAATTTCCGGCAATACCCGCGACTATGGGCATAAGGGCGGCCAGCGCGACAAATTTTGCAATCGTGCCCTCAAAGCTGCCGATCACGCGCGAGGCGAAGAAGGCGGTACAAAGATTCAGTGCCAGCCACATCCAGCGGTTTTTGGCGCTCTTCCATACCGAGGCGAAAATATCTTCTTCTTCGCGCAAGCCGGCCTGGTTCAACAGGTCGCTTTCCGATTCGGTACGGATGAAGTCCAGCACCACGTTCACCGTTACTCGTCCGACCAGCTTGCCGTCATCGTCGATCACCGGCGCGGAAACCAGGTCGTAGCGTTCAAATGCCTGGGCTGCCTGTTCAGCCTTTTCTTCCGGGTATAGTTGTATGGTTTCCGTGATCATCAACGTGCTGACCAGCACTTCCGGCTCGTTCACCACGATCCGATTGAGCGGTAACACACCTTTGAAGCGGTCATCACGATCGACTACGAAAAGTTGGTCGGTGTGATCGGGAAGTTCGTCGAAACGGCGCAAGTAGCGTGACACCACTTCGAGCGAGATATCGTCGCGGATATGGATCATGTTGAAATCCATCAGCGCGCCGACAGAATCCTCCGCGTAGGAGATCGCGGCACGCAACTGTTCGCGCTCTTCGATAGGCAGCGACTTGAACACATCGCGCATCACGTTTTGGGGTAGATCGGGTGCCAGGTCGGCGATCTCGTCGGCATCGAGCTGCCCGGCCGCAGCGCCCAGCTCCTCGCGGTTCATGCTGGCGATCAGCGACTCCCGCACCGCTTCGGATACCTCGATCAGTATCTCGCCATCGCGTTCGGCTTTGACCAGATCCCATACCAGCAAGCGTTGTTCGATGGGCAAGGCTTCCAGAATGTAGGCGATGTCAGCCGGGTGCAGGCTGTCGAGTTTAAGTCGCAGTTCCGCGAGGTGTTGCTTGTGTATCAGGGTATCGACCAGTGCATGGCGGTCTTCGCGAGGCAGTTCCTGCCGATGAATGATTTCTTCCAGCAAGGCGTGTTTGTGCAGCAGGGATTCAACCTGCTTGAGGTTCTCCTGCACATTTTCGGTGTAGTGATGGTCCTGGCTGGTATTGGTCATGACGCGGCGCTTGGAAATTCGCGTGATATTGTAAAGAAAACGCCGCCTTGCCGCTCAGGGAATATCCACATCGTTCATGCGCGCCATAATGATGTCGGTCTTGAGCTGCAGGCCGCGCGCTTCACGGTGTCTGTCATAGTAGCGCGGGTTGGGTACCATCGCCGCCAGTCTTGCGGCTTGGTCCGCCGAAAGTTGTGCCGCACCCACCTGGTAGTAATGCCGTGCAGCAGCTTCCGCGCCGAACACGCCGTCGCCCCATTCGATGACGTTGAGATAAATCTCGAAAATTCGCTGCTTGTCCATTACCGCTTCCAGCATCAGGGTGATCGCTGCTTCCTCGATCTTGCGCCAGGGCGTGCGCTTGGTGGAGAGGAATAGATTCTTGGCAAGCTGCTGGCTGATCGTGGAACCGCCCGCGACAATTTTGCCCTTCCTGAGATTTTTTTCGTAAGCCTTTTGTATGCCTTCCCAATCAAAGCCCTCGTGGTCGACAAAACTCGCGTCCTCGGCGGCGATCAGCGCGCGCTTGAGATTGTCGGAAATCCTGCTGTAAGGAACCCATTGATATTTAAGCGCCGCTTTGGGATTTTTGTCCTGCATGATCTCCAGGCGCGTTTCCATGAACGCACTGGTAGAAGGATTGAATTTCACCCACCAGCAGATGTGCGCGAACAGCCACACCTGATACAGAAACAGTAAAGCGAAGAATATTGTCACGCTGCGCCAGGCCCAGCGCAATAGCCAATTCCGGGACTTTTTCATTGTTGTGCCCGTAGCGCGGCGATGACCGGCGCGGTCTCGGGTCGCACGCCGCGCCAGATGAAGAAGGATTCTGCGGCTTGCTCTACCAGCATGCCGAGCCCGTCCGTAACAATTGCGGCGCCGTGTTTCCGCGCAAATTTCATGAACAGTGTTTCGCGCCCGTACATCATGTCGTAGGCCAGTGCGCCGGACGCGAAGATGGTTTCTGGTATATCCGGCATCTCATCGGACAGGCCGCTGGAGGTGGCGTTAATGACTAGATTAAATTTATCGCCAGATAAATCAGAAAAACTTTTTGCCACGAATTCGGTTGAGTCACTTATATGGCAACCAAAGTTGGAACAGAGAATTCGTGCTGCCTCTTCTGCTTTTGCAATGGTTCGGTTTGATATAACTAATTGCTGCGGTTTTTCCATGAGTAACGGTAGCAGTACACCCCAAGCTGCGCCTCCTGCGCCCACCAGCAGAATTCGTTTTTCATTGAATTCGTAATTCAGATTATTCTTGAGATCGTTGACCAGTCCTACACCGTCTGTATTGTCTCCAAGCAACTCACTGTTACTGAACTTGAGAGTGTTGACAGCTTTTGCAGTCGAAGCTCGGTCACTACGATTGCTAGCCAATAAAAATGCCTCGAACTTGAATGGTACGGTGACATTGCAACCCTTGTATGCTTCCTTGCGCAACCGCTCGACGGTCGCGGCAAAACCATCCAGCGGCGCGAGGATGGCTTCGTAGCTGATGTCCTCGCCGGTCTGATCCCTGAACATCTTGTGAATCTGTGGCGACTTGCTGTGAGCGATGGGGTAGCCGATAACGGCGTATTTGTCAGTCATTTGGGATGATCGTAAAAATTCACTGCACGCATTGTAAAGTATTGCGATGCCAATGTAGGAGACCGATTTATCGGGCGATTGCCGTGAGCCATCGCGCAATAAATTGCGCTCCTACAAGTCACCTGGCTTTAAGGAGTCTTGCGGCAATCACACCTACAGCCGCCATCGCCCAAACCACCGTTGCTCCACTGGGCAGATCGAACCATGCGGACAGCAGCAGACCGACGGCATAACCGGTAATGCCGATCGCAAAGGCATAGTGCGTGCGCCGGTGGCTGACGCGATAGGTGGCAAGTGCCGGAACGATCAGGCTGGCGAACACGAGATATACGCCGACCAATTGCACCGAGGCGGTGACGGCCAGGGCGAACAGCGCGTAAAACCCCAGGTAATGGGTCTTAAGCTTGCTCCATTGCCACAGCGCCAGCAATGCGACAGTCAAGAAAGCGGTGGCGATCAACTGATAGCTGCTGACCCAAAGGATTTGCCCGACCAGCAGATCCTTGAGATGTTCGCCTGCATGCACGTCACGGCTCATCAGCAGGATTCCGCCGCTGGCGGCGAGCACGAAGGTCAGCCCGATGCAAGCTTCCTTGACTTCGGCCAAACGTTTCTCGATCCACGCGAGCAATGCCGCACCGCAGAGTGCGCTGGTGGCGGCGATCAGTTGTACCAGCAGTGGCTGCTCAGTCAGATCCAGCAGTGCGGCGATGATGACACCCAGTCCGGCGATTTGCGCGACGGCAAGATCGGCAAAAATGACACCGCGCTCCAATACCTTCATGCCGAACGGAATGTGCGTTGCGAGTACCAGCAAACCCGCGATGAACGCGGGTATGAGGATGCTGAGTTCGATGTCGTTCAAGGATACCTCCATAAATTCATTGTTCGGGCGAATCGCTGTGTCGCATGCTCGTTCGCTCCTCGCCTATCTGTTCGATATGTCTCGTTACTCACTGTACGGCTCCTTGCACTTCATCCCGAAAAAGTGAATTTCTGAAGGCATCCTCATTTCAGCCCCGCCAATAGACGCTGGATGGTGTCGTCAAACATCGTGAATAGATCGGTCGCCTGCGGCGTGCCGCCCACGCTGAATGGCACGATCACAGCGGGAATATGCGCGCGTTCGGCGATCCATTCCGATGGCCGCCCATTCTGATAGGCGGCGCGTATCACCATCTTGGCAGGGTGCTGTTGCAGATCGCTCAGCACACTGCCCAGATACGCCGCGCTCGGTTCCATTCCGGGCTTGGGTTCCAGCTCGGCGACTTCTTTCAGACCCAGCCAGTCGTTCAGGTAAGGAAATCCCTTGTGTTGCACAACGATAGATACACCCTTTAATGGAGCGGCCTGTTTTTCCCACTTCGCGATTGCGGTGTGCCATTGCTGACTGAACGTCGCGAGTTGTTGCTGGTAAAAGGCAGTGTTGGCCGGATCAAGCTGGATCAGGCGTTTGCTGAGTGCTTCCGCAACCGGCAGAAAGTTGCGCGCATCGGTCTGGATGTGCGGATTGCCCGCTGCATGCACATCGCCATCGGCCCTATCCAGCCGGGTCGGAACCTCCAGCATGGAGACATATTTCGCCGCTTCAAAGTTGCCGAGGCTGCCCGGTTGAATGGCGCTGTTGACGGATTCGCGCAGTACCACCGGCATCCAGCCGATTTCCAGTTCCGCACCGGTACACACCACCAGCTGTGCGTTGCGCGCCTTGGCGATCAGGCTGGGACGCGCCTGTACCTGATGCGGGTCTTGCAGCGCGCCGGTAGCGGTGTAGATGCTGGCCTGATTGCCGGCAAGCTGCTGGGTGAGTGCCGCCCATTCCGGTTCACAGGCAAATATGTTGAGTGCGGCGTGAACGTTTCCGCTGAGCAGCAGTAAAAAAGTATAGAGGATCTTTTTCATGGTTTTTCCTTTTGAGTGATGCGTATCAATACTGGTGCGCGCCGTGCGCGCCCAGACTCATGATGTATTGCACGAACAGCTGGTTATCCGCCAGTCCTTGCCGGGAATTGTCGTGCGCCAGTTGCAGGCGTATGCGGGTGAACTCGCTGGGGTTGTAATCCGCCATCCAGGTGAGGCGCGATGGATTGAACGAATAATCGCTGATGACATTGGCCGCGATGGACGCGCCTACGCTGGCGGTACCCGGATCAAGCCGGTCGTAGCGCAAACCGGTGCGCCAGGTCGGCATGAACTGGTACACGCTTTGCAGGTACCAGCCGGATTGGGTATTGGCGTAGTTGCCGGCGATGTTCGTGCCTGGAGGAGGGGCAACACTTGTATCCAGGTTATAAGTCAACATACCGCTTTCCTTGCGCCGGAAATATTCGCCCTGCACCTTGAGGTAGCGCTCGCGGATGTTGCCGTTGTGCGAGTATTTCCACACGAAATCCAGCCCGGCAGTCTGGCTGTCGCCGGTGAAGCTGTTGCTCACGCCACTCACAGTGCCTGCCAAATCCGGTACGGCAACGCTGACCGCGTCGACGCGCCTGGTCTGGTGTAGCGAAGCACCGGCGCGCCAGCTTTGTTCGATGCCGATGTCGTCACCGATGTGCGCGAACAGAACCCCTGCTCCTGCGCCATTCTTGTTCTGATCAGTTCCCGGGAAGCCGAGTCCGCGGCCGATTTCTCCGCCGACCTCGACGAACATATCGGTCGGCGCCAGCCACTTCAGTTGCAGGCCGTCGTCGGCGTACTGGTTGTCCCACAGCGCTCGATACACCAGCGGCTGGTCGACGAAATCCCAGACGTGCGAGTGTTGCTCGTTGATATAGCCGAGGCCGGAGAAGAAACGCCCGAATTTGAGATTGAGACCGTTGCCCAGCGCGCTGGTCTGCACGAAGCCATTCTCCACGCTGATGCCGCCCGCCGGATCGAGCGAGAACGTGCCCACGCCGCGGAACTGCGGATCGATGTTGGCGGCGATGCTCAGCTCCGATTCCTTGAGCGAAAATCCCCGCGTGTAGCCGGTGTTGTTGGCATTCATCGCAAAACCGGTTGCGGGGACGACAGGGTCTTGTTTGAGTTGTCCATAGGTGCCGGACAGGATCATGGACACGGCGGGGTTAAAGCTGTTCTCGCTGCTTGGGCCGGCACTGCTGCGTATGGGTTGTTGTGTAACAGCTTGAGCTTGTGCAGCAACGCTTTGCTGTAATTGTTGAATCTGATCGCGGATGTCCTGCAGGCCGTTGTCGTCTGCGGCGAACACATTGAGCGGATTGCCCAACAGCGCGGCAACAGCCGCGCACCAATAGATATTTCGGGACATGTTTACTCCTAAAAAGCATGACAAAACCTCACGCGTTGACGGCGAGGCAGTTGAATGACTTAAGCGGAGTAAGGCGGAGCGCGCGCCGCGAATGCGACGAATGTATCAGCTGTGTGGGAGCTGAAATGGTTGAGGTTAAGTGTATCGCAGTTCTCACTGATGAAAAAGTTGATGGGACTGCTGCCGACTGCGCCGCCGATTTGTGCATAAGCCGCGCACTGGTCACAATACTTGTCATGCGGCAGAGACTGTTCCGAGCCCTGTGATGGTTCGGTCAGGATATGTGTAATGCCATGCGCCAAACTGCCCATCTGTACGACCAACAGGGCGAACAGCAGAGCGAAGATCAGCGGTAATCTGGCGAACAAGGGGCTTTGCATGGGGCGCACTCTATCCAAGTGTCGCGGGGGCGTCAAGAAACTCTCCCGGGCGCTATTCACTTTCCAGCGTCTCAGACGGGGTAAACGACCAGGTGCGCGTGATGGTCAGAATGTCGGTATCCCTGGTGATGTTCGGGGGCAGTGGCGCGTAGGGCGCGGCGAGTCTGACGATGCGCATCGCCGCCGCATCCAGAATGGGATGGCCGGAAGACTTGCTTACATCTATGCTTTCCACGCTGCCATCCGCACGTATCGAGACACTGAGTTGTAACTTTCCGAAGATTTTCTGGCGGCGCGCCTGCTCCGGGTAATTCAGGTTGCCGATGCGTTCCACTTTGACACGCCAATCTTCGATGTATTGTGCGAAGCGGTATTCCTGGGTGCTTGCACCGATAAATTTTCGGCGCGGCAATTCCTGATAGGCATCCCAATTTTTGTTGATTTGCGCTTCGAGGCGGGCGATTTCCAGGGCTCTTTGTACCAAATCATTTCCGTTGCTGGCGGCACTGTCTTTTTGCCTTTTGGGCTCAGGTTGTACGGCCGTGTAATCGCTCTTCAGCCTGGTCAGCATACGCTTCGTTTCTTCTTCCAGGGCGGCGACGCGCTTGGAACGCTGTTCGGGGGTGAATTTAAGATCGTCGCGTATCGAGGGCAACGGACTCTTGGCGCGCCGGGCTTCGGCAGTATTGCCGCCGCCATCCAGATTGTGCTGGGCCAGCGCATCGGCTTTGCTCGGTTTGGATTTTGATTTGCTGTTGACCAACACCACTTGCAATGGCTGCATGAGGTTGGCTACACTGCGAGGATCAGGCAACACCAGCGCGATGCCGAACAAAATAAAAGCGTGCAGCACGATAGAAAAAATCATCGAAAAAGATAATCTTGTTCTCAACAGCGGCAAGACTGCCGCTAAACCTGTTTTTGGCCTGGCTTTCAAACAGCGTCCTCTATCGTTGCGACAAAACGCGTTTGCACATTCAGGTCAAGCAGGTCGATCTCGCCGATTGCCAGTTGTACGCGGGTATTAGCTGGCAATTCCGGCAGCGACGGCGCACGGAAGATCAGCGGGATGCCGATGAGTTTCACCAAGTTTTCGCGCAGCACGAGGGCTTCCACCTGTTCGATCTTTTCCTGCTGCAGCCAGCGCAAACACCAGTAACGCTCCATGTTTTTCTGGAATTCGCCATAGATGCCGTACATCGTGTCGAAGTCGCGCATCGTGGCATACAGTGCGGGGTCGTTCTTGGGGTAGGCAGGTTCTTCGTCGCGCAACATCGCGATGATCTGGCGCTGGTTCACCATGTCCACATAGCGTCGCAACGGCGAGCTTGACCACATGTATTGCGCCACACCCAGGCCCTGGTGGGGCGCAGCGACCGTGCTCAATTTCACCTTGCCGTTTTGCTGGGTGCGATAGATACCGACGAAACCATGCTCGGCAAGATGCTTGCCCCATTCGCTGTTCACCAGGATCATCAGCTCGGAAACCACCTTGTCGATCGGCGAACCGCGCCGCCGTTGCGTGATGCTGACACGGTTGTTCTCGATGTTGAAGTTGTAATCCATTTGTTGTGTGCTGTTGTCGGACGGTTTGCCGCGCCCGGCTTCCAGTTTCTGCACAAGACTCCACAGTAATGTCAGTTCGCCCGCATAGGGATAATCAAGCTTGCCTGCCGCCAGCGTCTCTTCGTTGAACAGCGGCTCCAGCGTGTCATGGCGCAGATTCGCCGCGATGTGGATGCGCTCGACGCGGCTTTCGTGACCGAGTATTTCCAGCGTTTCGGCATCGACTTCGTTATACATCGACAGCGCGGGACAGACGCGATCCGCTTCCAGGGTAAAAGCTTGCACCACACTGTCCGGCAGCATCGTGATCTTCGCTCCGGGCATATACACCGTGGATAGACGCTGCGCGGCGATCTTGTCGCCATCGGAGTCGCGCGGCATGCCCAGCGTGGGCGCAGCAATATGCACACCGATGCGCCAGTTGCCGTTGGCCAGTTTTTCCACCGAGAACGCATCGTCGATCTCCGTGGTGGTCGCATCGTCGATGCTGAAGGCGTTCACGCCGGCCAGCGGCAATTCATCCCATGTGCTCAATGCAACGGGCGGAAAGTCCGTGCCTTTGGGGAAATGCTCGAACAGGAAACGCTGCAAATGGTAATCCTGTGTGGACGGCAGCGCACCGCAGCGATGCAACAGGTGCGCGGCGGACAGATGTGTCGCGGCGCAGGCCGCTTCCAGCGCCTTCACCTCGATGGTGTTGCGGTCCGGTTTGTAGAGCAGATACGCAAGGTGCTCGGTAAACTCGGCGGGCAATTCAAAGCGCGAGAGCTGCTCGGTGAAGCGCGCCTGCAACGCCAGTTGCTGGCGTTTCTTCTCGGCCCCGGCCAGCGCGGCTTTGAGCACATCGGGCGGCGCGGCGCGATAGCGGCCTTTGCCCTTCTTGTGGAAATAAATCGGTGCGCCATGCAGGCGGATCAGGGCGGCGGCGGCTTCCAGTGAGTTTGGCGTATGGCCAAAATACTCGGCGGCGATCTGCTCTGCACCGAACTCCTCCGGCGGGCAACATTCCCAGAGAAACTCCACCTCGATACTTTCAGACAGCGCTTCTGCCTGGGCCATAAATTCGGCCAGGGCGGGCTGGGTGAAGCGCAGCATCACATTGGCCGCCTTGACCTTGCTGCGCTTGCCGGACAGGCCTTCGATCTGGAGCGATGTGGTGTTGTCGGCCATGATGCTGCCGACCTTGAAACTGCCGTCTTCTTCGTAAAGAATGTTCATTGGGGGTGAGGCGAAAAAAGTGGTGCAATTATACCCTGTCGGAGGATTGAAGCCTTACCCCTGGTTTTGAACTCCGCAGGTGCTAAACTGCGCCGACGCGACCAGGTTAAGATGGGCTGGTCACGGGAAATTCCTTGCACCACCCTCGAAAATCTCAATATTAAGGAGCCTTTATGAAAAAGACCATACATTACCTGGCAGCCATTTCCTGTTTTGCGCTAAGCGCCTCACTGGGCGCCGCGCAGGCGCACGCAGAACCGATGGGACACGATGAACATATGTCCGGCGACCACAGGGCAGGAGGACAAATGCATGAGCAGATGGAAGACAAGCATTTCAAGGAAATGGACACCAACGGCGACGGCATGGTTTCCAAGGCCGAGTTCGACGCTGCCCATGACAAGTATTTCAAGGAGATGGATACCAACGGCGATGGCAAACTCAGCCCGGACGAAATGAAGGCCGGGCACAAGAAGATGATGGAAAAAGGCAAGGACAAGCGCTTTGACGAGGCGGATGCCAACCACGATGGCGCGCTGACCCGCGAAGAAGCGAAAAAGATGCCGATGCTATCCAAGCACTTCGATGAGGTGGATACCAATAAAGACGGCAAGGTCACGCGCGAAGAACTGGATGCCGCAATGGAAAAGATGCATAAGGAGCATGATGAGAAGTAGCCTTCAGGTTGGCAGGCTGCTCGGCACAGGGCAATAAAGACAAAGGCCAGCTTGAAGCTGGCCTTGTCGTTTAGGCGGGATGCGCGTTTATTTGCGCGACAACACCCACGCCACCATAGACTTGATTTCATCATCGCTAACTGCCGCGGGTGTGCGCGGCATGGGCATCGTGCCCCACACGCCGGTACCGCCTGCACGCACCTTCTTTTCCAGCCTGGCCGGAGCCCCTTTGTCTCCCGCGTACTTGGTGGCAATATCCATCAGCGCCGGCCCGACGGCTTTCTTGTCCATCATGTGGCATGAGCTGCATCTATTTTTCGTAAACAACGCCTCGCCATCGTCTGCGGCAAGGGCGATAGATGAAACGGACAGAGCCGCAATCACGGCAATCAAATAACGAGTCTTCATAATTTTCCCCTTTGTTAAAAGTTGACGTAAAAAAAAGATAAACCTTATGTGGACACAAATCAAATTAAACCAATGCGTTTATGGGGTAGGCCGGAAACCCCTAATGGCTGCTCTGCTATAACCAATGACTTGGCTGTTGTTCTTGGACAGCCTAGTCAGATGGCTAGTAGTCATACCAGTAGTTCCATCAGTCAGATGGCCAGGAGTTGTATCAGATGACCCCGGCCTGATGCGCCTGCTCATCGGCGAAATAACTGCTGCGCACCATCGGCCCGCAGGCGGCATGGCTGAAGCCCATTTCCTTTGCGGCCTGCTCGAACATCGTGAACGATTCCAGCGGCGCGTAACGCAACACCGGCAGATGCCCGTCGGAAGGTTGCAGGTATTGGCCGATCGTGAGCATGTTCACATCGTGCGCGCGCAGGTCGCGCATCACCTCCAGCACTTCCTCGTCGGTCTCGCCCAGGCCCAGCATCACGCCGGACTTGGTCGGGATGTGCGGGAAGCGCGCCTTGAAATCCCTGAGCAGCTTCAGCGAGTGCGCGTAGTCCGCGCCGGGACGCGCCAGTTTGTAAAGGCGCGGCACGGTTTCCAGATTGTGGTTCAACACGTCGGGCAGGCTGGCGGAGAGCGCATTCAGCGCCTCTTCCAGCCGACCGCGAAAATCCGGCACCAGGATTTCAAGACGCGTCGCGGGTGAGCTGCCTCGGATCGCGCTAAGGCAATCGGCAAAATGCTGTGCGCCGCCGTCGCGCAGATCGTCTCTGTCCACGCTGGTGATGACCACATATTTCAGTTTGAGCAGACCGATGGAACGCGCGAGATTGTCCGGTTCTTTGGCATCCGGCGCCAGCGGCTTGCCGTGCGCCACGTCGCAGAACGGGCAGCGCCGCGTGCACACGTCGCCCAGGATCATGAACGTCGCCGTGCCCTTGCCGAAACACTCGCCGATGTTCGGGCAGGAAGCCTCCTCGCACACCGTGTGCAGATTGTGCTCGCGCAGCATGCGCTTCACGTCGTGATAACCCTGCCCGCTGCCGGACTTCACGCGTATCCACTCCGGCTTGCGCAGGCGCTCTTGCAGCGGCACGATCTTGATTGGATTGCGCGCGGTCTTGGCCGCGCCGGTTTGCTTGTGTTCAGAGTCGCTCATTGCCTTGTTTTCTTCCCAAGTGTCGTTGTAGTCCATGTATCAAATTCTGCGCCAGTTGTGCTTGCAGTTCGTTGATCGAGACGGTGATGCCCAGTTCGCAGGCCTGGGTCACACGCAGCCCGGCATAGCCGCATGGGTTGATGTTGGCGTATGGGCTCAAGTCCATGTCCACATTGAATGCCAGGCCGTGGTAGCAATAACCGTTCTTGATCTTCAGCCCCAGCGCGGCGATCTTCGCATCGCCGACATACACGCCGGGCGCGTGTTCGCGATACTGCGCAGCCACGCCGAATTCGGCCAGCAAGTCGATCACCGCCTGTTCCATCAAGCGCACCAGTTCGCGCACGTTGATCTTCCAGCGGCGCATGTCGAGCAGCAGGTAGGCGACGATCTGGCCGGGGCCGTGATAGGTGATCTGACCGCCGCGGTCGATCTTTATGACAGGGATGCTGGTGCTATGCAGCAGGTGTTCCGGCTTGCCCGCCAGGCCTTGCGTGTAAACGGGCGGGTGTTGCACCAGCCAGATCTCGTCGCGTGTATCCTTTGTTCGCTCGGCGGTGAAGCGCTTCATCGCGTCCCAGGTCGGCTGGTATTCGACCAGACCCAATGAACGGATGTGGACTGAGGGGTGAGGACTGGGGACTGAGTGCGGAGGGAGCTTCGAGTCCTCAGTCCTCAGTCCTGAATCCTTGGTTTTCATAGCACCATTACTATTGAGGGATGGTCGCACAAGTCCTGGTACAGCGCGTCGAGTTGCTCGCGCGAGGTGGCATGCACGGTGCAGGTCAGGCTGAGGTAGCGCGCATTTTTGCTGGCGCGCATTTCCATCGTGGCGGCGACAAAACCCGGATCGTGTTGGGTGACCACTTCCAGCACGGCTTGTGCGAAACCGGCTTGCTGCAGGCCGAATATCTTGATCGGAAACTCGCAGGGGTATTCAATCAGACTGGTTGTCAATTCTTTTGCCGGTAATTCACTCATGGTTGTTTTCTCATGTGGCGCGCATCACGTTGCGCTTGAAGTCCTGGTATAGCGAGTGCAGCCTGGCGAACATCGGGCCGGGTTTTCCCGAACCCACCGGTTTGCCGTCCAGTTGGGTGATCGCCAGCACCTCTTTGGTTGATGAGGTGAGCAATAGTTCATCCGCTGCAATAACTTCCGCGACCGCTATCCTGCGCACCTGATGCGGGATGCCATTGGCGGCGGCGATTTCCAGTATCACGTCGTAAGTAATGCCGGGCAGCATCAGGTTGTCTTTGGGCGGCGCGAGCAGCTTGCCGTCCTTCACCACGAAGATATTGCTGGCCGCGCCCTCGGTCATGAACGCACCCCCGGTCTTTGATTCGGTTCTGATTAAAATGGTTTCTGCGCAGCCTGCATCGGCCGCCATCTGGCGCAGCAATACATTGGGCAGCAGCGAGATGGCCTTGATGTCGCAGCGCAGCCAGCGGTTGTCCGCTGCGGTAATGCAAGCGACACCGCTGTGCAGCAAATCCGCAGGCGGGGTAGGCAGCGGGTTGCTCATCATGAACACAGTCGGCTTGACCGGCGGGCTCGGAAAGGCATGATCGCGTTTCGCCACACCGCGCGTGATGTGCAGATAGAGATACTGGTCTTCCCCTGCATTGCGCGCGATGAGCTCATTGATGATGCCCATCCACTCGCCATCGCTGTATGGGTTGGCCAGCTTGATGCCGTCCAGGCTGTGCTGCAAACGCCGCAAATGCTCTGCCAGGCGAAATGCCTTGCGCGAATACACCGGAATGACTTCATACACGCCGTCACCGAAAATGAAGCCGCGATCCAGCACCGAAATCTTCGCTTCCTCGATGGGCATGTATTGCCCGTTCAGATAAATCGTCATGGCCAGCTTCCTATTGAAATGACCGGTTTCCTATTGAAATACCAGGCGGATGCTATCCCAGCCGCGCGAGAACACATTCGCCAGCGGTACGCTGTCCAGCGCCAGCAACGGAAATTCCGCATAGGGTTTGCCGGCCAGCGTCAACTTGAGCACACCCATTTGTTGCCCGCTGCTGATCGGCGCGAGTATGGGTTGATGCGTTTCCATGGTTGCCTTGAGTTGGGCACGTGTCCCTTTCGGGATGGTCAGGAACAGATCACGACGGAAGCCGACATCGAGGCTGCTCTCGGTGCCCTTCCAGACGCGGACCTGGGTGACAGGCTGATCCTTCTTGTACAAGCGCACGGCATCAAAATTCTGGAAGCCGAAATTCATCAGCTTCTGGCTCTCGGAGGCACGCAGCCTGTCGCTATCCGCGCCGAACATCACCGAAATCAGCCGGCGGTTATCGCGCTGGGCTGATCCGACCAGGCAAAACCCGGCCGATTCGGTGTGTCCGGTCTTCATGCCGTCCGCATAAGGGTCAAGCCACAACAGGCGGTTGCGATTGGCCTGGGTGACGTTGTTGAAAGTGAATTCACGCAGTCCGAACAGCGAGTAGTGCTGGGGATAATCGCGCACGATGGCGCCTGCCAGCACAGCCAGATCAGTCGCGCTGCTGTAATGTTGCGCATCCGACAGGCCGACCGGATTGGTGAAATGGGTGTTGTTCATCCCCAGCCGTTTCGCCTCCTGGTTCATCATGTCGACAAAGCCGGCTTCGCTGCCGGCGATATTCACCGCCAGCGTGATGGCCGCATCGTTGCCGGATTGTACGACCAGTCCGTGCAACAGATCATCCACTTTTACGCTTTGCCCGGCCTTGAGCAACATGCGCGATTCGTCGTTTTTGTTGCGCACTGCTGCCGCCGGGACGGTCAGCTGTTGGTCCAGCGACAGCGTCCCGTGTTTGAGCGCGTCGAATGCCAGGTAGGCGGTCATCAGCTTGGTCAGCGAAGCGGGCTCCATGCGCGTATCACCGTTTTGATTCACCAGTATCTGGTTGCTGGTGTAGTCATACAACAGGTATGACTTGGCGGCCAGCAACGGTGCGGATAAGGGGAGTGGTTCCGCAGATGCGAACGCGGACAGCAGCATGAAGAAGAGTGAGAAAACGGGTTTCATAAGGCACGCGAAGATTTTAAGAGTGCAATTATAGGGCACTTCCATCAATCCGGATTCGCGAGAATTCAAGTCTCGCGTGAAATATCGATTTCCGCGCCTAGAGCAGGGTGGCAATCTACGGGAGGAGCTTAATTCTGGCGCAACGGCGGTTTGGCGAGTTTGCGTTGCAGCGTGCGGCGGTGCATGTTGAGCGCGCGAGCAGTGGCGGAGATATTGTCGTCGTGTTCGTGCAGCACGCGCTGAATATGTTCCCACTCCAGATTATCGATCTGCGTGGGTTGCGCCTTGAGCGGGGCATCGCTATCCGGCATGTGGTTAAAGGCCGCGACGATCTCGTCGGCATTGGCCGGTTTGGCAAGGTATTGCGTCGCGCCCAGCTTGATCGCCTCGACAGCGGTGGCGATACTGGCATAACCGGTCAGCACGACGATGCGCGTATTCGGATCGAGACCGTGCAACACCTTGACCAGAGCCAGTCCCGGCGCTCCGCCCATTTTCAGATCGACCACGGCGAATTCCGGCGGATTATTTTTTGCCAGCGGGATCGCTTCCTCGACACTGTGAGCCACCGTCACGGCAAAGCCGCGCTTCTCCAGTGCCGCACTCAATACCTTGCAGAAAGTGATGTCGTCATCCACCAGCATCAGCGAGGCAAATTCATTGCGTGGCTCGGTCATGTGCTTGCCCAGATTATTGTAGGAGCCCGATTCATCGGGCGATTCTGGGGACAAACAATCGCGCAATGAATTGCGCTCCTACGGGGTGTCTTGGTCATAACGATCTATTTGAGATTATCGGCAACGTTAGCTCGGTGGTCGCGCCGCCTTCCGCGCGGTTGAACAGGTGTACCGTGCCGCCCATGCGTTCGACGGTGGCGTTGGCGAGGAACAGGCCTAGTCCGCGCCCCTCCGTTTTGGTTGTGAAGAATGCCGAGCCGGCTTTGAGAGCGGCCTCATCACTCAGGCCTGGACCATGGTCGCGAATCTCCAGCGTGAAATTGGAATTGTTCCAGTGGGCATGTATCTCGATGGCCTGGGGGCTGGCATCTGCGGCGTTGTTGAGCAGGTTCATCAGCGCGGCGCGCAGCGTGACATCCACGTTGATACGGGGAACTGGTTGATCACCGCTGCAGCGATAGTGATATTGCGCGGTGGGGCGCAGCAATTGCCATTCATCCAGTACCTCGGCCATCAGTTCATCCACAGGTCGGGGCAGGGCCGCGCCGTTATCCTGCGTGTTCGCCATGATCTTGTCGAGGATACGTTTGCATCCGCGTACCTGCTCGTCGAGGATGGTCAGGCTAACGCGCAATGCAGGCTGATCAGCAGTGACATCATGTTGCAATTCGCCGATCACCACCGCCATGGTCGACAGCGGCGTGCCCATTTCATGAGCAGCCCCCGCGGCCTGCGTGCCGAGAGCCACGATACGTTCGTTGCGCAGGATCTCCTCGCGCACGCGCGCCAGCATCTGATCGCGGATGCGTACCGCCTGCGCCATCTGCACCACAAAATACGCCACCACCACCGCGCTGATGACGAAACCCAGCCACATGCCCATCACGTGGATGTTGAAGGCATCGTCCCCATGCTGGTGGATGTGCGGCAACGGAATGTAATAGACCATCAGCAGGCTGTAACAGGCAGCGGTAAGCGCCGCCATGCCCCAAGTGTAGCGGCCCGGCAGCGTCGCCGCGGCGATCACCAGCGGCAGCAGGTACAGCGAGATGAAGGGGTTGGTCGAACCGCCGCCGTAATACAACAGGATGCTTAGCGCGATCACGTCCACGCTTAATTGCGCGAATAGTTCCGGGTTGGAAACCGGGCTGCTGCTGCGCAAGCGCAGCCAGCTGAATAGATTGAGGGATGCGAGCGTGGCGATGGTCAGCAACATCGGCGGCCAGTCCAACTCCAGTTCCAGAATTTTCCAGACCAGGGCCAGCGTGATGAGTTGCGCGGCAATCGCGATGCTGCGCAGTGCGACCAAACGGTGCAACTGGCTGTGACCGGGGAGTGAAGAAATCATCGTGTTGTTCATGCGCAATTGTAATCGGAGAGACGGACATGTGGGTGCGACATCATGTGGCTACGGCATAACCTGAAGGTGAGCCTACGCCGCAAAGTGCCACACCAAAACATGGTGCGGCAATTTGTCGCATTCCCATGCGTGGATATTTGCGAAATAATCGCTCCCGCCAGATCGCGGTATTGTGCATTTATCGAATGCGGCTTTCCCCCTTGAAGCGGTAAGCGATATTTAGTGTGTCTCCCGGCATGATGCCGCGCTTTGGCTTTTTTCACTCATCACAGTCCGCGGGTATAATCCGCTGACTTTTTTAACGGATAAAAAAATCATGAGCAATTTAAATCGATTCGGCTGGCTGGCCGCAGCTTTGTTGGTCAGCTTCGCCAGTTATGCAGCCGGTAATGCTGCCAGTAATGCAGGGGACATCGAGATAAGCGGGGCGTGGTCGCGCGCCACCGCCCCCGGGCAGGATGCCGCTTCGGTTGACTTGACCATCACCAGCAAGCGGGCGGCAACGCTGGTTGGGGTGTCCAGCCCGACGGCCAAGACTGCGGAGCTGCACAGCATGACGACCGAGGACGGCATGATGAGAATGCGCGAGGTGAAGTCCATAGAGTTGCCTGCCGGCAAGCGCGTAAATCTCAGTGAGAGCGGCTATCACTTGATGCTGAACGGGCTGAAGGCTCCGCTCAAGGAAGGTGAAACTGTGCCGTTGACGCTGAGCATCAGGGTGGGTAAGCAAGGCGTGGTGAAATTCGAGACCATGGCCGAAGTGAGATCGTTGACTGAAACTAATGATGCATCGCATGAAGATGAGCATATGCACATGCACATGCATATGCACTAAGTGAGTGTTGGCTTCGTGGCAAATTCAGGCGGTGCTTGCCGCCTGAATTATTTTTAGCCCTGCAAATTTTCTTCTGGTGTAAAATCCGCGGCATAATTTTTGAGAGAATATCATGCCGCTTTCTGCAGCTACCGCCGAAATCAAAGCCAGAGTGCTTGCCGAGGCTCTGCCTTATATCCAGCGTTTCTTCGACAAGACCATCGTCATCAAATACGGCGGCAACGCCATGACCGATCCGGCGCTGCAGGAGAGCTTCGCGCGCGACGTGGTGTTGCTCAAGCTGGTCGGCATGAACCCGGTGGTGGTGCATGGCGGCGGGCCGCAGATCAACGAGATGCTGAAACGCATCGGCAAGCAGGGCGAGTTCATCCAGGGCATGAGGGTCACCGACGAAGAGACCATGGACATGGTCGAGATGGTGCTGGGCAAGGTCAACAAGGACATCGTCAATCTGATCAACCGTTGCGGTGGCAAGGCGGTCGGACTGACCGGACAGGACGGCTCATTCATCCGCGCGGAAAAATTGCTGCTGGAGAGCACCACCGAGCCGGGCAAGATGCTGGACATAGGATTGGTCGGCGACATCCACAAGATCGATCCTGCGATCATTACCTTTCTCGATTCCGGCGATTTTATTCCGGTCATCGCACCGATCGGCGTGGGACCGGATGGCGAGACATTGAACATCAACGCGGATGTGGTGTCCGGAAAATTGGCCGAAGTGCTGCGTGCCGAGAAACTGGTGCTGCTCACCAATACGCCGGGCGTGCTGGACAAGAACGGCAAGCTGTTGACCGGCTTGACCCCGAAACAAATCGACGACCTGATCGCAGACGGCACGTTGTCCGGCGGCATGTTGCCCAAGATCGCCTCGGCTCTGGACGCCGCGCGCGGCGGGGTGCGCTCGGTGCACATCATCGACGGCCGGGTGCAGCATGCACTGCTGCTGGAAATCCTGACTGATGAAGGTGTCGGTACATTGATAAAAAGCAAATAATGAAAAGCGTTTTAAGTTTTTAGAATGATGAAACGGGTATGGGTGTTCGACCTCGATAATACGTTGCACAACGCGACGCCGCACATCTTCCCGCACATCAACCGCAGCATGACCGCGTATGTGCAGCAACATCTGCAACTGGATGAAGCAGAGGCGAATGAATTGCGCGTGCATTACTGGCAGCGATATGGTGCGACCCTGAGTGGCCTGATGCGCCATCACGGCACCGACCCCGACCATTTTCTGTGGCATACGCACCAGTTTCCGGATTTGCCCCAGATGGTGCTGCGCGAGCCGCGCTTGCGCCATGTCCTGAAAGCGCTGCCGGGCAGGAAAGTGGTGTTCTCGAATGCGCCGCAACACTACGCGCATGCGGTGCTGAAACTGTTGCGCGTAGAAGACTTGTTCGACGATGTGATTGCGGTGGAACACACGCGCTATCGCCCCAAGCCGGACAGCTATGGTTTTATGCATTTGTTGAAAAGTCATCGGGTGAAGGCGGCGCAATGCGTGATGATCGAAGATAGCCTGGAGAATTTGCGAACTGCAAAACGGCTGGGTATGCGCACGGTGTGGGTGAGCGCAGGCAGCCAGAATTCAGCCTGTGTGGACGTGAAGATTCGTGATGTGATGCAGTTGCCGGATGTGCTGCATCGTTTGAAATAAAAGAGTGGGGGTGGATATGGCCAGCAAACCGGGCGAGAGAAAATTACAGATATTGCAAACCGTGGCGCAGATGCTGGAGCAGCCCAAGGGCGAGAAGATCACCACGGCCGCGCTGGCCGCGCGTTTGGAGCTTTCCGAAGCGGCGCTGTACCGCCACTTCGCCAGCAAGGCGCAAATGTTCGAGGGCCTGATCGAGTTCATCGAACAGACCGTGTTCGGCCTGATCAACAAGATCACCCAGGAAGAAAAGAGCGGCGTGCAGCAAGCCGAAGCGATCCTGTCCATGTTGCTAAGTTTCGCGGAAAAGAATCGCGGCATGACACGCGTGCTGATCGGCGACGCGCTGGTGAATGAGGATGAGCGCCTTCAGCAGCGCATCAACCAGCTGCTGGACCGCATCGAAGCCACGCTCAAACAATCGCTGCGCATGGCCGCTACGCAGGGCGAGATGGGGGACGCGGTGGATGTGGGTGCGCACGCGAATGTGCTGGTATGCTATGTGATCGGCCGCTGGGCACAGTTCGCCAAAAGCGGTTTCACTCGCGAACCGATGACCCAGTGGGCGGCGCAGTCCGCGATATTGTTGGGCCGCAAAAACTAAAACCTGAAACCTAGGGAAACAACAATGATCCTGATCCTCAGCTCCAACGCCAACGAACAATCCCAGGAATACCGGCAATTGATGGCGCACCTGGCCACTTTGCCGGGAATCCAGACCCGCGTGCACCTGGAGCGCGGCAGCGAAAAAACATTGACGGAGATATACCTGATCGGCAATACCAAATCGCTGGAAATCGAGGACATGCAAAGCCTGCCCTGTGTCGAACGCGCGGTGCGGGTTTCCGAGGAGTACCGTATCCTGGGGCGGCACAAGGACGACCAGCGTCCCACCCATTTCGAGTACAACGGCGTGCGCTTCGGTCAGGACACGCTGAACGTGTTTGCCGGATTGTGCGCGGTGGACAACCGCGAGCACGTCGAGATCATGCTCAAGACGATGCACGACAACGGGCAGGTATGCACGCGCATGGGCGCATACAAGCCGCGCACCAGCCCTTATGCGTTCCAGGGCCACGGCAAATATTGCCTGCCTTACGTGTTCGAACTGGCCGGCAAGTACGGCATCAAGGTGATCGCGATGGAGATCACCCACGAATCGCATCTCAACGAAATCAAGGAAGCACTGCATGCGACCGGCAATCCGACCGGCGTGATGCTGCAGATCGGCACGCGCAACACGCAGAACTTCGAGCTGCTGAAGATCGTCGGGCGGCAAACCGAGATGCCGATCCTGCTCAAGCGCGGCTTCGGCATCACGCTGGACGAATCGCTGAACGCGGCGGAATACCTGGCTTCCGAGGGTAACCGCAACGTGGTGTTCGGCCTGCGCGGGATGAAGACCAACATGGGCGATCCGCACCGCAACTTCGTGGATTTCTCGCATGTGCCGGTGGTCAAGCGGCTGACGCGCATGCCGGTGTGCATCGACCCGTCGCACTCGGTCGGGTCAAGACAAGCCGCACCGGACGGCATCCTCGACATGATGCACGTCACCGCGCAAGGGATAGTGGCGGGCGCGAACATGGTGCTGGTGGATTTTCACCCCGACCCGCCCAAGGCACTGGTGGACGGACCGCAAGCCATGCTGCTGAGGGAGCTGCCGTATTTTCTGGAAGATGTGCAGATCGCGCGCGAGGCCTATCTCAAGCGTGTAGCGTTACGAAAGCAACAAGTGTAATTTCTCCGCCGTAGCGACAGCAGTCCAGGCAGGGCGAGGACTTGCGAATCCATGGCATTTATTTGAGTGGATCAAACACCGCATCGGCTGTGAGTCGCGTTGGGGTAGCGGCAACTTGGTCGAGCGCGCTTCAATAACCGGCACCGGCAGGACAAGCTGCTGTAGTTCCCGCATCGTGATGCCCTGCGTGTCAGACCCCAGGTCTTTGTGAATGTCCATAAAATGCTTTGGAAGTGCGCCAGCGACATCACGTTGAGTTCGTCGATCTAGCCAACCAGCCAGCGTCCGGTCACGAGATGCCCTCAAATGAAAGTGAACGCCGCGAATATCAGCAGCACCAAACTCCAGGCGAACAACAGTTGGCCAATCTCAATCATCCATCAAGCCATCACAAAGGCAACGACAAAGGCTGTAATCGTCAGAAACATGATGGGTTTGCGGCGCTGTTGTTGGCCGTTGGATGCTGCGTTCATATAAATATCACTTTCATCTCGGCTGTCTGAAACTGCGCCATATAAAACAGCAGGCTTGGTTTATGCGGTTAACCCCTGCTAGGGTTTGTTGGCATATTTTTTGTTGAATTCATCGATCTTCTCGTTGTTTTTCCGAATTGCAGCATTGCATTCATTGATCGAATTTTGAAGAAACTGCCGGTTTTTCTCGCACTCGATCAGGTTTTTTCTGTCTGTGATGGAAGTACTAATCAAGTCCTGATAAGTGGCGCCAGTGGCGATGGTTGCAGGCTCGGCACACTTCGCAGCAAGATCTTCCTGCTTGATCGGGCATTCAATCGAGGTGCTGATCAAGGGTATCGTGTGGCTGCAGCCTGCCAACAAAATGGCTGCAATGACTAGCCGGATTCGCAAGAGCAAAGTAAGCATGGCTATTTCCCCTGCAATTGCACAAGAATTTCGTCTGGAGCAGCAACACTTAAGCATTTCAATCCCTCAACGCCCGATTCCAGATTTCGCTTCTCTATTTCCAGTTGGGCCACTTTTTCGAGCAATTTCTTTTTCTCTACCGGATCTGTGGCGCTGACAGCGTTATTCCGCAGACTCTCGATTTCCTGTTGGTTATTGTTCATCTTCGCGGTCATATCCTTGATCTTTTTGTCCTTCCCGGCCAATGCATCATCCAGTTTGGCGCGTTGCTGCTTGTACCTGGTTTCGATTTTGATCAGCTCATTTTTGTGTTCGGCCGTAAGTCCCGCCATGCTTTCCTTGAGTGCATTGATCGCCTTGTCAGATTCGGCCTTTTCCTGCTTCGCTGCCTGCTCCAGAGAGGCCAAGGCTTCAATTGCCGCTTTACCCTGGTGAGCCCCGATGAAGTAGCCCGATATACCGCCAGCCGCCATAACTAATAAAATAACCAGATATTTCATAAGTCGATCACCAGCTTGTATTTAGTAAAGTGAATGAAAGGCCTATGATTTTTTCCTGTACAAAGGCCGTAACGTTCATGCATGGCTCTTTGCGAGTAGATCGCAGAAGCAGCCTTTTTTGTTCCCATGCCCATTGTAGGATCAGGGATAGCGCTTGAATTTGCCTGTGGCGCTGAGGACGGTGATGTTCTGCGTACCTGTGCGGAATGCGGCAAACTTTCTTGAACCTTCGAGGCTCTGGGTTTTGTCTTCAATGCGGGACCCGAATGTGTTCGGGAATTGCCCGTTCAGCCATTTCAAGAGCGGCATGAGTTCGCGTCTTTCCGCAACGGTGGTAGATTCATCCATTTCGAACACGCCCAGGCCTTTTTCTGCGGAGTGGAGATAGTTGTCCGCATCGCGGATGCTGGTGAGAAAAGGCAGTTTCAGGGAATTAAGGAAACGCTCAAGCGACTCGTAAATTGGAGAAGATGAGTTGCGCACCCGATTGGCAACCACCGCGATCTTCGCCTTGGAAGTGCGCGCGCCACCGAACAGAAATAGTTCCTTGATAAAATCGGCGGTGGCGTGAATATCAATGGCAGACGGCGCGACCGGGATCACGATAAAGTTCGACTTGCGCACGAGCTCCTGAAGCAACAGACCTTTCGTTCCAGCAGGCGCATCGATGATCATGACTTCGGTGTCCGCAGGAACCCATGCATGCAAACTACGCAAGGGAACGGCTCCCTTGGCCGGCGCGGCGTTGGCCCCATGGATCTTCTCCGCATTATCGGGCCGTACCCGCAGCCACTGTATGCTCGAACCCTGCGGATCGTAGTCCATGATCGCAGTCCGGACTTTCTTGCTGGCATAGTAACTGGCAAGATTGGTGGTCAAGGTGGTCTTTCCTGAGCCTCCTTTTGAATTGATGACCAGTATCGTCAACATGTTGTCCCTTTCCTTTTGGTGCTACGCAACCGGAGAACTGGCCGAGAGTTTTTGAATGTAGTTCGCGAACTCGGGATCTTCCCCGCGCAGCAAGGCAGGCAACGAAGCGCGGAAATCGGCGCGGTTGCACCACTCGCCCATGTAATCTTCCCACGAACGCCAGCGTCTTAACTGCTTTTCTTTCATGTTGTCTTCGTAGAGCAGCAAGTAGGCACGTTCGAAAAGTGAGATTAACATACTAAAGATGATGAACATGCGCTCGCGCTGTTCTTGCGAGAGCGCCGATGTTTCTTCGCTGGCGAACAAACGCAGGTCGGGATGTTCCAGAGCGATCTTGAGGAAGTCCTGATAGTTGTCGGAGAGCAGTTGATAGACTTCCTCTTCCTCGTTGTTGCGCTCCTTGCGTTGCTCGAAGATGAATACGGAGATCGCCAGCGGCAGGCCGACCACCGTCACCATATAACTCAGCAGTTCCCAAATATCTAAAGTAGTCATCAGACCGATCCCATCATCACGATGTTAAAAATGCACGAAAATTGATTGGCTGTGGTTGGGATATTAACCTTATCCAGTTGACCGGTATAGACGGTGTGCCTATTATGTATCCCGAACAGGCATGCTGGACAGGTCGGGTGTTTAACAAGCGCCGGATAAGCACTATGCAGATTAGCGCAAACTTGTGCGGCATAACCAGCGGCTTGCCGATGTTGTTTATCGGCTTAGCCGAATGGCTAGTGGTTTCATCATAACCAGCGGCTTGCCGATGTTGTTTATCGGCTTAGCCGAATGGCTAGTGGTTTCATCAGTAGTTCCACCAGTCGTTTTACCAGTTGTTGCACCAGAATCTTAACCCTAAAATCGGCGAGGTGATTGACATGACTGAACAAAAAGCAAAACCGGCTACAAAAAAGATAACATCAGCGAAGGCTGGACGCGTGGTTGCCGGCAAGACCAAGACCACTAAAGCAGGGACGGCTATCGCCGCGAAGAAAGCCGTGGTGAAAAGGCCGGCAGCAAAAAAACCGGCTGCTAAAAAGACTACGGCCGCAGTGGCAGCGCCAAAAAAAATCAAAGCATCCGTAGTGAAGAAATCGGCAAGCCCCGCCGGAAAAAAGGCGCCGGAAAAGAAAACCCAGGAAATGAAAACTCCGGCGCCGAAATCGGCGATTAGCACGGCAAAGCCGTCCACCGCCAGCGAAACGGCAGTGAAACCAACCCCTGAAGAGCGCTATCGTATGGTGGAAACGACTGCGTATTTCATTGCAGAACGCAATGGATTTCAGGGTGACTCCACCGAACATTGGGCAGCGGCTGACCGCGAGATTGCAACCAAGCTGGGACAATAAATCTTATCCGACAAAGAAACGTTATTTGAGCCTACGAGACGGAAAGCACCTCGGGCGATGCGTCCTACGATGTGATCTGGTCCACGCCGCGTGTAGCACGCGTCGACCCTTGCGCTGATTTCGGCAAAAAATGATCCTTCAGTTACGTCCAATAACGGATGAGCGAAGTTTGAAGGCTGGCCGATGAGGCCTTATTCCGATTCTGATAAGACTATTAGTCATTGGTTATAGATCAAACGTGCATTTTTGTAGGGCTGGCTCTGCCCGCCGGATCAAGCTGTCGGGCGAGCTTTGCATAGCCATTCGGCTGATGAACTAACTAGCCATTCGACTAGGCTACCAAAAGGCTTTGCATAGCCATCTGACTAAGTTGGCAAACTACGCCAACTAAGTCATTGGTTAACGCCAGCCAAGTCGCTGGTTATAAGTCACCAAAAGGCTTTGCATAGCCATCTGACTGAAGAAACAACTAGCCATCCCACTGATGGAACTACTAAGTATTGACTAAGCACGATAACCCTGTGCCAAGTCACTACTTATAAGCAACCATAAGACGGTTGCCAAGTGGTTGGTTATAAGTTGGCAAACTACG
>Ga0097691_1000659_pt1 | contig 28712 bp, 23 predicted proteins | sample NGESurdeep072012_8_FD_72858 | JGI IMG/M metagenome (GOLD analysis project Ga0097691, IMG submission 72858) | Arctic peat soil microbial communities from Barrow, Alaska - NGEE Surface sample 210-1 deep-072012 | ecosystem: Environmental > Terrestrial > Soil > Wetlands > Peat ... | reverse complement strand
CCGAAAATCGGCAATGCACCAAACGTCTTGATCAGCGCGGGTTGCACGTACTCGGCGAATAAAGGCGCGAACACGAACAGCCCCCACATGCCGTAGATGATGCTCGGGATCGCCGCCAGCATTTCGATCGCGGTGCCGAGCGGGCGTTTGAGCCAGTTCGGCGACAGTTCGGTGAGAAACAGCGCGATGCCGAAACTCACCGGGATGCCGATAATCATGGCGATGGCGGAACTGACCAGCGTGCCGTAAATCGGCACCAGCGCCCCGAACTCCTGCGTCACCGGATCCCATTCGGGATTGAACAGGAAACCGAATCCAAATTTGCTCAAGGTGAGCTGGCTGTGAAAGACCAGCGAAACCAGAATCGCAGCCAGGATCGAGAAAACGAAAAACGCGAAAAACCGCGTCAGGTGCTTAAAAAAGGAATCCATCCAGGGGAGCTGCTTGGCAGGCGTTAGCCTTCTATTATAGGTGGTTTGGCGGCCGATCTCGAATGACGGCGCAATCACTGCTGCGTCTCGGGGTGACATGGTCTGCCTCGAAAACAGCGGGGAGCCTTTACAGGCTCCCCGCAGCAAAGTTTGAAATTAAAGGAACGGTGAAACGCTCAGTAAACCGGCTTGCCTGATGCGTTCTGGATTTTCTTCCACTCCGCCTTGACGAGTTTCACCACATTGTCCGGCATCGGGATGTAATCGAGATCGAGCGCCATTTTGTCGCCGCTTTCGTAAGCCCAATCGAAGAACTTGAGCGCAATCAAAGCGTTCTCGGGCTTGTCCTGCTTCTTGTGCATCAGGATGAAGGTCGAGGCCGTGATCGGCCACGACTTGTCACCCGGCTGGTCGGTGAGGATCACGTAGTAGCCGGGAGCCTTGGCCCAGTCGGCGTTCGAAGCGGCCGCCTGGAATGCTTCCACGGTGGGCTGCACGGTCTTGCCGCCCTTGTTGACCAACGCCGCATAGGTCAGCTTGTTCTGCTTGGCATAGGCGTATTCGACGTAACCGATCGAGTTCTTGGTCTGGCCGATGTTGCCGGAGACGCCTTCGTTACCCTTGGCACCTACACCCGCCGGCCATTCAACCGCAGTGCCGGAGCCGACCTTGGTCTTCCACTCCGCGCTCACCTTCGAAAGATAGTCGGTGAAATTAAACGTCGTGCCCGAGCCGTCGGAACGGCGCACCACCGTGATGGCGTCGGTCGGCAGCTTCAGCTTCGGATTGAGCTTCTGGATCGCCGGATCGTCCCACTTGGTGATCTTGCCGAGATAAATGTTGGCAAGGGTATCGCCGTCGAACACCAGTTCGCCGGGCTTCACGCCCTCAAGATTGACCACCGGAACGATCGCGCCCATCACCATCGGCCACTGCACCAGGCCGTCCTTCTCGAGCTGCTCGACCTTCAGCGGCATATCGGTTGCACCGAACGTCACGGTCTTGGCCTCGATCTGCTTGATGCCGCCACCCGAACCGATCGACTGGTAGTTCAGACCGTTGCCGGTTTCCTTTTTGTAGGCATCGGCCCATTTCGAATAGATCGGGAACGGGAACGTCGCACCCGCTCCGGTGATATCCGCGGCGAACGCCGACGTCGATGCGGCGACCAGGCCGGCAGCGACGATGATTTTCATGAAATTCATTGCTGGTCTCCATCTGGTGAGCGAAGCGCCGAACGCGCCCGATAGCGCTCACGCCGGCCCCGTTTAGGGCCGGTCGATGCTGCTTTTACGAAGCTTTGATGACAGCTGGATGACGGCGCCAGGCAATTGAAATCGCTTGGCTTTAGATCGCGGCCGGGGTCTTCGCCTGGGGAAAACAGGCGGTAAAAGTGGCGCCGCTTTTCGGCACGCTTTCAATCAAAAGCCGGCCGCGGTGACGGTTAACAATATGTTTAACCAGCGATAAACCGAGCCCGGTGCCGCCCTGGGCGCGGCTGTCGCCGACATCCACCCGATAGAACCGCTCGGTGAGCCGCGGCAAATGTTCGGGCGCGATGCCGGGGCCGAAATCGCGCACCATGACGCGAACTTCCGGCACGCCCTCGCCCGACAGCGCCGAGCTGAGCGAGACGATGACCTTGCCGCCGGACGCGCCGTATTTCAGCGCGTTCTCGATCAGGTTCTCAAACAGCCGCAGCAACTCCTCGCGATCGCCCGCGATCGTCACCGGCGTTTCCGGCAAATCAGTATCGATGGTGACCTGACGTTCCCGCGCCAGCGGCTCCAGCCCGTCGGCGACCTGCCGGATGATCGGGACGATATCCACCAGCGTGTCCGGACGGACATGGGCCGAGAGTTCGACCCGCGACAGCGACAGCAAATCGTCGATCAGCCGCGCCATCCGCGTCGCCTGCGTGTGCATGATGCCGAGAAAGCGCTCGCGCGCCTTGGCATCGTCCTTGGCCGGCCCCTGCAGCGTGTCGATAAAGCCCGACAGCGCGGCCAGGGGCGTGCGCAATTCATGACTGGCATTGGCTACGAAGTCGGCGCGCATTTCCTCGACCCGGCGCAGCGGCGTCTGGTCGTGGAATGTCATCAGCATGCATTTGTCGGTGCCGCCGAACAGGGTCGGCACCGGCACCGGCGTGATGATCAATTCCATCCAGCGATCGACCGGCACGTGGTCGAGATAGGTCGCGCGCCGGGATTCCGTGGTCGCGATGGCTTCGCGGAGCGCGGTGATGATTTCGGGCGAGCGCAGCGCGAACTGGGCGAGTTCGTTCTTGCGCAGCGCCGGCGCGAGCTGTGCTGCGGCGGCATTGAGGTGAATGACGCGGCCGGCGCGGTCGAGCAGCACCGCGGGATCCGGCATGCCGGCAACGATGGCGCTGACCGCTGCTGACTCGACCGGATTGACGCCGCGGACATCTTCACGCGATGCGGCGACATTGTGCAATCGCCACGGCACCAGCGCGGCCGCGCCGATGCAGATAAAAACTGCGGCGGCGCGGACCAGCGACAGTTCGCCGAACGCGACGAGCACCGCCAGGGCCAGACCGGCGGTGAGCAGGATAATGGCCGAATGCCGCAACCGATCCGGCCACAGCGAGAAGATGGAAGAAGAAGGAGCGTCTATCGCCATCGGGCCGGCTCTCTCCCCATTCGGGTCTGCATCGTCAGGCGCCGGTGTCCCCACGCTCTCTCACGTAGACGGCTTCGTGCTTCGGCTCGGCGTCGAGCCCCGGCGTCGCCTGACGCAGGCGCTTCATTCGCGCGCCCAGCATAACTTCTCGAAACGTCAGCAGGATTACAGATATGACGAGTGGCGCAAGATAATAGAGGACCCGAAACAGCAGCATCCCCGCAAGCAGGTCTTCCCGGTCCATCTGCCACAGGCCGACCAGCATGGCGGCATCGAACACGCCGAGCCCGCCGGGCGAATGGCTGGCGAAGCCCAGCAGCGTCGCCGAGACAAAAATGACCGCGACCACGACGAAGCCGAGATTGGGTTCGTCCGGCACCAGCACGTACATCGCCAGCGCGCAGAAGCTGAGATCGACAATTCCGATCGCAATCTGCAGCAGGGTCAGCGGACCGCCCGGCAGCACTACCGTCCAGGGCCCGCGACCGACCCCTCTCGGTCGCATCCAGACCCAGACCACATAGGTCACCAGCCCCATGATGATAACGACCGCGGCGACGCGGTTCAGCCAGGGCGGCAGCTGATCGATCGCTGCTGCCGCTTCCGGATGATAGGCGATCCCGAGGCCCAATACCGCGGCATTGCCGAGCCAGAACGTCAGCCCGGCCAGAAAACAGATCTTTGCGACGTCGATCGCGTTCAATCCCCACGCGGAATAAATGCGATAGCGCACCGCGCCCCCGGTAAAGACGCTGGCGCCGACATTGTGCCCGATCGAATAACTGGTGAAGGCTGCGAGCGCGTTGACGCGGTAGGGGATATCGGCGCGGCCGAGCGCGCGAACCGCGAACAGGTCATAAAATGTCAGTGTGAAATAGCCGGCGGCCACGAACAACGCCGCCAGCCCGATCGAGCGGGGCTCGGTCTGCTTGATGGCCTCGACGACCTCGTCGACGTCGATGCCCCGCAGCATATGGTAAAGCACGTAGCACGCGATCGCGATGACCGTGACGCTGACCGCAACACCTAGTTTATGCAGGATTTGCTTCTGGCGCAGAAACGAGATCGCCCCGCGTATTGCTTCCAGCATCTAGACCTCGAATTGCGATCCCACGACGACGGCGGCCGGGCGAACCTTGCCAGCGCCAGCGCCACGCTTGCTCCCTGGCACGATGTCGTAGCCTGTTTTGAGCCGGAGTGGAATTCGCTTGGTGTGAATAAAACGCGCTCCTTCAATATATTAGTGGAATTCATGACACCGGAATGCACAGTTTTGCTGCATACGCGCCGGCAGAGCAAACCCCCCCGGCCGCAACCCCACCACGAAGCGGTGAAGTTTTCGTGATCTCAGGCGGCGGGCTTTGCCGGCGCGGCGCGCGCGAGCGCCCAGTCGCGCAGCCACGATCCCACCGCGCAACCGAAGAGATACAATGCAAACATGATGAGGCCAAGGTCGAGCCAATAGCCGGGGCGGCCGGGGATCACGCGTGCAAGCGCCGCCGCGACCAGCGCCGCCACCAGCACCGCCAGCCACCGCGACGTCAGCTTCGATACGCCTTGACCGCGATGAACCACCGCGATCCAGCCCATCGCCAGACCCAGCAACAGCGACGCCAGCAGCCAGCCCCAATAAAATGTCACCAGATATGCCATCGCTATTCCCTCACCAGAAAATCGATCCGGCGGTTCTGCGCCTTGCCTTCGTCGGTATCATTTGACGCTACCGGCTGGGTGCTGCCGTAGCCGATCGCCGTGAACCTGTTCGCGGGCAACCCGGCTTTGACAAGATAATCCGTAACCGCCTGCGCGCGCTTCTCCGACAGCGCCTGGTTGAAGGCATTCTCGCCATCGGTATCGGTGTGTCCCGCAATCTCGATATTGGCGGTCGGGCAGCGCAGCGCCGTTTCGATCAGGCCGTCGAGCAGCCCCGCCGAATCCGGATCGATGGTGGCGCGGCCGGATTCGAACCGGATCTTGCCCTTGCCGAGCAAATCCGAAAACAGCTGCTGACATACGCTGGCATCGACGGGCGCGGCCGCGGGCTTGACCGAAATGTCGGCTTTGACCTGCCAGCCCTGGGGAAAATCCTTAGCCAGGCCGGCACGGATCTGAGCCGCCGCCGCATCATAGAGGGCGTCGCCCGAGAGCTTCACCTCCCGATCGGACACCACCAGCGTGCCCGTCGATAGCCGCGACAGCGCGCCCAGCGCCGGCACCACTGCGCCTGCGAATCCGGAAGGCGCGCCGACGCTGGCCTTGAGATTGTCGACCACCTTTTCGCTGAAGAACTTGCGCCCGACCGCCGCCGCAAGCACGGCGTGGACATTGTTGTCAGGCACATAACCGGTCAGCGTCAGCGTCACTGCGACCGGATCCTTGTAAGCCTGAAAGACATAAGGCGGCGCCTTGATCTCATTCGCGGCGACCGAAAAGCCCTCTGGCAGATTCTTCAGCGCGGCCGCGATCGCTTCCCGGCCGCCGAGATCGCGCGCCATGCCGGAAAGGCTGACCTTGGTATCCGAAATCGTGACCTTGCCTTCCTTCAATTTACCGATCTGATCGAGCAGCAGCAACGCGGCATTGTCGAAACGCGGCGGCGCGCCCCGCGACAGATTCATCTGATCGACGACCTCGACGCCGCCGAGACTGGCGCGGGCCGCCTCAAGCAACCTGCCCTTGCTGGCCGGCAACGGCGTACTGCCGCCCAACGTGACCCTGACCACGTCCCGCTCGGCCGACCAGACGAACGGCTTGGCTTCGGGAACAAGGCGGGTTTCGTCGTTGACCAGCCGCACGCCCGGCACGGCTTCCACCGAAGCCACCGCGCTGCGACGGCCATCTTCCGAGAATGCGTCCGCGGCAAAGGTGACGTCGCGGCCAGCGACCGTGATTCTGCGCTTGTCGAGCACCGTATCCTTAAGCGCGGAGGTGCTACGGGCGGCCAGATCGGATTCCAGCGGTGCGGTACTTGTCCAGGCCGCGATAACCCAAAAGACGACCAGTGGAATTGCGCCGGGCCACCATTTGCTGCTCCACCTGAAAAGTCCGTGCATTCGATGTCCTGCGGGGCCTGGTGCCCCGTTTCCGAAGTTCGTGAGCTATCGCGGCATCCCCCTGACACGAACTTCGGAAACAAAGGGGGCACTGGCAACACTATGATTCCAGTGCCGCTTTTCGATTTGAAGTTCCTGATGCGAATTCGCGGAGCCCGTGCAGGAACTTCAAATCGGCGGCACTGGGAACAGAGAGAAAACAAACCCTTGCGAGGCTGTCAAACCCGAAATAACACGGAACAGTGCGGTGACGGACAGCCCGCCCGACTAACTGTTTCTTCAGCGGTCTCCCGCTAGCTTGGAATCACGTTCCCAACCGGCCAGCCAGTCTTAATGAAGCAGTTACGCAACAATGTCATCCGCGCCGGACTGGGGGCGCTTTACCTCACCGGCGCGCATTATCTGCTGCGGCCGATCTTCGCGGGCGTCGGCGCCATTTCATGCTGCACCATGTCCGCCCGCGCCGTGACGCCGAGTTCCAGCCCAATCACCATCTTGAGGTCGCGCCGGAGTTCCTGCGTGAGATGCTGGCGCACCTTCGCGCGCGCGGCATCGAAATCATCACGATGGACGAGGTGCATCGGCGATTGGTCGAACGTAACTTTTCGCGGCGTTTTGCCTGCATCACCCTCGACGATGGTTATCGCGACAACAGGGATTTCGCGCTGCCGGTGATGCGGGAGTTTGAGGCGCCTCTTACCGTCTATGTCGCCAGCGATTTCGCACAGGGCACGGGTAAGCTGTGGTGGATCGCGCTGGAGATGGTGATTGCCAGGGCCTCCTCGATCGAAGCCATGATCGGCGGCGTTGCGACCCGCCTCGATACCTCTACACCGGCCGCCAAGCAGGCCGCGTTTGACCGTCTGCACGACTGGCTGCGCGGATTGCCGGGTGAGCATGATATCCACCGCGAGATCGGTGCGCTGTGCGCCCGTCACGGCGTCGATGAAACCGATATCTGCCGCGAACTCTGCATGTCCTGGGACGAGTTGAAGCCGTTCGCCGACGATCCCCTGGTTACCGTCGGCGCGCATACCATCACGCATTGCAATCTCGCCAGGCAGGCCGAGGCGATTGCCAGCCACGAGATGGCGATCAGCCGCGCGCGGATCGAAAGCGCCTTGCAGCGTCCCGTCGTCCATCTCGCCTATCCCTATGGCGACAAGGTCGCGGCCGGCGTCCGGGAATTCGCGCTGGCGCATGCGGCCGGATTCAAGACCGCGGTGACGACACGGCCGGGCATGATCTTTCCCGAAAGCGCCGATCATCTGACCACGCTGCCGCGGGTCTCGCTCAACGGCAACTATCAGGACACGCGCATTTTTCCGGTGCTGACCTCCGGCGCCGCCACCGCGATGTGGAACGGTTTTCGTCGCATCGACGCGGCGTAAGACGCTTACACATTGTCATCCCGGCCAAGCGAAGCGCGAGCCGGGACGACGAGAGGATCCCTTCCTTGACTCGTTATCCCTTCGGTCTCAAACAATCCACCAAACAAACCGGGAGAAACGCATGTTCAAGGATCTGTTTTCGCTGCAGGGCCGCGTCGCGCTGGTGACCGGCGGATCGCGCGGCATCGGCAAGATGATCGCGGGCGGATTTCTTAGCCAGGGCGCCGCCAGGGTCTACATCACTGCGCGCAAGGCCGGACCGTGCGAGGCCACCGCCAAGGAGTTGTCAGCGGAATATGGCGGCGAATGCATCGCGCTGCCGATCGATATTTCCACCATGGCCGGCATCGCCATGCTGGCGGCCGAGATCAGGAAGCGCGAACCGAAACTGGATATTCTGGTCAACAACGCCGGCGCCGCATGGGGCGCTGACTTCGACGAGTTTCCCGAGAGCGGCTGGGACAAGGTGATGAACCTCAACCTCAAGACGCCGTTCTTTCTGACCAAGGCGCTGGCCGCGCCGCTGCGCGCCGCCGCGACCGCTACGAGGCCCGCCAAGGTCATCAACATCGCCTCGATCGACGGCATCTTCGTCAACCCGATGGAGACCTATTCCTACGCCGCCAGCAAATCGGGCCTGATTCACCTGACCCGCCGGATGGCGGCAAAGCTGATCCGCGACCACGTCGTGGTGTCGGCGATCGCGCCGGGACCGTTCAAGTCCGACATGAACAAGGCGGCGCGCGACAACGCCGATGAGGTGTCGAAGCGCGTGCCGTCCGGGCGCATCGGTACTGATGAAGATATGGCGGGAGCCGCGATCTATCTCGCCTCGCGCGCCGGAGATTACGTGGTCGGCGTCACCATCGCGGTCGATGGCGGCATCGTCTACGCCAATCCGGGCATCAAGGGAGATGGCTGGGACTAGAGGAAGCTGCGCGGCATCGGAGGTGCGCTCCCTCGCCCCGCTCTTGCGGGGATAGGGTTGAGGTGAGGGGCTGCCAGCCGCGCATTCAACGAGCGCGGTGAGAGCGGTGCCCCCTCACCCGCAATTCGAGCTCGCTCGAATTACGACCTCTCCCCGCAGGCGGGGAGAGGTGAAGAGGATCACGTCTCGATTTTCACATATTCGAAATCGCCGGGCTTGTTGTCGATGCCGACCTTGGGCGGCGAAATCCATGAGGCGAATTGACCGGTCTCGGTCACCGGCGTCATCAAGGAAGCGATGAAGTCGCCGTCCTCCGCCGCGGGCAGCCATTCGCTCTTTCGCCTGTTCCAGGTCGCGTCGTCGATCAGCACGCCGTCGGGCGTTGCGTGGACATCCCTGAACTCGCCGATCTGGCGATGGAACGCGACGTTCGGCAGCGTCAGCTTGAAGTCGTAGCCGGCCAGCGCAATGATCTTGTTCCAGCGCAACAGGCCCTTGATGCAGTCCTGCGTGTAGTCGTCGCGCAGCCGCATGTTGAGCGCGGTCAGCGCCGGCTCGTCGACGCGCTTGATCTCGCCATTCACCAGCTTGAGCACCGGATAGGTATCGTGCTGCAGACGGTGATCGTCCTTGATCTGGGTCTCGTGGTAGCGGCCCTTGATGCCGGCATTGAAGGCGTTCGCCGCATTGGTGGAAACCTCCGAGCCGAACAGGTCGAGCGAGAGCGTGTAGTGCAGGTTCAGCTTCTTCTGGATGGTCGGAAGATCGACCACGCCGAGCGCGCGCACCCTGGCGACATCGGAGGGATCGCTGATGCCGGCGGCCTTCATCGCCTCGCAGGTCCGCTGCACCACGCGGCTGATGCCGGTCTCGCCGACGAACATGTGATGCGCCTCCTCGGTCAGCATGAAGCGGCAGGTGCGCGACAGCGGATCGAAGCCGGACTGCGCCAGGCTGTGCAGCTGCATCTTGCCGTCGCGGTCGGTGAAGTAGGTGAACATGAAGAACGACAGCCAGTCCGGCGTCGCCTCGTTGAAGGCCCCCAGCATGCGTGGGCTATCGGCGTCGCCCGAGCGGCGGCGCAACAGTTCATCGGCCTCCTCGCGGCCGTCGCGGCCGAAATATTTCTGCAACAGGTAGACCATCGCCCAGAGATGGCGGCCTTCCTCGACATTGACCTGGAACAGGTTGCGCAGGTCGTAGAGCGAGGGCGCGGTCTTGCCGAGATGGCGCTGCTGTTCGACCGACGCCGGTTCAGTGTCGCCCTGGATCACGATCAGGCGGCGCAGCATGGCGCGATGCTCGCCCGGCACCTCCTGCCACGCCGGCTCGCCGTAATGCTGGCCGAACGGAATGACGCGATTTTCTTCCTGCGGCGCAAGCAGTATGCCCCAGCGGTAATCCGGCATCTTCACATAGTCGAACTTGGCCCAGCCGCGCGGGTCGACCGAGTAGGCGGTGCGCAGATACACCAGCGATTGCTGGAAGCCTTCCGGCCCCATGTCGCTCCACCAGTCCATGTAACCGGGATGCCAGCCCTCCAGCGCCTTGAGCACCTGCCTATCCTCGCTGAGATTCACATTGTTGGGAATCTTGGTTGAGTAATCGACGTTCATGATGTTCATGGCGTGCTCCTTGGTCGGTCTCGTGTCCCGGATGCGGTGCGCCGCAGAGCCGGGACCATCTCAGTGACGGTCCGTGTCGCGATCCCGGGTCTGCAGCGCGTCACAAGCGTGCCGCGCAGCGCCCGGGACGCCAAAATCAAACCCGCGTCATATCGAACTGCGCCTTCTGGCCGGTGCCGTAGCGCTTGAGCGCGCCGTTCTCACCGACCGCGTTGGGGCGCTGGAAGATCCAGTTCTGCCACGCCGTCAGGCGCGAGAAGATCTTCGATTCCATGGTCTCGGGCCCGACGAAGCGCAGATTGGCTTCCATGCCGGTGAGGCTGTCGGGCGAGAAGCTGGCGCGCTCCTCGAAGAACACCCTGATCTCATCATCCCAGTCGATATCGTCGAGGGCAAAGGTGACGAGGCCAAGCTGCTCGGCTTGTTCAGCATCGAGCGCCTCGCCGATCCTGGCCTGCGCGCGCGCGACATCTTCGGGATCGGCCTGAAAGCGCGATTGCAGCCGCGTCAGCCCGTGGCTCATCGGGTAGGGTCCGAAATTCATCGCGGAGAGCTCGATCGTCGGCGGCGCGCGGTTGTCGCCCTGCTTCTGGCCGATCAGCATGTAGGAGCGGTCAGCCGCGAACACCAGTTCGGCCAGCGTACCGACGAAGCATGAGCCCGGTTCCACCAGCGTCACCAGCGTGCGCGAAGTGACGTCGATGCGCTTGAGCACCCGCTTCCAGTACTGCCTGATTTCGTTGACCAGCCAGTACGCCTTGTTGGCTTCCAGAAATGCGTCGCAGGCGAGAACGTTGGCGCGCTCGCCGTGCGACTTGAACACCAGCATCGCGGTTTCGAGTTCGTTGATGCGCAGATGCAGGATCGCGTCGTCGAGTTCGCGCGCCACCTGCAGCGGCCAGAACGAAGAGCCCTGCGCCATCATGCTGTCGATATCGGCTGATGGGACTGCGTCCGGCGCCTTGATCGAAATGGTGGCGATGCGCGCGGCGCGGTCGATATCGACGCTGACCAGACCGTAACGGATACTATTTTTGTCGAAACTGCGCGTCAGCGGTGCCAGAAGAATTCCTTTTCCGCTGCCGTTGCGTTTCGAGGCCGCGGCGAATTCCTTCGCGCGCTCGGCGACTTTGGCCTCGAGCTTGCTGTTCGGCACGATCTCGTCGACCAGGCGCCACTGCACCGCGCGCTTGCCCTTGATGCCTTCCTCGATGGTGCAGAAATAATCGGCGTGGTCGCGGCGCACCTTGCGCTTGTCGACCACGCGCGTCAGCCCGCCGGTGCCCGGCAACACCGCCAGCAGCGGCACTTCCGGCAGCGCCACTGCCGCCGCGCCGTCGTCGGCGAGGATGATGTGATCGGTCGCCAGCGCGAGTTCGTAACCGCCGCCCGCAGCCGTACCGTTGATGACAGTGACAAAACGCTGCCCGGAATTCTCGCTGGAATCCTCCAGGCCGTTGCGGGTCTCGTTGGTGAACTTGCAGAAATTGACCTTGTGGGCGTGGGTCGCACCCGCCAGCATGCGGATGTTGGCGCCGGCGCAGAACACCCGGTTCTTGGCCGACCGCAGCAGCACCACCTTCACGCCGGGATGCTCGAAGCGCAGCCGCTGCACCGCATCGGCCAGTTCGATGTCGACGCCGAGATCGTAGGAATTCAGCTTGAGCTGATAGCCTTCGAACAGGCCGCCGTTCTCATCGACATCCATGGTCAGCGTCGCGACATCGCCGTCGACGTCCAGCTTCCAATGCCGGTAACGCGACGGATCGGTCTGAAAATCGATATGCCTGGCGCCGCCAGCAAGGACGCGATCTTCACCGGCCATGGGCTACCCTTACCTGGATTTTTGGATTGGCGATGTTAGCATGCATAATAATGCATGTTTTGGCGGAGGTCTAGGGTCTTTCAGACCGCTAAATCTGCATTTTGCTTCATATTCGGCCGGCAGCGCCGATCTCCACCCAATCGGCTTTGGATAATAACGGCAGCACCAATTTGGCGTTCAGAAGCGCCGCCAGCGCGGCTGTCGGGAAACCATCGGCGAATCCGTCGCCCGCGGCGGTCGCCTTGCGCGCGCCGAGCGCATTGAGCTCTGCCAGCGCCTCGCCCAAGAACCGCGCTGCCGCATGGGGCTTCAGCATCCGGAGCCTGAGATTGGCGTTGGCGATCTGGATGCAGGCCCGCAGCAGGATGCGCTCGCGTCCGCCCTGCGGCGCCGCGGCCCACACCGCTTCCAGCACCTCCTGCGATTCCCAGAAATATCCGCTGTCGTTGAGTGCGATCCCATAGCGCAGCGCCGGATGCCGCGCGGGGACGAAGCCCCGGAATTGCCACGGCACCAAAGCCTTGGCCTGCCATAGCGTGTCGTGATCGGCCTCGGCGCTCTCACCGGGGACGTAAGCCCAGCGTGGCAGCGGAAGCTTGACGGCGGCTGAGGGAGGGATGCTCATTTGGGCATCGCCGCGGCCAACGCGTTACGCCGCCCGCCCCTGCGAGCCTTCGTGGATGTGCAAAATGCGTCCTGCAAATTCCGAGATCGCATTGAGCGTCGCCTCCGGCGCTTCACGATGCGGCGAATGTCCGGCGCCCGGAATCATCGTCACATCGAGCGGACAATAGCATTCTTCCCGGGCAATCTCGATCTGGCGCATTGTTCCATACTGGTCCTCGGCGCCCTGCAGGATTGCCACCGGCACCCGGATGTAGGCGAGATATTCCGAAATATCCCAGCCGCGAAACCTGGGATCGAGCCAGGCGCCGCTCCAGCCGTAGAAGGCGTTGTCGACATCGCCGTGCCAGCGCGCCAGCTTCGACCTGAGGTCGCCGCCCTCGTAGGCTTTTTTGGTCGCCGCGATCGCGGTCACCCCCATATCTTCCACGACGAAATGCGGGGCGATCATCGCGACGCCGCGCACGCGGTGGTCCTGGATGCCGCCGGCGTAGACCGCCGCGATCGAGGCCCCGTCGGAATGCCCGAGCAGCAGGCCGCGGCGAAAGCCTATCTTGTCGAGCAGCTCAGGCAGTATTTCGAGCGCTTCGATCTGCATGTAGTCGAGCGGGCGCGGCAGCGTCACCGCCGTGGAGGCGCCATAGCCCGCGCGCGAATACACCAACACACCGGCCCCGGTTAAGGCCTGAAGCCGGTCCGGAAAGTTTCCCCACAGCCCGGCCGATCCGAGGCCTTCGTGCAGCATGACAATGGACGGCGCGTCATCGGGCGCGGGACCGATCATGCGGTATTCGAGATCGGAAGCGCCGATCCGGAGGAAGCCGGAGGGGCTGAGGGCGGTCATGTCGTCCGCACTCTTCGCGGCATCGCGCAGTGTGCTCGCTCCCCCCCGCAACCGGGGTCTACCCCGGTTGCGGAAAAGGCTAGCGCCGCACGGCGAGCGAAAGATCGAGCGATTGCCACGTATCTACGCCGCCCCATCCCGCAGCTTGAACCGCTGGATTTTTCCGGTCGCGGTTTTCGGCAAGGACTCGACGACATCGATCCAGCGCGGATATTTCCACACCCCGATCTTCTGCTTGACGTGCTCCTTCAGCGCCTCGTGCAGGCCGTCGGTTTTCGCGTCCGCTCTCAGCACCACATAGGCTTTCGGCTTCAGCAATCCTTCCGGGTCGGCTTCGGGCACCACGGCGGCTTCGAGCACCGCGGGATGGGTGATCAACGCGCTCTCGACCTCGAACGGCGACACCCAGATGCCGGACACCTTGAACATGTCGTCACTGCGGCCGCAGAAGGTGTAGCGCCCGTCGGCGTCGCGAGTGTATTTGTCGCCGGTGCGGGTCCAGTGGCCCTCAAAAGTCTGGCGGCTCTTGCTGCGCTGATTCCAGTAGCCTTCTCCGGCGGACGGCGCATCGACCAAGAGTTCGCCGACCTCTCCATCGGCCACATCGGCGCCGGCTTCGTTCACCAGCCGTACCTTGTAACCCGGCACCGGGCGGCCCGCGGTGCCGTATTTGATATCATCAGGCGAATTCGAGAGAAAAATATGCAAGAGCTCGGTCGAGCCCACGCCGTCGAGAATATCGACGCCGAAGCGCGACTTCCAGCTATTGCCGACCGATTCCGGCAGCGCCTCGCCCGCGGAGGTGCAGATCCGCAAGCGTGTGCCGCAACGTTCGTTTTTCAACGCCTCATCGTTCAGCATTGCTGAGAACAGCGTCGGCACGCCGAAGAAGATGCTGGGATTGTACCTGTTCATCAGCGCGAACATGGTCGCCGGCGTCGGGCGCTCGGAATTCAGAATGGTGGTGGCGCCGACCGACATCGGGAACGTCAGCGCGTTGCCGAGCCCATAGGCGAAAAACAATTTCGCCGCCGACAGCCCGACGTCGTCCTCGCGAATGCCGAGCACCTGCTTGGCGTAGGTATCCGCCGTCGCAGCGAGACTGGAATGCAGATGCCGGACGCCCTTGGGCATGCCGGTTGAACCCGACGAATACAGCCAGAACGCCGGCTCGTCCGGGTGGGTCGCAACGGTTGCAAATTCGTCGCTCTCGCCCGCGATCTCATTGGACAGTTTCTTGTAGCCATGCGCATCGTTGCCGGCGACGATGACGTGCCCGAGATCCGGCATCCGCCCGACCATATCCTTGACTACCGGCAGCAGCGCTTCGGAAATGAACAGCACCCTGGCGCGGCAATCCGCCAGCACATAGGCGTACTGATCCGAGGTCAGCAGCGTGTTGAGCGGCACCGGCACGATGCCGGCGCGAATAGCACCAAGAAACACCGCCGGAAAATCAGTGGTGTCGAGCATGATCATCGCCACCCGCTCTTCGCGGCGGACACCGAGGCGGCGCAGCAGATTGGCGACGCGGCAGCTTTGCTTTTGGAGCTCGCCATAGGTCAATTCGGAAACGGTGTCGGTGAAGGCGAGTTTTCCGCCGCGCCCTTCATCGACGTTGCGGTCGAGCAGCCAGGTCACTGCATTGTAGGAACCGGACATGCCGCTCATGCCGCGTTTGCCTTAGCCAAGCGTGTCACGACGTCTTCTCCCGATTTCTGAATTATAATTCATAGAAAGGCACCACACGCGCTTGCTGTCAATCCTTGCCGGCATTATGTTTCCGAATGCGCGCCGTTCACGGCCAAACCGAACAGGGGACATGACCGAAAATCCCGATCCCGAAACCGGCTTTCTCGAACAGCTCGGCCAGCGCGTCCGCACTATGCGCGCCCTGCGCGGCATGTCGCGAAAGGTGCTCGCCAAGGTCTCCGGCATTTCCGAACGCTACATCGCCCAGCTCGAAAGCGGCAAGGGCAACGTCTCGATCGTGCTGTTGCGCCGGGTGTCTGACGCGATGGGCGCGCATCTCGAAGACCTCATCCCCGCAACCGAACCGGCGCCGGACTGGCCCGTGATTCGCGATCTTCTGCGCAAGGCCACGCCGAACCAGATCGCGCAGGCCAAGGACGTTCTGTCGGGTCTTGGCAACGGCGCGGCGTCGCAGCGGCGGATGTCGTTTGCCGGCATCGCTTTGATCGGCCTGCGCGGCGCCGGCAAATCCACCCTCGGCAAACTGCTCGCCAAGAAAATCGGCTGGCGTTTTGTCGAGCTGAACAAGGAAATCGAGGCGCAGAACGGATTGTCGGTCGCCGAAATCATCGCGCTGTACGGCCAGGAAGGTTTTCACCGGATGGAGCAGGCCGCACTCGGACAATTGCTGGCGCGAAGGGAATTGATGGTGCTGGCGACCGGCGGCGGCATCGTCTCCGAACCCCTGACCTTTGACCTGATCCTGTCCTCGTTCTACACTATCTGGCTGAAGGCCGAGCCCGAAGAACATATGGCGCGGGTGCGCGGCCAGGGCGATTTGCGCCCGATGGCGGACGATCGCTCGGCGATGGCCGAATTGCGCACCATCCTGCGCAGCCGCGAACCGCTTTACGCCCGCGCCTCCGCCGTGGTCGACACCGCGGGTCTCACCGTGGACGCCGCCGCCGCGCGTCTGATCGACGCCGTCGCGCCGGTGCTGCGCAGTGAACCGCGGATGTTCGCGCGGGGCTGATCCTCGTGTTCCGGACGCGGTGCAGAGCCGGGACGAGCGCGCGACCGCAATCAAACCCCAAGATAGCGGTGCTGCAGATCCGGCTCCGCAATCAGTTCTTCCGACGTGCCGCTCCACACCGCGCGGCCGCGTTCGATGATGTAATGGCGGTCGGCAATGCGGGAGAGATGCTCGATGTTCTTGTCGATCACCAGAACCGATTGGCCCTGTGCCTTCAGCATCGACAGGCAGTTCCAGATTTCCTCGCGGATCAAGGGTGCCAAGCCTTCGGTGGCCTCGTCCAGGATCAACAGACGCGGATTGGTCATCAGCGCGCGGCCGATCGCCAGCATCTGCTGCTCGCCGCCCGACAGCGTGTTGCCCATATTGGCGCCGCGCTCGGCCAGGCGCGGGAACAGCGCGTGGATCTTTTCGATGGTCCATGGATCGGGGCGACCCAGACGATTGCCGGAAGCCGCTATGAGGTTCTCGCGGACGCTCAGGTTCGGAAATATTTGACGCCCTTCCGGAACCAGCCCAATTCCCAACTGGGCAATCCGAAACGAGGGAAGCTTGCGAACGTCATGTCCGGCGAAACGGATCGCGCCCGCGCGCGCCGGCGTCAGTCCCATAATGGACCTGATCGTGGTGGTCTTTCCCATGCCGTTGCGGCCCATCATGGCCACCATCTCTCCGGTCCGCACCAGCAGGGAAAGGCCAAACAGCACCTGGCTCAAGCCATAACAGGTCTCGATACCATCGACCTCAAGCAAGGGAGTCGCGTCAGCCATGACGGGTCACCGCATGCTGCTCGCCGAGATAGGCGCGCCTGACCTCTTCATTTTGGCGGATCGCCGCCGGCACGCCGGAAGCGATGACGCGCCCGTAGACCAGAACGGTGATGCGGTCGGCGAGCGCGAACACCGCGTCCATATCATGCTCGACCAGCACGATGGTGACTTCCCGCCGCAGCTCCTGCAGCAGCTTCACCATGCGCGCGGATTCCGTGATGCCCAATCCGGCCATCGGTTCGTCGAGCAGCAGCAGTTGCGGCCTGGTGGCGAGCGCGACAGCCAGTTCGAGCTCGCGCTGTTCGCCATGGCTTAACTCCGACGCGACGGTTTCGGCGCGGTTACCGAGTCCAACCCGATCCAATGCGGCCAGCGCCGCTTTGCGCAAGTGGCTCTCCGTTCGGGCGTTGCGCCAGAAATGAAACGAGTGACCATCGTGGGCCTGTGCCGCCAGCGCAACATTGTCGAGCGCGGTAAAATCGGGCAACAGCGACGTGATCTGAAACGAGCGCGCCAGCCCGAGCGCGCTGCGCCGCCAGGCCGGCAGCCGGGTGATGTCCTGCCCGGCAAAACGAATAGTGCCGGAATTCGGCAGCCGCTGTCCGGTTAGCTGGCTGATCAGCGTGGTCTTGCCGGCGCCGTTCGGTCCGATGATCGCGTGCAATTCTCCCTTCGCGACATCAAGCGAGAGATTATCGGTCGCGACGACTCCACCAAACTGCCAGACGAGGTTTTCAACGCGGAGCAAGGGATCAGCCACGGCGCAGCCTCCCGAGCAGCCCGACGATGCCGCCGCGCCCGAACAGCACGATCAGCAGCAGCAGCGGGCCCATGATGAGCGCCCAGTATTCTGTTAGCTGCGACAAAAACTCTTCCAGCACGAGATAAACGATCGCTCCGATCACCGGGCCGAACAGCGAGCCCATGCCGCCGAGGATGACCATGACCATGAGATCGCCGGAACGGGTCCAGTACATCACTGCCGGACTGATGAAGTCCGTGTTGTTGGCGAGCAGTGCACCGGCCAGACCACACATTGTGCCGGATATGACGAAGCAGACAAGCCGGTAGCGGTTGGCGGGAAACCCGATGGCCTGCATGCGCGCTTCGTTGGATCGCAGGCCCTGGATGACCATGCCGAAGCGCGAATTGACGATGCGCCAGATCAGATAGATCCCGCCGAACAGGCTGCCGAGGCAGAGATAATAGAACTGCACGCGGTTCGACAGATTGATGAGGCCGCCAAAATCGCTGCGCTTGTAGATGGTCAGGCCGTCGTCGCCGCCGTAACGTGCCAGCCCGGACACGACGTAATACGCCATCTGCGCGAAGGCGAGCGTGATCATGATAAAATAGACGCCGCGGGTGCGCAGCGAGAGCGCGCCGATGACGAGCGCGAACAGCGCCGACGCCGCTAGCGCCACCGGCCACTGAATCAACCCCGAGCCGATGCCCTCAAAGGCGAGAATGCCGACGGCATAACCGCCGATCCCGAGATAGGCGGCGTGACCGAAACTCATCATTCCGCCATAGCCCATGATGAGATTGAGACTGGCCGCGGCAAGCGCGAAGATGACGATGCGGGTGAACAGCGTCAGCACGAAGACGTTTCCGCTGATCGACGTATAAAGTGGAAGCAATAGCAGGCCGGCGATCACCAGCGCGACGATGACGTTGCGGGCGTTGAGCGAAGCGGTCATCGCGGATTGGCCGGAAACAGCCCCTCCGGCCGCACCACCAGCACCATGGCCATCAAGAGATAGATGAGCATCGAGGAGAGTGCGGGCGCGGCGGTCGACGCGGCGGTCGAACTCAGGATCTGCCGCAGCAGGTCGGGCAGGAATGCGCGGCCCAGCGTATCGATTATCCCGACGAAGATCGCGGCCAGGAAGGCGCCGCGGATCGAGCCGATGCCTCCGATCACGATGATGACGAAGGCGAGGATGAGGATGTTCTCGCCCATCCCGATCTGGACGGTGAGGATTGGCGCCTGCATCATCCCGGCGAGACCGGCAAGTGCTGCGCCGAGCCCGAACACCAGCGTGTAGAGCAGCTTGATGTTGATGCCGAGCGCACCGATCATTTCCCGGTTGGACGCGCCAGCGCGGATCAGCATGCCGATTCGGGTTCGCATCACCACCACATAGAGAAAGGCCGCGACCGCGAGCGAGACCACGATGATGGCAAGCCGGTACGCGGGATAATACACGCCGGGCATGATCGCGATCGGCACCGTCAGCCAGGCGGGCAGCGGCAGCGCAAGACCCGCCGGGCCCCAGACCAGCCGCACCGCGTCATTGAAGAACAGGATAAGTCCGAATGTCGCCAGCACATGATCGAGATGATCACGGCCGTAAAGGTGCCGAAGTGCGACGAATTCCAGCACGATGCCGAGCAGCAGCGTCGCGCCGAGCGCCAGCATCACGCCGATGACGAAATTCCCCGTCCACGCCACGAAGGTCGCCGCAAAGTAGGCGCCCATCATGTAGAGCGAGCCATGCGCCAGATTGACGAAGTCCATGATGCCGAATACCAGCGTCAATCCCGCCGCCAGCAGAAACAGCAGCAGGCCGAACTGCAATCCGTTCAGGAATTGTTCGACGACAAGCAGCATGGACACTTTGCATCGTGCTGAAAGGAAAACAGCGGCAGCGCGCGAGCGCCGCCGCTGTATGGGACCGGACCCGTGATCACTTCATCGGGCATTTGTCGTGGAAGCGATCCTGATCATCCTTGACGATGGTGGCGACGGTCTTGAGCGAGAGTGCACCGTCGGCGTCCTTCACCACGTCCTGCAGATAGAAATTCTGGATCGGGATGTGGTTGTTGCCGTACTTGAACGGGCCGCGCAGCGACTTGAAATTCGCCTTCTCCATCTCCGCCTTCATCGCGTCCTTCTTGCTGGTGTCGCCCTTCACCGCCACCACGGCGCTGTTGATCAATTGCGCGGCATCATAGGATTGTGCGCCGTAAAAGCTCGGGCGCAGGCCGGGGTACTTCTTGCGGTAGTCGGCGACGAACCGCTTGTTCTGCTCATTGGGCAGATCGTTCACCCACTCCTGCGCGCCGGGAACGCCGAGCGCGTTCTCCTTCTGAAGCGACAGGGACAACTCGTCGATGGTAAAGGCGGTGTAAAGCGGTATCTGCTGCTTGATCCCGGCCTGCGCATATTGATTTAGGAACTGCACGCCGGCGGCGCCGGGGTAGAACACGAAGATCGACTCGGCCTTCGACGCGCGCGCCTTCGAAAGTTCTGCCGAGAAGTCGAGCTGACTCGGCCAGACGGTGTATTCCTCGCCCAGCACCTGGCCCTTGAACGTGCTCTTCACGCCGGCGAGCATGTCCTTGCCGGCGGCATAGTTCGGGCCAATCAGGAACACCGACTTCACGCCTTTCTGATTCATGTAAAGGCCCACGGCCGCCGGCGTCTGGTCGTTCTGCCACGAGGTCGAGAACACATAGGGCGAGCACAGCTCGCCAGCGACCTGTGACGGACCCGCATTGGCGATGACCAGGATCGTCTTCGAATCCACGATCGGCTTAAGGGAGGCAAGCAGCACGTTCGACCAGATATAGCCGGTGATAAAGTCCACCTTGTCGGACAGGATCAGCTTCTCGGTCTTCTGCTTGCCGACGTCCGGCTTGAACGTGTCGTCCTCGTAGATCACCTCGACCGGCTTGCCGCCCATCTTGCGGCCCATGTGATCGAGCGCAAGCTCGAACGAATTGCGCATGTCGTTGCCGATCACCGCGGTCGGGCCGCTGAACGTGCTGACAAACCCGATCTTGATGGAATCCGCCGCCATTGCGGGGTTTGCCAGCGCCAGAACCGTAGCGCCCGCCAGCCAGAATGCCGTTCTCATATCCTTCTCCCTCCTCGCTTTTTGTGTTTGCCGCCAGTCAGATGAGCTGTCCGCTTCGGGCTTCTTGATTATTGGTGGCGTGCTTTGTGCGCGATCCATTGGGCACGCGGCAAGCGCGCCTTTGGCTTCCCTCAGAGCCTTCGGACGCATCCTTCAACGGTTATGCACCATAATTCGTATAAGCTGCGAATGGCAAGAATTATAGTTCTAGTTGGGAATCGACGGTCGTAACTCTATCTGCAGAGAGTGGGCGGCCCTGAAAAGTCGCAGCGATTCCGAAAGCCCACTCGAATTCGAAGGTTGAAACCAGAGGCCGCCGTACATGACGTCAGAGCAGGTGCCAGGGGCAGAACCCCATCGCGTGGTAATCGTCGGCGCCGGCTTCGGCGGACTGGAAGCGACGTATCGGCTGGCAGGCGCGCCGGTCCGCATCACGCTGGTCGACCGGCGCAATCACCATCTGTTCCAGCCGCTATTGTATCAGGTCGCGACCGCTTCGCTTGCGACCTCGGAGATCGCCTGGCCGATCCGCTATCTGCTGCGCGATCGCGCCGAGGTCACGACCTTGTTCGCCACGGTGACGGGCGTGGATGCCGAGGGCAAGCGCGTGCTGCTCGATGAGGCCGACGCCATACCATATGACACGCTCGTTCTCGCCACTGGCGCCCGCCACGCGTATTTCGGCCATGACGAATGGGAACCGTTTGCGCCCGGCCTGAAAACACTCGAGGACGCCACCACGCTGCGGCGGCGCATCCTGGTTGCGTTCGAACGCGCAGAGCGCGAGACCGATCCGCAGCGGCGCGCGGCACTGCTGACCTTCGTCATTGTCGGCGCCGGCCCGACCGGCGTCGAACTCGCCGGCACCATTGCCGAACTGGCGCAGGACACGCTGCCGCCCGACTTCCGCAACATCGATACCCACAAGGCGCGCGTCGTGCTGATCGAGGCCGGGCCCCGTGTGCTGGCGGGCTTTGCCGATGATCTTTCGGCTTACGCGCAGCGCTCGCTGGAAAGTATCGGCGTCGAAGTCGTATTGGGACAAGCCGTCACCGAATGCAGCGCCGACGGCGTCGTGTACGGCGGCCAGAGCCTGCAGGCCAAGACCCTGATCTGGGCCGCCGGCGTGCGCGCATCGCCCGCCGCCGAATGGCTGGGAGCATCGGCCGACCGCGCCGAGCGCGTGCAGGTGCTGCCGGATCTCACCGTCCCCGGCCATCCCGATATCTTCGCCATCGGCGATACCGTTGTTATCGCAGGCCCCGATGGAAAGCCGGTCCCCGGCATCGCACCGGCGGCCAAGCAGCAGGGGCGTTATGTCGCCGAATCCATCAGGGCGCGCCTGCACGGCGGCACGCTTGGCCCGTTCCGTTACAAGCACGCCGGCAGCCTGGCGCAGATCGGCAAGCGGTTGGCGGTGATCGAACTCGGGCGCATCAAGCTGCGCGGCACCATCGCATGGTGGATATGGGGCATCGCCCACATCTATTTTCTGATCGGCCTGCGCAACCGGCTCAGCGTCGCGATCAGCTGGCTATGGATCCACGCGCGCGATCAACGCGCCGCGCGGCTGATCACCCAGGGCAGCAGCAAGGTGGTGCGCTGATGAGGCAAGCGTTCGGATTTATGAAACCGATCACATATGACCAATGAAAACCGCGTGATCTGCGCAGCGCATACCGGCGTGTAACGCAATCTTTATGCTATTTCAGATTGACAGGTTTTCCGCTGTCCATTTAGCTCTCCGGATTTCATTACGGAGCAATGTCATGGACCAAGCGCCCGCAGCAGCAGCGACACCGCACAAATCAACCGTTACCAATGTCATTGACGATCCGACGGTAAGCCTCCAGCAATTCGACCTGCTCGATTTGCAGCCATACACCCAGGAAAAGGTCTACGCGACCACGGCCAGCAAGGACTTTCATCTGTTTTATGTCGGGCGCGACGACGTCCACAATATCCTCAAGCACGTCTTGTCACGGGTCAGCGTCTCGCTCTACCTGAATATGTTCGGGTTCGACGACGACGAACTCAACGACATCTTGATGAAGATCGCTGTCGATCCAACGATCACGATGCTGGTCACGCTGGACAAGAGCCAGGCTGGCGGTAAGCACGAGGTCGCTCTTTTGGATGCCGACAAAAAGCATAACCTCGCGCTGTTCAACACTCACGTTGTCACCAAAACGCACGTGCAGGAGTTCGTCGTCCTCGGCCAGTCGGCAACACACCAAATCAGCCACACCAAAAGGTTCGTGGCGGACGGCAAGGTCGCTGGAGAGGGATCAACCAATTGGTCGGACTCTGGAGAGGGTACATTTGTCGTCAAAGGAAAACCCGGCGGTCCCCATTTCAAGGCGCAGAACAATACCCAGTCGATCATTACCGACCCGGACACGATCAGCCGCTTCTCAGCAGAACTGGTTGCCGAGCACATGATCGCACAGAAGCAAGCCGCGGCGGTTCAGGCGGGCGCCAACACGGCTTTGAAAGCCGAAGTCGCCAAGCCGCCTTCAGTCGCTAAGGCTGTAGCGCCGCATCCTGGGTTGATTCAGCACCGGCCGCATTCAGGTACGCAGCATTGAGGCATAGACGCCGGCACGATTGTTTCCGGCATCTTGCCATGTTGATCTGCCTTGTGTTTGATTTCTTGCGCTCTGTCGTTTCAGCCCGCGCAGCCGATCCAAACGGTTGATGCATCGTCTTCCAGTACCGCTACGGCGCCAGCGCGCCGCGTCAGCACCGCGCGCTGGTTGATATAGCCCTTGTCGGTGATCTCGCCGCCGTCGACCGAGGCGGGCTCGGCCAGCAGCAGCGCCCGCGTGGCATGGCCGGACGAACCGCCGCCACTCTGCGCCTTGAGTTTTGCCAGTCCGGACGCGATTGCCGCGCGCACGCTTTCGTGGCCGATCACCTCACTCGCACCGGCGCTGTCGGGCAAGCCGGCCAGCGCGCGGCAGGCGGCGATGTTCGGAAATACCAGAAAGCGCACATGATCGCCGCCATGGCCTGTCACCACGACGTCCTGCGCCAGCGACGAAAGCGCGGTAATGCCGGCGACCCGCAGCGTGCCGACGCTGACCCAGGTGCCCGAGTTGAGCTTGAAATCCTCGGCGACGCGGCCGTCGAAAAAGAATCCCAGCTCCGGGCGATCCGGATCGGCGAAGGTCACGGCGTCGCCGATCAGATAGAAGCCATCGGCGTCGAACGCCTGCGCGGTCAGCTCCGGCGCCTTCCAGTAACCCGGCGTGACATTGGGTCCGCGCACGCGCACTTCGAGCTTGTCGCCCGACGGCACCAGCTTCAGCTCGGTGCCGGGGATCGGTACGCCGATATTGCCGGATCGCTTAGCCTGGAAATGGCAGTCGGTCGCAAGCGGCGAGGTCTCGGTGGAGCCCCAGGCCGACACCATCGGCAGCGCACGGCCGACCGTCCTGATCGACAGCTCTTCCATCGCGTCCCACAGGTTCTGCGGCAGCGCCGCGCCGGCATAGAACGCGAACTTCACCTCGCCAAAGAAGCGGCGGCGCAGTTCTGCGTCGTCGCGCAGCGCCGCGATCAGCATGTCGAAGCCGCGGGGCACGTTGAAATACACCGTCGGCATCACGCTGCGCAGGTTGGCGAGCGAGGTCGCGAACAGGCCCGGCGCCGGTTTGCCGCCGTCGATATACAGCGTGCCGCCATTGCGCAGCACCAGATTGAAATTGTGATTGGCGCCGAAGGTGTGACTCCACGGCAGCCAGTCGAGAATCACCAGATCGTCTGGCGTGCTATCGAGAAACGACCAGGTCTGCGCCTTGGCCTGCTGGCTTGAGGTCAGCATGCGCTGGGTGTTGATGACCGCCTTCGGCGTTCCGGTCGAGCCCGAGGTGAACAGGAATTTTGCTGTGGTGCCGGGCCCGACCGCCGCGAAGGCCTTTGCGACCGCGGATGATTCCGGCGTCGCCGCGACTGACCGAAATGAAATCGCGTCGCTGCGGTCATCTTCGCTGCTGACGATCGCTGCGGTATGCAGCGACTTGATCGCTGCCAGCGCCGGCGCGAACGGCTTCAGGCTTGAAACATAGATCGCGCCGGGGTCGAGCAAGCCGATCATGCCTTTGAGCTTGTCGAAATCCTTCGACACCAGCGAATAGGCCGGCGAGATCGCCGCATTGGGCACGCCGACATGCATCGCCGCGAGCGCGAACAGCGCGTGATCGATGCTGTTGTCGGAGAGAATGACCAGAGGGTGCTCGGCGCTCAAACCTCGCGCCAGGATCCAGGCGGCCACCGAGCGCACCTGCCGCAGCGCGTCGTTGTAGGTGACGGTCGTCCACGGCGCGTCGACATCCGAACGTTCGCCGAGAAAAATCCGCTCGGGCGTTTGCCGCGCCCAGCGCTCCAGCCAGTCGCCGACGCAACGCGCGTCCTGTTGCAGCGGCGTGGTCGATTTCAGCCAGATGCTGCCGTCGGCGCGCCGATCGGCCACGATCTCAGGCGTCGCGAACAGCGTTTCGGGATTGTCGCGACGATCGGCGGCTGCGTTAGTCATTGGTTTCCTCGGATGCCCTCTTGGACCTGGGGCTGCCGTTGCTCTACGCGAGAACCGCGCGCCTCGGCAATGCGTCATCGCGCGTCGACGGCCGGCCAAGCTGGATCAACAGACGAGATACCGAGTCCAGGATAGCGCTGCTCACAATATGAGCAAACTCGATTCAGAGAACTCGATTCGCGTGCCGCCATCGCCGCCGTGAAATTCATCCAAGCGCCTGATAATACGGGATCATTTTCACAATTGGACATGCCTGCGCCGATGTACACAATGGCACACCGCTTGCTTCGATTGGTGTAGGATTTCAAGTCTCCGGAGCGCAGCCAGCAATGGCGGATCTCAGCCATCCTTCCCGTTTCGTATCCGAAAGGCGCCCTGGCCGCGCCCGCCGACACAATTCATTCCCGATCGGGGCAGCGCGTGACTGAAACCGTCGCCGCGATCGTCGCCGCGCATCGCGCCGGCACCGTGTCGCCTGCGCAAACCGTCGCGCGCAGCTTTGCGCGGATTCGCGATCATAACGATCCCGCCATCTTCATCAGCCTGCGCGATGAAAAACAGGCGCTGGCGGAAGCCGAAGCCCTGACCGCGAAAGATGCCGCGCAGCTTCCTCTCTACGGCATTCCCGTCGCGGTGAAGGACAATATCGACGTCGCCGGACTGCCTACCACCGCCGCCTGCCCGGCGTTCGCCTATTCGCCGTCGCACGATGCGACCGCGGTGGCGCGGCTGCGCGCGGCCGGCGCCATCATCGTCGGCAAGACCAACCTCGATCAGTTCGCCACCGGCCTCGTCGGCGTGCGCTCGCCCTATGGCACACCTAACAATCCGATGCGCGGCGATTTGATTCCGGGCGGATCGAGTTCCGGGTCGGCAGTGGCGGTGTCGGCAGGATTGGTGCCGCTGGCATTGGGCACCGACACCGCCGGCTCCGGCCGCGTGCCCGCCATGCTCAACAACATCGTCGGGCTGAAGCCGAGCCTTGGACTGATCTCCACCGCAGGCCTGGTGCCGGCATGCCGGACGCTGGATTGCGTGTCGGTGTTCTCGCTTACCGTCGACGACGCGATGACAGCGCTGGCCGCGATCGCCGGCCCTGATTCCGCCGATCCGTATTCGCGCAGCAGACCGCTGGCGCAGCTGACCGCGTTTCCCGCCAATCTGAGGCTGGGCGTGCCGCGCGACGGCCAGCTGATCTTCTTCGGCGACAAGGCCGCGGAGGCGGCGTATGGCGACGCGCTCCGGCGCTGGACCGCGCTCGGCGCCACGCTGGTCGGGTTCGATCTCGAACCGTTCTATGAAACCGCGCGGCTGCTCTATGAAGGCCCGTGGGTCGCGGAACGTTATCTGGTGATCCGCGATCTCCTGGCGTCCTCACCGGATTCGATCCATCCGGTGACGCGCGAGATTACCATCGCCGGCGCGCGGCTCAGCGCCGCCGACACCTTTGCGGCGCTGTACCGGCTGCAGGTATTGCGCAGGATCAGCGAGCGCGCCTTCGCCGGCATCGACGCGCTGGTGCTGCCGACGGCGCCGACCGTGTATTCTACGGCGCAGGTGCTGGCCAATCCGATCGAACTCAACTCCAGGCTCGGCACCTACACCAATTTCGTCAATTTGCTCGACCTCTGCGGCCTCGCATTGCCGGCGGCGATTCGATCAGACGATATCCCGTTCGGCATCACGCTGCTGGCGCCGGCCGGGCAGGACGCGCAACTCGCCAGCATCGGCCGCGTCTTTCATGCCGATACCAAACTGACCATGGGCGCCAGAAGTCTGCCGCAGCCGCCGCTTGCGAGTTTGCCTATGGGCGTCAGCGGCGACGAAATCGCCATCGCGGTGGTTGGCGCACATCTAACGGGCATGGCGCTCAACGGCGAATTGAAGGCGTTCGGCGGACGCTTGCTGGAGGTCACAGCGACCGCGCCGGACTACAAGCTCTATGCGCTCCCCACCACGCCGCCGAAACCCGGCATGCTGCGCGTGGAGCGAGGGACGGGATCGTCGATCGAGCTCGAGCTCTGGGCGCTCTCGGCAGCAGCGTTCGGAAAATTCGTCGCCGCGATCCCGTCGCCGCTGTCGATCGGCACCATCAGTCTTGCCGATGGCCGCGATGTGAAAGGCTTTCTCGTCGAACCCGCCGCCGCGGACGGCGCGCGCGATATCTCCGCGTTCGGCGGCTGGCGCGCGTTTGTGGCGAAGGCGGCGGTCTAACTCCTCATGGTGAGGAGGCGCACTTGCGCCGTCTCGAACCATGAGGATGCCTCATCCTCGAGACGCGGCGAAGACGCCGCTCCTCGGGATGAGGAACTACACCGACACCGCGTAGAGCTCGTACTCGCCGCGCACCAGCTCGATATGGGCGCGCATCGCGACGGCCGCACCGACGTGGTCGCCGCGCATGATCGCCACCACCACGCGGTCGTGCTCGGCGTGCGATTTTGCCAGCCGGCCGAGATTGCGGAATTGCGCGCGACGGAACGGCTGCACCCGCACCCGCGTCGCCAGGGTTATCTCGGCGATATAGCCGTTCTGCGAACCGGCATAGATCGCGTTGTGAAAGCGTTCGTTGACTTCGTGAAACCGATCCGGATTGCCGGCGTAGCTCAACACCCGCAGTTCCTCGTGGATCGCCTCCAGCCGGTGGCGCTCCGCCGGCAGCATTCGTTCCGCGGCAAGCCCGGCGCACAGCGCTTCCAGCTCCGCCATCGCCTCGAACATCCCGGTCAGCCGTTCGACCGAGGGCCGCGCCACCACCGCGCCGCGATGCGCCTTCGCGGGAATTATGGCGACGACGTCGCCCTCCTTCCCGCAGCGGAAACGAGATTGCCGACCGCGTGAAGGACCAGCGGATAATCAAACTGGTTCACCTGATGCTGAAAGCAACGGTGGTGATGCCGGATGGGACGAGAGTCGCTGTCCAGGAAGGAACGCCACAAGGCGGTCCGCTTTCGCCCTTGTTATCCAACATCGTCCTCAACGAACTGGATGGCGAACTGGCGAGGCGGGGCCTGAGGTTCGTTCGATACGCCGACGACTGTAACATCTTCGTGCGGAGCGAACGAGCCGGGCAGCGCGTCATGACATCGATCCGGAGATTTCTGGAACAGCGTATGCGGCTCCAGGTCAACGAGGAGAAAAGTGACGTGCGCAAGCCGGATGATGTTCATTTTCTGGGCTTTCGTTTCCGCTGCGGGAAGGAGGGCGACGTCGTCGCCATAATTCCCTCAAGAAAAGCGGAACAACGGCTGAAGGAGACCATGCGGGAGATGACGCCACCAAACTGGGGGCGCTCCATCACGACCTGCATGGAAGATGTCAGCCGCTACCTGACTGGATGGATGTCGCACTACCGGCTATGCACGCCGGATGCGATCAAGGGGTTGGGCGCGATCGACGCCCACATCCGCCGCCGGATCAGGGCGATCATCGTCCGACAAAGGAAGCGGC